>Ga0126326_1000034_pt1 | contig 89301 bp, 74 predicted proteins | sample InaspJWI67metaG_FD_94485 | JGI IMG/M metagenome (GOLD analysis project Ga0126326, IMG submission 94485) | Marine gutless worms symbiont microbial communities from Oahu, Hawaii - Inanidrilus sp. 1 OAHU.JWI-67 metaG | ecosystem: Host-associated > Annelida > Digestive system > Unclassified | place... | reverse complement strand
CGAACAGTACAATCAGGAGCGGCCTCATGAGTCGTTGAACAACCTAACCCCGGTTGAATATTTGACCGAAAATTCACCCGAAGTCTCTACTTTCTGGTGGACCTAACTTGGGGAGGGTTACAATTGCTTCGAGCCCCTGGGCTCTTTGGGTAATCTCGCCCATAATGCCACTGGCCGTATCACCCTGGGCCTGGATAAGCCCAGCCACCGAATCGAAACCTTTATCATAAGCGCTGAGCAGCTTAACAATCTGGCGCGAATTGGCGGCGATCGTAGTAAGCCCCAGGCCATCGGCCACATCATTCAGGTTCTTACTGCGCTTTTTGAGGGCGGTCAGAGATATTTGCATCTGCTCCAGAGTAGCCGGCTCGCGGGTGCGAATAAAATTGTTTTCATGTTGACGCACCATCAGGAGGTCTATCCTGATCTCAAGTGCCTCTTCCGCGATTTTGGTGTTCTCGGTGACCAATTCGACAAATGTGTCGGTAATATGGGTTAGCCGGTAAACGGCCATGCCGCTCAACAAAACCATGAGAACCAGCACGCTTGCGAACGAAAGAATCAGTTTCTTTCCTATTGTCATTTGTTTCATCGAATTTCTCCTGATTTTGCTGTGGTTTTCCATCCGATAGGCCATACCCCTCTAAAAAGCGTTGGCGCATTAGGGTTTGAAGACGGCAGATGCACTTTTTATAGTTGCGGCCGGCATGCTATAATTGTTTTTCAAGTTGAAGTAACTATCGGCCAGTCGGTGCGTAACCTTGAAGAATTTTAGATTTTTACACCCTAGCCAATGCCAATGCCGGCTTTGCAACACCCCACACAATATTTGGCCCTGTCAGGCAACATTGGACGCATTGGCACAAATTGTCCTTTGCAACCGGCCGGGATGGCACTAAAATAGGGTGATACGGCTGTGCCACGGGATATCTGTATATTGCCCAAGGCGCTGCCCCAATTAGGTACAATCGGAAACCCCAAGGAAACCCAGATGCAAACACGTGAAAAGCTATTAGAACAGGTCAAGGCCTTTCCTTACTGGTACCACAAGATAGAATTGCCCCACGGGGTGGTAACGCCTGGGTGGGCGCCCATAAGCACGCCGGCCTACCGCATACAGGACAACCTGGCAGGCAAACGGGTGCTGGATATTGGTGCCTGGGATGGCTACTGGACATTTGAAGCGCTCAAACGCGGGGCAGCTGAAGTCGTGGCTGTTGACGATTTCTCTGATTACCTGGGAAAACTGGACAAAGACGACCGCAAGGCCTGGGAGACGTTTGATTTTTGCCGGACCGCTTTCGGTTACTCCGAAGATGTCTGCAAGCGTCTGGAAATGACCGTGTATGATATCTCAGCGCAGGCCCTCGGCGAATTCGATATCGTGTTCTTTTTCGGAACCATCTATCACCTCCGGTACCCCTTGCTGGCGTTGGATAGAATTGCAGCCGTCTGCCGGGGCGACCTCTATCTGGAATCGGCTATCGCTGACGATTACAGCCCTTATCAGGGCGGATTAGGTAAAGGCTACCCCGGCAACCAGATGATCATGGAATTTTACCCCGGAAAACAGTATGGGGACAACGACAGCAACTGGTGGGCACCCACATTGTATTGCCTCATGAATATGGTGAATGCGGCCGGGTTTGAAGCGGTGGAGGGCTGGAAATTGACGGACAACCCCACAAAATTGCCGTTATGTCGTGGATTTGTAAAAGGAAACAAAAGATAATCTGACACGCTTATAAATGAGACCCTGTATGGGGGAGCGCACCAATTGAAAAAGGGGTCACGGTATTAACCGTAACCCCTTGATATCATTGTGGTCGGGAAGACTGGATTTGAACCAGCGACCCCAGCGTCCCGAACGCTGTGCTCTACCAGACTGAGCCACTTCCCGACACGGCTTGTGCTTTATTTTACCTGTTATGAAAAGTCAATAAGTTAATCTAATAATACGTCGGTGTTTGTTCACAATCAATCCGTATAGGGATTATCAAGCACTATCGTTTCATCCCTACCCGGCCCCACCGAGACAATCTGAATGGGCGTTGCAGCCAGTTCCTGAATACGCTCCAGATACTTGCGGGCATTTTCCGGAAGATCATCATATGCCCGGATCCCGGATATGTCTTCGTCCCAGCCGGGATGGGTTTCATAGACCGGCTTACAGGCCGCCAGTACATTCAGGTCCGTGGGAAAATGCTCCAGGCGTTGCCCTTTGAAATCATAGGCCGTGCAAATCTTGATTTCCGCCAAGCCGCCCAGAACATCCAGTTTGGTAATCGCCAACCCCGAAAGGCTGTTGAGGCGGGCGGCGTTTTCAAGAATCACGGTATCGAGCCACCCACACCGGCGTTTACGTCCCGTGGTAGCACCAAACTCGACGCCCTTTTGCTGAATGGCATCACCGATTTCATCAAACAATTCGGACGGGAACGGCCCCTCGCCCACCCGGGTGGTGTATGCTTTTACGATCCCGATGATATCGGTGATCTTGCCCGGTCCGACCCCTGATCCGCAGCAGGCATTCCCGGCCACCGTTGAGGACGAAGTGACATAGGGGTAGGTTCCATGGTCGATATCCAGATGGGTGCCCTGGGCGCCCTCAAAAAGGACTTGCCCGCCGGATTGCATGCCATCCGATAGCACCACCGAGACGTTGGTGACATAGGGTGCCAGGCGCTCGGCATAGCTGCTGTACTCGGCCAGGATCGACTCCAGCGCGAGGGTCTCGGCATCCATGTAGTGCTTCAAATAAAAGTTCTTCTCATCCAAAATGGTGGCCACCTTCTCCCGGAAGACCACCTGGTTCAAGAGTTCTACGAAGCGGACCCCCCGACGGGTGGCCTTGTCCTCGTAGCAGGGACCGATGCCCCGTCCAGTGGTCCCGATTTTTTTATCGCCTTTCATCCGTTCCCGGGCATTATCGATCGCCCGGTGGTAGGGCATGATTAGATGGGCTTTTTCGCTGATCTTGAGTTTTTCCGGGCTCATGTCGACGCCCTTGGAGGACAGGTAATCGATCTCCTCCAACAATACAGCCGGATCCACCACGAGTCCGTTGCCGATCAAACAGGTTTTACCCTGGAGAATCCCGGAGGGCACCAGGTGGCTGATGAACTGCTCCCCTTCCACCACCATGGTGTGGCCGGCATTGTTGCCGCCTTGAAATCGTACGACCATATCCGCATGTTCCGCCAGCAAATCGACGACCTTACCCTTGCCTTCATCTCCCCATTGGGTTCCTACGATAACGATGTTCGACACGTGTTGCTCCTAAATCTATCTGGTATTGAGGTTTTTACAATCTTAAGGGTCTACCTTTTTTCGGCGCCCTCTCCTGGCCCTAAAAAAGGCCTGGATGAGGGATCGGCACCGGGCCGCGCAGATCCCGGGAACAATCTCCGGATGGTGATTGAATGTCTTCCCATCCGCGAAATTATAAAGGGAGCCCAAGGCACCCCATTTCGGATCCGGGGCACCATATACAACCCGGGCCACCCGGGCATGTAGGATGGCGCCCATACACATGACGCAAGGTTCGACCGTAACATACAAGGTGGTGTTTAACAACCTGTAGTTTTTGACCTTTTGGGCAGCTGCGCGCATGGCCAAAATTTCGGCGTGTCCGGTAGGATCGGCCAGCGCAATGGTCCGGTTGTATGCTCTGGCCAGGATTTCGCCGGTCTGGGCGACCAGCACGGCCCCTATCGGAACTTCCTGGTTTTGTCCAGCCTTTTCAGCCTCCGCCAGAGCCGCCAACATCATCTTTTCGTGGGGATTTGTCATTGCAGAATTACCCATATTTCCTAATCCTTATTTGTACAACAATTTATTGACAACCCCCTGCATTTGGCTTATGTAGCATCCCACTTCGGGTGCATGCGCGCCTGTAGCTCAGCTGGATAGAGTGCCGGACTACGAATCCGTAGGTCGCAGGTTCGAATCCTGCCAGGCGCGCCACAAATATCAAGGGTTTACGGAATATCGCCGTAAACCCTTTCTTATTTGGCGGTCTTGGAACAACCACGCTAAGCATTTCGCGGCTGGTCACCATGCTCACTTTCTAATGGCAAGACGATCGAAACAGTCGTCCCTTGCCCCACTCTACTGGTGATATCGATTCGGCCCTGATGGTCCCGGATGATGCCATGGCTGAGGGACATGCCCAGCCCCACACCCTGACCAACCTCCTTGGTGGAAAAAAACGGATCAAACACCTTGTCGAGGTCTTCTTTGCGGATGCCGGTGCCATTGTCCTTGATTCGGATAACGGCGTAGGTCGTACCTTCAACTGTTTCTGCGTCCGTAATAATCTCAATCGATGGGTCCCCTTGCTGGACACCGCCGGATACGGCATCAATAGCATTGTCAATGACGTTGTTGAACACTTGCATCAGCCGGCCGGCATGCCCGTGAACGGCCGGCAGATCGGCGTACGTTTTTTTAATATCGATCTTTTTCTTGTAGCGATTTTGCAGCAAAACGAGGGCCGTTTCGACGAGTTCCTCCAGATGCGTGGCGCTCATTTTTTTTTCATCCGTCCGGGAGTAGATGCGTAAACTGTTTATGATATCGGCGGTACGCTCCGCACCCAAATTGATGTTGTCCACCAATCCGGAAAGTTCGCCAGTCAGGGCATCGTAATCGATGTCGGCTTTAAGACCGGCAATGCGTTCGCGTATGGCCACATCCGCGCAGTCCCGGCTGCAGGCCTCAAAGGCCGTGAGCAGACGCTGAATATCTTCCATGTCCCGGTTCAAGGCATGTGCGCTGGTTTTGATAAAATTAATGGGGTTGTTGATCTCGTGCGCTATCCCAGCGGTCAGGACGCCCAGCGAAGCCATTTTCTCCGACTGCACCAGCTGGCTCTGGGTCGCTTTTAGTTCTGCGAGGGCTTTCTCCAGAAATTGACTCTTCTCTTTGAGTTGATTCTGGTAGTTCCTGATCTGCAGGTGGGTGGCAACCCTGGCTTTCACCTCTGCGGCCTGAAACGGTTTGGTGATATAGTCCAGACCGCCGGATTGAAAGGCCCTGACCTTATCCTCCGTTTCGGTCAACGCACTGATAAACAGAACCGGTATGGATTGCAGACGCTTGTCGGATTTCAGACGCCGGCATACTTCGAATCCATCCATTTCCGGCATGTTGATATCCAGCAGAATCAAATCCGGTGGGTCGTTTTGCGCTGCTCGCAGCACCAGCCGGCCGTTGGGGGCCGGTCGCACCCTGTATCCCTCCTTGGTCAAAATGCTTGACAGTAGACCCAGGTTGGCCGGGGTATCATCAACGACGAGGATGGTTCCAGCGTTAGTGTCGCCCACCATTGTGTGCCTCCATCAGTCGCCTTGTATGAAATCGGCGAGCCGCCCAAATACGAGCTTTTCACTTTTAAGTTTTGCGGTGCTGCTCACGCTACTCGTCCAAAACCTCTCGAATACCCATGGCAATTTCACTTCTAATAATCGGTTTCAAAATCACCTTGCGAATGCCTGATTTGGCTATCTTCAAACGATTGACCATCTCGCTAAATCCGGTACATATGAGGATGGGGACATCTGGTTTTTCCGCCAACACTGCCTTGGCAAACTCAGTCCCGCTCAAATACGGCATGGTCATATCGGAGATGATCAGATCGAATTCATCCGGGTGTGTCTTGAAAGCGGTAAGCGCTTCGCGGCTATCAGCGAATCCGGTCACGCGATACCCTAAATTTTCCAGTATTTTTTGGATAACCTGCACAATAGCGACTTCGTCGTCTACCAGTAAAATCGACTCGTTACCGCCGATGATGGGCTTTCCGGAGGCAGGTTCAGTCTCGGTGTGACTGTCGATGAAGCGCGGCAGGTAAACACTGAAAGAAGTGCCCTGGCCCGGCTCGCTGTAGACCTTTATAGCCCCGGCATGACTTTTGACAATGCCGTGTACCACCGATAGTCCGAGGCTGGTCCCGCTTTTCATTTGCTTGGTGGTGAAGTAGGGTTCGAAGATGCGGTCAAGGATATCCGGGTCGATGCCTGGACCAGTATCGCTGACGGCTATCCGGATGTGCGGGCCGGGACTGAGTTCTAAAAATTGGGGTTGATCCTCTTCGGTCAGCAGAACTTCATTGGCGACAATTTCGATGGAACCGCTCTGCTGCTGCATTGACTGGTAGGCATTGGTACACAGGTTCATGACGACCTGGTAGATCTGGGTGGGGTCACCCATAACGGGGCCACAGTGGCTATCGACATGCTCTTGCAGTTCAATGGTGGCGGGCACGGAGGCCCGCAGTAACTTTAAGGCCTCTTTCAATACCGGCTGAATCTTTATGGGCTTTTTCTCCTGCTCTTTCTCCCGACTGAACGTCAGTATCTGTAAGACCAGATCCCGCGCCCGCAGACTGGCCCTCAAAATGCCTTCGGCATTCCGGGCATGATCGCTAGTGGGGTCGGATTCCATCTGAATGATCTCCGCGTAGCCGATGATGGGGCTGAGGATATTGTTGAAGTCATGGGCTATGCCGCCCGCCAGGGTGCCCAAAGAGTCCATTTTCTGGACCTGCCGGAGCTGGCCGGCCAGGCGCTCTTTATCCTGCTCGGCGGTCCTGCGCTTGGTGATATCAATGCCAACGGAAAGGGTACCTACGATGGTTTCGTCTTCCCTCAACTCCCGGTTGCTCCAGGAAATAACCCGTTCCTGTCCGTCCTTTGTTAAAACTGGATTTTCAAAACCTTTCGGCAGGCCGCCTTTCATCAGCCTGGCAAACTCTTCCCACACTTCGGGATAGATATCTCTGGGAACCACCCGTTCAAACCAGTTCTGTCCAATCAATTCAGCGGCGGCATAGCCGGTCAGTTCCTCCACCATCGGGTTCACAAACTCAACCCGCCCCTCTTGATCCAAGCCCACAATCATGGCATTGGCTGTTTCCAAGAGACTTTCGGCAAACCCGCGTGCTTCCCGGGCTTCTTCTTCGGCCTGTTGGAGGTCAGTCAACTGGTTGCGTAGTTGCTGCTCACGTTCCCGCAGCGCCTGGTAAAGTTCTTGATTTTCGATCTTCAGGTAATACTTGGCCAAACCGTCTTCTATGCGGTTTTTAATATGGGCTACATCCAGCGGTTTTGAAAAATATCCCTGGAGCTTGCCATCATTGAGAGCCGCCACCAAAGGATCCAGATCGGTAAAGCCAGTCAACATGAAACGCAGCATATCGGGGTAGCGATCCGATAATTCCTCCAGCAATTCGGCACCGGTCATCTCAGGCATGCGCTGGTCAGTAATAAGGGCATGGATGGATGTCTTTTCCAGGATTTGCATGGCCTCGGACGCCGAATTCGCGAGGTGAACATCGTAGTCGCGCCGGAATGCGGCTTTGAAGCTCTCCAGATTCTCCTGGTCGTCATCCACATACAAAACGGTCGCTTTTGGTTCTGTAAGGACTGTGGTCACGTGACCTCCTTAGACGCAGTCAAAGGTATCATAGCCAACCGGCCGAACTATTGCCGCTCGATCTCATAAATGCTTTTGTTAATCATACCTCATTCATTAAACGTTAAGAATACGGTTTGGGCACCAATCTCAATAGCCTCCGGCTAAAACCGCGACGCTATTTGGCGATGTCCAGAAGGTTTCCAAGGGCATCGAAATCATAACGGTCGACGAATTGCCGGACATGGTCTGCAAATTGATCATCATGCGCTTTCACCTGCGCAACAAGCTCTTGAAGCCGGTCTACCTCCAAGTTTATCGTGGCTTCACGCAGATCGTCAAGCAAACCCGCCGGCAAACGCTCGCGAGCCGTGGTAACGGCCGTAGGATCCAGGTCTCCGGCATCCTCAATCTCTGGCGGCACGCTTTCACCGTAAAGATATGCCACCTTTAGATGTTTGCGGAAAGATTCGAGGACCTCGGCTTCCTTGAACGGCTTGCTGATAAACTCATCGGCCAGCCCGGGCTGCAGGATCGCCTTGCGCTGGTTTTCCAGGGCGCTGGCACTGACGGCGATAATCGTGGCCCGGCAGTCTGCTTCGTCCTCACCCTGCAATTTACATTCATCTTCAAACGTACGAATTCGTCTGGTGGCCTCTAAACCATCCATATCCGGCATGCGAATATCCATCAAAACCACCTGGGGACGCCAATCGGCATACAGGTCCACGGCTTCCCGGCCATTGGAGGCCGGCCGTACCCGATACCCCACGCGGACCAGCATCTTGGTCAAGATATCCACATTGTACTCACGGTCATCCACGACCAGGATGCGTGGGGGCGCCAGGTCGTCTTTGAGATGCAGGATCGTGCGTTGATCGGTCTGATCAGTTGCGACGGCAACAGCTGCAGCCACACGGACGCTGAAGGTAAACCGAAAAAGACTGCCCTGTCCCGGTTGGCTGCTAACGGTTACATCCCCCCCCATCAGTCGGGCGTACTGCCGGCTGATAGACAACCCAAGGCCCGTACCGCCTTCGGACATGCGTCCGCTCTCAGTCTGCTCAAACGCACCGAATATGGCTTCTTGTTGACCTTTGGGAACACCTAAGCCCGTGTCGGCCACGTTGAATGATAGATAGATATCTTCGCCAGGTGGTTGGGGTGCAGATAACTCCTCATCGCCGTGACCAGCCTGTAACCGGATTTCGCCGGCCGGGGTAAATTTCACCGCATTGCCCAGCAGGTTGATCAGCACCTGGCGGACCTTGCCTTCATCCGCCTCCACAAACCTGGGCAGGTTCGCCCTTTTCTCAATGAAGAATTCCAAACCCTTCTCGCCGGTACGTACCCGAAACATCAGTTCCAGATCGTCCATCAAAGCGAACAGGTCAAAGGGTGCCGGGCTTAGTTCGATACGCCCGGCCTCGATCTTGGACATCTCCAGTACATCATTGATCAAGGCCAGCAAGTGATCGCCGCTGCGGTTGATGATTTCTATATTTTTTATCTGATCAGGCGACAGGGAGGCATCATGTTGCATGATCTGGGAGTAACCCAGGATGGCATTCATAGGGGTGCGAATCTCATGGGACATGTTGGCCAGGAATACACTTTTGGCTTTGTTGGCGGTTTCGGCGGTGGTTTTCGCTGATTCTGTTTCGGTGTACAAACGGGCATTTTCGAGCATGATGCCAAGATTGTTGGCAACCGTACTCAGCATGCGGATATCCGATTCATTGAATCTGTCGGGTACCACATGTTGAATACTGAGAACACCCAGTGCCTTTTTACCGGACATAATCGGAACCCCTAAGAACGACTCACTGGTTACCGAATCCGGGTCCAGGATGACACCGGATTCCTCCTGTTCCTGCAAATTGGCACACAAAACAGCGTTGGATGTCTGGAGAATTTTGGAGGTCAACCCTTCACCGACTTTCAATGGCCTGCGCGTTACATGTTCCCCCCCGGACCTGAAATAGGGAAACGCTATTTCTTGATTCGGTTCATCCAGCAAGGCAATGTAGACAATATTGGGCTGCACAGACTCAAAAAGTGTATCTCCCACGAGGTCAAGCATCTTATCCAGGTCCAGTTGTTCGGTGAGGGCTTTTCCCACCTCGTTGATGATTTTAAGTTCCGCATTTTTCTGGCGGGTTTCTGCCAGCAATCGCTTTGCCTCGCGGGTGGCTGCTTCGGCGGTCTCTTTGGCATTTTTGAGATCATCCTGAAATTGTTTTTGTTCGCGAATGTCCCGGATGAACGCGATAAAATACTCCTCACCTTCATAGTTCAGAGATTTGGCAGCAATCTCCACCGGAAACTCAATGCCGTCCTTGCGCTTCCATATCGACTCGAAGGTCATCTGTGTTTGCCGTCGCATTTCTGCGCGGAAGGCCGGCCAGGCCTCTTGTGGGTTCCCAGGATCGAAGTCGGATACCGTCTGCTGGAGCATCTCCTCATGGCTGTACCCCAGCAATTCGCAGACCTGCTTGTTGACATAGACCATGGCGGCCGTATCTGCGCGCAACCACTCGATGGCATCCGGCGCGTTGTCAAAGGCAAACTTGGTAAAGGCCAGTTCACGGTTGAGCGCTTCGGCAATTTCTTTGGCTTCAAGCAATTTTGCCTCATAGCGTTTTTGTTCGGTAATATCGGAAAAAGCGATCACCAGGCCGCCATCCGGCAGCGCTTTGCTGTGCACGCTAAAGTTGCGTTCGCCACCGAACGAAATTTCGGGGACGCCCTGGCCCGACCACAATTTTTCTACCCGCTCGGTTGCCAATTCATGTGGATCGCCCGCGCCATAGACCCCCCTCTTGGCCAATTCGTAGCCGATATCGTAGACAGATCGCCCCTTGTAAAGGAATGTTTCCTCAGGAAGATTGACGGCATTCGGATAATGTTTGTTCCAGGCGATGATTCGCCGGTCGGCATCGTAAAGCGCAACGGCCTGATTGATATTCTCCAGGATTTCTTCCAGCAGATCCTTTTGGTCCTCCAGTTGAATTTCGGCCCGCTGGCGCTGCCCGATTTCGGATCTGAGCCGGCGGTTCCAATAGAGAATCGCAATAAAGAGGACAACCGCCGCACCAATCACCCGCCACATAAGAGAATAGTCGAATCCCCGCTCATATTTCACCGATACCCAGCGGTTCAAAATTTCCGTGCGGCGTTGCTCCGGAATGGCATCCAGCGCCTTCTGCAGGATGCCGGCCAGAACGGCCCTGTCTTTGGGTACGGCCATGGCCGATCGATAGCTGAAAGGCGTTTCACCACTGATTTTCAACCCTGGGATCCCCTCGCGGCCGATGATGTAGCTTACGGCGGCCAGGCTGCCCACAAATGCATCCGCATTCCCCCTTCGAACGGCCCGCAGTCCTTCTTCCGCATCGATTACGAGGGCCAGGTCGAGTTCCGGATGATTGTTGGCCAGAAATTCGTGAGAGGCACAATTGCTGACGACCGCTACGGTCTTGCCAGCCAATGCGGAAATATCGCTGATATAAGAATATTCCAGTCCGGTAACGATCACCAGGGGCAATCGCAGGTACGGGGTCGTGAATTCCAAATACGCTCTGCGTTGGTGAGTTGGGGTCAGGGCCGCAAGGATATCGAGTTCCCCGGCCTTGGCCGCCGCCATGGTGTCCTGCCAGCTTTGGGGGGCTACCGGTTCTATGGTGACACCCAGGGACTCGGAGACGATCTTTACGTATTCTGCTGCGATTCCCTGATAGTTGCCGTCGGCATCGGCAAATTCGATGGGCGGCCAGTCGATATCGTACCCCAATCGCAGGACCGGATGTTGTTGCAGCCAGTCCCGCTCTCTTTCAGTTAATACCACCTGAACCGGTTTCTTAGCGACCAGCATCGGCAACCATTGTTGCTTGAGACGCACTTTTTCACCGTAGGTGATGCTCTGCATGGCTTTTTCCAGGATGTCCCTGAAGAGCGGCCAGTCTTTGCGCACGCCGATATTCAAAATGTTATCAAAGCGCGAATCCGCGATTTTTCCAGAAAGTTTCAAGCCGGTAATGCTGTGTTGAATCATGAGGTGGTTTGTAACCGCCAGTTCACTCAGCGCTGCATCCGCCTTACCCAGTATCACGGCCTCAAGGGCTGCCAGGTTGTCGTCAACGAGGTGTAGGTTTATCATCGGATAGTGGCGCTTGAGCAGTTCTTCATGGTAGAACCCTTTTGGCACTGAAACCGTCCTGCCTTCCAGTTCCTTTAATGTCGTGATATCCGGGGACTCGCGGCGCACATAAATACCGGTGAGGGTGTGTATATAGTCATCGGTGAGATTGATATAGGTTCTGCGGTCGGAAGTGTTGACGATATTGAGCATGACGTCCAGTTCCTTTGCCCTGAGCATGTCCAGGAACGCGGCCCAATTTGGACCTGAAATGTACTCAACCGTGATCCCCAGGCGTTGAGCCAGCAGGTTCATGTAGGCAATGGAGTACCCCTTGGGTTGTCCGTTCTCGTTGTAGTTGAATGGCGGCCAGTTCAACTCGTTGTGCACCCGGATAATTGGATGGGCGGCCAGCCAGGCGCGTTCTGCGTCGGTCAGGGCTATCTTTACCTTTTGATCCTTAAGTTGGGTCCAGTCGCTGGTGATCTCGCTGATTTCGGCCCTACCCACGGTGTTCAGCCCTTTGTTCAGAATCGACACCAGCTCCGGCCAGTCCGGCCTGATGGCAGTCACCGCTTTGACAACATGGGACGATTCGATATGGATCGGAACGATACCCGTCAAAACACTTTTGTTCAAAATATAGGTGTCAAAATTCATACCCAGAGCGACATCCGCTTTGCCCTCAAATACCATGCTCAGTGCGGTAATGAAGTTGTCCGTTTCTATCGCCGTTTTCCCCACCCCAAATTTGACAATGATTTCTTCAATGAATTTAATTCCGCGTACATGCACGACCCGTTTCCCCTCGAGATCAGCGAGGCTGTCAATTGTAAACGGGGCCTCGCGCTTCCCGAATACAACCGGTATGGTAGATATATACTCCTGGGTAGGTAACAGGCCAAGTGCCTCGGCTAGATTTGGGACACAGAGAAGCAGGCCGTCAATCTCACCGCGTTCAGCCTTTTTGATGGTGTCAGGCCAGGGGCTCACTTCAATAGCGACATTCAGGCCGGTGTTGCCTTCCAGTTGTTTGAAGATTTCAGGGAGCACACCGGATACCTCACCATTTTCTCCTTGTATAAGCAACGGCTGCAAATCCGCAGTGAAACCCAACCTTATGGAGGGGTGTTCCTTGAGCTAGGCCCGCTCTGCGGCGGTCAGTTCTATTTTCTTTTTGAAACTGGGCTTACTGATTGGCAGCCAGCGTTGCTTAATAGCGAGATGCTCCGCCCTTGTTATACTTGCAATGGCTTTATTGAAAATCTGCAACAGCATCGGATCATCGTTTCTTATTCCGATCCGGGCAAGACCCACCGGGGGCGTTTCGGCAACAACAGCATATTTGAGGTTGGAATAGAATTTATTTGTAAGCAATACATCTATTTGCGCAAGATCGGCATATACAGCGTCAACCTTATTAGCGACAAGAAAATCCAGCCCCACTGTAAGATGGTCAACCTCAACTATTTCACTTTCCGGATATTGATCTTTTAACAAATAAACCCTGGAACTCGACCTCTTAACCGCAACTCTCTTCCCGGAAACATCTTCAAAACGCCTTATTAAATCGTAATCCCCTCTGGTTACTATGACTTGTGGTAAAGTTGCATATGCATCGGTGAAATTTAGATAAGGCTTCCGATCTTCAGTTGAATCAGCATTTGGAATGCCGTCGACGATATGCTTTTTTGCGGCTTCTATAGCGTCATTCCAGGTGGCATGCCCTTTAACTTCTATTTCTATGCCGATACGCTTTGCCAGCAGCTGCACATAATCAATATTGAGGCCAACAAGCTCGCCGCGCTCGTCCTTATAGTATAAAGGAGGGGCCTTGGTCGGTACTGAGAAGGTAAGCGTCGGATGGTCCTTGAGCCAGGCCAGCTCTTCCGGGGTGAAAGGGGTTGATCCAAGGTACTTGATCTGTCGGCTTTGGGTTGCCGCAGCCACCCCAGGTCCCACAAGCCCGAAAAGGCACAGCACAATCAATATAGGCCCCCATGCGTAGATGTTTTTTCTATACATTGACCGGGTCATGAACGCCCTCTTTTCTAAAGGCTGGTAGTTATATAGAGCGGTAACTGCGCCCCTAAAGAAACATGTTTTCTAGTTTACCTACGCTCAGTACCACGCTCCCGCTCAGTTCCATATAGGTCTACTGGCAGTTACATGTTCGTGGTTCTCGATTTGGGCCAAGGCAAAAGAGACGATTCTCTGGTGCTGAGCGCTGATCTGAAAGTATAGTCGGTGGTGTCTCAAAATACAAGTCAACGCTATATTATAAAGCTGTTTTTGGATGTATTTTCAGGTTGTTAAACTATATCTGCATTGCCGGTAAAAACAATCAGCGGATATGGGGCTTTGGGAAGGAATGTCGGGATTGAGGGTTTGGGTTATGCTAACGTATTGAGGTTGTTTCTAAAAGGGATGACCTTTGCAGCGGATCACGCTCAAGGAATCAGCGTTGGGAACACTGCGGGCAGATCGTGTTGCTCAAGGCAGCTTCGGTGTGATCTTCGATGTATTCGTCCAGCGAGACCCAAGTCTCCTTGCCTTCACTGACTTTGTTGCATTTCACACAGATCGGCAAAAAGGCGCCCACGGCCTGGATCAGGCGTTTTTCGTTGGCCCGCACCCGGCGACTGAGCATACGCATCAGTTCCATGGCGATGGTGGGATTTCGTTTGATCTCCGCGTGCAGATCCAGGCGGTCCAGGACCACGGTCACGGTCTCATCCACCGCAACCACGCTGGCGGAGCGAACCATGTCATCGAGAAGCGCCATCTCCCCGAAATACTCATAGGCGTGTAGGGCCCGAATCCACTGCTCATTCTCTTTGCCCGCGTTCTTGATCACTTCCACGGTACCGCTGGCTATCATGAACAGGCGCCCGTCCACATCTCCTTCTTGAATGATCATCTCCTTGCGCTGGTAAGTCACTTCAGTGGCGCGCTCGGCCAATCGGCCCAGGTCCTCGTTTTCCATTTTCGCAAAAAGCGGGATACCTGCCAGAAAGTCCTTTTTATCTACCATGTCGCCTACCCTGTTTTAAAGATTTTCATGATAGCTGCTAAAAACAAGCGGCCTTTAAATGATTGCTATTGGATTGCTAAGTATTTACTGAAATTGGAATGAAGCAGTAGAAAAACTACTTCATACTATCTACGGGCAGGTTAAAATTCAAGCTATTTGAATTCCCGGTGGCATTCTTTCATGCGTACGCCCAGATCGCGCAGTTCATGGGCGACCGCATCCAGTTGCTCATTGGCCACCGCTTTTTGCAGGTTGGCCAGATGGTCGTTGTATTCTTCCAGGGCCGCATGCCACTCCGGATCGGCAACTTCGTCCATGAGGTTTGAATCGGCTACAAATGCCGCCAGCTCTTCATCCGTGGGCAACTGGCCGGCATTGACCGCTTTTTGCATAGCCTTGAAAGTACGCCCCAGCCTCTTTTTAGCCTGCTTAAATGATTTCTGCCACTTTTCGAGCGCTTCCCGGTCAGCCTCAGTGTACTCGTCCAGCGTGGACCAATGCCATTCTATCTGGGTTTTAATGCGTCCTTTTTTCTCCTTGTGCTTAAGCTTTACATCCAGTTCTGCGGGTACCGGCCAACGGTGGTCATCGAGTTCAAAAGTCCCCTGACGTAAAAACCCGGCAATCTCCTCCAGTACATCGGCAAGTTCTGTACGGCTGATTTCTTTTTTGATCTTGTTATTCATGGTAAACGCTCCTGGTCGCGATAAGCGAGTCTTTAATTGCCCCGGTTGACATTGCCATTACCGCTTCCACATCACTGGATCGGCATCCAGATAATCGGTAACCGTACGGCCAATACGATCAATTTTATCCAGGTCGGTGGGCGACAGCACCACGTCGGCCGCCGCGGCATTTTCAATGGCCTGCCCGTCACTGCGGGCGCCGGCTATGGCGCATACACCCGGTTGGTGAATGACCCAGGCCAGGGCCAGCTGTCCCAGGGTAATGTCTTTTTCAGCGGCCAGGGGACGCAGCCGTTCCAGGGCGGTCTGGACCCGTTCATAATGCGGAGACGCGAACAGCTTGTTGGCCGAGCGGTGATCACCTTTGGCAAACCGGTGGTCCGGGCCGAATTTACCGGTCAGCAACCCCTGGGCCATGGAGGAATAGGCCAGCACGGTGATGTCGTGTTCCCGGCAATAGGGCAACTCCTGCCCCTCGGCCTGCCGCCAGAATAGCGAGTAAGGCGGCTGCAGGCTCTCAATCCGGCTGTGAGTCAAAGTGGTCTCCAATAAATCCCGGGGGAAATTGGATACGCCCAAGGCTCTGATTTTGCCCTGCGCCTGCAATTTTTCCAAGGCCTGCAGTGGTTCTTCGACCGGAACCCGGGGGCCACCGAACGAGCCCGGAGGCCAGTGGATCTGGTACAGATCGATGTAATCCGTGCCCAGATGCTTCAGGGACCGGTGGCAGGCCGCCATTACTTGGTCGTACTCCAGATGATTGGTAAAGACCTTGGTGGCAATCACCGCGCGGCCGCGGTCGGTTCCTAGGGCGCGGCCCAAAATAGTTTCCGAATGACCGTTGCCGTAGATTTCCGCAGTGTCGAACGTGGTGATTCCGGCCTCCAAGGCGGCCCGGATTGCCTGTTCGGATTCCCGGTCGTCTATGCCGGCCCACATCTGTTTGCCCGTCTGCCAGGTCCCCATGATAATCGGTGAAATATCGATGTCGGTCCGGCCCAGCTTACGATGCTGCATGGCGCCCTCCTCTGGCGATGCGCGGGGTTGACTGCGTCCAAGCCTTCACGATCGCGCAATGTTTACTGAAACAGCATAATCAGTCAATCGGCGCTTGTCCACCAGTCTCAACGGGCCAAAGGGCCATCCACGCGGTTAACGTTGACATTCCGGGTTGTAAACGGTATGGCTCCGGTCTGAGAGTAAGACTGTAAAAGGATATTTCATACTATGCTGATTACCATAATCAAGATGATCGCCGTCCTTGTAGCGGCCCTGATCGTGGGGAACAGCTTTTTGGGAGAATTGAAAAAGGCCCGAGCCCTGGGCTTGCCCTGGTATAAGCCCTATTTATCCCCCGCCTGCATTGTTATTCTGATCGTCATTTTGGTCATCCCGATTATCCTGAAGATAATGCAGGACTGACAACAGGAAAATTCCATGATTACCCTACTCGACTACGGCGCCGGCAATGTCCGCAGCGTCATCAATGCCATCGAAAGCCTTGGCGAAACCGTGCGGATCGCCGCCAGCGGTGAGGAGATTACCGCCGCGGAAAGGCTGGTCTTTCCCGGGGTCGGGGCCTTCGGCAGCATGATGCAGATCATGAACCAGAAAGGGTATGTCGAACCCCTGCGGGAATACCTCGCCGGCGGCCGGCCGTTTTTCGGAATCTGCCTCGGCATGCAGGCCCTTTTCGAAGCCAGCGAAGAGGCGTTCGCCACCGAGGGCCTGGGCGTCCTGCCAGGCACTGTTAAGCGATTTGACATTGATCTGGCCGTACCCCACATCGGCTGGAACGGCATCAACGTGCAAAAGCCCTCGGTGATCTTCAACGGGCTTGCGGGAACTGAGAAATTTTATTTTGTACACTCCTACTATATTGCCCCGGCCGATGACACCGTGACACTGACAACCACCGATTATGAAATCGAGTTTGCCAGCAGTGTCCAGAAAGACAATATCATCGGAACCCAGTTTCACCCGGAAAAAAGCGGCCGGGCCGGCCAACAGTTGCTGGCCAATTTTCTGGCCACGGATCGCGACAAGGTTATGCCGCCGGAAATCCTCACCGAAACGAAGCTGGCCAAACGGATCATTGCCTGCCTGGATGTGCGCTCCAACGATCAGGGGGATCTGGTGGTGACCAAAGGCGATCAATACGACGTTCGCGAGGAAGGCGCCGTTCGCAACCTGGGTAAACCGGTCGAACTGGCCCAGCGGTATTACGACGAAGGCGCCGACGAAATCACCTTTTTGAATATAACCGGATTTCGGGATTTCCCCCTCGAAGACATGCCCATGATCGCGGTGCTGAAACAGACCTCGCAAAAGGTCTTCGTGCCCCTGACCATCGGAGGCGGCATCCGGGATTACACCGATGCCAACGGCCGGACCTACACGTCGCTGGAGGTAGCCGCAGAGTATTTCCGCTCCGGGGCGGACAAAGTTTCCATCGGCAGTGACGCGGTCTTGATCGTGGAAGATTACCTGAAGACCGGCCAGAAGACCGGCAAGAGTGCTATCGAAGAAATCTCGCGGGTCTACGGCAACCAGGCGGTCGTCATTTCGGTGGACCCCCGCCGGGTCTATGTCAACACGCCTGAAGCGGTCGATCACCACGTCATTGAAACGGCCTTTCCCGGCCCCAACGGTGAAACCTTCTGCTGGTACCAGTGTACCATAAAAGGCGGCCGCGAAGGCCGCAACCTGGATGCGGTGGCGCTGGCCAGGGCCTGCGAGGAGCTCGGGGCCGGCGAAATCCTGCTGAACTGTATCGACAAAGACGGTACCAACTCGGGATTTGATATCGAGTTGATCAATGCGGTGAAACAGGCGGTGACCATCCCGGTGATCGCCTCCAGCGGGGCAGGTAATGCCCAGCACTTTATGGAAGTTTTCAACCAGACCGAAGCGGAGTCAGCCCTGGCGGCCGGTATCTTTCACCGTCGGGAGGTGCCCATCGACCAGGTAAAAAGATACCTGGACGCGAAAGTTGAAATTCGCAGAGCTGATCGTACTTAGAAATAGGAGACTATCCAATGCGCCCATCCTGGAAACTCAGATTGCTGATAAGCGGCACTTTCTTGCTGGCCATGTCAGGATTGACGGCACCGGCCCTTGCCGGCATCGAGCACAAATCCTTAAAAAAATTAGAACTGACCGGCCAACCCCTGGATATCACCAATTCATTTGACGGCAAGTTGGTATTCGTGCTGACACCCGGTACAATTCTGGTCTATTCTGCAGTGCAGAACGCCATTATCGACCGGATAGCGGTAGATAAGATCTATACCCGCATTTCTTACGCCGATAAAGAAAGGCTCATCCTTTCGGCCGCCGACCCGGCCACCCTGGAAATTGTCAAGTTTGATCAAATCTACGATATCAATATCGTCAACCGGCCGTTCCGGGGCCCCCAGGAAGCAAAGGTTACCCTGGTGGTGTTTGACGATTACCAGTGACCCTACTGTGCGCGGCTCGAAGCGCTCCTCCAGCAGGTGCTGGAAAAATTCCCCAATGACGTCAAGATCGTGGTCAAACAATTCCCGCTCTCCAGCCACAAGTTTGCATTCAAGGCGGCCATGGCGGCCATGGCGGCCCATAACCAGGGCAAATTTTGGCCGTATCACGAAGCCCTGTTGGAGAATCACAAATCAATAAATGATGAAAAGATCCTGTCGCTCGCTAAAGACGTGCAGCTGAACATGGCTCGGTTTCAGGCCGACCTCAAGTCGCCGGCCAACCGGGCCCTGATCCTTATCGACCATCAGGAAGGCCGCAGGATAGGCGTTAGCGGGACCCCCTCGGTTTTTATCAACGGTAAAAAGGTTGACAGCCGGCAATTCGGCAGTCTGGTCAGGATAATCGCAGAAGAATTGGCTACCCGCTAGCCCGTCTTGCAGAAGGATAAAATGGCATGTGCTTATGGCGGTAGCTGCCTTGCATACGGGTTCGATCCCAAAATGTACCCTACCCTCAGCGATTTAGAAAATAGAGCCGGAGAAGTCTCAGTTCTGCGTAGTCCACCGTCCCGTTCAGTTCTTCAAATACCGGTTTAAGAAATTCCGTCCCGCGTGCATCGAACTGCCTTAGCACGGCGTTCACCTGGTCTCCGGACAGGCTACAGGCCTCCCGGAGACCGTCCGGCCGCAGGGCATGGCCATCCGCGTGGTACTGGACAAGGTGCCCCAGAATCGTCCCGAACTTCACCCGGTACTGCCGCATGATGTCCGCGAAGGACTGCCCGTCGTTGTAGCGTACCCCGACTTCCTGGTATCGTTTGGGACCTGTAGATGTCTTCTTTTCCGGCTTTGCTTGGGTTTTAGCCGGCCGGAGTTCGCTGATCCCACGGGCCAAACAATATTTTGTAATAATCTTGATGAAGCGCTCACCAAATGTATCGCACTTGACCTTTCCCACCCCGTGAATATCTAGTAAATGTTCTCTGGTACGCGGATAGACGGATGCCATCTCAACCAAGGTCCGGTCAGCGAAGATAACGAATGGCGGCACGTCCTGTTCACGGGCCAGTTCCAGCCGCTTTTTGCGTAGCAATTCGAAAAGGTCTCGATCGTAGTCGGATACCTTCCGCCGTTTTTCAGGAGTGGCCCTTGGGGGGGGCTCCGGCACGTTCAGCCGCCCGAAGACATGTGCGTCCCCCCTGAATACCGCCCAGGCCTTGCGGGTCAAGTGCAGGCCCCCGAATTCCATGTCCTGAGCCAGGAGCCCCTGGTGCAAGCACTGCCAGCCCAGAGACTGCCACTGCCTTTTGGTAAGGTCTTTTCCAATGCCGTAGGTCGACAGGCAATCATGCCTTAAATTCAGGACCCGTTTCCCTTGCGAGCCCCGCAGGACGTCAATGACGTGGTTCATGCCGAAGCGTTCTCCCGTGCGTTTGACACAGGAGAGAAATTTCTGGGCGGCCACGGTGAGGTCTTCCGGCGGACCTTTATCCACGGTGCAGTTATCGCAGGCACCGCAGCTGCCGCCATGGTGTTCGCCAAAATAGCCCAGCAGAGGAACTCGCCGGCAGTCTTCGGATTCAATCATCCCCAGCAGCGTGTTGAGCTGCAGTTGGGCGACCCGCTGCTCCGGTTCACTCTTTTGCGCGATGAAATGTTTGATCTTGTAAATGTCGCCATACCCGAACAACAGCAGGCATTCGGCTGCCAGGCCGTCTCGCCCCGCTCGGCCAATCTCCTGGTAGTAGCTTTCGATATTGCGGGGCAAATCGTGATGAATCACGAAACGGACGTTGGACTTATCGATCCCCATGCCGAACGCGATGGTGGCGACCATGATCTGCACCTCATCTTTTACAAAGCGCTCCTGGTTGCGCTTGCGGTCGGATTCGTCAAGACCGGCATGATAGGGCCGGGCGGCAATTCCTTTCGCTGCTAGGCTGTCGGCCAGACTGTCCACCTGCCGGCGGGTAGCGCAATAAATAATGCCGGATTGATCAGGGTGGTTTTTTAAAAAATCGTGAACTTGCCGGGCGGCATGAATTTTGGGAACGATCCGTAGAAAAAGGTTGTCGCGATCGAAACTGGCTAAGTAGGTTTCACCGTCGGCAACGCCCAGGGTCTGCTGGATGTCCATCCGCACCCGCTCTGTGGCCGTGGCTGTCAGGGCCACGCAGACCGCTTGCTGAAACCGACGGCGAACCTCTATCAACTGGCGATACTCGGGCCTGAAATCATGGCCCCACTCGGAGATGCAATGGGCTTCGTCTATGGCCAGGCAGTCTACGCCGATACCGATCAGCAATTGCAGGATCTCGGGTTTCAACAAGGTTTCCGGGGCCACATACAGCAACCGGGCTTGCTTTTGGCGCAAGGATGCCAGGTTGGCCCGGTATTCGTCCGGAGACAGGGAGCTGTTCAAAAACACGGCTGTCACCCCATTGGCGGTAAGCTGGCGAACCTGGTCCTTCATTAACGCGATTAGGGGCGATACAACCACCGTCAGGTTTTCGAAAATCAGCGCCGGTATCTGGTAGCACAACGACTTGCCGCCCCCGGTGGGCATAATGACCAGGGTGTCCCGCCCTTGAAGAATGGCGGCGATCGCCTCCGCTTGCAGGGAAATAAAAGTATCGTACCCGAAGACTTCCTTGAGAATGTTTTTGGCTTTATCCAACATAGGAAAATAATGGGTGATGCGGTCCAGGCCTGGTTCGACGAACCTGGCGGCCGGCGGGTTGGGGTCGATTCCAGCGGGCCGGATTCAAACCGACCGGCGCTGCTACTCCTTCTGGAACTGGCTAAAAATCGTATCAATCCGTTCGGTGGGTAAAGCGCCCTCTTCCCTTACAACGGCTTCGACGGTTTTGCCTTCCGTGTAGGCCCGGTGAGCAATTTCGGCGGACTTGTCGTATCCCAGGTCCGGGACAAGGTAGGTAGCAAGCGCCAGGCTGTTCTCAATGGTGCCGAGGCATTTTTCCTGGTCGGCCTCAATACCACGGATACAACGTTGTGTAAAGATATCAGTCGCATTGGTTAGCAACTGGATGGATTGATGCAGGTTGTGGACCATGACCGGTTGCATGGCGTTCAACTCGAAGTGACCGCCTTTGCCGGCCAGGGTGATGACCGTATCATTGCCAATCACCTGTGCCGCCGCCTGAATGACGGCCTCCGGGATAACCGGATTGACTTTGCCCGGCATGATGGATGAACCGGGCTGAACGGCCGGCAGGCGAATTTCGCCCAGTCCGCTGCGCGGTCCGCTGCCCAGCCAGCGAATGTCATTGGCGACCTTTGTCAGGCTGACGGCAATGGTTTTAAGCAGGCCACTGGCCGCCACCACGGCATCCCGGGCCCCCTGCGCCTCGAAGTGGTTCTGGGCTTTGCGAAACGGAAAACCGGTGTGCTCGGCAAGGCGCACGATGATCTTCTCGGCAAATTCAGGATGGGTGTTGAGCCCATTGCCGACCGCCGTACCACCCAGGGGCAATTCCGCCAGCTCGTGGGTGACGTTGGTGGCCCGGGCAACACCTTTTTGAACCTGGTATGTATAGCCGGCGAACTCATCACCAAGTTTGATGGGGACCGCATCCTGCAAGTGGGTTCGGCCGATTTTGCCGATATTCTCGAAGGCCAGGGCCTTTTCCCAAAGCGCCATGGCCAACTGCTCCAGCCCTGGTACCAGGCGGTCCTTGACCGCCACCACCGTGGAAACATGCAGCGCGGTTGGAATAACGTCATTGCTGGATTGGCCCAGATTGACATGGTCGTTGGGATGGACCGGCTCCCGACCACCTTTTTTGCCGGTCAGCCGTTCATTGGCCCGGGACGCAATGACCTCGTTCATGTTCATGTTGGTTGATGTCCCGCTGCCGGTTTGAAACACATCCACGGGAAATTGATCTGCGAGCTTCCCATCCTGGATCTCCTGGCAGACGGTATCGATGGCCGTGGCCACCGCTTCGTCCAGAAGACCCAGATCGCGGTTCACCCGCGCGGCAATCTGCTTGATCAAGGCCAGGTTTTTTAAAAAGACGGCCGGCATTGGCACGCCGCTTACCGGGAAGTTTTCGACTGCTCGCTGAGTGGAGGCGCCAAAGTAGGCATCTGCCGGCACCCGGACCTCGCCCAGTGAGTCTTTCTCTACCCTGTGTTCCATGATGTCCTCCAGCGTATTTAAAGTATACAGTGTCGCGCTTCACAAATAAGGATCAAAAAGATTGACCGTTTTATCTCAGATATAGGGGACATCCTAAATTCGAAATACAAAACACGAATTTCGAAACAAATCTAAAATTCAAATGTCTAAATGACCAAAACAGAAACATGGCACCTGTAACAATTGGTGTTGTTTTAATTTTTTGGTCATTCTAATTTGCTTTATTGTTTCGAATTTCGACATTCGGATTTTGGATTTTTCCGTCCCTGGAAGAGCTTAAAGTTCACAAAAGTTACATAAACAATTTGAGGGACCAAACACTAGGTGCAGCCATTTCTAAAAATGCGCCCCTCGCCGGGGTAGACCGTATCGTCCGAGACAGGAGCTTGCTCATCGATGTCCGGCCACTTGGCGGGTATCGGTTCAGCCCCCTCGCGGGCTGCCGGACTGGGATGGGAATCACACATCTGGGGGCTTTGGCGCAGATCAACGGCATCGATGGCGAGGCTGAACTCGATGGGAATCCGATTGGGATCGAATGTATAGATTGAATGGATAAAACCGTGGTCAATGATCTCGGAAACCCAGAATCCGGCTGTCTCCAGTTTGCGCTTCAGGGTCACCAGATCCGCACTGCCGGCCACCCCCAGGGAGACATGGTCAAAAGCAAAGGGGCCTTTGACGGGAACGCCATGATCTTTGAGGGGTATCTTTTCGACGCCATCCCACTCGAAAAACGCAATCATATCCGTCGGAGATAACTCAAAGAAATAGTGACGGTATTTTCCGTTGCCCAGCCCGGCCACCAGCCGCGCCCCCAGCAGGTCGCGCCAGAAGCGAATGGTGGCATCCATGTTGCCGGTGACCATGGCCAGGTGATTGATGCCCGTGAATGGGGCCCTGCGGCCGCTTGCAGAGCTATGAGCCGGACCGGCCATCATCACAAGGCTCGCTGAAGTCATCGGCCCGGGAATGTTCGGCCGTGGCCGACGTAACACAGACGTCCAGGTCATCTCCGGAGGCACCCAAAGCCGCCAGAGCACTGTCGTAATCCGGTTCCTCGGTATGCTCCGGTGCCAACTGGGCATAAACGACTTTGTGGCTTTCATCGGTAATGATCACCGCGCGGCCGAAAAGCCCCTTGACAGGCCCTTCGGCGAAGGCCACACCATAGTCCTCGCCAAAGGAAAGATCGCGCATAGCGGATACGGATACGGAGTTCTCAATCCCTTCGGCCCCGCAGAAGCGGGCATGGGCAAAGGGGAGATCCCGGGAGACATTCAGAACCACCGTGTCCGGATGGTTGGCCGCTTCGGCGTTGAACCGTTTTACCGACAGGGCGCAAACGGATGTATCAATACTCGTAAAAATGTTCAAAACGACTTTCTTGCCCGCATAGTCTTCCAAGGTGACATCCTGAAGATCGGTACCGGTCAGGGTAAAAGCGGGTGCCTGGCTGCCAACAGCCGGCAGATCACCGACGGTGTTTAATAGATTTCCTTCCAAAGCTGTCTGTGCCATATTGTTTTCCTCCTGTAAAAGGACTTGGGGTTAACTGCTCGAAGACATGTACATGCCGGTTTATATGGCAACAACCGTGCCATACGCACATGTTTTCGCCGGCCGAGCATCTAATAATACAAATACTTGTTATCAATATATTTTTTTACCGCCACCACTCTGCCCGGTTCGCTGCTTGCCAATTTGAGAGCCGCGGTTAAGACATTTTGGTAACTGCTGAGACAGTTTGTCTCTGGCTTCTGATACAGTTGTGTCACAGAACGCTAAGGCTGTTCCATCAATGGGTACCGATAGTTCAACGGTGGATTGAAGTTTTCTTTGATGGTCCGCGGACTGAGCCAGCGGTTCAGGTTCAGCATGCTGCCGGCCTTGTCGTTGGTTCCCGATGCGCGGGCGCCACCGAAAGGCTGCTGTCCCACAACCGCACCGGTCGGCTTGTCATTGATGTAAAAATTGCCGGCGGCGTTCACCAGGATCCGCCGGGCAATTGTAATGGCCTGCCGGTCACGGGCAAACACGGCCCCGGTCAACCCGTAGATGGAGGTGTGGTCGCACAATTTCAGCGTGTCTTCATAGGCCTCGTCGGGATAAACAAAGACCGTCAGAACCGGGCCGAAAATCTCTTCCACCATGGTTCGAAAATCCGGTTGGTCCGCCTGGATGAGGGTCGGCTCGATAAAGTACCCTTTGCCGGCATCCCCGCTGCCGCCGGCCAGAATCCGGGCATCCGGGTGACGTTTGACATCGTTCAAAATTCCCGTGATCTTATCGAATGCGGCCTGATCAATGACGGCATTGACAAACGTGGAAAAATCTTCGGGAGACCCCATCTTGATATCCTGCATGGCACCCGTCAGGTCACTACGTACCGATTCCCAAAGCGATTGGGGTATATAGGCCCGGGAAGCAGCGCTGCATTTCTGTCCCTGGTATTCAAACGCGCCACGGATGAGGGCCGTCACGGCTGCGCGGCGGTCGGTGGAGGGATGCAGAATGACAAAATCTTTGCCCCCGGTCTCGCCTACAATGCGGGGATAATTGCGATACCGGGTAATATGGCGGCCGATAGTCTGCCAGATCGACTGGAAAACAGTGGTGGAACCCGTAAAATGGACCCCAGCCAGAGCCGGATCCGCAAGGGCGGTGGCGGCTATGGCGCGGCCCGATCCCGGCAGGAAGTTTATGACGCCGTCCGGCAGACCAGCTTCCTGGAAAATCTGCATTAACAAATGGGCCGAATAGACGGCTGATGACGCCGGTTTCCAGATGACCGTGTTGCCCAGCATGGCGGGTGCCGCGGCCAGATTGCCGGCAATGGCCGTAAAATTAAAGGGACTGATAGCCAGGACAAACCCTTCAAGAGGCCGGTATTCCAATTGATTGCGCTCACCCGGAACGGAAAAGGGCTGCTGGCGATAGATCCGTGCCGCGTAGTGAGCGTTGAACCTTAGAAAATCTGCCAGCTCACAGGCCGCATCGATCTCCGCCTGGAAGACATTTTTTCCCTGTCCCAACATGGTCGCGGCATTTAGCTGCATCCGGTATGGTCCCGAAATCAATTCGGCGGCTTTTTGGAAGACGGCCAGACGGTCCTCCCAGCGGGTTTGGGCCCATCCGGGCGCAGCGTGGGCGGCCGCATCAATGGCCTGATGGGTGTGGCTGTCTCCAGCCCGTTGGTAGGTCCCCAGCAAGTGCCGGTGGTCGTGGGGTATCCGGCATTCCCCGGTTTCTCCCGAATGAATTTCCTGGCCGCCGATAATTAACGGAATATCTAAGGTTTCCTCTCGCAGGCGGATCAACTCCGCCTTGAGCGCCGCACGTTCTGCGCTGCCCGTCAAATACCCCAACACAGGTTCATTTGCCGGGTGTATGATATCTGTCTGTCTGCCGCTCATGGTTGTTCTCCTTATCTGCAACCGCAGCGTCATCCGTGCGGAAGGGCACGGCCATGCAGCGGTGAATCTTATTAGATTAGTTCTATGCAAATATAGGTACCCCACCGCTCCTTGACAAGGCTGCTCCGGCACCTGACATGGTGTAAGGTGCCAGTTTTGATATAGGTCAATGACAGCGGGACAAATCATCCTTATGAATAGATAGACAATCTGATGCAGTTGCCCGATAAGTGGTTTTAAAACCGCTTTTACTTACCCCGGAAACAGGGGAGGTAACATGCAGTCTCTGGAAAACCTCGAAAAAAAACTCAGGGAAGTCGAAGAGAAGCTCGCTGATGCCGAGGGCCGCTTGCCCGCCCACTCCATTAGGCCCTGGCAAATTGAAGCGCTTTTCGAATTGGAAGAAGAGCGTGATACGCTGGTGGCTGAGATCCAAGCCCTACAAAACGATCAAACGTTGTAGAGGTAAGCATGCACCCATCGAACTCCGGCCCGTCCCTCGGTCGGCTGTCTCCAGAACAATTAGCCGCCGTGGCCCAAAATTCAGAAGCCGCCCTGGAAGGTCAGCATCTCCTCATTCCGTTTTTCGGAGCCCGCTACAGCCTTGGCCCCAAGACGATCTGGGGGCCGACGGGCAAGCGGCCCGCAGACAAGATATGCGATTTATTGGTCAACTACGTGCTCAGGTTTCCCGAAGTTCCGCCGAGATTGGACCGCCAGGTATCCTTTCGTGAACTTGAAGGGGCCGGCCCGTTGGTGGTCAGTTTCGCCAACAATACCAATAAGACCATTGTGAATACCTTTGCCGGAAAGCTGCCCCAACTTAAATCAGCCGCCGGTGCCCTGGGAGGAAAGCCCCAGCACCACGCATCCGAGTTTGACCTGTCACTAAAATTCCAGGCGCTGCCGCATATCCCACTCTACCTGCAGTTCAATGATGCCGAAGCCCCCTTCCCGGCCCAGAGCAGCCTGCTGCTGGAGGCGTCCATTGAACACTTTCTGGATATGCAGTCAATTATTACCCTGGGAACGTTTTTATGCGGGCAACTGGCAGCCAACGGCTACGATTGACATTGCATCTTTACGTTTGCAGATGATAGTCTGCAACAAGATTACAACAAGGATCTCACCATGATTACAGGCTACGCCACCCAGGCGGGAACCACTGCGTATGCCGCGCAGTTCAATACAGTCGCTTTCAACATTATCGAACCTGGTGGGCTGCAGGTCAGCCAGGCCGGCTTCGGGTGTTATCGCATCAGCACCGGCGTCCAGACGCAAGCCGCTGCACTTGAGCAGGCTCTGCAAAGCGGAATCAATCTGATCGACACCAGCACCAACTACGCCGACGGCGGCAGCGAGCGATTGGTGGGTGAAGTGCTGCAACGATTGTTGAACAAACACAGCCTATCCCGCAACCAGGTAGTGATTGTTTCCAAGGTGGGTTACCTGCAGGGGGAAAACCTTAACCTGAGCCGTGAGAAGAAAGCCGCCGGCACGCCTTTTCCGGATCTGGTGGAATACGGTCCCGACCTGCAACACTGTATCCACCCTGAGTTCATCGCGGATCAATTGACCCGCAGTCTCGACCGCCTCGGTCTTGCCACTCTGGATAGCTACCTGCTGCACAACCCGGAGTACTATCTGGAATGGGCCTTGAAAACGCAAATGCCGTTGGCGGAGGCACGCGCGGAATATTACCGCCGCATCCAGCTGGCCTTTTCCCACCTGGAAAAAGAAGTCACGGCCGGTCGCATCCGCATGTATGGTATCAGCTCCAATACGTTTCCGGTTGCCCGCACGAAGCCTGAATTTACATCTCTGGAGAACATCTGCGAATTGGCTGTATCCAATGGTGACAACCACCATTTTGCCATGGTACAGATGCCTTTCAATATCCTCGAAAAAGGCGCGGTGCTTGAAAAGAATCAGGCCGGCTCCAAAAGCGTCTTAGCCCTGGCCCTGGAAAAAAACTTGGGTGTGTTGATCAACCGTCCCCTGAATGCCTTCGACGGCAACAGTCTCGTCCGGCTGGCGGATATGAAGGCCGCAACCGCACAACCGGACGATGCGATCATCCGTAAAATCAGGGCTGTCGTCAAGTCGGAAACCCGGCTCTGGAAAAAAATTCTACCGGCCTGTGATGACATTCCGGACGGCATCAAGTTACGGATCAAAGAACAGGTCGCCGTGGGTGATGTGCTGAAACATTATTGGAAAAATTTCGGCTCTTATGAGCGATGGCGGCAGACCAAGAACAGCATGTTTTTGCCCCGGGTGCAGGGCGTGTTCCAATACCTGGCCCAACAGGCAGGCACCCATGCCGACCTGGGCGACTGGATAGAGGTCCATGCCGCGTGTCTTGAGGACGCATTCAAGGCCGTGGCATCGCTTTACGGGGCCGCGGCTGCCCGCCGGACAACCGCGATCATGGCAACCCTCGCCGCGGCTGATCCCGATTGGGCCCAGGCCCCCACCTTGAGCCAGGCGGCCGTGCGGGCCATCCGATCAACCTCAGGGGTATCGACAGTCCTGGTCGGCATGCGGCGGTCAGACTATGTGGATGATGTTCTGGCAGAACTGCGGCGGCCGCTTCAGTCAACGGACCGCTGCGAATCCTGGGAAGCCCTGTAAAACGCATATCTGTCGAAACAAGGAGAAAACAGATGAGTGATGGCACGTTTGAAAAGGTAACCCAATCCGAGAAGGCCCTCTACGGGCCCCGGAAGCTACTCCTGTGCGGGTTCGCGGCCTCTATGCAGGCCAATTTTGCCAAAGTCCTGGGATTCACCGGGCTGGCGGACCTGGATGTTGTCTGGGTGGCGGCGGATCAGGCGGACGATGAGATTGGACAATTGATGGAACTTGCCCCCGCTACCGGTACAGGGACCGACTCCAATCTGCCCCGTGCCATTGTCGTGGCCAGCATTAGCGAAAACGAGTTGCACAACCTGATGAATACCTGCCGGGCCAGCGGCATGAAATCCGCTCTCTGGGCGGTTTTGACGCCTGTTTCCGAAAAATGGACGCTGCGCCAGCTCCTGGCTGAATTGGAGGCGGAACGCACCGCCCTCCAGGATAAGACCTAACGGTTCCCGTCCAGGTATCTGAAAAACCCCGTTAAGGGGCTAACCTGCATTTCGGTTTCGAACTTGCCCTTTAAGACGCGACCCACCATTGAAAAATCAGATGGCGGGAATTCCAGCTATGCGGGGCGCCGAGTATCGCAGGCAAGGGCGGCAAAAGCGAAGTGCTTGTCTGAGCGCAGCAAGTTGTGCCAAGCGCGCCCTTTCCGAGAAGCGCAGGGTAGCCCGCAGGGCCGCGTCTTATGGGCGTCTTCTTTTGGTTCGTTTCTTTCACGCCAAAGAAAATGAACCAAATAGTTCAAAATATTTGATAGGTACAGGATAACCCTGACGCCCTTTAGAACTTAGCTCGCTCCCCGGTCGGGTGAACCTCTATTGGTCCTCCGTCAGAGACGGACAGCTCAAATCTAACCTAAAGCAGCGCGCGAAACGGCTCAAGACCGACCCGGGCCACCATTTTGCCGAGCCTTTCGCCTTTTTTGCCGTTTTCCCGATAATAATCCACGACGCATGCGATCAGGGAGAGTGCCCTTGCATCATCCAGGGCAGCGGTCAACTCAACGGCCAGACGCGGCTTGGGCCCCACGTTGCCGCCAATCAACAGGGTCCATCCATCATTCTTACCCACCAGGCCGATATCCCGGACCACCGATTCCGAACAATTCAGATTGCAGCCCGACACGGCCATTTTCAGTTTGTTTGGAAGCTGCATGCCGTGGTAGATCTCATCCAGCTGCAATCCCAGATTCAGGGCATCTTGCACCGCCAGCCGGCAGTAATCGATTCCCGGACAGGTCCGGATGCTGCGTACACACAACCCCACGGCCGCGCCTTTGTCCATGCCCAGATCATCCCAGGCTGCATCGATATCCTGCTCCTGGAGGCCCACCAGCGCAAAGCGGGTGGCCCCGGTTACTTTTATCAGGTCAACCTTGTATTTCTCGGCGACATCGGCGATCCGGCGCAGCAATTCCGGAGTTACCAGGCCACAGGGAATGTGCGGGGCAATGGCATACGTTTTTTTGTCGCGCTGTAAAATAGCACCTTTCTCTCCTAGCTTTAGCATACACTCCTCCAAATCTAACCATCACATTATCCGGTCCGCAACAGGGTGCGGAACTGGCCGTAGGCCTTTGTAATTACTAACAGGCGTTTAACCCCAGAGATTCGCGCAGGCATTCCCTCCGGACGCGGATCAGCCCGGTTTCATTCCAGATGGTGCTGCCGTACATATTCATACATCACCAGTGAGGCCGCCACGCTGACATTGAGGCTCTGTACCTTGCCGAACTGCGGAATCCTGACCAACTGGATATCATCATAGCCACCCGGATCAAAACTCAACCCAATCCCTTCGTTACCAAACACAAAAGCACTTTTCTCCGGCAGGGGGCACCCGCCGAGGGTCTTGCCGGCACCCGGTTCGGTGGCGAACAGCCGATATCCCTGCCGGCGCAGCATCTGGTAGCAACTGTCGAAATCTTTGTGAAAATGCGCCGGCACCCATTTGAACGAGCCCCTGGCCGGGCCCGGATCGAAATAGTCGATGCCAATCAAGTGTATTTCCCGCATGCCGAAGGCATCCGCGCTCCGGAAGATTTTGCCCACATTGAACTGGGGTTTGAGATTATCCAGGATGACAACACCAGCATGGGGCCCCGGAGCGGCCAATTGGTTGAGCAACCGCTGTCGGTCATAGTTCTTGCGGGCCATTTGCCGCTCCCGGATGAGCCGGCGCGTCAGTTTTCTTAAACGTCTTCCCATGTGGTTACAGAAAGTTATATAATTTTCAAAGCAGATCCTGTATAATCCTTTTCACAAAAATTGTCATCATCAAACCAGGGTGGATGGAGAAATCATGATGCAGAAAGCCGTGCTTTTTACTGGGTATATTTTAATCGCGGTCCTGACGACGTTTACGGGTGTTGCCACAGTACGGGCTGGATGTGAACAGGGCGACTGCACCAACGGTCCCGGTCGCTATGCCTGGCCAGACGGATCAAATTACACCGGCAATTTTGTGAAGGGCAAATTCCACGGACAGGGCACCTATTCCTGGGCGGACGGCAAGAAATACGTCGGAGGATTTAAAAACGACAAACGCAGCGGCATGGGAACCTTCACCTAGCCCAATGGTGCCAGTTATCGCGGTGAATGGGAAAATGGGAAAAAGGTCGGATACGGCATCTACACGTTCCCGGACGGTCGCAAAAACATAGGTATTTGGGAAAATGGCGCCCTCACCCAGAAAATGGATGAGGCCGAAGTCAACGCTTTGCTGGCGCCCACAGCCCAGCCCAGTACACCGGCTGTTGCGGCCGTTGCGGCCGCAGCCTCGGCGCCGGCACCGCCACCTGCCCCGCCTGCTGTGGCGGCCGACAGCGCAGAGAGTGATCTGGACAAGCAGTTGGCCGCTCTGGGCGGACAGGTTGAAGAACCTGCGGATACGTCAGAACAACGTCTCAACCTGACGGAAGCATCGGCCGCAGCCCCGTCAACCGGAACACCTTTCGTTGTATCCGTCCAGAAACTACAATTACTGGATGGGCGTACCTACAACACTTGGGAGAACATTCCCCTGCTGGCGGTCGGCCCCATTGCTCCCGTTGGCACCTGCAGCGTAAAAATCGATCCTGATGCGTCGGATAAAAATTCCGGGAAATTCATGGTCAACCTGAAAATAGTCAACAACTCCAGTTGCCCGCTGGACTTCAAAGGTTTCATCCAGGCCGGGGAGTACTACGTGAAGATGGTGTCCTGGTCCGGTGGTGAGGCCGTCGCGCCCCAGAGCGAAAAGGAGATCTCGCAGGAGGTAACTTTAGAAAAAGACGCTCCCCGCTCTGCCATCTTGTTCAAGCTGCAAGGAACCGGCTGTAAAATGTAGGGGCCATCTCGAAAATGTCTTTTGTCCCAATCCTGGCATTGGGCGCTCGGTTTCAGCACCGAGTGCCGATTTTCAAGCCGCCAGGCGCAACCGATAGCGCTATCCTCGCAATACTTGAGTATTTACCACGCAAGGCACTGGCTCCGCTGGCGCCTCAGGTTGCGCCCCACATTTGCATATAATATCAAGCGGGAAGTCCGGCAACGCGTGGGAACCTCACGGCCGCCGCATCTTGTAACAAAATCCTTTTTTTGAGACAGCCTCTAAGCAAGCAGTTATCTCAGCTCCGGCAGTATTCCCTATACACCTGTTGAATGCCCGCCGTTAGACCTATCGCTGGCTGCCACCCCAGATTCTGTAACCGACTGACGTCCAGCAGTTTCCGGGCGATCCCGTCCGGTCTTGAGTTGTCCCATAGAATACGCCCTGTATAACCAACCGTATCGGCCACCAGCCCGGCGAGATCAAAGATTGAAATCTCGCGTCCGGCACCGACATTTAAAAAGGAGATGCCGGCCGCGGCCATTATCTTATTAAGGTCGGCGTCCTCCAATTGCATGACGAACAAAGCGGCTGCCGCCATGTCGTCGACATGTAGAAACTCCCGGAGCGGTTTCCCGGAGCCCCAGGCAAGCATGCCGGGTTTTGCGGGGCGAGTGTCTAGGGGGGTATCAAATAGGGCGGAATGTCCGTTTGCAGTTAAAATGGCATCCAGGCAAGCGCGAACATCGGCCGGGATTTGGCCATGGGCTACCTGGTCGGCTAAGATGGCATCGCGATCCCCAAGGCAAGCCTTTTGGGCCAGGTGCATCTTACGCATCAGCGCCGGCAAAACATGCGACTGTTCGAGATCATAGTTGTCATTGGGCCCAAAGAGGTTGGTGGGCATAACCGCTCTAAAGCAGGTCCCGTGCTGCGCATTATAGGCCTCGCACATTTTGATCCCGCTGATCTTGGCGACGGCATAGGGTTCATTGGTGGGTTCCAGGGCGCCGGTGAGGAGAGCCTCTTCTCGCATGGGTTGGGCGGCCTCGCGGGGATAGATGCAAGAGCTGCCTAAAAAAAGAAGGCGCCGGACATCGGCCTCAAAAGCCTGATGCATGACATTGGCTTCAATCATCAAATTCTCATAAATGAAGTCGGCTCTAAAGGTATTGTTGGCATGCACCCCGCCCACCCGGGCAGCCGCCAGGAAGACAACATCGATTTTCTCCTCTGCAAAGAACCGCCTCACGGCCGGTTGCTCGGTCAGGTCCAGCTCCTGGTGGGTGCGGGTCACGATCCGCTCGAAACCCCTGGTTTTCAACTCCCGGACCAGGGCCGAACCGGCCATCCCGCGGTGACCGGCTACAAACATCCTGTCATTGGTATCCAACATATGGTTTACTCGAAATAATCCTTTACCTGGAATCCTTCCTGCTGACACAGGTCGTCACGCCGGGCCTGTTCCAGATCAGCGGCCACCATCTCGGCAACCAGTTCCTGGAAGGATATTTTGGGTTCCCAGCCGAGTTTTGCCTTGGCTTTGGCCGGGTCGCCCAGCAAGGTCTCCACCTCGGTGGGACGGAAATAACGCGGATCGACCTGGACAATGGCCCGGCCCGCATAAAAGCCTTGCTCCTTCTCGCCGGTACCCTGCCATTCCAATTGCATGCCGAGTTCACCTGCCGCCAGATCTACAAACTCCCTAACGCTGTGCTGTTGTCCGGTGGCAATGACGAAGTCATCCGGCTCCTCCTGCTGTAACATGAGCCACATCATTTCCACATAATCCTTGGCATGGCCCCAGTCTCTTTTTGCATCGAGATTTCCCAGATAAAGACAGTCCTGGAGACCCAGTTTGATCCGCGCCAGCGCGCGGGTGATCTTACGGGTAACGAAGGTTTCGCCACGCACGGGCGATTCGTGGTTGAAGAGAATGCCGTTGCAGGCAAACAGGTCGTAGGCTTCCCGGTAGTTAATCGTTATCCAGTAGGCAAACAGTTTGGAAACCGCATAAGGTGAGCGGGGATAGAATGGTGTCTTTTCGGTCTGGGGAATCTGCTGTACTTTACCATAAAGCTCGGAAGTAGAGGCCTGGTAATACCGGGTTTCTTTCTCCAGGCGCAGGATGCGAATAGCCTCCAGCAGCCTCAGGGCTCCGAGGGCATCGGTATTGGCCGTGTATTCCGGCGACTCAAACGAAACCTGTACATGGCTCTGGGCCGCGAGGTTGTACACCTCGACCGGCTGCACTTCCTGCATGATCCGGATTAAATTCGTGGCATCGGTGAGGTCTCCGTAATGCATGAAAAATTGAACCCCAATCTCATGGGGGTCCCGGTAAAGGTGATCCACCCGATCCGTATTGAACAAGGACGCCCTGCGTTTGATCCCATGGACCTCATAGCCTTTTTTCAGAAGAAATTCGGCCAGCAAGGCGCCGTCCTGCCCGGTTACACCGGTAATAAAGGCTTTTTTCGACATGCGCTCATCCTTCGTCCATCTGATGTAATTTTTTGAGTTTTTTCATCCTGTTATACCGAAAAATCAGATCCAGCCACTCTCTGAAGAGAGGCAAAAGCGCGTCGATTTCCTGGCCCTCTTCCCGGTCTCCCAGGGCCTCCAGGGCCGCCGCCAGATCCTTGCGCTCCGGCTCCTTGTCAAGCAGGTGACGATAGATACGCCGGGCCTCTTCCAAATTGCCCTGCTGGGCGTGGACCCGGGCCATGGTAACAGTGTAGAAGGTGTCATCCTGGGTCATGGTGCTGTGCTCCCTTTCTTTGTGTCGGGCTTTTTCTTCACCGGGTCGTTGAAACGGACAATCACTTCGTCACGCCCGATCATGCCCAGTTCCTGCCGGGCCACATGCTCGATATAGGCCGGATCGGTCTTAAGCCGGTCTATCTCGCGGCGCAGCGAAAGGTTCTGTTGCCGGAGATCACGGTTGTCCTTGAGCAACCGGTCCCGATCCCCTTTAAGTCGGCCAACCTCTACCAACCCCCGGTCACCGAAGATGATGACCAAAAAGATGTTCAGTAAAACCAGTGTCACTAACGACAATAGAATTTTTTGGCCGGCGCTCACGTCGCTTTCAACTCGCACAGTCACCCGTCCGATAATGGCGGGTAGTTTCGTGCCCCCCTGAATAATTGTCTAATCAGAGATTATCTATCAGCTTTTCTACCAGCATGCAATCAAATGTCAGGGTTATGGGCGGGGGCGAAACCCGTTGATCAGCGCCGTTAACTCAGCGGACTGCGCCAGACGAGCGGTGATTAAATAGAGGCTTATGCTGGCCAGAATGGAAAGACCCAGTCCAGCCCCAACGGCCAGGATCGTCGGGGAGCCATCCCCGGTAATGCCCGGTCGTAAATAGAAAAGGCCGGCACACATGATCAGCGCGCAACCGAGCGCTTTGCTGGCTGACCGAAGCATGGTCGCCATTCCCAGACCGCCCAATCGGTAGCGCAAGCCTCCGAAAAGCAAGATCACATTGACCCCGGAGGCGATGGTGGTCGCCAGGGCCAAACCCGCATGCCCCATAAAGCGCATGAGGGTGAGACCGCAAGCGATATTCACACCGATGCTGACGTCGGCCATCCAGACCGGCGTGCGCGTGTCCTGCAGGGCATAGAAGGTCTGGGTTGCCAGACGGGCCAGGGTAAAGGCCCATAGGCCGGCCGCATAGTAGAGCAATGCCGCGGCGGTCAGGTGAACCGCTTCCAGATCGAAGGCCCCCCGTTTGAAAAGCAACCAGATGATCGGCTCCCGCAGTAGCATCAGGCCGCACATGGCGGGTATCGTGATAAACAAAACGATGTTCACCGCATGGCCAAAGGTCCGGGTAACGGCCGCCCGGTCGCCCGTCAATGCCTGGCGGGACAGGCTCGGCAACAGCGCGGTGGCAGCTGCAATGCCCACGATTCCCAGGGGAAACTGCACCAAACGATCAGCATAGTACAGGTAGGAGACACTCCCCTGGGGCAACAGCGTGGCCAGTTGTGTGTTGATCAACAGATTGATTTGATAGACGGCCGCCCCGAAGGCGGCCGGCAGCATGAGACGGCCTATTTTTTTCAGCCCCGCATGATAAAAGGCCATCGGCCGGCCAAGACGGATACCGTGGCGATAAAGAAATGGTGCCTGCAGGGCCAGTTGCCCGGCACCGCCGACCAAGACGCCTATGGCCAAACCTTTTATCGGCTGTTCCAGATGGGGTGATACCACCAGGGCCGCGCCGATGATGGCCAGGTTCAACACGACCAGCGCAAGGGCCGGTGCGGCAAAATGACCGAACACATTCAATATTCCCATACTCAGGGCAACGAGCCCGATAAAAAAGATGTAGGGAAACATGATCCGGGTCAATTCCACCGTTAAGGTAAACACGGCCGGGTTGTCTTTGAAACCAGGCCCGACAAGCGTGACGATGCTCGGTGCCAGGAAGATCCCCAACAGTACCAGGCCGGTTAACAGAATCGTCAACAAGAGCAGGGTTGCCTGGGCCAGCCGGAGCGCTTCTGTACGGCCTTTTGCATGGAGGGTCTCGGTGAAAACCGGGATGAAAGCGACACTCAGGCTGCCTTCGGCGAACATGCGGCGCAGGAGGTTGGGAATACGAAAGGCCACAAAGAATGCATCTGCGCTCGCCGTGGCGCCGAACAGTCCGGCAACCACCGCGTCCCTGACATAGCCGAGCAACCGGCTCAGGAAAGTGGCCCCCCCGACCACACCCGCTGCCCGGGTAACCTGGTCCTCGCCCGAACGGTCGGTCGTCACGGGCACAGCCTGCCGGATGGGGATTCGGGAAAACAAACGCGGGCCAGGAAGACCGTGGCCCGGTAAAAATAAAAATATTCTCTTGACATATCAGAGTTGAATTTATATGTGTTCGTTTTTATATTTGCTAACAACATTTGAAAAGGAGCAAGAGCGTTGGCTAATCACAAATCCGCTTTAAAACGCGCCCGGCAAAACGAAAACCGTCGGATGCGCAATAAATCCGTTAAAACCAGAGTGAAATCGGTAGTAAAGGCCGTGCGAACCGCCGGCGATGATGCCGCGGCCAGACTTGATGAGGCCAAATCCGTTATCGACAAAGCCGCTAAAAGAGGCGTCATCCACAAACGCACCGCCGCCCGCAGCATTTCCCGTCTGGCCAAACACGTTAATTCCGTTTCCAAGTAAACGGTTGAACGCACAGCGCAGCCAACCTGCGCTGTGCCCTTTGATACCGGCCGCACATAATCCGTCATATCAACAACCGATCCGCAGCTTGCCCCTGAGTTCAGCAGGCAGCCTGCGTCCGGGTTCCGGACCGAGGCCATGCAGTCGTTATCTCGAAATGAAGATTTTGGCTGAAGGGCTTTTTGAGATAACGTCTAAAAATTGTCGGTAATGCTCTTATACACAGCTTCCGCCAGGCGTTTAGACACCTTTTCAATAGCAGCGCGCCGGTTCAGGTCGGTGCCGCTGCGATTTCCCGCCACATCATAAGCTTCATAGTCGGACAGTCCGGAGCGCCGCCAGAGCACCTTTCCGTCCTTGCTCTCGAGTTGCATGTCGATGGTCAGGGTAACACGTCTTTGGGAGGCTGTACTCGTACCGGTGCGGGCGATGTCCGTATCTTGTACTGTTTTGATCACACCGGACAGAATCGCATCCGCATTTTCGGTTGGGGCGATGCGGGCACTTTCGCGGCGGGTAAATTCGAAAACGATGTCGCTGTTCAACTGGGCCTGAATACCGGACTCAGTGGAGCGGTTTTCCGGCATCAGAACACTGAGGGACTCAGCCCCCCCGGGCAGAAAACCGTTGCCGGCGAACCGATACCCGCAGGCGGCCAGCAGTAAAAGCAGTGACACCATAAGCAGCAGGGTTCGTCGCATGTTTGCTTTACCTCAATTATCGGTCCCCAAACCCAAGCGCGGAATCATTATCCAACGATCACTATCAAAATCGGGATCGAAATCGACTGCAGCCTCGGGATGAGAACTTTTTTGTTACCGATTTCGATTCCGATACCGAACCAGATCTTTTCAAACCACTATATTGACAAGCTTCTTTTTAACAACGATGACTTTTTTGATGGGTTTGCCGGCGATAAATTTTTTCACATTGCCTTCCGCCAGGGCCAATTCTTCGAGGACCTGGTCGTCCGTGTCCGCTCCGGCGGTAAATTTCCCCCGCAGCTTGCCGTTCACCTGGACCACGATGGTCACCTCATCCTGGACCAGGGCATCATCACGGAATGCGGGCCAGGGCGCCAGCAGGACACTGTCGGTATACCCCAACGAGGCCCACAACTCTTCACAAAAATGGGGCACGATCGGAGCGAGCAGGAGCACGATGGTTTCCAGGATAAATCGCATCACCGGCCCTTTGGCCGGTTCTTTTTCCCCCGGGGTACAGGTGATATTGGACACCGCGTTGACCAGTTCCATAACGGCACTGATCGCCGTGTTGAAGTGAAAGCGTCGGTCTATATCCCGGGTTACGCGTTCAATGGTATGGTGACCCAGCTTGAAAATGGCCAGCAAATCCGGAGGTAAATCTTCCAGGGGGCCTGTGTAAGGGGCCTCTTCCCGGACCCCCGCCATCAACCCCACGGCCAGGCGCCAGACACGGTTGAGGAAACGGGCACCACCTTCCACGCCCTGCTCGCTCCATTCCAGATCACGCTCCGGTGGTGCCGCAAACAGGCAAAAAAGGCGGGTCGTATCAGCGCCGTAACGTTCGAGGAGCAGATTGGGATCGATCACGTTTTTCTTGGATTTGGACATTTTCTCCACCCGGCCGACCGTCACCGGGTTGCCGCACTGGGTGCAACTTTTTTCCCCGTTTTGCTCTGCAACTTCGGTGGGCAGGACAAATCCATGTTCCGGGCAGGACAGGGTCTCTTTACAGACCATCCCCTGGGTAAGCAATCGCGTGAAAGGCTCCTTGTACCTGACCAGGCCCAGTTCTTTCAGTACCCGGGTATAATACCGGGAGTACAGCAAGTGCAAGATGGCGTGTTCCACGCCGCCGATATACTGATCGACCGGCATCCAGTAGTCAACGGCCGCTTTGTCGAACATGGCGGTATCGCAGCGCGGGCTGCAGTATCGCTCAAAATACCATGAAGATTCAACAAACGTATCCATGGTATCCGTTTCACGGCGGGCATTGGCATCTCCACAGCGCGGACAGGTGGTGTTGATGAAATTCGCCATTTCCGGCAGTGGCGAACGACCGCCGGCCAACAGGTCGGCATCCTCGGGCAGCACGATGGGCAGGTCCTCTTCGGGTACCGGCACGACACCGCATTGATCACAGTGGATCATCGGTATGGGGGCGCCCCAGTAGCGTTGGCGCGAGATCCCCCAATCCCGGAGCCGGAAACTGACAGTTTTGCGGCCCCGCCCCTGGTCGTCCAAGTACTGGGTAATGGCCTCGATGGCTTCGCGGTTGTCCATGCCGTTGAACGGGTCGGAATTGACCATGGTGCCCGGTTGTACATAGGCTGCTTCCATTTCAGCGGGTTCGAGCGGTGCATCTTCCGGTTGTACCACGACAACAATATCCAGGTCATACTTGCGGGCAAATTCGAAATCACGCTGGTCATGGGCGGGCACCGACATGACCGCCCCGGTTCCGTATTCCATGAGGGCAAAATTGGCGGTATAGATCGGCATCCGACCGCCGCTGAGCGGATTGATACAATACGCGCCGGTGAAGATCCCCTCTTTCTCGTAGGTTTCGATAGCCCGGCTGGATCTTTCCTGCAGGGATATCCGTTCGACAAATTCCGCGACGGCCGGTTCTTCCGTTCGGCCGGCGGAAAGCTTGGCCACCAGTGGATGTTCCGGGGCCAGGCACATGAAGGTGGCCCCGAAGATTGTGTCCGGACGGGTCGTAAAAACGGCAATATCCTCGTTGGTCCCCTCGATGGCAAACCGGATTTCCGCCCCGGTGCTTTTCCCGATCCAGTTGCGCTGCATGGTGGTGACTTTTTCCGGCCAGCCCGGCAGTTTGTCGCAGTGAACCAGCAGATCCTCCGCATAATCGGTAATTTTAAAAAACCACTGCCAGAGTTTCTTCTGCCGTACCGGCTTTCCACATCGCCAGCACATACCGGCTTCGACCTGTTCATTGGCCAAAACGGTCTGGCAAGGCTCACACCAGTTTACGTAGGATTCTTTGTGATAGGCCATCCCTTTTTCAGCCATCTTGAGGAACAGCCACTGCTCCCAGCGGTAATATTCCGGCCGACAAGTGGCCAGTTCCCGATCCCAATCGTAGCTGAACCCGATTCTTTTGAGCTGGGAGCGCATATAGTCAATATTTTCATAGGTCCATTTCGCCGGATGGGTGTTATTGGCGATGGCCGCATTTTCGGCCGGCATCCCGAAAGCATCCCAGCCCATAGGATGGAGGACATTAAACCCCCGCATCCTTTTGTAGCGGGCCACAACGTCACCGATGGTGTAGTTGCGGACATGGCCCATGTGGATCTTTCCGGAGGGATAAGGAAACATCTCCAACAGATAGTATTTGGGCTTGGAGGTATCTTCAAAGGTCTTGAAAAGAGCAGTGGCTTCCCAGGTTGCCTGCCACTTTTTTTCCAGGGCCTTGGGATCGTATCTTTCATCCATCATACTGTTCCTCGCATGCCGACTGTCGGTGCATGATCCGCAGATTTGACGTTGGGCTTTTGCAACTTATTGTTATGAAAATGATTTTTAGGTGCTGCGGCACCCTATCCGTTTTATCTACGGACAGCGTGCCCCTAAATGCCATAACCCTGTTAAAATAGCAAGGCTGCATCGATAAACTGATTGACTTGTCCGGGGCAATTGCATATTCATGCAAAATACAGGCACTTGCAAAAGTTCAGGTGGCAGCCGCAAACGACCTTGAATCGACTCCCCAAAATGGGGCTTTACCTATAATCAAAGGAAACAGATATATTCATGACCTGTAAAATTCTCATCAATGCCGTAGATACCGAGGAGTGTCGCATCGCCAAAGTCAGGGACAGCAAGCTGGAAGAGTTTCACATAGAAAGCGCCTCTCGCGAAATCACCCACGGTAATCTATATAAAGGCGTTATCACCCGGATAGAACCGAGCCTGCAGGCCGTCTTTGTGGATTACGGCGCCGAGCGTCATGGCTTTTTGCAAAAACATGAAATCCATCATGACTATTTCCATGATACGGCGGCGGCCGGTCGCAATATCACCCAACTCGTCAAAAAGGGTCAGGAGCTGCTCGTACAGGTCACCAAAGATCCGATCATGAAAAAAGGGGCCATGCTCACCACCAACTTGTCTTTGCCGGGTCGCTACATCGTCTTGATGCCCGGCAGCACGACCCGTGGGATTTCAAGGAAAATCAGCGATGAAAAGGAACGGACCCGCCTGAAAACGATTATCGGCAAAGTGAAATTACCGGAAGATTTCGGCCTCATCATCCGTACGGCCGGCATCGGGTGCACCAAGACCCTGATTTCCAAGGACGTCAGCACCCTCATGCGGCTGTGGAAAAGTATCAAGGGCCAGGTGATGAAGGCTCCCACCCCGGCGCTGCTATACAAGGAGCGCAATCTGGTGGTCCGCTCCATCCGTGACTACTTCACACCGGATATTACTGAAATTCTTATAGATGACAGCGATGTACACCGCGAAGCCCGCGACTTTGTCGGTATCATGTCACCCAAGCACACCAAAATCGTGAAGCATTACAAAGGTGAAAAACCGATTTTCTCCAAATTCCAGCTCGAAAGCCAAATTGCCTCCATTTATGGTAGCCGGGTAATGCTGAAATCAGGTGGTTCGATCGTCATTCAGCAATCCGAAGCCCTGGTGGCCGTGGATGTCAATTCCGGGAAAGCGACCAGGGCCAAGTCGATCGAAGAGACCGCTTTACAGACCAATGTGGAAGCGGCGGAGGAAATTGCCCGGCAACTGCGCCTGCGGGACCTCGGAGGGCTGATTGTCATCGATTTCATCGACATGCGTGAGTCTAAAAACAAGTCGGAGGTGGAACGCACCCTCAAAACCCATGTGAAAAACGATAAAGCCCGGACCCGCATTGGACGCATTTCCCAGTTCGGCCTGCTCGAGATGTCCCGCCAGCGCATCCGACCGTCCATTGAATACGGACGCTTCGAAATGTGTGGCCATTGTAACGGGCGCGGACTGGTCTTGAACGCCGAGGCCCTCGGCACCAGCTTTCTGCGGCAGTTGAGTCTGGAGCTGCTAAAACCGGATATAAAAACTGCAACCGGGGTGGTCCCTATTTCGGTGGCAGACTACATTCTGAATAAAAAACGCAAAGAACTGCTCGATCTCGAACAACGCCGGCAGGTGACCATTTTCATCGAAGGAGATGCTAAAATGGTCCCTGGAGACAGCCAGATTACTTGTGAAAAATAATGAATTCAGGCTATTAGGCTATAGGCGTTTAGACTGAAGGAGAACAAGGTTTTAAACGAAACCAGGTAGTAGGCGGCCAAAACCTATTTGCCTTCAGCCTACAGCCTAAACAACCTCAAGAGGGAAACCTATGACTGCAGATCATGCGTCCCCGCAACAGACTGAAGAACGGCCGACAACCCAGCCGAAACCCGGCGGTAAAAAAATCATTGGTCTGGTCGCGATTGTGGCCCTGATTGCGGTGGCGGCCGGGGTGTGGCTGCTACTGCCTGGCAAGCAGGCGCCCGGCCCGGTTAAGCCGACGACGGACGAAGCTTCCCGGAAGGTTAAAAATCAGCCGGTTATTGAATACAGTAAGAAAGGCAAGAATGCGTTGATGGAAGAGCGCAAAGCCTCTTTGGGTATCAAGGACGGCCTGGACATGATCGTTAAGGAGGGCGAAGCGATCAAAGTCGGCGACCAGACAGTATCGGTCAAGGAGATCTCCGACTCCATCCAGGCCAAAGAGGGGGGCATTACCGAAAAAGATCTTACGGCGGCGGCCGGTGGCGGGACCGGAGCCTACGGTATCCATATCGTCCAGCCCGGGGACAATATCTGGAACATTCATTTCAAACTGTTGAAGGCTTACATGGCCGGCAAACAGATTGCCCTGCCGGATGAATCAGATGAACCGGACCGCTCGGGATACAGTTCCGGAATCGGCAAGCTGCTGAAATTTTCAGAAAACATGGTATATATCTACAACATACGCGACCGGCAACTGGCAACCGACATTCATGTGATCCGGCCGCTGACCAAAATCGTCATTTACAAAATGGACCGGGTGTTTGAACTGCTGGATGAAGTGGATATCGAAAATGCCAGCCGCATTCGGTTCGATGGAGAAAATATCTGGATTCCAGCGGATTGATTGCCCATAAGTTTTGTACAATCAGCCAGTTGGAAGTTGGCCTGCGGTCAGCTCAAAATTTATAAGCACTGAAAAACTGTTTGACGCAGCTTTACATATCCTGTATAGATCCCCATTTTCAGGCCTACCAATTACTATATAGAGTAAGGCCTTCATCATTAGGGTCGACTACCTAGCCGGTGTAAATAGTATGCCGAGTCGGATAGTCGACAGCCAGGAGGATTTGATTTTGACCAGTATGGCATATGCAATGGCTCAAGGTGGCGGCGGCGCCCAGGGCGGGTCCGGCGGGTTTGCATCTTTCGTTCCCCTGATCCTGATGTTCGTGATCTTTTATTTCCTGCTGATAAGACCGCAGCAGAAAAAAGCGAAAGAGCATCAGAGAATGATCGGTGAACTGCGAAAAGGCGATCGGATTATCACCAACGGCGGCCTGTATGGGCGGATCACCGGTCTCGACGAAAACACCCTTACCGTTGAAATTGCCGAAAAGGTCAGGGTTAAAGTTGCCCGGGCTAATGTGGCCGCACTTGCCTCAACGACAGCACCACCCAAGGCAGCGCCACCTAAGAAAGAAAAAAAGTAAAAGCAAGCTAAACATAACCCGGGGATTGGAATTCCGGCAGCCCATAGCAACGAGCCCCGTGTGAAGCGCCGCCCCTGCGGCTGCATTGCACCGGGCTTTTATATGATACCTGGCCGGCGTTATACCTGCAGACCCCTCGGCCAACGCGAGGAACGCCTCGGCCTGCCCCACGAGGCCTGGCTTCAAATCTGCCCGGCCCCGAAAACCGATAGAGGAATAGACGATTGAAAAAAATTTCATGGAAACTGGTTGTAATCCTGGCGGTTATCGTCACCGCCGTCATCTACGTCCTGCCGACCTTTAAGCCGGGTATCCTGCACGGCAAGCAGATCAACCTGGGACTGGATCTCCAAGGCGGCATGCACCTCGTGCTGGAAGTGGATACGGACAAGGCTGTGGAGGGTCGGATCGAGCGTTTGGTCGACGAAATCCGGGGCCTGCTCAAAAAAGAACGCATCCGCTATCGAACCCTCGAGCGCGTTTCCGGCACCAACATTGCGGTGAAGATCATCGGTCAGAAAAATATCAATGAATTCAGGTCAGTGCTTGACAAGGAACTCCCCGATCTGCGTATCGACTCTGAAAATGCCACGGCCGAAACCCTTGAGATGGTACTGAACCTGCCGGACAAAGAAGCCGACCTAATCAAGAAATCAGCCACCGACCAGGCCCTGGAAACCATCCGCAACCGGATCGATCAATTCGGCGTCAGCGAGCCTGATATACGCCGGCAAGGTGAAAAACGGATTCTCATCCAGCTGCCGGGCATCAGCGATACCCAGCGGGCCAAAGACCTCATCGGCAAAACCGCCCTGCTCGAATTCAAGCTCGTGGATGAAACCGGTGATGTGGCCGCCGCTCTGGACGGCAATGTACCCCGTGGCAGTGAAATCCTCTATCTTGTCCGCGAGGACCGGGAAACCAACCGGGTTACAAAGACCCCCATGCTCATCAAGAAACGGGCGGTCCTGACCGGCGCATCGCTTACCGATGCCCGGGTACAGATCGATTCCCAGTATAATGACCCCTATGTCGGCATTAAGTTCGACAATAAGGGAGGGCGTATCTTCGCCCAGGTGACCGGACGCAACATCCAAAAACGCCTGGCAATCGTGCTGGACAACAAGGTGCACTCCGCCCCGGTCATCCAGGATAAGATCACCGGAGGAGAAGCGCGCATAACCGGCAGTTTTACGACCGAAGAAGCGTCAGACCTGGCCCTAGTCCTACGGGCCGGCGCTTTGCCCGCACCAGTGACAATCCTCGAAGAACGCACCGTCGGTCCCTCTCTCGGGGCGGACTCTATCCGGACGGGGCTTATTTCAATGCTCGTCGGCGGTATCCTGGTGGTGCTGTTCATGATCGTTTACTACAAGGGCGCCGGTATCATCGCCGACGTAGCCCTGATTTTGAACATCCTGCTGATCGCCGGCGGGCTGGCGGCCTTTCAGGCGACCCTCACGCTCCCCGGTATTGCCGGTATCATTTTGACTATCGGCATGGCGGTCGACGCAAACGTGCTTATCTTTGAGCGCATCCGTGAGGAGCTTTCGTTAGGCAAAACACCCTGGGCAGCCGTGGATGCCGGCTTTGAAAGGGCGTCACTGACGATTCTGGATGCCAACGTAACCACCCTGATCGCCGCCCTGGTCCTATTCCAGTTCGGTACCGGCCCCGTAAAAGGCTTTGCGGTCACCCTGAGCCTCGGGGTGGTGGCCAGCCTCTTCACGGCGCTGGTGCTTTCAAGATCCATTTTTAACTATTTTCTGATCGGCCGGAAAATCCGCAGCCTGAGTATCTAATAGAAAGTGCCCGACCGGCATGCCGGTTGGCGGGCCATGACGAAACAGTGCCATAAAGGACCTGAATATATGCAGTTCATCAAATCCGATATCAACATCAATTTCATAGGCCAGCGCAAAATTGCCTTCATTCTGTCCGCCCTGTTCATTTTGATCAGCTTCGGTTCCCTGGTGGTTAAAAAGGGCCCGCGGTACGGCATCGATTTTGCCGGCGGTACCCTGATACAAATACAGTTCCAAAGCCCGGTTGAAATAGATGCGGTCAAATCCGGTCTGGCAGCCATGGACATGATGGGTTCCTCGGTGCAAGCCTTCGGGGATACCGGTGATAACGAATACTTGATCCGGACCGACAATTCAATGACCACCAGTGAAAACTTTACAGACCAATTCAAATCCGCCTTGGCCGCTGCGGCGGGCAGCCCGGTCGAAATCCGCCGGGTGGAAATGGTGGGCCCGCAGGTGGGCAAGGACCTGCGCGAAAAAGCCCTGTTTGCCATGTTCTATGCCCTCCTGTTCATAACCTTTTATATTTCCGGACGTTTTGAACTGAAGTGGATGCTCAGTGGTATTGTGGCGGTCCTTTTGTTTGTAACTGTGTACGCGCTCGGCTTATTCGATGTGAGTATCCCGGGTTTAATGGCGGCCGCGCTGCTGGTAACGATTGTGCTGTTCTGGTTCCTGGAATTGAAATACGCCATGGGTGCCATCGTAGCCCTGGTCCACGATGTGACCATCACAGTCGGCATTTTTTCATTGTTCGATAAGGAGTTTACCCTGCCGATCATTGCGGCCCTTTTAACCATTATCGGTTACTCCCTGAACGATACGATCATCGTCTTCGACCGCATCCGTGAAAACCTGCGGCGCTACCACAAAAATCCTCTGGAAATGATCATCAACCGGAGTGTGAATGAAACCCTCAGTCGAACCATTTTAACATCCTTGACGACGCTGGTCGTCTTGGTGTCCCTATTTGTGCTCGGCGGTGGCATCATTCATGATTTTGCCTTCGCGATGATTGTGGGCGTCCTGATTGGTACCTATTCATCGGTCTTTGTGGCCAGCCCGATTTTGTTGATCTGGCAGAAGAAAGCCAAAAGCTAAGCCATGGAGCACCTGATCCCGTGGTTCAATCTCAAGAGCGTGCCCGGGATAGGAAACCTGCTTTTCAAGCGGCTGCTGGACAGGTTTTCAACACCCCAAAAGGTTTTCGAGGCCTCCCGCGAAGACCTACTGGCGGTTGAGGGGATCTCCCCTAAAATTGTGGCCGCCGTTGCCGGTCAACGCCGGGCCGGAGACCAATTCGAAGCAGAATTGAATGCGATCGCCAAGTCCGGCTGCCGGATCCTGACCTGCAACGATCCGGAATATCCCCGGCTGCTGAACGAGATCCCGGACCCGCCGCCTTACTTGTATGTGCGGGGACACCTGGACCCTACCGGACAAGCGGTGGCGGTAGTCGGTTCACGCAACGGCAGTGGTTACGGCAAAGCGATCGCGCGCCGTTTTGGCGCCGACCTGGCGGCGTGCCAATTGACGGTTGTCAGCGGGATGGCCCTGGGCATTGATAGTTGTGCCCATCAGGGTGCCCTGCAAGCGGGTGGCTTAACGGTAGCTGTGATGGGGACTGGGCTGCATCACATATACCCGGCGCGCAACCGCAAATTGCACGACGCCATCGCCGAACGAGGAGCAGTTGTGACTGAATTGCCACTGGACGCCGGACCGGATGCCAGGCACTTTCCGGCCCGCAACCGGATCATCAGCGGTATGACCCTGGGAACCCTTGTGGTGGAGGCCACCTTGAAAAGCGGTTCGCTGATCACGGCCCGGCTGGCGGCCGAGCAAAACCGCGAGGTGTTTGCCATCCCCGGCAGTATCGACTCTTTCAAGAGCACCGGTACCCATGCGTTGATAAAACAGGGCGCCAAGCTTGTCGAGAATGCCCAGGATATTCTGGTAGAGCTGCCGGCTGGCTGCTATCAGCCGGCAGCCGCCACTACACCCGGGCGGCAAGGCAGCGTGCCGCCGCCGGGGGAATTGTCGGCCCTGGACCGGAGAATCATAGCTGAACTTGACCGCTACCCCGTCCACATAGATGAACTGGTCCGGAAGCTGGACCTGGAAGCGGGAGAACTGGCCGCCGCTTTGCTCCAACTGGAATTAAAAGGCGTTGTACGCCAGGACCAGGGCAGCCTGTTCAGCCGCAAGACCCGTTGAACGGTTAAACTACTTTGAAAACCGACATCGCGCAGAGCCTATAAAATACGCCGCAGAAGGCATTGGGCAGCAGGTTACAGAAATAGCAGAGAGCATTAGGAATCATGACAGTCTCAAAACCTTTGATAGTAGTAGAGTCACCGACCAAAATCAGAACCATCAAAAAATATGTGGGTCGCGATTTTAATGTTGCGGCTACCGTTGGACACATTAAAGACCTTCCGGCCCGGGAAATCGGGATTGACTTTGAAAAAAATTTCAAACCCAAGTACAAAACCATACCCGGGAAAAAGAAAATCATCACGGAATTGAAAAAGTCCGCCGGTAATGCCGACGACATCTACCTGGCACCGGACCCCGACCGTGAAGGCGAGGCCATTGCCTGGCATACCTCCGAAGTGCTTAAAAAGAAAGGGCGCCGATTCCACCGGGTTCTCTTTCATGAGCTTACCAAAAACGCGATTCCGCAGGCCCTCAAGGCTCCGGAAGAACTTGATCGCAATAAGTATGAAGCCCAGCAGGCCCGGCGGATACTGGATCGCCTGGTGGGGTACCAGATCTCACCGATTTTATGGCGCAAGGTTCAAGGCGGTCTCAGTGCCGGACGGGTGCAGTCGGTCGCCGTCCGCATCATCTGCGAGCGGGAAAGAGAAATCCAGGCGTTTACACCCCGGGAGTACTGGTCGATCACGGCCCACCTGGAAGGGGCAACGCCGCCGCCCTTTGTAGCCAAGCTCACCCGCCGGAACAACCAGAAAGTGGCCATCCCCGACGGCGATACCGCCCGTAAGATGACGGCTGACCTCGAGCAAGCCGCGTTTACGGTTGCCAAAGTTCAAAAGAAAACGGTCAAACGCAACCCCCTGCCCCCTTTCATCACCAGCAAGCTGCAGCAGGAGGCCATCCGCAAACTGCGTTTCTCGGCTAAAAAAACCATGGCGGTGGCCCAGCAATTGTACGAGGGACTCGATCTTGGCCCCGGGGAACCCGAGGGTCTGATTACTTACATGCGGACGGATTCTACGCGCATCTCCAAAGAGGCCGCGCTGGAGGCCATGGCCCTTATCAAAAGCACGTTCGGACCTGAGTATGCCCTGGACAAGCCCCGTCATTTTAAAAACCGCAAAAAAGCACAAGATGCGCATGAAGCCATTCGGCCCACTTCGGTCCATAACACACCGGACAAGATAAAGCCGCACCTGACCAAAGATCAGCTGGCCCTGTATACCCTCATCTGGAAACGGTTCGTGGCCTCCCAGATGCAGCCGGCCCAGATCAATCAGAATTCCATCACCATAACAGCCGGCGACTACGCGTTGGCCGCCTCGGGATCCACCATCAAGTTCCCCGGCTTCATGGCTCTGTATAAATCCGTGGAAGAAGAAAATCTCCAGGCCGATGAAAAGAAGAAGGGGCTTTTACCGGTGCTGACCGAGGGCATGGTATTGAACCTCGCCAAGCTGGAACCAAAACAACATTTTACCCAGCCGCCGCCCCGGTTTTCCGAGGCCTCCCTGGTCAAAGAATTGGAAGAAAACGGTATCGGCCGGCCCAGCACCTACGCCGCCATTCTCTCCACCATTCGTGACAAGGGGTATGTGGCCCTCGAAAAAAGATATTTCCACCCCAGCGAACTCGGGTTTATCGTCAATGATCTGCTGGTGGCTAATTTTCCCGAAGTCTTCGATGTGGACTTTACGGCCAAATTGGAAAACCAGCTTGACAGCATTGAAGAGAACAAAAGCGAGGCGGGTGACATCCTGCAAAAGTTCTACTCTCCCTTCCAGGGGCACCTGGCCAAGGCCGCTGAAGACATGCTGAGCATGCGCGGGGTCGGCATACCCACCGATATGACTTGCCCGGAATGCGGTCAGGACCGGTTGCACATCAAGGTCGGCCGCAACGGGCATTACCTGGCCTGTAACGCCTATCCAGATTGTCGCTACACCCGCAATTACAACCGGGACGAAAAGGGTAAAATTGTACCCATAGAGGTTCCGGAGGAGGAAATCTCCGATAAAACCTGTGAAAAATGCGGTAAACCCATGGTCCTAAAACAGGGGAAATACGGACCGTTCTTGGCCTGCAGCGGCTATCCGGATTGCAAAACCACGCAGTCGGTCTACGCCAATGGCAACGGTGCCTCGACCGGGGTGGCCTGCCCGGCACCGGGCTGTGACGGTGACCTGGTCGAAAAGCATTCCAAGCGCGGCAAGGTGTTCTATGGGTGCAATCGTTACCCGGAGTGTGATTACGCCACCTGGGATAAACCGGTCGCCAAGCCCTGTCCGATCTGCCAGGCACCCTTTCTGGTGGAGAAGACAACCAAGAAGGCCGGGACCTTCCTGGCTTGTCTAAATCGGGATTGCGGGCACCGCGAAGCGGTGTCGTAATGCGTTGCGCCGCAATTGTTTAACCGAACGGACGGTCGGGACGATCTTAAAAAAAAGTTTGACATACCGATCACTTAGTGTTAGCTCTTCGCAATTAGCGAAAAAATTATGCAGAATCTATCCATTATTAACAGCCTCGGTCTAATTATTGTCCTCGTCGTGGGTATTATTATCCGCAACGAGGAGCGGGGGTTCATAATGGCCTAATTTCAGCAACCACGAAATTGAAAAAACCGTTATCAGCCCCCAGGCCGATAACGGTTTTTTTTATGCGTGGAAAAGGAGCACTGCCCAATATGAAAAGTGATCATGTAAAAGCGGGAGTCGAGCGGGCCCCGCACCGTGCCCTGTTCAAAGCGATGGGGTATACCGATGAAGAAATGCAACGGCCATTGATCGGCATCGCCAACTCGCACAACAGCATTATCCCGGGCCACATCCAGTTGGATACCATTGTCGCCTCAGTGAAAACCGGCATTTCCATGGCCGGCGGCATGCCCGTCGAATTCGGGACCATCGGGGTATGCGACGGCATCGCCATGAATCATGCCGGCATGAAGTATTCTTTGGGCAGCCGTGAACTGATTGCCGACAGTATTGAAATCATGGCCACGGCCCATGCCTTCGATGCGCTGGTGCTGGTGCCCAATTGCGACAAAATCGTGCCCGGCATGCTGATGGCGGCCGCCCGCCTGGATATCCCGGCGATCGTCATCAGCGGAGGCCCCATGCTGGCCGGAGACCACCCCCGCAAACCCCAGGGCAATCGGATAGATTTGATCACGGTATTCGAGGCCGTCGGGGCGGTGCGCGCCGGGAACATGACGGAGGAAGAACTTACCGAGATTGAAGATGCGGCCTGCCCCACCTGCGGCTCCTGCGCCGGCATGTTCACCGCCAACTCCATGAACTGCCTCTCCGAGGCCATCGGGATGGCCCTGCCGGGCAACGGCACCATACCCGCGGTCATGGCAGCCCGCACCCGCCTGGCAAAACGAACCGGCATGCAGATCGTAAGACTGCTGGAACAGGGCCTCACGCCAAGCAAAATTTATACGCCCGCCGCTTTTGAGAATGCCCTGGCGGTTGACATGGCCCTGGGCTGCAGCACCAATACGGTCCTGCACCTGTCGGCCCTGGCCGCCGAAGCCGGCGTACCTTTTGATTTGGAGATGATCAACCGGGTCAGTGAGAAGACGCCGCATCTGTGTTCCATGAGTCCCGGTGGGCAGCATCACATCCAGGACCTCAACCGGGCCGGCGGCATTAGCGGCGTCATCAAGGCGCTGGCGGACTCCGGCCGCATCAACGGTGACTGTCGGACCGTTACCGGCCACACGGTTGCCGAGAACATTTCCGCAACCACTGTACGCGATACCGACGTTATCCGTTCCCCGGACGCGGCCTATCACACCCAGGGCGGTTTGGCCGTCCTCTTTGGTAATCTCGCCCCCGATGGCTGCGTGGTTAAACAGTCGGCAGTGCGGGCGGAGATGATGCAGCATAAAGGTCCGGCCCGGGTATTCGACGATGAAGAATCGGCTTCCCGGGCAATCCTGGACGGAAACATCAACAAGGGGGACGTGGTGGTGATTCGCTACGAAGGGCCCATGGGTGGACCGGGCATGCGCGAAATGCTGACCCCAACGTCTTCCATTGCCGGAATGGGCCTGGATGCCGACGTGGCGCTGATCACCGACGGCCGCTTTTCCGGCGGCACCCGGGGGGCCGCTATCGGCCACGTATCACCGGAAGCCATGCAGGGCGGCCTTATCGCCCTGGTGGCCGAAGGCGATGTAATCGCCATCGATATTCCGGCCAAACGCATCTCCCTGGAAGTGGCCCCGGAGACATTGAACGCCCGTAAAGCGGCCTGGCAACAGCCGGCAGCGAAGATAAAAACCGGTTACATGGCCCGGTATGCCCGGGGGGTTTCCTCGGCCAGCCAGGGTGCGATCATAAAATGAGTTTGAAGTGGTATAAGTGAACTAAAGTGCTTGAAGTTCTGGCGTCGCTCAGTTCCACTGATTTCATCAGATCCGCAGCATAGCTTAACTTTAGATCACTTTAGGCACTATTCAACAGTTGCACGGCCTTATGGAAGACCGGGGTTGTAAATAATTGAGCAGTCGGGGAGTTCGTTCGTCATACCGACCTTGGTCCGGCATCCAGGGACGATTCCTCTGAATGGACTGGATCCCGGCTTTCGCCGGGATGACGGGTATTTGTCGAGAAAACTCCCCGACATCTGAAATGATTAGCAGTGACAAACGATTAACCTAAAAAAAGGATCTACCTATGGAACTCACTGGCGCCCAGGTACTGATGAAGGTTCTGGAAGAAGAAGGGGTGGACACGATATTCGGGTTTCCCGGCGGGGCGGTCATCGACATCTACGATGAAATTATCAACACCGATATCAAGCACATCCTCGTCCGTCACGAACAGGGCGCGGTCCATGCCGCCGACGGCTACGCCCGCGCCACCGGCGGGGTCGGCGTCTGCCTGGTTACCTCCGGCCCCGGGGCCACGAACACGGTGACCGGCCTGGCCTCCGCTTATATGGACTCCATCCCGGTCGTGGTCATTACCGGCCAGGTTCCGACCCACCTGATTGGCAACGATGCCTTTCAGGAAGTAGACATTGTCGGCATAACCCGCCCGTGCACCAAGCATAACTACCTCGTAAAGGATCCGCAGCAGTTGGCCAAGACCCTGCGCGAAGCATTCTACATTGCCAAATCCGGCCGCCCCGGACCGGTTCTGGTGGATATCCCCAAGGATATTGGCCAGGCCAAGATTGACTACACGGAATCGCAAGGCGTCCGCATTAAATCTTACAATCCCAGTGTCAAACCGAACAAGAAACAGCTCAAAAAGGTAATGGAGCTGGTCAAAAACGCCGAAAAGCCGGTGATCTTTGCCGGCGGCGGCGTGGTGCTCTCCAAAGGCTCGGAGGAATTGACCGCATTTGCCCGGGCAGCCCGCATCCCGGTCACCGCTTCTTTGATGGGCCTGGGTGCCTTTCCCGGCAGTGATCCTTTGTGGCTCGGGATGATCGGGATGCACGGCACCTATCGGGCCAACATGTCCGTGGGCGAGTGTGACCTGTTGATTGCCATCGGGGTGCGGTTCGATGACCGCGTCACGGGCAAAATCAAAACCTTTGCCGAACATGCCCAGATCGTTCACATCGATATCGACCCCACGTCTATCCGCAAAAACGTATCCGTGGCCATCCCCGTGGTGGGCGATTGTAAAAAGGCTTTGACGATTCTCAACGAACTGTTCGAACCGGAAAGCATCGCCCACCTTGAAAATAGCCGGGAACAGTGGCTTTCCAAGATACAGGCCTGGAAGGACACCAATCCGTTGGCCTACAGGCAGGAAGATGTCATCAAACCCCAGTATGTCATCGACAGACTCTATGAGTTAACCGAAGGCCGCGCCATCATCACCACCGAGGTTGGTCAGAATCAAATGTGGGCCGCCCAATTCTATCACTTCGATGAGCCGGGCCACTTCATCACCTCCGGCGGATTGGGCTGCATGGGGTTCGGTTTACCGGCCGCTATCGGGGCCCAGGCGGCCTGCCCGGACAAGGTGGTGGTCGATGTGGCCGGCGACGGCAGCATCCAGATGAACATTCAGGAAATGGCCACGGCCGTACAATATGGTCTGCCGGTAAAGATCGTCATCCTGAACAATCGCTACCTGGGTATGGTACGTCAGTGGCAGGAGTTGTTCTATGAATGCCGGTATGCCTGTACGGACATGGAACATGCGCCGGATTTCGCCAAACTGGCCGAGGCCTTCGGGGCCGTGGGACTGCGGGCCACCACTCCCGCAGAGGTGGAACCGGTCCTGCGCGAGGGACTCAATTCCGATAAAACCGTAATCATGGATTTCGTCGTAGACCGGGAAGAGTGCGTGTATCCCATGGTTCCGGCCGGTGCCAGTATAACCGAAATGCTGCTGGTGTAGCCGCGGATAAGTGACGAGGACGGATAGCGATGAGCAATGAGATAGAAACGCATACCGAAGAAAATCATATTTTCACGATGCTGGTCGACAATCAGCCCGGCGTGCTTTCCAGGATTGTCGGTCTTTTCAGCGGCCGCGGATTTAATATCGACAGCCTCTGCGTGGCGGAAACCATGGACCCGGAAGTCTCCCGGGTAACGATCGTCACCAAGGCCGATGAACACATCGTGGAGCAGATCGAAAAACAGTTGAACAAGCTGATCAATATCATCAAGGTCCGGGACCTGTCCGGATCCAATGCGGTGCACCGTGAGATGGCCCTTATCTGCGTGAAGGCGGACAACGATTACCGGGCTGAAATCCTTCGTATTGTAGAGATCTTCCGGGGCAAGGTCGTGGACGCCGGCCTGGGGCACTACACCATTGAAGTCACCGGCGACCCAGGCAAGATGAAGGCGATCTTGAACCTGTTAAAGCCCATCGGCATTAAGAAAATCGCCCGCACCGGCACCATCGCGCTTTTTAGAGAACCAAATTGACGCTGGTGTCCGGCAGGGCGCCAAGAATCAAGATTACAACTAGCAACGCATTATTAATTTTTCTTTTAGAGCAAGCAGCGATTGGAGGAACAATGGCACAGATTGATTTTGGCGGCACCCTTGAAGAGGTCATCACATCCGAAGAGTTTTCCCTGGAAAAGGCCCGGGACGTGCTGAAAGACGAGATTATTGCGGTACTCGGCTACGGTGTACAGGGCCCGGGCCAGGCGCTCAATATGAAGGACAATGGCTTCAATGTGATTGTGGGGCAGCGCGAAGGTACCGCCTCCTGGGACAAGGCGGTCGCGGACGGATTCGTACCGGGGCAGACCTTGTTTGCCATCGAGGAGGCCGCCCGCAAAGCAACCGTTTTGCAAAACCTTTTGTCGGATGCCGGGCAGAAAGCCACCTGGCCAGCCATTAAAGAATGTCTCAACGATGGGGATGCCCTCTATTTCTCACATGGCTTCTCGGTGGTCTACCGGGATCAAACCGAGGTGATTCCGCCGGAGAATGTCGACGTGATCCTGGTGGCCCCCAAGGGTTCCGGCCGCAGCGTCCGCAAGAATTTTCTGGACGGCAGCGGCATCAACTCCAGTTTCGCCATTCACCAGGATTATACCGGCCGGGCCAAGGAACGGACCATCGCCCTGGGGATCGCCATTGGCTCGGGCTACCTGTTCCACACGACATTCGAAAATGAAGTGTACAGTGACCTTACCGGTGAACGCGGCGTCCTGATGGGCTGCCTGGCGGGCGTCATGGAAGCTCAGTACAACCTGCTGCGCAAACACGGTCACAGTCCCAGTGAAGCGTTTAATGAAACGGTCGAGGAGCTCACCCAGAGCCTGATCCGGCTGGTGGCCGAGAACGGTATGGACTGGATGTTTGGCAACTGCAGCACTACCGCCCAGCGCGGTGCCTTGGACTGGGCCCCTAAATTCCGGGATGCCGTCGCGCCGGTCTTTGATGAGCTTTACGCAGCCGTCAAATCCGGAGCGGAGACCCGCCGCGTCCTGGATGTCAACAGCGCCCCGGACTACCGGGAGAAACTCCAACTGGAACTGGATGAAATCAAGAATACCGAAATGTGGCAGACCGGCGCGGCCGTGAGGGCCTTGCGCCCCGAAAACCGCTAACGGTAATGGGAGCATTCCATGAAGTCACCCATACTATTGTACGACACCACGCTACGCGACGGCACCCAGGGGGAAAATATCAATTTTTCTGCCGACGAAAAACTCGAAATCGCGCTGAAACTGGACGACATGGGATTTCACTACATCGAGGGCGGCTGGCCGGGCTCCAACCCGCGTGACATGGCGTTTTTCAAGCTGGCCCAGCGGGCCAGCTTCCAAAACGCCACCCTGACTGCTTTTGGGGCCACGCGACGGCCCGGCCTGCTGGCGGAAGCAGATAAAAATCTGCAGGCGCTTTTGGAAAGTCAGACCGCGGCCGTGGCCCTCTTTGGCAAAACCTGGGACCTGCATGTGCAGGGCATCTTGGGCATCACCCTGGAAGAGAATCTGGCCATGATCCGCGAATCGGTAGCCTTCCTGCGCAAAAACGGGCGTGACATTATCTACGATGCCGAGCACTTTTTCGACGGCTACCGGGCAAACCCCGACTATGCCATCGAGACGCTGCTGGCAGCGCTGGAAGGCGGTGCCGGGTATCTGGTCCTGTGCGATACCAACGGCGGCACCCTGCCCCACCAAATAACCGACCGGATCAACACAATCAAAACCGAACTGGCGGCGCGCACCGGCACGGATCCCGATCGCTTGCCATTCGGCATCGGTATCCACTGCCACAACGACTGCGGGGTGGCCGTGGCCAATTCGGTCGCGGCGGTGCATGCCGGGGCCACCATGGTACATGGGACGATCAACGGCTACGGAGAACGCTGCGGTAATGCGGACCTCACCGCCATTGTTCCGATCCTGTGCCTTAAAATGGATCTGCCCTGCATGTCCGCCGAAAATTTGGCCGGCCTGAAAAAGCTGTCCCGCTTCGTGAGCGAGACAGCGAACATGATCCCCGTGAACTCCCGCCCGTTCGTAGGTGAGAGCGCTTTTGCCCACAAGGGTGGTATCCATGTCAGTGCGGTCATGAAAGATCCCCGCGGCTATGAACACATGGATCCGGAAATGGTCGGCAATCGCCGCCGGGTGCTGGTCTCGGACCTATCCGGTAAAAGCAATATTGAGTACAAGGCGCGGGAACTCGGCCTCGATCTGAACGGCAACGGGTTTGACAGCCAGAAAATCGTGTCCAAAATTAAAGCCATGGAGCAGCAGGGCTATGAGTTCGATGTGGCCGACGGGTCTTTCAAGATCCTGGTGGAAAAGTTCACCAAACAGTTCAAGTCCCTGTTCAACCTGGAGTCGTTTCGCATTACCGTGGAAAAGGATAAGGACAAACCGTGCACCGCGCACGCCACCATCAAGATTGCCGTGGATGACCAGTATGAAATCACCGCCGCGGAAGGGGCCGGTCCGGTAAGCGCCCTGGACAACGCTCTGCGCAAGGCCCTGGATAAGTTCTACCCGCACCTGGATGCCATGCGTCTGGTTGACTTCAAGGTCCGGGTAATCGATGGGCGGGCCGGCACCGCGGCCAAGGTCCGGGTGCTGATCGAGTCCCGGGACCAGAACGATGTCTGGAGCACTATCGGCGTTTCTGAAGATATTATGGAGGCCAGTTGGATGGCCCTGGCCGACAGTTTTCAATATAAACTTTCAAAACAGGATTGATATCATGTTGTGCTTGAAAGGAGGCCCCCGTGCCGCAGGTATACCGGATTCTATACCGGTCCTGCGGCCCATGCTTTTCCGGTAGGCAACACCCATTCAACACCAATCCCTTTATCCCCTTAGCGGATAAGGTCAAAGGACAAGCTTTTACTGGGTTCAGAGGTGAGAGGTTATCGGTTGAAATCAGCTAACCGTGACCAGGAACCGGGCACCTGAACCTTTCACTTTCAAGTATCGCCGCCCCCTGAAAAACTTAAAGACAGGGGCTGAAATTGAAGGAGATAGAAAGATGAGTGACCGCGTAATTATTTTCGATACGACCCTGCGTGATGGCGAGCAGTCTCCGGGCGCCAGCATGAATGCCGCTGAAAAGCTGCGCCTGGCCATCCAATTGGAAAAGCTGGGGGTGGATGTCATCGAGGCGGGCTTTCCGGCCGCCTCGGAGGGTGATTTTGAATCCGTTTCACAAATTGCCAAAAAGATGAAGCACCTGGAAGTGGCCGGGCTTTGCCGGGCCTCCAAAGGGGATATTGATAAAGCCTGGGGGGCTGTCCAGCACGCCATCAAGCCCCGGATACACACCTTCATCGCCACCTCGGATATCCACATGAAGTACAAGCTCGACATGACCCGGGAGGAGGTTCTGGCCGCCACCAAAGAAGCGGTTTCCTACGCCAAAGCCTTGACCGAAAGCGTCGAGTTTTCGGCCGAGGACGGTTCGCGCAGCGATCCGGAATTCCTGTGCGAGGTTTTTGAAACCGCCATTGAGGCGGGCGCCACCACCGTGAACCTGCCGGATACGGTGGGCTATGCCATCCCGGAAGAATTCGGCAAACTGGTGCGCTACGTGAGGGAGCACACTCCCAACATTGACAAGGCGGTATTGAGCGTGCACTGCCACAATGACCTGGGGCTGGCCACCGCCAATACCATTGCCGCCATCAAGGCCGGCGCCCGCCAGGCGGAGGTCACCATTAACGGCATCGGTGAAAGAGCCGGCAATACGTCCCTGGAAGAAGTCGTCATGGCCATGCACACCCGGCCGAATTTCATGCCGCTCAGCACCAACGTCAAGACCGAGCAGATCCATCCTTCCAGCCGACTGGTCTCCATGATCACGGGAATTATGGTCCAACCCAACAAGGCCATTGTCGGGGCCAATGCCTTTGCCCACGAGGCAGGCATTCACCAGGACGGGGTTTTGAAGAACCCGATGACCTATGAGATCATGAAACCTGAAACCGTTGGCCTGAACGCCAATAAACTGGTTTTGGGCAAACACTCCGGCCGCCACGCCCTGCGCTCACACCTCAAAGAGATGGGCTACGACATGAGCGACGAAGAGCTCAAGATCGTGTTTAAAAAATTCAAAGAGCTGGCTGACAAGAAAAAACACGTCATGGATGAGGATCTGCAGGCGATCGTCACAGAGGGCATTTTACGGACCGAAGACACCTTCAAGCTTCAGTACATGCATGTCAGTGCCGGGACCACGGTCATGCCCACGGCAAGCGTACAGTTGGAAATCAGGGGGCATAGCGTGCGGGGCGCCAGCTACGGCAACGGCCCCATTGACGCCGTCTTCAACGCCATAGCCAAGCTCACCGGCACGGAATCCGATCTGCTGCGCTTTACCGTCAGCGCCCTGACCGGGGGTACCGACGCCCAGGGGGAAGTCACGGTCCGCCTCTCTGAAAACGGTCTGATCGCCCTGGGCAAAGGCTCGGATTCGGATATTATTACAGCCAGCGCCAAGGCTTACATCAATGGGCTGAACCGGATTGAGTATCTCAAGGAGCACCCGTTGAAGGAGGCCCAGCACGTATAGCCGCGCACAGATATCCACAATAGAGAAAGGGCGCCCACGGCGCCCTTTCTCTACCCCCTGACTTATGGTTACCTTTAGTTTCCGGAATATCCTTTGCGAAGCTTACTGTCCGCGTCCTCTCCGAAATTGTAGGTAAAGTACATTTTAATAAAATCTTTGTCGGTAATAGTCCCCTTTTCAACGCCCTGGTAAACCACAGTGAGCCCTTTGCCGGGCACATAGGTGGTGACCTGAATTTTTCCCGGGGCCATGTCTGTGTCCAGCCAGGAGGCATACTTTTGAATGTTGGCTTGCTGGGCTTTCACCATGGCCGCCGGATTGGCATCCTCGAAGGCTTCTATGAACCCATTTTGTATTTTCTTAGCCGTAGCCTTGCTGGTCAGGTAGTGGAGGACGAACTGTTTGACCTGTTCCGAATTAATCATGGTATCGGGATTGTTGCTGGGATTCTCCATATAGAACCCACCCGCATATACCTTGACGAAACCGAACTTCTTTTTCAGGGCCACCCCGTTGAGTTTCAGGGTTTTTCCGGCCACAACCTTTTGCCCCGGAAAGGTCACCCCGGCTATCTTTTTATCGCCTGCAGCAGACACAGTGGCAAATACAAACATAAACAGGCAGGCCAAGCCTGCGGCAACTCCCCTTTTCAGCATGGTAGACTCCTTTCCCCTCGTGGTGTTGATGATCCCTGCCTCCCCCGGCAGGGCGATTTAATTATCCCCGGTCATCGGGATCGGTATCGAATTCGGTATCGATAATCGCAGAGTCAAACCGGGTAGCGATCCCGATAGCGCTTCCGATTTCGATTTCGATGATGGCGGTCTTCTGCCAACAGATAGTAAATTGGTAATCCAACTACGTGTCAATTGAATAGCGTTTAAAATTCTTCCGTCAGAAGCCGTTTGGCCCAGTCGCTGAAGTATGGATCTTCAGCCCCGGAAGCCTTCTCAAGCAACTTTTTCGCCTCGGCTTTTTTGTCCCGGCCTCCGATGTCCAGCAGCAGCTCCGCAATATAGATATGGGCCTCGTCGCTATCGGCAAAAAACTCTGTCTGCTGATATTCACGGTAGTATTTCAAAGAATCTTTCTTATCCTTCAAAGGCCAGGGCAGGACAGCCCAAAAACGCCCGAGAGACAGAATCGGGCCCGCCTCGTTGTACATTTTGTCCAGTTGGTAGGCCTTTTCGAAACTGCTCTGGGTCTTGTCCTTGAGCCCTTCGCGCAGGGCGGTCAGGATGCTGACCCCGTCCGAGTAGATCCCGACGCTGATCCCGTAGTAATAGTGTGCATCGGGCTTGTTCGGGGCGATGTCAATCGCTTTTTTGGCATATGACATCCCTTTCTTGCCATACTCGGCGCAGATCTTTTTCCAGCCTTCAACCTTTTTGCGCTTGCTCAGATTGCCATAGTCGCGATGGGCCCGGGCGCATTTCCAGTTGGTCTCGTAATCACCGGGATTTTTTTCTACAGCGGCCAAGTACAGACCAATGGATTTATTGATGTTTTCCAATCCACCCTGGTCATAAAGGGCATCGGCCTGTTCCAAGGCTGTTTCCGCCCAGAGTGCCTGGGGCAGAATGAACGCCCAACCAGCCAGCAGGCAACACAGCAGCAGCTTTTTCATGAAGTACCTCCTGTCAGTATGTAGGTTAACCCGATAATTGCAATGCGCCTTGCAGAGACGCAAGATCCGCAATGTCGCGCTCCTGCAGGTAGTTTTGCATGCCATCAAGTATATCGATGGCTGCAGCCGGATTCACAAAATTGGCTGTCCCCACCTGAACCGCAGTTGCCCCGACCAGGATAAACTCCAGGGCATCCTGGGCAGTCATGATGCCCCCGATGCCGATCACCGGAATGTCAACCGCGCCGGCAACCTGCCAGACCATCCGCAGGGCGATCGGTTTGATAGCCGGTCCGGAGAGTCCGCCGGTAATATTGGCCAGGATCGGTTTGCGGGCCTCAAGATCAACGGCCATACCGGTGATGGTATTGATCAGTGAGATCGAATCAGCTCCGCCGGCTTCAACCCGCTTGGCGATTTGGACCACATCGGTCACATTGGGGGAAAGCTTGACCATCAGTGCTTTGGTCGTTTTCTCCCGAACCCGGGCCACCACTGTTTCCGCCACATCCGGATCGACGCCGAAGGCGACCCCGCCCGACTTGACGTTGGGGCAGGAAATGTTCAACTCGATGCCGTCGATACCCGCAACCTGCTCGATCCGGTCGGCGAGCTGGGCATAGTCATCAACCGACTGCCCGTAAATATTCGCAAGGACCGGCGCGTCTATGGTGTTTAAAAAAGGGAGCTTGTCCGCAATAAACCCTTCAATACCGACATTTTCCAGGCCGATGGCATTGAGCATGCCGCAGGCTGTTTCGACGATGCGCGGTGGCGGATTGCCTTTCTGCGGTTTAAGGGAAAGACCCTTGACGATAATGGCGCCCAGTCGGTTGAGGTCCATCAGATCTTTGAATTCCGCCCCGTAACTGAACGTTCCGGAAGCCGTCATGACCGGATTTTTAAGCTTGAGCCCGCCAATATCAACACCTATGTCGGGTGTCGTTGTCATCAATTAACCCTCTGAATAAATGATTTTAACCCGGCACGTTATCATTGATTCGCACGGTCGTCGACCCATTTCCGGTCGGTTGTACCATGGGCTCATGGGCAGAGCCAATATGCTGGCAGTTCCCGCCTTTTTGGTGCGTCTCAGGAGGCTTGTAATTTCTGTCAAACTGAACTAAATATGTTTACAAAAACTGAATGATAGCACATTTGTGACTTGAGGAAAACCATGCCGAGAATAAATCCCGACGCTGCGGATAAAATCCACGCCCGCACCATCGATATCGCCGTCTATCCCCACGCAGCGGGCAAACTGATTGTTACCGGTACCCTGAAAGACCGGCGGACGGGCCCTTCCCACCTGATGAGCGGGGAAACCCGCCCCCCCGGCATTTTGCACCACATGATCATTCGGATGGTGGTGGCCGGCCCGGATCTAATAATCGAGGATATTGAGGCTGAACTGCCGGAAACGCCGCGGGCAGAATGCCTGGAAACGGAAGCATCCCTACAGCCGGTAATCGGCATGTCCATCAGCGCCGGGTTCACCAACCGGGTAAAATCGGCTCTGGGTGGTCCGTCGGGCTGCTCCCACCTGACCGCCCTGCTCCTGGCCATGGCCCCGGCCGCTGTCCAGGGATTCTGGTCGCACATCGTCCGCGAGCCCTATGATCCGGCCGACTATTCTGAAAAGGCCATGGAGGTTGTCTTGGATACGTGTCATGTCTGGCGGTCTGAGGGACCAGCGGTCAGAGAGTACCGGAAGAAATTGGGGCAGGGTTCCGAGTAATACTAGAATAGTTCGATTGTGCAATTGAACGAATCGTAACCGTGGACTGTTGGCAATATTGCGCGGTCCAGAAATCCCTACAAAATTGACAAAATATCCCTTTTCTTATAGAAACTAGCCAATTCCCATCCGAATTAATTGCCAATCTAATCTTTTCTGCAACACAATTGGGGGCATATCCATGAAGTGCCCAGAATGCCACTCAGAGATACCTACGGGTTTCAAGTTCTGTCATAATTGCGGGGCTCAATTATCAGGTATTCAAAGTAAGTCCCATTCCCACATTCCCGGAGAGCGCAAACAAGCCACAATCATGTTCTCCGATCTATCTGGTTATACCTCTATGAGTGAAAAGCTTGATCCTGAAGAGGTAAAAGCCCTCATGGGTCGCATTTTCGCGGAAGCCAGTCGGATCGTTGAAAAGTATGAAGGAACGGTGGAACGATTTTTTGGCGATGAAGTAATGGCTTTATTCGGTGGTTCCTTGGCCCATGAGGACGATCCAATTCGAGCAGTCAAAGCAGCCATGGAGATTCATGAGTTTGTAGAGAAAATAGCTCCGGAATTTGAAACTATAATTGGCCGACCCCTCAAAATGCACACAGGTATCAACACTGGTTTAATTGTCACGGGGGAAGAACATCTGGGCAAGGATCGCCATGGACTCACCGGGGATACCATCAATTTGGCCAAACGGCTTACGAACCTTGCCAATGAGGGTGAGATTTTCATCGGTCCTGACACTTGGCAACTGACTCAGACATTCTTATTGGCGGATGAGATGGAGCCGATCCAGGTTAGCGGGAAGGCAGACCCGGTTAAAGTCTACAGAGCGCTAACAATGAAAGACCGACCCGAAAAGGTGCATCGTATACAAGGCGTCAGGGCGGACTTAATCGGTAGAGAAAAAGAGCTGGGTGATCTTAAAGCTGCTGTTAAAGATCTTGAAAAGGGGCACGGTACTGTCGTAAGCATTGTTGGTGAGGCTGGAACAGGAAAAAGTCGACTTGTACAAGAGCTCAAAGCCGGTCTCTCGGCAAATCAGTTTCAGTGGCATGAAGGCCACGCCTTCGGTTATACCCAGACCACGCCTTATTACCCCCTGATTCATCTTCTAACCCAAGCTTTCCGAATCGATGAAAAGGATCCAACAGAAAAGATAAAGGCAAAAATCGATACCGGAGTCATCTCATTATTAGGAGAGACCGGGAATGTAGCGCCTTATATCGGTAGCCTATTTTCACTTACCTATCCTGAGATCGAAGAGGTCAGTCCTGAATATTGGCAAACTCAGCTGAGGGAGGCAATGGGATCCCTTCTTTCAGCGCTTTTTGAAGCAAATCCCACAATAATTTGCTTTGAGGATTTGCACTGGGCGGACACTTCCTCTGTAGAGCTATTACAGTACCTACTCGAAAAAATCCCTTCAAAGGCCCTGTTTATTTGTACTTATCGCCCACATTTTTCGTTTTCAAATGTGAGCCCCACCTCAAAAGATGAGGTGGCTAATAGGGAAATTTGTTTGAAAGAGTTGGATGCACCGGAAATTGAAGTAATGTTAAAGTCCCTTCTGGATACACAATACTTGCCTGATACTTTGGCTGGATTTGTCCTGCAAAAAACTGAAGGCAATCCTTTCTATCTTGAAGAAACCATCAATTCTCTCATTGAAAGCAACGTTCTCATCCGAGACAACGGTATCTGGAAACTGAGCCGTAGCCTTGTCGAGACGGATATCCCTGCCACTATTCATGGCGTACTGTCTGCACGTGTTGACCGCCTTGAGCAATCGTTTAAACGTATTCTCCAAGAGGCATCGGTGATCGGTCGAGCCTTTCTCTACAAAATCCTCGACAGGATCACACACATAGATACCAATATTGATCGATATCTTTTAGAACTGGAAAACCTTGACCTGATTAGAACACGGTCCATCGAACCGGAATTGGAATACATATTTAAACACGCGCTCACCAAGGATGTTGTATACAACGGTTTGCTGAAAACCGAACGGCATGAAATTCATGAAAGGATCGGGTTGGCCATTGAACAATTGTTTGCAAACCGATTACCGGAATTTTATGAGACATTGGCATTGCATTTTTCCCTGGGAAATCCATTAATAAGGCTGTTGAATATCTAATTAAAGCTGGTGAAAAGAGTTTGAGCCGGTTTGCTTTGGATGCATCAACAAATTACTTCAGAGAAGCCTTTGACATGATGCTATTGCAGCAGGGACGATCTGATGCTGAAAATTTAATCATAGTCGATATATTAAACCGGTGGGCTAAGGTTCATTATTATAGAGGTTCATTTGTTGAGCTAGAGTCACTACTGCGCTCTCAAGAAGGCATAGTTGAACTGCTTGGCAATAAAACTCAATGCGGCATGTACTATGCATGGCTGGGCATGTCCTTGTGGGCTAATGGTCAATCAGGGAGCTCTTATAATTATCTGCAAAAAGCAAGATCAATCGGTGACGAAACTAACAGCAAGATGATCATCGGATACGCTAGCATCTGGTTATCATTTACCTGTGCGGATTTAGGAAGCTTCACTGAAAGTATATCATTTGCCCAGGAAGGTTACGAAATTGCATGCCAAATAAAGACAGATCACTATCTATATTTTAAATCACTTTTTGCATTTAGTTATAATTATGCCTGGGTTGGTAATCCTGCTCATTATAAGCCCATCGTAAAAGAGATGATAGAGTATGGCGAAAAACATTCACATACCCGCTGTTTGGTAGTGGCCTATTGGAGTGAGGGCCACATGTATAGTACAGCTGGTGATTCGGAAGCTGCTATAAGATCGTATCAAAAAGCAATCGAAGTTGCGATCGACCCTTTCTACCATTTCAGTTCTCAGCTAAATTCTCTTGTGCGACTTTTTCAATCCGGGAGGATGGATCAAATCAAAGCTATTTTACCTGACATGTTAAAATATTGCGATGATACTGATAACTGCTTTTTTAACTATACGATAGACGCAATCTCAGCCGTACTAGAGATAAACAATGGCTATCTCTCTACAGGTATGAAAGAGCTTCAGGCAATAAAAGCCAGAACAAAGGATTCAGACTTTTGGTTCCAAAATCTTATAATTGAATACACAGTTGCAAAAGTATATCTTGAAGTTTTAAAACCAAGTGAGCCTATTTCAATTCTGACAATGATTAGAAATCCCGGGTTTGTATTGAAGCATGCATTTTTTGCTGCAAAAGGAGCCGAGAAACACTTGAAGAAGGTAGTATTAATGGGAAATGAAAAGGGTGCCATCGGGTGGGTTGCCCAAGCGACTTTAGATCTTGGAATATTATGCAAAATAAAAAAGCGTAGTCAGAAGGCCAGTGAGTATTTAGAAGAAGCTATCCGACTATTTAGTAAAATAGAAGCATATTGCTACCAGGAGCAAGCTGAAGCTGAACTTTCCGAAATCCCTTAGCTCCCCATATCGACCGATAAATCAGGGAAGTGGGATTGCCGAGGGTATCCAAACGCCACTGACCTAAGTAATGCTGAACAATTGGCCAAAGGAATGAAGATCTGTGCTGAAAACAAATAGCCTAAAATCTGATTATAGAGTTCAATTTGGCCATACCAAGCATAACTACGACCATGTTCAGGTGGTATTCCTGATTTTCGGATCAGCGGGTAATACCATTTGCAGTGTGCAATATTCCGGAATTATAGGAATACTGCATTTTCTTGGCAATAATCCTCAGTTCAGATGTCCAAGCCTTCTTGCTGTGCCAGCTCATTGGCCCTAATTCCAACCTAAAAAATGGTACTAAAACGCGAGCAGGTCAGAAAAGCCCGATATACAGGTGATACACTCAAAATACTAAGACTAAAATAATCTCTTGATATGTATTGCACTGCTAATTGAATTTCCTTGACATTTTTAACGTCTATTTAATAGTTTAGATTTATGTGTCCTCTTCTGAGAATTGTATTTCTCTTCTAAGCGATCATACCTAATTACATTTCACAATTTGCATTGGCTCCAGTTTCCAAAATCCTTTCACCCGAAGCCGCGGGAATAGTGAAATGGAGATACCATATAAATTGTGCCTACCTTGCTCCTAACAGGCATATCTTTGCCCTGTTGGGAGCCTCTTCAAATGACTCCACATTGAATCATGCCGACCAATAACTACGAAGGGAGAGTGTGATGATTAGATCCTCTATGGCGATTATGTTTACACTACTATTGTTAGTTATGGCTGGAACTGTTGGTGCAGAGATGGCGAAGGAGGGAAGCGGAGATTATCTTAGCGCCAAAACCAGTGTTAGTGAAGTTGTGGCAATGGGGAAAGAACGATTACAAATGAACTTTGACCAAGATGGCGTAGTTGTTAAGGCTCCTGAGAATAGCCCTCTCCATAATGCATCATTTAGAGCCTTAGGCACGCTTCACGCAATTAAAGGCAAATATAAAGGCTCTGGGTTTGTTGTATGGACTCGTCCAAATGACGATAAGGTTTATGCAACTTTCGAAACAGAAGGTGCCTTCAGAGGCGACACCAAAAGTATTCTTACGTTTGTTGGAGGAACAGGAACCTGCGCTGGTATTCAAGGAACTCTTGAGATTACGCGTATCCCTGGGCTTAAACGATCAAGAAAAGGTGTTTCTCCTGGCATTAGTATAGGGGAGTTTAGCTGGAAGATACCATAAATCTGAGATGCCCCCTCAGAGTGACTCTAATTGATCTATCTACCCCAACATATCACTGGGCTTAAAATTTTGTGATATCTCATTTTAATCACAGCGCAGAGTACTTCAACCATGTTTCGATGGTATTCCTGATTTACTAATTACCAAGTAATACCAGAATTATTGTGCAGACCGGGGTGACCGCACTATCACCCCGGTTTTTCAATTTTTCAGGCTTTTTAGCTGACTTGGGGGCCTTTGGTGGGTATGCAACGAGCAATACCACCATAAGTGTTCAAAATTCCACCAAAATTGCACTATAGTCACTTCTTGGCAATATTATTCAGTCCAGATACTCCAGTCATAATTATGGCTTTGGTAAACTAAAATATGGTAGGTTGTCCCCATCTAACCGTCCCCCATTAACTTAAATATCAAGAGGTTGCTGAAATCGGTATTTTGTTTTTCGGCAAGTAAAGTCAGCAGCCTTAAAGTTTGCAAATCCAAGGAAAAAGTTATAGCCTATTGCGGAAAAACCTTAAGGTCCTTACACCAGCTATTCATCATTAAAAGACACATCGATTCAGGGGGCCGACAATTGAAAAAATCTATCTTTGCATTCATCGCACTGACAGCCGCACTGGTATCGATAAATGGATTCTCTGAAGATCCTACATTGTGTATCGAGTGAAGTAGAAACTGAAAGGGGTCAGGTCAGCATGACAATAGAAAAAATCATACATGATACAATGATGCTAATAGCGATGATTGATCCTGTGAGTAAATTATTGATATTTTCTTCGTTAACTTCTGAATTGTCTCCCCAACAACGTCGAAAAACAGCTTTAAAGGCCACTATTTTTTCAGGGATTATATTAATCGGTGCTTTGGTTATCGGGCAAATACTCCTAAGTGCACTTGGCATCCAGCTTATCTCATTCCAAGTTGCCGGCGGAATTATATTGTTTCTTTTTGGTTTGCAAATGGTGTTTAAGAACAGTACTCACAATTCTTTTGCTCGATCCGAATCGGATCATGATATGGCAATCTTTCCTCTAGCAGTACCATCAATCGCAGGTCCAGGATCTATCATGGCGGTTATTCTTTTAACCAATAGCAACCTTTATTCCACTCCAGAACAGATTGTTACAACAATAATATTGATCTTTGTCCTCGTTCTTACATTCGTTTTCATGCTGGCAGCAGAACCTATCCTTCTTGTTATTGGAAAAAATGGAGCAGCAATACTTACCCGTGTTCTGGGTATGATATTAGTTGCGCTTTCGGTTGAATTGGTACTTGAAGCATTAAGAATTCCTGGTTGGATAAAAAGTGGGCTATAAGTACATATTGCGTTTGTCTTCAAATTATCCAAATCATTCCGCGGGTTAGTATATCCGACTTCAACCAAAATCCATTGGCAATTTTCCTTGGTCTATACAACCCCACGAATCGATACACTTGCAACTGTTCCCTCTCCTGTAGTATCTTTTAGACTGCCATATCGGCAAAACCGATTAACAAACACTTATAGATGGAGGTGTATTCAATGGCCGATAAAGAGAATGAAATAATATTTAACAAAAAGGGCATTGCCCTGAGCCGTCGCCAGTTTTGCAAGCTCGGCGTAGCGAGCGTAGCTGCCCTGACAACTGTTGGTATCCCCACAGCTCAGGCGGGAATCCAACCCGCTGACACGGTCGGTCTGAATGGGAAGATTTACACCATGGACGAAAAACAGCCATGGGCAGAGGCCATTTGTATTAAGGGCCCGGACATTGTCTATGTTGGAAGTGACAAGGAAGCAAAAAAATACATCGGTACGACAACCACTGTTGCCGATTTCAAGGGTAAAATGGTCATGCCCGGTATTGTCTCCACGCATGAGCACGCGCTCATGATCATGGGATTCCAGTCGGGCCTGATGATGGACTACTCGGAGGACGCCGGCAAGATGCTGGCCGCAGTGACGGAGTACGTGAAGCAGAAACCGGATGCGCCGATGTTCTCTTTCGGCGGATCCTACGAGGGCCGTGTCGAGATCTATCGAAAAGACATCGACAAGATCATCTCAGACAAGCCGTTCCTGATGATCTCGGCTTCCGGCCATGGAGGCTGGTGCAACACAAAGGCCCTCGAGGTGGCCGGAATCAAGAAGGGCGAACCGGATCCTGTTGACCATTTCGAGCGCGACAAGGACGGCACGCCGAACGGTTATGTGGGCTCCTCAGCGGCATGTGTCTACATGCTCAGCAAGCTCGATCTCATTACGAAAGAGGCGGCCGTGGAACAGGCCCCGAAGGTGCTGGAGAGCTTTGTCAAGTACGGCGTGACAACCATCTTCGATGCCGGCGCCCCGGCTCTCGAGGAAGCGACCTTCGCTGCGATGAGTGAACTCGCCAAACGCGGCGAATCCACCATGCGGGTTTCGGCCTCGGTCATGACCCAGCGTGAGTACATGAACGAGGCGGCGTTTGAGAAGTTGGCCAAGTTCGTGCCGATGTACAAAGGCGAGCTGTTCAAGGTCGAGACGCTCAAGATACACGGAGACGGCGCCTATGACGGCTATACGGCAGGAACCATCGAGCCCTATGCAGACAAGCCGGAATCGAAAGGCATCACCTCCTTCACACCCGAATTGCAGGAAGAGATAACGCTGCGGGCCGCGAAGAAGGGCTACGACATCCACGTTCACGCCATCGGCTCCGGTACCATGCGCCAGACCCTTAATACCTTTGAGGCGGTGCGCAAGGCCGGCTACGACAAGGTCCGGCTCATGACGGCGCACACCAGCCTGGTCCATCCCGACGACAAGCCGCGCTTCAAGGAGCTCGACGTCACCGTCAACACCTTCGGGGCCATGAATGCCGTGCCCGATGAAACGAATCTTGCGCGTCTCGGCAAAGAACGCTTCCACGGTTGGCCTTTCCAGCCGATGAAGTCACTGCTCGAACTCGGCGCGCGGGTCACCCTGAGCGCCGACTCGCCGACCGCTCCCCTCAATCCGATGCTGCAGATCTCGATCTGCATGACGCGAAAGAACCCGGGCGAGAAGGAGTTCCTGCCGCCGAAGAGCGAGTGCCTGAGTCTCGAGGAAGCCATCCGGGCCTACACCATCGATTCCGCCTATCACCTTCGCTGGGACGACATCATTGGGTCACTCGAAGCCGGCAAGCGTGCGGACCTGATCGTTCTGGACAGAAACCTGTTCGAAAGCACCACCGATGAGATCGCCGAGGCCAACGTGCTGGCCACGGTGGTGAACGGCAACGTTGTTCACGAGGAATCCGTGGATTGGAGCCCGCCGCCCGATGTCTTTCAAGGAACCGATCTTTACAGCCTATACAAGTAGGCACGCAGAGACCACGGATCAGAAGAAGTTGGCATCGGCGTTCGCCGCAAACACCGCCCTGGCGGCTGTGACTGCGGCGCGCGCAGGCAAGGAGCCTGGGTCTTCGTAAGATGGGGAAGGAGGACGAAAATGCGAAATACTCTGCTCACGCGTGCCAGCATTGGCACTATCATTCTGCTTGTCGTCATGGTTGCCGCCAGCCGGGTTCAAGCTGGGGAAAAGCCGTGGACCATTCCCGAAAGAACAATACTGGTGCCCGCTGCAGCGAGCGATGCACTGCGAAGCATGCTGTTCGATGCCCCTGCTCCCGACCTTCAGGAAGCACGGAAGTTCTCAGCAACGAGTGCAGCGGATTGGAACGCGATGAGCGAGCCTGTTGACGCTGGCGACGCCAAGGCAGCGCGTAACCTCGCAAAGTCGTTTACGGTCAAGCTGAAAGCCAAAAAGATCGCGGGGGTGCCCGTGCACCGGGTGATGCCGGCCGGCGTTACTCTGGAGCACAAGAAGTACCTTTTCATCCACCTGCATGGGGGTGCCTATGTCATGGGTGCCGGTGAAGCAGGGCTACCCGAGGCGGTCCTGATCGCCCACCTCACGAAGATTCCGGTGTTATCAATCGATTACAGGATGCCACCCCGGCATCCCTTTCCCGCGGCGGTTGAGGATGTCGTGAGCGTGTACCGGGAGCTTTTAAAAGAACGGCCTGCCACGTCGATGGCACTGGGCGGAACGTCTGCCGGCGGCGGCCTTACGATGGCAACAACGCACAAGCTGATAGAGCTCGGCCTGGCTCTTCCTGCAGCGTTGTTCGCCGGGTCGCCGTGGGCGGACCTGACCAAGACGGGGGACACCCATTTCACAAACGAAGGCATTGACCGCATACTCGTGACCTATGATGGCTTATTGGAAGGGGCGGCAAAATTGTATGCCGGAGAACATGATCTGAAGCACCCGCTGATTTCGCCTCTTTATGGCAAATTCAAGCAATTCCCCCCGACATATCTTGTCTCTGGCACACGCGACCTGTTCTTGAGCGATACGGTGCGAACTCACCGGAAACTGCGAGTGGCCGGTGTTGCTGCCGAGCTCAATGTTTATGAGGGGATGTCACACGCGGACTATACTTTCTCAGAAGAGTTGCCGGAAACACAGCAGATCTATGGCGAACTAAAGGCGTTTTTATTAAAACACCTTCAGTAGTTAACAAACGCTTCCATCCGGATGTGGCTTTGCCGCATCGCGGAAGTGCCCCGTTAACAGTGTTGATTTTGTCTATTAAAGTTGACTGCCCTTATCTTCTAGAGGCAATCTATAACAAAAGCAATGCGGTGTATTGCCTGAGTTAAAAATGATTATCCTATCCGTAATTTCTGGTAGCCGAGAAAATATCAAGAATACCATTCGAATCCTTAAACTCAGAGGGTAAGCACTCCGACCATATCCCGATGGTATTCCCGATTTCCTCGCTAACGAGGAATACCAATATTAGTGTTTAGAATTTCAGCAAACTCGCACTATAGTGACAACTTGGCAACATTCTGCGGTTCAGATAGCCTTTTTATCAATGCTATTTTGCACTCATCCCGCCAAGTATTTTCCATTCTGAATCCTTTTTTACCCAGGTATGGGTAACACGTTTTGATGATACCAAATTCTTTCGAGAACTTTGATTTGAATAGATATGCAGCATCAGATGTGTAACGGCAGTGTCTCCTGAAATCCGAATTCCCTGTCGCTCAATTTCAAATGACCAGGACGCCGGTACTGGGGAGACTCTTTTTAAATACTGGATAACACCGGTTTTATCCACCGGCCGAGATTGAGAATCCGGCCAGCCAATAAACTGATGATGCCAGATAGGGATGACTATGTCATGGTTTGCATCACGAAAACCTGCCACATATGCCTCTTCAAGCATCCAGATTTCTTCCTCTGCACTGGATGAAAACGCTGATACCGGCTGCAGAAAGATCAGGCATACAATGAGAAGATAACATACCTTTTTCATTTGTTTTATCATTGAACTGCTACTTTTACTGATTTAAAGGGTTCGGTAATGATGACTTTTCCATCCGGGAGTTCCCTTTCAACTAGTTTTCTAAACGCTTCATGTTCACTGTCCATCCCGTGCATGGGGACAATTATCTTCGGCTTGACATCCGATACCATCCGAAACGCATAGTCTGGTGAACAGGTTGGAGAAGGTGCACCTGTCGGGACAAAGGCAATATCAGCATCCATTGATCCAAGCGACACATATGCTGAATCACCCCCGTGAAATATGGAAACATTTCCGATGGTGATCCTGAACAGCATGATCGGGCCGAGATGTTCTCCTTTAAGTCCAGTAATGGTAATATCACCTGCAGTATAGGACTGCCCAGACTCGGCGATAATCAATTTTTCTTTTGGCATCTCGGTTTCCATCTGAGGTGCAAGGTGCTTATCCATGACGATATACGGATTTGAATCCTTAAGAAGTTTTATTGCCGTATCCTTGGAAAAGTGGTCTGAATGGGCATGCGTATAAACCACAAGATCCACTCCCCTGGTTTTCAGAATTTCCAGATCCGGTTTAATAAGCACTGACGGATCAAACAAAATGACTTTATCTTGTGTTCGCACCATGATGTTTGAATAAATACCCAGCGGCATGAATACGATCTCACTTTTTTCAAGAGGCACTAAATAAAAATCTTCCAAAGATTGGACGACATTTTTTTTAGGACCTGTGATACCGGATTCCGGTATAAACAAGATCAAAATACAAAAACAAAGAATTTTAAAATTATTGAACCGTATAACTTTCATGATGATTTCCTCTTGTTAGTCTTTTTTTCATAATGGGCATTCACAATCAACCATTTTCCGTGTGATATTTACAACAAGTCCCAACTGAACACTCCGACCATTCGCTTAGCTAAATGCAAAATCAAAAAGGCGTGGAGTCTCTATGCTATTCCACGCCTCTCCACCTACAGGAAAATCCTATATGTCACAACTGTCGTTAATGTCGAGATATATAGAAACTAAATGTACAGCCAATTACTATCGGGTATACTTTTAAGTGCTAACTGATAATTGCAGACGAATTTAGGATGTTCTTTTAAATTTCGGAACTTCTGTCGACCATCCTTGTGTTACAGACCGTCCTTTTTTATATCGAAAATCACAAACATCATTCCCTTGTGCCAGAGTTTTTGTTCTGACCAGACCAGTGCCCATAATCTTGTGTTCAGGAAAATCAACCAGACAAAAATAAGGTGCTATTTCTTTCGCATCCTGAGAAATGAAATATTCAAAGCATGGACAGTATTGGTAATCGATGCCGTAGTCGAAACTCATTCCATCACCTGGAATAAAATCTGCAACCCAGTCGACTCTCTGGGTTTTTGATTTGCGGGTCCAGTTTTTCATAATGCCAATGTATTTTTCGGTAAACATGAATTCACCGCGTTTTTCCATTTTTTCCTTTGGAGTATTACTAAGTGATTCAACATAAAGATCATACATCATACGGGCCGATTCCTCAGTTGAATAACCGCTCTCCTTCAATGGCCGCAAAAATGCAACCCAGTGACCGGCAAGCAATATCCACTTAGTGCCCGGATGTTTATCACCACCGATATAAGGCAAATCTGCGAGGAGATGATTGAATTCATTACGGGCTTTATACATATCTCGTTAGCTATTTGATCACCATACCTGGATTTTAAATAGAAATTAGCCTTGCCCATAGTTTTCTCGAAATCGGCCATAAATTTTTCGCTTTTAGATAGATAGTAATTTGCCTGTTCTGATGAAGCTGACAGAACTGCTCTTCCAAGGGGGTCCAGTAAGAGCATAGATGTTGATATTCCGGTACAGATTAAAAAATGACGACGTGCTGGATTTGATAAGAGCTCTTTACAGCATTTCATTATATTGGCCTCCTAATCTGTGGGTATAATTTCTAAATAGAATCCACGCTTGTAAAAAAGGCAGCAAATTAGCTGTATGGTCCATAAGACTCGGGGTTGTCCTTTATACCGCGGTACAGAGCCATGCTTGCACCTCGGATCATGTCAACAAGGTCCTCTTCGGACTTAATCGCATCCAACCGGAAACCGCTTGTAATCAAAGTGGCAATACCGTGCGTGTATATCCATCTTGTATGCCGTATCTTAAATACGATCTCCTCAGGTAAACCTTTAAAGAGGTGATAATCTGAAAGTTCTTTTCCAACTGCTTCCCAAGATTTATCAGAATGCTTTTTAAAGAGCCTGATATGATTTTCGTCATGAATTGCCTTGAACAAATGCTTTTCATGTATGGCAAAAAGCAAGTAACCAAGACCGTGGCCGATCCACTTGTCAATTGATCTAGGCCTTGTGACGTATTCTACAAACAAAGCTAAGGCCTTTTTTATCACCTCTTCTTCAAGATCTTTCATGGATTTTAAATGGGAGTAGATAGGATTCGTTGAAGAGTTTAGTTCATTGGCAATGGAGCGAGCAGTTAACCCGGCCCACCCTTGCTTGCGAACAACTTCAAAGGCTGCATTTACGATGGATTCTTTGGAAAATTTAACTTTTGGTGGCATGCGAATTCCTTGTTGACTTTAAGGGAACGTTTGTTATATAACAATTGTTACATAATGTTGTCAAGCTAATTTTCCTTTAATTATCAACAGTATTTTTTTCGCTTTATAAGAGTTGGCGATCAGGAGCTGTTAACCAGGAAAGAAGTTGCAACGGAGAAAGTCACATGACCAACCATCTCGATCTATACCGGCAGATACTCCGAGCTGCCAATAAAGTAAAAGATAAAAAACTGGTCTGCCTGATTCAAAAACGGCTCCACCCTCATATAGATAACAATTGGAGAAATTGTGATAAAATAATTCCATTTCCGGCGGCGCCGGCAGGAGAGAGGTATATATATCCCGAAGATATTTGATCTATCTTCAACCGTTTAAGGCATCTGATGTGAATCCATACGAATCATAGCGCAAACCCGCTGAGATATTTCCAACAAGTCACAATCCCGATCGTTCATACTGCATACGACCATGTTTCGATGGTATTCCTGATTTTGTGACAACTGAATAATATCGAAAAAAGTGTTTAGGCCGGGGGGCCTGCATTGGCGTCCTGCAAAATCCCGGGCAATGCATCATCGCCGAGAAATACACATATGAACAAGGACAATACAATAAAGGCGACAATTATACGCGTGATTCTCACGTTTGTTTCATCCCTGAGTAAAGATATGCTTGCTGACTTTTACTCTATTCAGGTCTATTTCTCCGATTCCCAGGTCATACGCCGCCTGGATGTATTTGATTTTACGGGGTTCTGTACCGTACAGTTTCGCCGCGGCGGCGTCGCAGGCCACGATATCGGTTGAGAGCACCAGTGATTTTTGAAGCGAAACATCCGCCGGTGAACCGCCCCGGGGACCGTGGCGTATAAGAACGCGATAGGCGTCAAGAACGTTTAAATCCGGGTTTTTAAAAAGACAGAACTCGGCAATGCATTGATTCAAATCGGAATAATGATATTCCATCCTGTCCCAGACAATGCCCATAAGGTTTTTCATAGCCATGGACAACCGGGTGTAACCGTGGTTTTTCAGGATGGGTACATTGATAAACACGTCCGACTCCAGCACGAGTTCATGCACACGGGCTGATAGCAGGGACTTGGCATGGGGTATGTCGACTTCATGATAGTATTTTTTAGCGTCGCCTGGAGCGACAATTGCCCCCGTGTCTTTTGCCGAGGCGGCAATTCCACTCAATTGATAACATTTTTGCGCCATGCCGTAAGCCGACGTTACGACATTATCAAACACGTAGACTTTTTTGGCTCCCGCACCAAAACAATGTTCAACAACCGATTTCACCAAAAGGGGATTGGTTGTGGCGCCCATTTCCGGTGTTTGGGGAAATCCGATGTTGGGTTTGACGACAACCGTCTGGCCCTTTTTAACAAAGCGCTTCATACCGCCCATCATCCTGATGGCCTGGTTGAACATGATATCCGGTTCATGATTTTTCACAGCGACTAGGTCCGGCGGACTTGCGGGCGGATTCTGGGCTGAAACCGTTTTCAGGTTACCCCAAATCATTCCACCCCCAAGGCCGATGCCCGTTGCCAGGCCTTTTCTAATAAACGTACGCCTGTTTATACGCTCATCCGTCATACCCGCGGTCTCCTTAGAACCTAAACTGCGGCTAGTCAGTGTACCCGGCCGCCACGATGACATTTTTATCTGTAACTTTAACAAAATAGGTTTTCTTCAGTTTTGGGGCTTCGCCCGATTGCGCGAACATGTAGCCTTTCCAGCCCTTACCGTCAGAGTTGGCGATTTTGAGAATATCAACAAAGGGCTTGTTTCCATCTGCATCCCGGTAGCTTTTCATGGGAAATCCCTTGCGTCTAAAAAAGGGATGCGCCAGGAGGTTGCCGTCTTCGTCGTTGATGCAAAATACATATGAATTCTTCCAAACATATTGTCCCTTGGGGTCATCGATATTTTTCAATGCCGTTTCCAGCCCTTTTTCATTGATCTCTTTCACCGCTTGATTAACCATGTCCACGCATTCGGCGCGGGTAGCCTTGGCCTGATCCGTGTAGCCGGCAATGGCGGGGTAATAACCGGAACAAAGAATAATGCTTTCATCCGCAAGTTTGAGATAATAGGAGTATTTCAACAAGGGTGTCCTGCCGCTCCTTCTGGTCATGTAGGTTTTCCAGCCGCTGTCATTTTGTTTTGCGAATTCAAGCACATCGGCATAGGGACGCCCGCCTTCGGCGTCTTTGTAGTTTTTCATTTGAAATCCTTGGGCGGCCTGGTTCTTATGCGCCAGGACAACCCCGCTTTCAGCGTCCATGAGAAAGACATGGGCGTTTTTCCAGATAAAGGGATGTTTGGGTCCGCTCATTTTACTTATGGCTTCATCTCGCCCGATTTCCCGGATCATTTCCGCTGCTTCCGCCACTTTCGAGACAACTTCTTCCCTAGTTGCCGTTTCTCCGGAAAAGGTGATGCCGGTAAAAACGAAAACCATGACAATGGCTAAAATCAAATGATAAACCAATCTCGTTTTCATGATGTTCTCCTTGTTTTGCATGTATTTTTTGGGGGCATTTATGACCGTGCCGTTGCCCTTTTACCAGTTGCCCTTATTGTGGAATTTCTTTGCATCTCTTTGCAATCCGTATGTCGTGAAAGTGTTTTTTTTGTCGTGACCTGTCAGCAGGACCATTCACGTAAATTATTAATGTCGCGAATGGTCCGAGGATAGGGTGCTTTTGGTAGCGGGTTTATGGGAATGGTAGGGGGTTGCCTTCGCAAAAAAGATGGCATAAGGTAGAAAATCTGCATTGGATATCAGGATGAAGAAAGACGTTTCAGGAGATCGTATGCCGCTCGATACATCCACGGATAACCTGAAAAGCGCGCCCAAGGCGTGGGCTTCTCGAGTCAGAGACTATTTTACCGGAGACCTGGGGGGGGTCTATTCACTGGCTGTTAACCGGTTGACGCTTTATCCCTTTATATTCACTTGTTTCCTGGTGGAATGCACGACGTTCTGGATCCTATACCTCGGCAAATCGTTTTTCTTCAATTACATGTCCTTTGTCATGATCTACTCCCTGCATAAAGCCGCGGTCTATTCTCTTTGCATATTCGCAGCTGATACAGCCGCGCATTACCTTTTGCCTGCCTGGGGAGCCTACAAGAAGCGGAGTGTCAGAAAACAATGGCTTATTTGGACAATTGGTTTGTTAGTGGGGTTTGTTCTGCAGCGGACCATGGTATTTGGCTTGATTATCCACTACGCGCCGGAAGTCATCGGGTATTTTACCGAACACCCTAAGACGAGGCTGAGCAATTTTGAGTTACTGCTCTATTTGACACCTTATTGGTGCTTGGTGATGTATATAGCAATGCGGATCGCCCTGTCCAAACAGCGGATAATAGATCAGGCAAGGTCCCTGATGGTCCTTCCGGATGGGCAAAAAAAGGGGTCGCCCGAACCTTTAAGGGTGAACCAGCCTGAAGAAGGTAAAAAAGGATTGCTCGCAGGCAGCCTGAGCTGGGAAAATGAAAACGGCAACGTGTCCGTTCCCCTGGCGGACATCACCCACATCACCGTGGAAGACCATTATTGCCGCGTCAACTATTCAACCGGGGAAGGCCTCAAAAGCAAAATGATCCGATTGCCTCTAAAAGAAATGCTGCCGAAATTGCCCCAAGACCATTTCATCAAAATTCACCGTTCCCATGTCGTCAATAGCGCCCATGTGTCACGCCTTAAGAGAAAAGGACGTGATCACAAGGTCGTGATGAGAAATGTCGAGGTGGAATTGCCTCTGAGCCGGTCCCGCTTCAAGAATCTGGCACCTCGTTTTTCTCGCCAATAATTCATAATTGATTAGCATGATCTATTCCCAATACTTTCTCGTCACAAAATCCTGATAAGATTATAAATGAGATGTCTAACTGAGGACTCCGACCATTATTCCATAGATGCCCTAAAAACCAACAAGGCGTGGACTGACGGGTATAGTCCACGCCTTGTTATTCTTTGACTGGTCAATCGAATAAATTGAGAATTAAAAATAATTACGAAACCGAAAAGGTGGCTTCAAATGATCATGTTTCTTCAGGAATTGTTTTGCCATGGGGGTCATGCCTGGGGCTGCCGAGCTTTTTGTCCAGATATTCAATCGTATCGGTCCGATTTAAATGTTCCAGATGATGCGCGGTTGGATGAACATCCTGGTCGGGTGTACCGATACTTTCCAGATAGGATTCCCACAGCCGGTGGGCCCTTAGAACTTTCTTGGCCTCTTTGAATCCCTTTTCAGTCAAAGCAAAACTTTGCTCTTTTTTGGTCAAAAAGCCATCCTGGACCATTATGTTTAATATTCGATCCGGCCTTTTTAAGGGCTCGACAAATTTTAGAATGTCGTTTATGGGGGTTGGCTTTCCATACCGCAAAATGGTGGTCAGGACATCTTCGACCGTTTGTTGCGGAATCAGCTTGCGCAATTGTATCCAACGCGAAAACAGTCCGTATTTGGGCGCCACAATCAATACCACCAGAAATTGTAGGGTGCAAAACAGCATAATGGCGCCGCCGCCGGAAGAATCGAGCCAGACGCAAAGATAAAGACCGCCAACCACGCTGGTAACGCCGAAAAGAGCAGCCAACAACATCATTTTATCGAGACGGTCACTGAGAAGATAAGCCGTCGCCGCGGGTGTAATCAACAGGCCGACAACCAGAATTACCCCGACCATACTTACAGCGCTGACAACAACCAGCGATACACAGGTGGTCAATACATAATCCAAAAGCAATACGGGCAGGCCAATGGACGTCGCCATCACAGGATCAAACGTCGCAATTTGAAAATGCCTGAAAAAGAGAATCAGTATGGTCAGTACAAATGCGGCCACAAAAGCGCTTACCCAAAGATCGGTGTCGGCAACGCCCAGGATGTCGCCCATAATGAAATGCATCAAATCGATATGGATGTAGTGCCGGAACATGGATACGGCCACCACACCCAGAGCGAAAATACCGGTGTACATAATACCGATGGCGGTATCTTCTTTTACCCGGCTAATTTTGGAAACAAAACTGATCAACGCAACGGTTGCGACGGCTGCAATCAACGACCCCAGCAGCATGCCCGGTGCATGGGCTTCAAACCCGAACAATAACTTCATGACCAGGTATCCGCCCGCCACACCGGCAATCATGGCGTGCGAGAGGGCATCCCCCAGGAAAGCCATTCTTCTGAGCACGACCAGGCACCCCACTACACCGGCTACAACCGCTACGATGGACCCGCCAATCAAGGCCTTTTGAAAATAGGTTTCCATCAGGGGGGCAACAAACAATTCAATCATGTGGTGCCCTCCTTTTTGACCACATCTCGAAAGATCCGCAGCCGGCCCTCATACACCTGGCTCAATAAATCTTCCTTCAAGACAACGCCCGGTTCTCCATAAGCGTACAGGCGTTGTTTTATTAGGACAAGCTTGTCAAAATATTCCGCTGCCGTTGACAGATCATGGTGCACCACAACAAGCGTCTTACCGGACTTTTTAGCGCGTTCCAGCACATCCAGGATGGCTCTTTCGGTAGCTGCATCCACGCCCGCAAAAGGCTCGTCCAGCAACAGGATCTCGCTTCCCTGCGCAAGGGCTCTTGCCATGAAAACACGCTGCTGCTGTCCACCGGACAACTCGCCGATCTGCCGGTCCGCAAATGCTTCCATCCTGACCATCTCAAGGGCCTGCAGTGCGTGCTTCCAATCCGCTTTTCCAGGCGAGGAATGCCATGGAATCTGCTGATACCGCCCCATCAAGGCCACTTCTCCGACCGTAATCGGAAAATCCCAATCCACCGAACCGCGCTGCGGCACATAAGCGACTTGCCCCTTGGCTTTTTGTGCATGGTCTCCTTTTATACGGATGATACCGAGATCCGGTTTGACAAAGCCCAATAACGCCTTGATAAAGGTTGATTTGCCGGCGCCATTGGGGCCGATCACACCGACGAGCTGGTCGGCCTCGATACTGACACTGACATCGAGTAGCGCCGGGCGGGCATTGTAGCTGACCGTCAAGTGCTGTACATCGATGACTGGAAAAGAATTAGTGGTCATGCTCGTCATCCGCTTTCATCGACATCTGGAAACTGACCGACCCGGAAACACGGGCACCACCGCCGGCCCAGACCGTATCATCTACAATGATGGTTTCCCCATCCAGCAGCCGGATCCTGATCCCGTGATCCAGATCAGTTTCGGAAATCGGGGGGCTGGCACTAACAAATATCTCATTAAAACCGGTTAATATTTCCGGGATATTAAATAATTTCAGAGTTTTGCCACGGCTGATCGCCTCGTCGAGCTGTTGAAGCAATTGTCCGTTTAGCCGCAGTTCAATGGCCTCTGTCTGTGGTGTATCCGCCTGCAGAGCAAACGGATCGGTTTCGACAGAAAAGGTCGGTGTAATCTCAAGCCGGTAATTGCCTTTAACCGTTTCTACCGGCGGCGCGGCTAACGGGCTATCGGGGAGTTTGGCATCCCGCTGCCAGGTGTACACCCATAGTCCGCCCACAAAAATGATCCAGATGACGATGCAGAGTATAAAGCGCATTGGCCTGTACCAGGAAGCTATCTCAAAAAAGTCTTTTGACCCAATCTCGGCGTTGGGCACTAAATTTAAATCCTCGAAATACTGGAGTATTCCTCCGGTTCAAATGTAGCGCCCGCCTTGACCTTGGGCCAAAGTCCGTTTTTTGATATAACTTCTATTGTTTATTTGAGCGCGTTAACGATTAAGAGCGTATTTTCCCGCATCATGCCGATATAGGTTTCGCCAGCGGAACCGGCCGGCCCCATTGAATCCGAATAAAGCTCTCCGCCGATTTTAACACCTGTTTCTTTGGCAATTTCTCTGATTTGTTTGGGGTTGATCGTCGTCTCAACGAAAATGGCAGGTGCGCCGGATGCTTTTATCGAATTGACAACTTTGCGGCGGCGTTCCGGGGTCATGCCGGCACCGACTTCAGCTCCTGTGGACCAGCCGACAGGCGCAATGGATAAAAAATCGTTGGCTTCATTGAATTTATACTCGCGGCAGAAATAATTGAACGCATCATGCGTGGTGACCAGTATGCGCCGTTGCGTGGGAATCTGACTGAGCTGTTCTTTTATCCATGCATCCAGCACCCTCAGCTGCTGCAGGAAAAGTTTCGCCCGGGCAGTGTAAAGCGACTTGTTATCAGGATCCAGTTTAACCATGGCTTTAACAATATTGTTTACATATATGGCCGCATTTCGGGGAGAAAACCAGGCATGGGGATCCGCTATGTAATCACCCTCTTCATCGATGACCAGCGGTTTGATGCCATCGGTCGCAGTAATAAGCGGCTTTTTGGCATCTTTGGCAAGGGTCTTCATCCAGCTTTTACCTTCCAGATGAAGTCCGTTTTCGATACATAGATCCGCCCCCAATACAATCTGAACATCATTGGGGGTGACATTGTAGGTATGCGGGTCGGCACCCGGTGCGAGGATACTTTTTACGATGACCTGATCACCCCCGACCTGCCGCGCGAAATCCGCTATTTGTGTGGTTGAAGCAACAACTACCGGCTTCTCACCGGATTCAGCCAGCACAGTGGCGGGAAAGATTAGCATCAAGATGCTTATGCTTAACATCACCCGTCTTAAAGTCGCGCCCATGGTGCCCCCTTGACTTGAATAGTTTAGCGTTTTAGAAATTCGAAAATAATTCCAGGTTACATTTCCGAGCAACGATAATAACGTGTTCATTATTTCAATATTGTCCAGGTGAGCGCAAATGCGCGGACCGGCACATGGGGACCGTGTCTTTTGCTGTAAGCCATCTGAAAATTTTTTGTCCCACTCTCGTTGTTGGCGCTCGGATGCATACTCGCAAAACCTGATGTATTTACCATGCAAGGCACCGGCTGTGCTGGTGCATCAGGTACATCCTCACGGCCGCCTTGCCTGCCTGTCATGCAAAGCCTATGGCGAAGGCTGATCCGCCGCCTTGTCCGGCGTAGCTTGAAAAGCGAAGACGGAAACCCGCAGAGCGTAGGCGGGACCTGGGCCATCATCCTTTTTTTGAGATAACTTTTAAATAGGCCGTACTGCGATCATGGCTCGCAATCGACGATGAACAGTTCCACCCGGCGATCCAGTTCATCGCGTTCATCATCCGTGCCGGTGCCCACGATATTCTGCCGAAACCCCCGCCCTTCGACCGTTGAGCGCGCATAGACGGCCGGGAAGGTCTGGGCCAGGCGTTCGCGGATAGCCTCGGCTCGCGCCAGTGAAAGCTGCTGGTTGTATGCGACCGTCCCGGTCCGGCTGGCGTGGCCGACAATCAGCAGGCAATGCGACGTGTCCTGAAAGTAGTCTCCGATATGCCGGATCCAGGCATCATACCTTTCTTTTAAACCGGTTCGGCCGACAAAATCCACGGAATCGACCTCGAAAAGATATTTTACCGTCAGATAGCGGTGTTTCTCCACACTGATGGCGACCACTTTTCGGAAGGCGGCGTCCGCTTCCGTATCCCGTCCAAGTTTGTGGTTTGCCAGATAAAGGCCGGCATAGGTTCCCAGGTCTTGTCCATCGCGGCGCTCGGCGGCCAGATTGAACAATTTACGGGCCGCCTCATAGTCGCCTTTCTCGTAGGCCATGCGGCCCTCGATCTGGATTGCCATGGTTTCCAGGGTTACTTCGGTAGATTGATGTGCTGGGGTGTCTGGGCGTTTTTCCGGGGGGCCTAAGCGACTGCCTTTAAGATAAAGCGGGCTGTCCCTGAAAATCGCCGTGGGCGTGTAATCCAAATCCTGATCAGCTATCCAGATACTGCCCTGCCCGACCCGATCGGCCGCAGCCCGCCGGCGTGCTTCCGTGTTTATCTGGTAGCGTTTGGCGGTGGATCTGCCCCCTTTGGGGGGATAAGCTTTCAAGCCGATGGTGCCTGAAATGATATAATCAGCGCTGGCAATGTTCTGATAGGTCAACCGGGCCAGTTTGAGGCGCTTGAATTTAGCCGACCCGGTTTCGAAAAAGATCGTTTCAATACGCCGGCTGATTTCGGGCACCTGCCCACTGTCCGCATCGGTAAAAGGAATCAGCATTACGTCCACAGGCTCGGAAACATTGCCGGCCCGCCGGTCCTGGTCAACCTGTTTGAGGAGCCTGACTGCCAGCGTATCAACCCCCTGTTCAAACGGAACCAGCGGGGGCGCCGGTTGGGTAGATTGCAGGAACCCCGCACAACCGGCTACTGTCAGAAAGGTAAAAAGAATCCATGCGAACTTCGTTGTTAGCGTTGCTGTGCGCATTGTTATTTACCTCCTAACTCAGCCCACCTTGATTAAGAACCAAAATTTCATTTTAAGATAGATTCTATAAAGTTTCAAATACTTCCGCCGCTACGTTTACAGTCGCTTCTATGTCTGCGGCGCTGTGTGCGGCCGAGACAAAAGCCGCTTCGAACTGGGAAGGTGCCAGATAGATGCCGCGCGCCAGCATGCCTTTGTAATAGGTAGTGAACCTATCCAGGTCGCTGGTCTTGGCATCCTCAAAATCATGCACCGGCTGGTCCGTAAAGTACATGCCCAGCATAGAACCGACCCGGTCCACCTGCACCGGGATGCTGGCATATGCCGCCGTTTGCACCAATCCGTCCGCCAGGTGGGCACTGGTCTCGTCCAAAGCCTCATAAAAGCCAGGCTTTTGGAGTTCTTTCAGGGTCGCAATGCCGGCAGCCATGGCCAGGGGGTTCCCGGAAAGGGTACCGGCCTGGTAGACGGGCCCCTGGGGGGCGATCTGCTCCATGAACGCCCGTTTGCCACCGTAAGCCCCGACAGGCAGGCCCCCGCCGATCACCTTGGCCAGGCAGGTCAGATCAGGCGTAATCCCAAACAGGGCTTGAGCCCCGCCGAAGGCCACCCGGAAGCCGGTCATTACCTCATCAAAAATAAGGAGGCTGCCAGCTGCGGCCGTCAGCTCACGCAATGTCTCTAAGAAGCCCTGTGCCGGACGCACCAGTCCCATGTTGCCGGCTACGGGCTCCACGATGACGCAGGCAATCTGGTCACCTTTTTCTTTAAAAACCGCCTGAACAGCTTCGATGCCGTTAAACGGCAGAGAAAGCGTCCCGGCGGCCACAGCTTCCGGCACACCGGGGCTGCCTGGGATACCCAGGGTCGCCACGCCCGAGCCGGCGGCCACCAGAAGGGTGTCGGCATGGCCATGGTAACAGCCGTCGAATTTGACCACGAGATCCCGTCCGGTAACACCCCGCGCCAGCCGAATGGCGCTCATGGTGGCCTCTGTTCCGGAATTCACCATGCGGACCACCTCCATCGACGGCACCGCCGCGCAGACCAGGCGCGCCAGTTCAATTTCCAAATCAGTCGGCGCCCCGAAACTGGTGCCCCGCGCAAGGACAGCCGCCACCGCGTCTAATACAGCCGGCGGTCGATGCCCCAGGATCATGGGGCCCCAGGACCCGATATAATCGATAAACCGGTTTCCATCCGCATCGTATATATAGGCCCCGTCGGCCCTATCTATAAACAGGGGATCGGTCTCCACTGAACGGCAGGCACGCACCGGGCTATTGACGCCCCCCGGTATCAGTGCGGTAGCCTGTTCGAACAACTTTTTTGAAATGTCTTTTTTCATGGCTGGGATCTCTTCTAATTGTAAAGGTCGCTAAGATTGGTAATCGGCTTGATGAACCCCCCGGGAACCACCTGGGTAAAAAACACATTGTTTACCCCCTGATGATTGCCCGGGCTGAAAGTGATATTAATACCGCCTAGGTCCACGCCACGCAGGCTTTCTGCGGCGCTGATGAAGCCCTCGCGGGTAATCGGGTTTTCAGCGCTTCTCAAGATGACACAGAGTGCTTTGGCGGCTAAAAATCCCTCCAGGCCCATATACCCGGTCTCGGCCCCCTCCCCAAACTCTGTGGTAAGTTTTTGGTATTCAGCCGCCAGCGGGACCCGCCGGTCATAGGGAAAAGGAACGACCTGGCTGATGGCAACCCCCAAGCCCTTATTGGACAACTGCATCCCCAAAGCTTCGGACCCGATCGAAGAGGTTGCCGCAAACACGACGTCGCTGCCCCAGTTGCGCATCATGATGATCAACTTGGCACAAGGGGCGGCGGTACCGATTAACAGTACTGTGTCAGGTTGAACGGCCACCAGTTCCTTGACAGCGGGTTCCACGGCCAAAGTATTGGGGGCATAATTGGCGGTACTGACAAGTTCCTGGCCATAGCGCTGCAATGTCTCGCGAATTATTACCAAACCGGCCCGGCCGACAGCATTGTCTTCATAAAAAGCGGCAAACTTGCCGGCCCCCCGTTCTTTTACTACTTTTTGAATCAGCGCTTCAATCTCACCGTAATCACTGGCCCGGAGATTGAACATATAGCGATTTAAGGGTTCACGCAGAAAAGCCGCCCCACTCATAGACGCGAAAAAAGGGACCTTGTTTTCCTGGGCAATCTCAAGCGCGGCTTTGGTTGGAGCAGCACCTACATATCCAAACAGTAAAAAAACCTTTTCGTCTTCGATGAGCCTTTTGGTGTTGACGATGCTGGCATTGGCCGCATGCCCGTCATCCATCGTGATCAAGCGGATTTTGCGGCCGTTTATCCCGCCGGCGGCATTGACCTGCCGAAAATAGGCCAGGGCCCCGTCGCGCATGCCTTCACCCAGCAACTGGGCCTGTCCGGTAAGGGCGCATGATTGCCCGATCCGTATTTCCGTATCTGAAACCCCCGGTGACTGGGCCATCGCCCCCGGAATAGCCAGGATCAGGCTTATGATCACCAGGGGCAAAGCCGCTCTCAAGCTCTGGGCATAGGCACGCAGTGTGGCCATCCGGTTCTCCTTGGGATTTTCAGTCCAATTGTCAGAGAGGCTCCCGATCTCATAAAACCGCGACCGCTATTGTTACTATTTAATTCGTTAATTTGTCAACCATTCTGACAGGGCCATGGGGATGTCTTTATTGAATATAAACAGGTAGGTAAGGAAATTCAATCATGGCCCCGAAGCATAATCTGGATGGGCCGTGAAAATAGCGCCTCAGGTTACAGCTCAATCGTTTCTCCTTTTTCCTGCAGGAATTCGGAGAAACTCTCTCTTTGCGGAGGATGAAAGGGGACCTTATCTAAATTCGCAACGATCGGCAATTGCCCGAAAGCATGACACGCCGCCACAGCGGCATGAATATGCTCAGGCGGCGTATCGGCGGGTATCTGGTTAAGATGGATCATACAGCGGCCATCGCGCGCCAACCGGTCGATGTAGAATTTGATCCGATCCACAATAGCCTCTAGCGGCCCGTTTTTAAGCAGCGTGGCGTCAACCCCGGCTGCTGTAAACGCCTCATTTTCAATTGCATATTTCTTTACCCGATCCGGGCCGACAGTGAATAGGTCCGGATCCAGCACACTCAAAGTACCGGGGCTACAGAGCAGTTTCTGGGCGAAAAACCGCTCTGGATCACGGCTTTTTGCATCGCCCCAGTTGCCGCGCGTGATAAGATTGTCACCCAATCTGGCGCGCAGCCTTTGCGTGTAGGCAACAACATACTCCTCCATCATGTCGAGCGTAATCATCGGGGGGGAGGCCCAGGCATCCCGGCCATCCATCAACAGATCGGGTATACCTGCCGCTCTGCGCAGCGCTTCGATATGGGGCCCGAGGACCTCGTCACAAATAAACTCAAAAAGCCGATGAGCGAATTCAGGACGTGTGTACATATCGCTGACGAGGTTTTCGTACCCCCTGATATTGGCTGCCAGGCTGAAGGGGGCCGTGAAATAGACCCGTTCGAGCCGGCCGGTCATTTCCAGATAATAGTGGTTGACCTTCTGGATCCAGGGTAGACGTCCCGATTTATCGGGATCCGGCGGCGAAATCCGATCCAGGTCAGTGGGGTCGGCGATCAATGGTCTTGTCCGATCGACATCCGGGATCCCCTCCGGGGGATATACCAGCGCTTGCCCCATTGCCTCGGCTTCCAAGTTGTAGACATCCCAGAAATTACTGGGCACATCAAATCGATAGTACTCAGTTACGAGCAGCTGTACTTTCGTGAAGGTATAGGCATCGGTAAAAAACTGTTTGGATGAAACTCCGGCCAGATGGGCGGAATGATCATTGCTCTGGGCCCCTACTAAAATTCGGGCATCTTCATGGTTTGACGGCATATCTCTTAACCAGGATCTTATAAATTGATTTCACAAAAAAATGCTGACGACCAGTCAATTTGGCGACACCATGCAAATAGGCGTACCTGCGCGTTACCTCTACTTTAACCCTGTTAAAAAGGCAATAGCGGCCCTGAGTTTCACCTCATAGCAAGACTATGATTCCTCCAAAAGCCGAGTTATGCTCCTCCCGCGGAGTTGGCGGCATCAGGAAGCCCCCTCAAGGGGGGCTGACTTTGGTTTCCGGGTTTGAACTCCCCCTTTAAGAGGCGCCGAGCATCGCAGGAGAGGGCGAAGGAGCGAAGTGCTTGTCTGAGCGTTAGCGAGTTGTGCTGAGCGCGCCCTTTCCGAGAAGCGCAGGGCAGCCCGCAGGGCCGCGTCTTATGGGCTCAACAAGTCAAGAACTTCGGTAACAAAAAGTT
>Ga0126326_1000033_pt1 | contig 90378 bp, 86 predicted proteins | sample InaspJWI67metaG_FD_94485 | JGI IMG/M metagenome (GOLD analysis project Ga0126326, IMG submission 94485) | Marine gutless worms symbiont microbial communities from Oahu, Hawaii - Inanidrilus sp. 1 OAHU.JWI-67 metaG | ecosystem: Host-associated > Annelida > Digestive system > Unclassified | place... | reverse complement strand
TCGACTTCACCATCCGCAACGCCTGGCAGAAGTAATTAGAGGAGTTAAATTTGTCAATGGTGTCGAAGAAAAACGGATTGCCGCCTAATTTCTTCATACACAACTATTGACTATATCTCTTGTATCTGGGGGCCGTACTCACATCGATTTGGGGTATCGCCCACCTGTTTCCCACCAAATCCGTGGCTGATGGTTTTGGGGAGATCACACTCGATAATCGGCGAATTATCATGATGGAGTGGATTGTTGAAGGGATTGCGCTAATCTTTATAGGGTTGTTGGTGGCGATGGTCACATTTATCGATCCTGTGAGTTCTGTTTCGAAAGCCGTCTATGGGCTATCGATAATCGAACTTGTTGCGTTAGCGATTGTTTCGGCTTTTACCGGTTATAAGATAGACTTTATTCCATTCAAGCTTTGCCCATTCATCTTCACCGGATCCGCAGCGCTGATATTTATTGGCACATTTCCATTATAATAAGGAGCTTGCCATGGAATGCCCGAAATGCAAACGGAAACTACCCGTAAAGAAGTCAACTTGTTTTTATTGCGGCGCTTCGCTGGATGGCGCCTACTCAAATCACAAAAGCCGCATCGACATAACGGACAAGAATGCCGTCATCGTTGATGAGCAGCACGCCAAAGTTGAACTCACAGATCTTAAAGAATCCGACTCGCAGAAATTTGAGGATGCGATTCGAGAAGGCAAAGATGGGATTATAGAGAAGAGCCAAACGCAAATTGAGGAAATATCTTCGGTTGGGAAAGAGGAACCACAGATAGCCTTATCTTTAGAAAAGATTCTAACTATCCTTGAGAAATTGAAAGATGCTTATAACGACGGCCAGATTGATTATGGCAATTATAAACAAACAGTCGTGGAAATAGTTAAAGACTACATTTCTACATTAGATAATGACGTAAAGATCAATTTCGTTGTAAATGAGATAAGCGCGTCGGAGTTGTCCAAGCACCTTGATGATGAAATGCTAAAAGACCTGAGGGCTTTTGTCATAACATCCGTATCTGAAAATAGAAATTCGTGATGAAAACTGCCATAAAATACTCAATCCGCAAAACAAATTAAGGAGCAGACTGTGTCACAAACAAGACAGGATATCGAAAAGGCCTTGAAAAAGTGGCATCTTGCCTGGGCCAATCATGACCTGGAAGGGGTCATGGTACTTTTTCATACGGATGTACTTTTCGAAAACTGGACTGGTGGAAAAGCTATCGGCAAGGTAGCGCTCAAGAAAGCATGGCAGCCATGGTTCGCGCACCATGGTAACTTTCGATTCACAGAGGAAGAAACATTTATTGATGAAAAAGAACAAAAAGTCCTATACAGGTGGCTGCTTGAATGGCCTTCCCCTGAAAAGGGCTATACGGGAAAACCTGAAAAACGAAGAGGCGTCGATGTACTTCATTTTAAAGACGGCAAAATCATTAAAAAACTTACCTATTCGAAAACTACCATCGAGATAGAAGGTGAAAGACGCCCCCTTCATCTTTGAATAAAGAGATACGGCACAATCGCATCAAGTTAAACGCGATGCATTGAAGTTGGAAGCGGTTCTAGGAAATTTGTTGTCACTAGCCGAGTGTGTGATTATTTTTACCCCAACGTTGCATACGCTAGGGTTTCTTAGTCCGAAAAGGCTATATTTATGGGGAATAATATGAAATGGCTCATCTTTATCTATTTATCGCTATTGTCGGAGAAGTCGCTGCTACATCAGCACTCAAAGCTGCTGAAGGATTCACCCGACTGCTGCCCAGCATCGTTGTCATCGTTGGGTATGGCATCGCTTTCTATTTCCTGAGTCTGGTTCTTAAAACCATACCGGTGGGGATTGCATATGCCGTATGGTCCGGACTGGGAATTGCCATAATAACGGTCATCGGTGCCATTCTGTTTAAACAGATTCCGGACTTACCAGCAATTGTAGGCATGTCTTTTATTATTGCAGGTGTTGTTGTTATCAATTTATTTTCGAAAACCGTATATCATTGAGTTCAACAGATATAATCGGTTTGGTCAAAAAACCTGAGGCTTTACAATAACCACCGATTCCGATATTTTCGTATTCAAACAATAAGCCTTCCCAAGTTTCCGGTTGACGGCTTTCTTATTTTTATTAGCTAAAAATCCCAAACCATGCGAACCGCGGCGTTTGGGGTTGTTGTGTAAGGAATATAATGGATCAGAAACTATTCAAAAGCATACTTTCTAAAGTAAAGGAGTGGATGGCCCGTACGCTAGCCGAGCATGAAGCCTACAAGCAGCCGGTCGCGGAGGCAAAGTTTGAGAAGCTGGAGGCATACTATCCTGCGGCCTTGCTCCAGCGTGCGCAGCGCGTTCTCGTCGACCGATGTCCGGTTCCGCCACTGGCCACCGCCGGAATACCTCAGCTGGCAGAAATCGAGAACTGGGATTTGAAAGGCATTCCCTGGGAAGACACCATCTTCATCCGTCGCGACCTGGCAGACTGGGATGCGGTTCATTTTCACGAATTGTTTCACATCGCACAGTGGGAGTGTCTGGGGACAGACCGTTACCTGACAGCCTGGGCGATCGGCACCATCACCCTGGGGTATCGAAACAATCCCCTGGAAGAGATGGCCTTCCGTCACCAGCTGCGATTTGAAACAGAAGATGCACCTTACGACGTGGTTAGAGAAATTAGGGCCGAAATAGCCGGCTGGCCGGAGAGCAATTTCGATATCAAAAGAATCGCATAACCAAATTTCTATTTGATCAAAACACAAAAAAACACACCCTACCTGTGGTATCGGTGGTAAAAAATATTTTGAATATCGCTTTGCGAAATCCCTTAATAGGAACTGACTTTCCCACTTAAACAAATGAAGTTAAGGAGATTGTAATGGCTCGTCTCGATAGAATGCCGGAAGGTGAAAGAAAGCATCTGTTATCCCTTCCCTGCCCTACCTATGAAACAGCTCCCTGGGCCACCGGACCGCCCCTGCCGGAACGCCGCCTGGCCCTTATCTCCACTGCCGGTCTTCACCGGCGGGGAGATCGACCCTTTGGGTTGGGAGCTGCAGACTATAGGATTATCCCCAGCGACATCCCTGCCCGCGACCTGGTTATGAGTCACATTTCCACCAACTTTGATCGGACCGGATTTCAGCAGGATTGGAATGTGGTCTTTCCTCTGGATCGTCTTCGCGAACTGGCAGAGCAGAAAACTATCGGCAGCCTGGCCGAATATCACTATTCTTTTATGGGTGCCACAGATCCCGGCCAGATGGAAGAAACCGCCAGAAGCCTGGCCCGCATATTAAAAAATGACGGCGTTGATGCGGTATTGCTGGTGCCGGTCTGACCGAATTGCACGCGCGCTGTAGGCGGGCTATCCCATTTCATTGAAGAAGAAGGTATTGCCACTACGCATATCAGCCTCATCCGGGAACATACCGAAATTATTAAACCACCCAGGGCCCTGTGGGTGCCGTTTGAGTTGGGCCGACCACTCGGTGTGCCGAACGATCCAGACTTTCAAATCAGGGTGCTTAAAAATGCGCTCAAACTGTTGGAAGCGAACACCGGACCTGTTCTGGAAACTTTCGTTGAGGAGGCACCGGTATCCGAGGCAGCCGGCGGCCCCCTGGCCTGTCCGGTCAACTTTGAAACGGCAGAAGAAAAAATCAGTACGACCGACAAAATGCTGTCTGCCTTCAAACAGGAAGTTTATCAGATGAGAAACTGGTACGACCTGGCGGTGCAAAAACGAGACAGAACCACAACGGGTACGACCGGCCTGGCACCGGAAGCGATAGCGGATTTCTTAGCAGATTTTGTCCGGGGCAACAGGGAGACCAATCCCGTGGCAGATGTTTCCCTTGCCGCAGCTATTCGCATGGCGGCCGAGGATCTAAAAGCCTATTATTTTGAATCGCTCACGGCACAACCGGGTCAGCCCACAGACAGTGCCACTCTCGCTAACTGGTTCTGGAGCCAGACGGCGGCAGCCAAGACGATCAACGCTATCCGCGAAATTTGTCTGGATATTTCCGACAAAGAATTCAATATGCTCGGCAAGCTGTTGCTGGTCCCCCGAAACCAAATTCATCAATTCTGGGATTAACCACCCGGTTTGAAATCCTTTTTTAGGGGATCCGGGATTCTCAAATAAGGTTGGAATAGTAAAAAGGAGAAAGGGTGACCGGGGATCTTCCAAATATCCTGATAATCATGGCTGATCAATTAGCTGCGCCGGCATTGCCGTTTTACGGACATCCCGTGGTTAAAACACCCAACCTTTCTACCTTGGCCGAGGATGGTGTTGTCTTCGACAACGCCTACTGCAACAGTCCGTTATGTGCCCCATCCCGTTTCTCAATGATGACGGGACAGCTGCCTTCACGCATTGGTGCCTACGACAATGCGGCTTACTTTCCGGCCGATGTTCCGACATTCGCGCATTATCTGCGCGCCAGCGGTTATCACACCTGCCTTTCCGGTAAGATGCACTTTGTCGGTCCGGATCAACTTCATGGATTCGAGGAACGGCTCACCACCGACATCTATCCGTCTGACTTCGGTTGGACGCCTGATTGGCGGAATTTCGAAAAAAGGCCGACATGGTATCACAATATGCTCAGCGTCGTGCAGGCCGGTCTGTGTGAAACCAGCAACCAGATTGATTTTGATGAAGAAGTCGCTTTTCACTCCATACGCAAGTTATATGAACTTGCCCGTGGCCAGGATAAAAAGCCGTTTTTTATGGTCGTTTCTTTCACCCACCCGCATGACCCGTTCGCAATTACGCCGCCCTACTGGAACAGGTATCATGACAAAGACATCGATATGCCCACGGTACCGCCGATTGCCTACGACAAGCTCGATCCCCACAGTCGGCGGCTTTACCATGTCTGCGGGATGGGCGAATATGCCCAGACCGAAGAGCGCGTCCGCAATGCGCGTCACGCTTACTACGGCATGATCAGCTATATAGATGACAAGGTTGGCCAGCTTCTGCGGATCCTGAAGCGTACAAATCTCATCGACAATACAATTATCATCATCACTTCCGATCATGGGGAGATGCTGGGCGAACGCGGCCTGTGGTATAAAATGTCATTTTTTGAATGGTCCGCCCGCGTTCCAATCGTTTTCCATGCGCCGCATAGATTTGAAGCGCGGCGGGTCAAAGCGCCTGTTTCTCTGGTTGATATATTGCCAACCATCACTGAAATAGCCAACAACGGGAAAGCGCCATTTTACGCAGACACGCTAGACGGACAGAGCCTGCTGCCGTTGCTTGATGGCAACGACGCCGATGAAACATATCCAATATACGCTGAGATGCTCGGAGAAGGAGCCGTGGCTCCGTTGCTCATGATCCGGCGCGACGGATACAAATACGTCTACAGCAAACCCGACCCGGAACAACTCTTTAATTTGGAAAATGACCCGAATGAAATGAAAAACCTGGCCGATCAACCCGAATATAATGAATTGTGCCGGTCTTTTCAGTCCGAAGTTTCAGAGCACTGGGATGAACGAACCCTCCACGAGCAGGTGCTGGCCAGCCAACGTCGCCGGCGACTTGTGGATAGCGCCTTGAGAAGCGGCCGGCATACTTCCTGGGACTTTCAGCCATATCAAGACGCTTCACGGAAATATATGCGCAATCATCGGAATTTAAATACGCTGGAACGCACAGCCCGCTATCCCTTGCCCGAAGTTCCAGAGCCGGATGGGCCGCAAGCGTAATAAAGAAACTGGATCTTATAGTGATAGCCTAGCTCTGAACGCTGAACGTGAAAAGCGGAGTCTTTATCTTGAAGCAAGAAATTTGAGTCAAGATATAATGCAGTTGTGCAAACAAGTTGCAGGCACGCTCGGGTTGCCGCCGATCGCCGTTAATCCACTTGTTGCCAAAGCGTTTGCATCCAGTCTTGCAGCGGATAAAAATTTAAATTTTTCTTTAACAGAGGGATCCAACCGATGACATTTGAAAAGAATAGTGGCGCAGGGGATTTACGTCCTTCATGGGATGAGTATTTTATGGAGATGGCAAATACTGTCTCGAAAAGAGCGACTTGCGATAGGGGCAAAAGCGGCTGCGTCATCGTCAGAAACAGGCAGCTGCTGGTTTCAGGATATGTCGGTTCGCCGGCAGGCTTTCCGCATTGTGATGAAGTTGGGCACCAGATGAAACAAATAACCCACGAAAACGGGATAATCACGAACCATTGCATGCGCACTATTCATGCTGAACAGAATGCCATCTGCCAGGCTGCAAAACTGGGTATCTCAATTGCAGATGCGACCATCTATACCCGGATGACACCCTGCAGGACATGTGCCATGCTTATCATCAATTGTGGTATCGAGAGAGTTGTCTGTGAAAGGAAATATCACGCCGGCGGGGAATCGGAGAAAATGTTCGGGGATGCCGGCGTCACGCTTGATTACCAATACGATGAACTTCAACAGTACTGAGCTATAATCGGCTTACCCCCGGTGTTCAGACAACGCAATAAGAATCGGATGCAGTTATTGATAGCTTGACAACCATTTATTAATCTGCAATCGTTCATAACGATTTTCGCATATGAACGGCAAGATGGCAAAGCCGCTGACCAAAAAGACTTTCCACGAAGCCCTTGTATACCTGAAAGACCGGGATGGCGACCTTGCATCGATTCTCCTGACGATAGGGCCTCCCCCCATGCGGCACCATGAGCCAGGTTTTCCATTTCTAGTGCACATCCACCTCGAACAGCAGGTTTCGCTTGCCGCTGCCAAGGCCGCGTTCGACCGCCTGGTGCAAGCGCTTCCGGCCCTGACGCCCAGGGCGTTCCTGAAGATTGACAGCGATACTCTTCAACAGATCGGGTTTAGCCGCCAAAAAACTCAGGTACTGCCGCAACGTTGCCGCTGTAATTGAAGAGTGATCATTTAGCAGCTCCGAGCCGCGGACGGCTGGTCCGCCAGTGCACTGCGCGCCGGTGTGTTTTTTTGTGATCGTCGCGTACCCGATTACCCAGTCCGAGGCTACTTATGGCTATGGTTTAATTTGTGCGATTATTCGATAGCCCAATCACAATCAACGCACAAACCAGTGAGGTGTTGTAATGAATATTTATGTGGGCAATTTACCGTACGCTGTAACTGAAGATGAACTCAAAAACGCTTTTTCAGAATTCGGAGAAGTGTCCAGCGTTAAGATTATCACGGATAGATACTCGGGGCAATCGAAAGGATTTGGATTTGTGGAGATGCCCAACAAGTCAGAAGCAGATGAAGCCATAAGCTCTTTGAACGATAGTCAAATGAAAGGGCGCAGCATAAAGGTTAATCAGGCCAGACCACGTGGTGGAAGACCGCAACGGCAGTTCAGATATTAATCCCGTAAAGGAATGCAAAAATGAGTGAACCAGATATCTATTGGAACGGCGAGTCCGGTAAGCATTATGGTTATTGGATTTATCCTATAGATGCACAGTTTAGGAAAATAGCCGGCAACGTCATTTTCGCCAAACAAACGGATACACAAGAATGGATACCGGTCTACATCGGGCAAACCCGAAGCTTTGACCTAGGATTTGCGGATCAATCCATGCTGGCCTGTGCCAAAGAAAACGGTGCCACCCACGTGCACACACATTTCAGCTCACCGGATGAACCTGTGCGCAGTAAAGAGGCAGCCGATCTGATTGCCAGGTGGAAACCCGTGTGCAACGGTTGACGGGGTAGCGATTCACGCGACCCATTCGGCTACCGGTTCGTTACGGTGAAGAATACGGTGGGGCGTACAAAACCGTCATCGAATTGGTTTTTCAACCGGGCCGGGGTAACGGGAAGGGATAAGTCATTCTTTTGGACATGTCCTTGAAATCTTATTAATAAGCAGTGATTATTACATTTTCACGCCAAGGTGCCAAGACGCAAAGAAAGATCAAGAAAACTTTGCGGCTTTGCGACTTTGCGTGAAGTAAATTATAATCAACCATGATATGCACGAATACTTTGACGTTACCCTGGGTAGATATGCGATCAGGATGCGCTCAATTCACATACGCGCTGAACGAGTGGATCACTTTTCAGACTCTGCCGCAAACTCGGTGTTTGTAGGCTTGACAGGACCTGATCGATGACTTCGCGGGCAGCCCGCAATGACTGCCCAGCTTTATCCGGCTGCCTTCGCCTGCGGTAGTATTGCCCCAGAGCCAGCTGAGTTTTCCACAGCTGGGTGGGATTGTGGATGGCCTGGGCAATGGAAAGCGCCTGTCGGTAAGCGGCTTCCGAATCATCCCACTGCCGGCGGGCGAAAGCGATATCACCTTCCAGACGCAGCCCTTTGACCAGGTACTTGCGCGAATCCGTGCGCGCGGCAATTTGCAGGCACCTTTGGGCAAACTCCGCAGCTTTATCGATTTCCCCGCATGCCAGCAGGACTTCACCGTAGCTGGCAAAAAGATGGGTTGAATAGCGCCATTTCATCCATTCGCTGGTGGCCGGATTCCGCACGATCCGGTAGACACCTTCCAGTGTATCCCGGGCTGCGGCCAGATCATTTTGGGCCAAAAACGCGTCCGCCAGATTGAGTTCGGAGTTGGCAATCGTTTCTGGTTCGCTGCGCTGCCGGGCACCCTCGGCTGCCCGGCGGTTAGTATCAACGGCCCGACTCAGGTCGCCGCACTCGAAATACAGCCACCCGAGCGTATTCATCATCCGCAGATAGAACACCTCGTCACCCACTTTTGCACAAAAGGCCATACCCTCCTCCAAGGTGGACAACGCCTTGTCATATTCACCTTTTCCGACCAGGGTGACGCCGTACATAAAAAGGTTGTCGAACAGCGGCACCAGTAGGTTGTTCGCCTGGGCAATCCGCAAACCTTCGGACAGATATTGTAGGGCCTGGGCATAGTCGCCCTGCCAGTTTTTTAAGTGTCCCAGGATACCGAGCGCAAACGACTGATAGCGCATTTCATTGGCAGGTCGGCTGATGGCAAGTACCCGGTTGGCTGTCTTTTTGGCCTGGTCGAGTCGTCCGCTGATCAGTTGAACGTCACCGATAATAAAATGCCCCCCGGCCTGCACCTCATTATCCTCAATCCTTTCACCCACCTTCACCGCCAGATGTCCATAGTCATGCGCACGATCGAAATCATGCATCCACAGCGCCGTATAGCCCAAGTCGGTCAGCGCCTCTCCTTCACTGCGTTGATCTGCCGTCCGGCGAGCAAGGTCCAAAACTATTTCACCTTCTGACCGCGAACGTTCAAAATCGCTGGTGACCAGAAAAAGCCCGGCCCTGGATCTGTGGATGACCATTAGCGTCCGGGTGTCCTCAGCTACATCCGGATGTTCGGCTATTTTCAGCGCCTGGTCATAGAGGGCGATGGCTTCCCGGTTGGCAAACGAGCGGGTGGCCTTATCGGCCGCTTTGAGTAAGTAATCAAGCGCTTTAATCCACTTTTGTCCTTTGGCAAAATGGTAAGCCAATACATCATACTGTTCGGTGAGCCGGTCGGCATACAGCTCCTCAATGGCCAGGCCGATAAGAAGATGCAGTTCGTATCGCCGCTGCTCCAACAGGGAATTGTAAGCCACATCCTGGGTCAGCGCATGTTTGAACATGTAGGCCAGCTCGGGAAAAAGGTCCTTTTCATGGATCAGCTCGAGAGCCTTGAGCACCTGCAGATAGGATTCGGTCCGCCCGCGAATATCCGCCAAACGGTCCAGCAAGCGGTAGGTGAACCTGCGTCCGATGACCGAGGCCAGCTGGAGGGTCTTTTTCGGCTCCTCGGCCAAATGATCGATCCGGGCCATAATCACGTCCTGAATCGTATCGGGAATAAAGACATCATCCAGCGGTTTGGTCAGAAGATATTGATCGCCGGATCTTTTGACGGCTCCGGTCTCCCGCAGGGTATTGATCACCTCCTCGACGAAAAAGGGATTGCCTTCGGCTTTTTCGACAATCAGATCCTGGAGCGTCTCCGGGAGTTTGCCGCTGGAGAGAATTGCCCGGGCCATCTGGACACTGTCGGCCCCAGAAAGGGTGATGAGCGGGATCCGAGTGTGAAACGTTCGTTCTTCAAACGGATTGGTATAGCCATGCCGATAAGTGAAGATACACAGAATGCGGCTGGCGGGAATGCTGTCGGTCACAAAGCGCAAAAAGGCTTCGGTGGCCTGGTCCATCCAGTGCAGATCCTCGAATACCACGACCTGGGGTCGCAGTTCAGCGGCGCGCAGTGCAAGGCGCCTCAGTGCATCAAATATTTCTCCACGGCGCTGCTGGGGATCCATTTTTTTTACGGCGGCATCCCCGGTATCACCGCCCAGCAGATAGTACAGATACGGCAGGGTTGTCTCTAAATCAGGGCCGAGACGCAAGACGCTCTGTTCGATTTTCTTGATTAATATCGGATCCGGATCCCCTTCTTCGACACCAAAATTGCGCTTCAATAGATCAATCAAGGGGTAATATGCAATCGATTGCCCGAATGATATGGCGTGTCCTTCGAGCCAGGTGGCCGTTTTACCGAGCCAGCGCCGGAATTCGTAAAGAAGGCGAGATTTGCCGATTCCGGGTTCGCCGACAATAAAGACCACCTGCCCTTGGCCGCCTTGTGCCTTCTCGAAGCACTCCTGTAAAAGCCGCATCTCGTGCTCGCGCCCCACAAATGGTGTCAGGCCCTGTTCGGCTGCAATTTCCAGACGTGTCCGGTCGATCCGGGCTGAAATCACCTCCCGGGCGTGAACCGGTTCAACGATCCCTTTGAGGGACAGCTCACCGATGGATTGCGTTTCGCAATAGCCGCTTACCATACGGTAAGTTGTTTCGGAAATCAGTATCAGGCCCGGATTGGCTGCCTGCTGCAGACGGGCGGCCAGATGCGTGGTGTCTCCCACGGCGGTATAATCCATTCTCAGATTGTCACCAATGGCGCCAACCACTACCGAACCGGTGTTCAAGCCCATGCGGGTCTGCAGGGGCGAAGAAGTTTCGTCCATAAATCCCTGCAACGCGTGCTGCAAGTCGAGTGCGGCCAGTACCGCCCGGCGCGCATGATCTTCATGGGCAATCGGAGCGCCGAACAGCGCCATGAAGCCATCTCCCAGGAATTGATTGACGGTCCCTTCGTAGCGGTGAATTCGGCCCAAAGCCAGATCGAAAAAACGATTCAGCAGCGAATGCATCGCTTCGGGTCCGAGACGCTCGGCCAGGGCCGTTGAGTTGGTGATGTCGCAAAAAAGCGCCGTCACCTGTTTGCGCTCGCCCTCCAGCGCAGTCTTGGATTGTAGAATTTTATCCGCCAGATGTTGGGGGGTGTAAGATTGGGGGGAAGTAAAACCGGAAGCCGGTGCTTTGACGTGCACATCCAGCGGGGTTCCGCAGCCGCCGCAAAACTTGTCATCCGGCTCATTTTCAAAACTGCATGCCGAACAGACTAGCGACAACAGTTTACCGCATTCGGCGCAAAATCGCCGCTCTTTTCGATTTTCAGCCTGACAATGCGGGCACTGCATGGTGGTCCTTTCACTTAGTGCTTCCAAATAGGATAAAGATCGGATTTGTATGATCCAATTGATGCCGACGCAGTTCACTAACCGTCCTCGCCGGAGCGGTGCTTTCTATACACATAAACATCGGCCTGCGACATGTCAAAGTAAGAGCCGGGGAGTCGGCAGGGACAAGTCTTTCTTTCGGACATAGCATTGAAATCATTTTATTAAGGCGAAATTATAATATTCTCACGCAAAGACGCTAAGACGCAAAGAAAGATCATGAAAACTATTCGCCTTTTCGACTTTGCGTGAAGTAAATTTTGGTCAACCATGATATGCACAATTACTTTGACGCTACTCTGGGGGAGTCGGCTGCTGAGTTGACACACGGGCCGTTTCGTGCAAATGACGAATCATCTGTGCTTGAGGCCGATGATGTGTAACCGATAACCGGACAACAGGAGAAAAATCATGGGAAGTGAATTCTTTTTAGCAACATTGTTTAATCTGGGCATGAATCTGATTTATACGCTTGTGGCGCTGTTCATCGGCATTTTTGCCCTTCAAATCATCGATAAGAAGCTGTTAAAATCAATCGATATCGAACAGGAAATAAAGAACAACAATATGGCGGTGGCCGTATTTTCATCTACCATTCTTTTATTTGTTGCCTTGATCGTATCTTTCGGGCTGAAGGGATAACCTTAACTAAGGCAGGCTGCCATGAAATCTAAATTGATAATGTGGACAGCGATCATATTTGCCGTTGCCATGTTTTTCTTCAATCAGTTCAGCAAACATGGATTTGATCCGTCCGTAAGGCACCAAATAGAAGAAGCGTTGAAAAGTCCCGATACTGCCCGGGAAACACGCTTTGGCAAGGCCAACTACGTGCAGGTAATGGGTGATAAACTAAGAATCACGGAAGAGCAGATACAGAATTATTTAAAGGGGCTCGGCGAAAAAGAGCGTGCCGGCGTCCGGTTCTGGTCGCGGCAGAAACGTGATGTCGTTGCGGCTTCAGCTTTTGGAATCGATCACAGCCACCATTTTGTCAACGGCTATCTGGTCGGCTATGAACCGTTTAAGACCCTTTATCTGTGGATGCCCCATTACACCATAACCATGCGTCTTCGATACCAGCTGGATAGCAAGCAGTACGGCGGTCTCAAGGATGTCTGGCAAACATCCAAACAGGCGTTTCACAACACCCGTGGCGACTGTGAAGACCATGCCCTAATTCTGGCCGACTGGCTGATTGAAATGGGGTTGGATGCCCGGGTGGTACTGGGTGTTTACAAAAAGCAGGGCCATGCCTGGATCGTGGTCTTTAAAGATTCTAATGTCTATTTGCTGGAAGCAACCGCCAAACAGAAAAGAAAGCACTGGCGGCACTACCCGCTGGCCCGCCTCGAGCCCAACTATCACCCCAAATTCATGTTCAACCGGGATTATTTCTGGGTAAACACCGGTACGGTATTTACCACTGATTATCAGGGCAAGCACTGGGTTAGAAAGTCGCGCTATGTTGCTGCCGAGCAGATCGGTGCCGGGGGGTCTTCATAAAGCATTCGCGGTCTTCAGTTCCGTTGCGGAAAAGCGTGGCACCGACAGTTATTACTTCAAACGGCGGGCCTTTAGGATCACGATCGTCTCCAGGGGTACATCCCGATAAGGGCCACGCGCACCGGTTCTGACCTTTGATATCGCATCGAGCACTTTCATTCCCTGGATGATCCGACCGAAAACAGCATAGCCCCAACCCTGGGAAGTTTTGCTTCTAAAATTTAGAAAATCGTTGTTAACGGAGTTGATGAAAAACTGGGCCGTGGCGCTATGCGGATCGGAGGTGCGGGCCATGGCGATCGTACCGCGGTCATTCTTCAGCCCGTTGTCGGCCTCATTGATGATCGGTTGCCGGGTGGGTTTACGCCTCATATCGGCGGTAAATCCGCCGCCCTGGATCATGAATTTTGGTATCACGCGGTGGAAAATAGTGTCGTCATAATACTTGGCGTCCACGTATCCCAGAAAATTTTTTACGGTTTCAGGAGCCTTCTGTGGATAAAGCGCTAAAACAATTTTACCCTTGGACGTATCCAGTTCAACCAGCGGATCGGTCGATTTCTTCTCTTTTGCACCCGCCGGTGCAGCGGCGATAATCAAGCCCAGCACACACAACAGCAATTTTTTCATTTTAATACTCCTTGATTCAATCTCCGGAAACAATCCCGCTTGAATCCTATTAATTTATGGCTACCTTTGTAAATCAGGCTTTCAAAAATACAATCGTGCATTGCGTTCGAGCGTAACTAAATGCATCTCCTACATAAGTGTGAAATAAGTGAAGACAATCATATCAAAAAAAAGTCTTATTGTCATTGCCTGCAGTGCACTGACTGTTTTCATCAGCATGGGTATTCGCCAGTCATTCGGTTTGTTCCTGCAGCCGATCACACACCATCTGGGCACCGGCCGCGAAGTGTTCAGCCTGGCGATCGCCGTGCAGAATCTGATTTTCGGCCTGCCGCTGGTCGGCATGCTGGCCGATCGCTTGGGCCCGCGAATCGTTGTCGTTGGCGGCAGTATACTTTACGCGGCCAGTTTCATCCTGCTGTCTTCGATCGGCTCCCCATCAGGCCTTTACCTGAACCTCGGACTTTTGGTCGGTTTTGCCCTGAGCAGTACGTCATATGTGGTCGTTCTAGGGGCTGTGGCCCGGGTGGTTTCCCCGCAAAATCGCGGCTCGGTTTTCGGAATCATCACCGCTGCGGGCTCGCTGGGCATGTTCGCCATGGTACCGGGGGTTCAAATGCTGCTCTCCGGCTTCGGCTGGCAGTCTACTTTTATGTTGCTTGCGGCGATGGTGGGAATTATTGCGCTTCTGTCGACAGGTTTTCCTGGCAATCCGGTAAGTATCGTAGATCGTGATCCAGTTGAAAATATCGATTCGAATTCGATCCTGCAGGTTTTACGACAAGCCTGCGGACATTCCGGCTACCTGCTTCTGAATGCCGGGTTTTTCGTTTGCGGTTTCCATGTCGCTTTTATTGCTATCCACCTGCCGGTGTATCTGACCGACAAAGGCATATCGACCATGGCCGGTGCAGCCGCGCTTTCCATGATCGGCCTTTTCAATATTTTCGGCTCATATCTTTTCGGTTCCATGGGGGATCGATTCCCCAAGAAATATTTGTTGAGTCTGCTTTACTTTCTGCGGGCGGTCGTCATTACGCTTTTTCTGATTTTGCCGCTTACCGGTATTTCGGCGATCGTGTTCGGGGGGATGATCGGATTTCTGTGGCTGGCCACCGTGCCTCTGACCAGCGGACTGGTGGCCCATATATTCGGCGCGCGCTATCTGTCCACACTGTACGGCATTGTGTTTTTCAGCCATCAGATCGGAAGCTTTCTGGGCGTGTGGCTGGGCGGCCGCCTTTACGATACCACCCAGTCCTACACTATTGTATGGCTGGTGGCCGTCGCCCTGGGCCTGATGGCCGCCATCGTTCACCTGCCGATATCAGATCATAGGGTAAGGCCAATCAAGCCCGTCCCACTTGCGGCAGCGTCACGGGCGGGATACTCCAGCTCGGATGGATAGGACCGGTTCACGTCTGAATATTTGGACCGGCGTCGCTTTCCTGCATAATCTCCCCGGGGAACACCGGCCGCAGCGCATCAGCGACAAGCGACAGCTGGAGTGGCTTCGAATATTTCCCATCTCCTGTATCAGGATGCCGAACTCACAGAAAAGGTCTTACCACCGGCTTGGGTAAAACCGATGGACCAGTTGGGCGCGGTCTCCACGACCAAGTATAATAATATTTATTATGCGATCAGATTCCAATCCGGTCCGCCTCAGGCGGACCGGATGGAGACTAATTGGTTGCAAAAAGCTTCAGGTACGCGCTGTAGCCTTCTTTTTCCAGGTCTTCTTTGGGAACAAACCGCAAAGCAGCCGAGTTGATGCAGTAGCGCAGTCCGGTGGGCGGCGGCCCGTCGGGGAAAACATGACCCAGGTGAGAATCACCGTGCTGGCTGCGTACCTCGGTGCGGATCATGAAATAGCTGCGGTCGGTCTTCTCTACGATATTATTCGGCTCGAGGGGGCGGGTAAAGCTGGGCCATCCGGTTCCGGATTTGAACTTGTCCGTCGAGCTGAACAGCGGCTCGCCGGAAACAATATCCACATAAATCCCCTCTTTTTTATTGTCCCAGTATTCGTTGTTAAACGGCGGCTCGGTGCCGTCATGCTGGGTGACCTGATACTGCAGCGGCGTTAGTTGCTCGCGCAGTACATCATCGCTCGGTTTGGTGTAGTTCTTACTGTCTACAGACACTTTGGTCGATTTCACGGGCTTCTTCCATACTCGCTTGAGAAATTGATCCCGGCCGGAACCGTAGCGGTAGGTCATGTAGCGCATCGGTCTTTTTTTGTAATAATCCTGATGGTATTCTTCGGCGAGGTAAAACTGGGTGGCGGGGACAATCTCGGTTACTATCGGCTTGTCGAACCGGCCGGATTGGGCCAGTTCTGCTTTTGACGCTTCGGCCAGCCGTCGCTGTTCTTCATTATGGTAAAAGATGCCCGAGCGATACTGTGAGCCCCGATCGACAAACTGGCCACCGGCATCGGTGGGGTCGATAACTCGCCAGAACACATCCAGCAATTCTTCGTAGCCTACCTTTGAAGGATCGTAATGGATCTCAATCGCCTCGGTATGACCGGTAACGCCGGCCGAGACCTGTTTGTAGGTCGGATTTTCGAATCTGCCGCCGATGTAGCCGGAAACAACATCGATGACGCCATCGACTTTTTCAAAGTCCGATTCCGTGCACCAAAAACATCCACCGGCAAAGGTTGCCGTCTCCAAATCTTTATCTGCGATCTTCATCGGGTCGCTCGCTGTATTTCCAATATTGTAAATAAAATAGGTTCCAGAAACTATAAGCAGAACAATCAATATCTTATGTATAACAGGTTTCATGGCTATCACCTGAGTTGCATTTGGATTAATACGAGAAATCCTGCAGCATTATCTTCATATGCGCGGATCATTCCGACACAGTCATATATTATCTTGTGTAACCATTTTTTGAGGAAAGTCAAAATAAGGAATGAATCCCTCTGTCGTCCCGCACGATCAAACAGTTTCGCAATTGACAAAGTTTCGTGTATTCCTGTTTTTGTCATTCCGGGCTTGACCTGTGATTAGCCTGTCGAACCACTGATCAAGTCCGGCATGACAGGCAGAAATTAAACACTTTTAAATTATGACACAGCCTCAAATTCGGGAATCAGCGAATCAACGGCACATACGGTTTTGAGACGATAGAATCGGAAAAAAAAGTTATCGATCGGTAGGATCTCCACATCACAGAAACCGGCGTCCGCCGCGTATTTTCGAAGGGTATCCGTTCGCATCACCGTGCCGGTGGCCGCGGAAGGGCTGTCGGCCATGCCCACCGGTAGACAGTGCAATACGCTCCAGCCGTACATCATCCATTCCACTGCATTTCCTTTGGGCGTGAATTCATCACCGACCCGTTCATCCATAACGATGACCACACCGTTATCCCCGGCCAATCTGAACATCGTACTGAGCGCACCGACCGGGTCGGACATGTCATGAATGCACTCAAATGCGGTAACCAGGTCATATCGATCGGTAATCGTCGGATCGCCGGCGTCACGCACCTGGAAATTGATCCTGCCTTCCAAACCGGCTTTTTTAACATTGGCGCGGGCGAGGTTTATGGATGGGCGATCCAGGTCATATCCGTCTACCACTACTATGGGATAGGTCTGGGCGATGCCGATACTCGACCAGCCGGCGCCACAGCCAATGTCGGCCACCCGGGCCGGCGGATCGGCCAAAAGACGTTGGTGAATATCTGCAACCGCGGGAATGTATTCGGTTCCCAGCTGCTGCAGGAACATGGCTCGGTTCATATCTCCCTGGGCTTCACGGAAATCCCGGCCGTACTCGTGGTAGGCAACCCCGCCCCCGCTGCGGTAGGCTTCCAGGATCGCATCCATCGGACTGCCGGCGGCCACCACCATGCGGGCCAGCGGGGCCAGATAGTTCAGGCTGTCGCGCTCGGCCAAAACTTCAGCATGAGCCGGCGGCAAACCGAATCGACGTGTCGTGGGCGCCGCAGCCGGATCTGAAACTTCCAATATTCCTGCAACGGTTTGCTGCTCGAGCCATTCGCGCACATAGCGTTCATGGGTGCCGGTTCGCGATGCCAGTTCGGTTGAAGTTGCCGGTCCGCCTTCGGCCAGCGCCCGATATAATCCCAGGCGATCACCGATGTGAACCGTAAAAATCGTAAATGCCCCGGCAGTGGAATCCAGCAGGCGATCCAGAAATGCTTCTGTTTGCTGATCGTGTTCTTCGGTATTGATATTTTCAGAACTACTCATATTTTTCTCCTTTTCAGATAAGCGGCTATATCGTGCTCAGATCTTGCCTGAAACACGGAATTCCGGGTGTTTAAATCTTCCGATTCATTGGATGGCAAGTATCTGCTGCAGGCGCTAGTCGAGGTTTTTGGAGGTATGTCAAGAGGTTATTTGAAAGCGGCAATAAAACAAATATAATTTCACTCTCCCGGGTGTCAAGCTGAACAAGAAAGGCGTCCGGCTGCCGTTTTGATATATTGCAGCATGTGATTTATTTCGCCTGATACGGTTTGACCTGTCAATTAGAAATATATGGACAGAAAGCGCGACAACTTGAAATCGGGCTGTGTATGATTAAGTTAAAACCCATATTTTTCTTTAGGAAAACACATTCACATGTGCTGAGCATGTTCACGGATTATAAGGATGGAAAAGCGCCATGAGCAAAACCATCGGTATTTACGTCAGCTCCGATCAGCATCTGGATTCACTCATCAAGCTGTGTCGTGCCGCGAAGAAGAAGGATGTGGCGGTGAAAGTCTTTTTTACGCACATCGGCACCCGCTTGTGCACCGAGGTGCGTATCAGGCAATTGGAAGAACTGGCAACCGTCGCCCTGTGCAAGGTGGGTTTTGAGTCCAATAAATTAAAAAAGGAAGACGCCCAGATCGATGAAAAGAAATTTTTATCGCAGTCATGGCACGCGGAAATGATTCATGGCTGCGATCGTTATCTTGCGTTCTGACACCCTGGTTTTTTGTCACCGCGACCTGTCGGATCAAGAAAGCAAACCGAGGATGAAATATGGAAAATGTCAAACACTGCGCCGTAGTGGTCAGGCGCGCCGAGGATGTTTGGGAGGCAACCCGAACTGCTCTTGGTCTGGCAGCGCACAACTTCTGGGCCACGCTTTACGTCATTGACGTTGCTGTTGAAATGACCGCAGCGCTGCGGGAAAACCTGGACTGGCTTGAAGAAATGGAATGCGGGTATGTTTCCAGCAGCCGGGAAAATGATCCGCACAGTTTTAAACATATGTCTCTGGAAGATATCGCAGAAGAATTAAAAAAAGTGGATCTGATCATTCCTTTCGGAGATCGGAATCGAACCAGCCGGAGCCGGAGTGTCTGAAAATAAAAAAATACTGCACATACTCAAATCCGAACCCGATGACGTGCAAAAAACGCTGATGGATACGCTTTCCCGGGACCGGCACAGTTTCCAGGTCTCGCTGGTTGGTGCCGACGATTCAGTTTATGATGAACTGATCGATCAGATCTTCGACTGCGATGAAGTCATAACCTGGTGGTGAATGCTGGAAGTATCGTTGGGAAGGCGTTTTTGTTTCTCGATTCTCGATATCCTCAACGCATGCGCACCCGCATGGTTCAAGCAATTCCCGGCATGCGAAACTCCCGCCATCGATTTGTGTATCCTCGAAAATTGACAAAAGCATTCGGTTCAATTAAGATGTTGAAGAAAAAAGAATACCGATTACCGTTATTCAATTTGGAAACAATCTGTTCGTTGAAAACAATCCACTCGAAACTCAACTTAAAGGATGGCATATGAAAAAATCGCTAGGCGCAAGGACGCTGGTATTTCCGACACCGGTCTGGATCGTGGGCACCTATGACAGCAACGGCAAACCGAATGCGATGACGGCTGCCTGGGGCGGTATTTGTTGCTCCAAACCGCCCTGCGTTTATGTCGCGCTGCAGAAGCCGCGGTACAGTTACAGCAATATCGAACAGCACCGGGCCTATACCGTCAACGTTCCTTCCCGACACCACGTCAAGGAAGCCGATTATTTCGGCCTTGTCAGCGGCAAGGCGGTCGATAAATTTGCCGCTACCGGGTTGACACCGGTAAAAAGCGGGGTCGTCGATGCACCTTATATTCAGGAATTCCCGCTGGTTTTAGAATGCAAGCTGGTCCAGGCCATAAATCTCGGCATTCATACGCAATTTGTCGGTGAAATCATGGATGTCAAAGCGGATGAGTCGGTGCTGGACGACAACGGACGACCAGATATTGAAAAAGTGCAGCCGATTATTTTCGGTCCGGAAATCCTCACCTATCATGGGATCGGTGAGTATCTCGGCAAGGCATTTTCTATCGGAAAGAAAACCCGGTAGCGCTGGACCGCCTAAAAACTTCATATCGAAAAAAAGATGAATATTAACCAAAGGCTACGCTTTGTGTCTCTGTGCCTTGGTGGCAAAATGTTCCAGCTTGTTCGGATTATGTAATATCCCTCTGCAAATTCCAAATTCGGATTCATCCATATCATTTGGAATTTGTCATTTGAAATTCGGAAATTCAGTATATCGGGGGGCTGTTTGGACTTTTCTCCACTTTTCAAGCCGAATGCCATTGCCGTTATCGGCGTTTCATTGACCAACGATCGGCATCCGGCCAATGTGATCTACAACAAACTCCACCTGCGCTATCCGGTCAAAGTCTACCCGGTCAATCCTCGCGGTGGCATTCTGCGCCGAGACAAGGTATACGCCGATGTCGGCAAAATTCCCACCCGCATCGACCTGGCGGTGATCGCAGCCCGGGCCGATTACGTGCCGCAAATTCTGCGAACCTGCATTGACAGCGGTGTCGGCGGCGCCACCATCATTTCGGGCGGGTTCGCCGAAAGCGGCCGCAAGGACCTGCAGGACGAACTGGTGGCCATGGCCCGGGATGTAAATTTTCCTTTCATCGGCCCCAACTGTTTGGGCATCTATGCGCCGACCCGCTTCGATACCTTTTTCCTGCCTGGCGAACGCTTGATCAGACCGGACACCGGAAGGGTCGCCATTGTCAGTCAGAGCGGCGGCGTTCTGGTGGATCAAATGGTTAAATTCGCCGAGCAGGGCATCGGCTTGTCCCTGGCGGTGAGTATCGGCAACAAGGCCCAGATTCGTGAACTGCACCTGCTCGAACATCTGGCGCAAGATCCGCAAACCAAGGTGATTGCATTTTATATCGAGGGCTTCGAAAAAAATGAAGGCCGCAAATTCGTACAAACCGCCGCCGGCGTATCCAAACCGATCATCGTCTTAAAGGCCGGAAAAAGTGATGCCGGCCGCCGGGCCGCATCCAGTCATACCGCTGCATTGGCCGGCGACTACCAGGTTTTTTCAGATATTTTGCCGCAACACGGTATCGTGGAAGCCCGCAATGAGTTCGAAATGGTGTCCTTCTGTGAGTCGTTGAGCTGCTATCAGAAAGCAATCACCGGTCGGGTGGGCATCATCAGCGTCAGCGGAGGACACGGCGTCCTATCCACCGATATCTGCGCCGCCTACGGCCTTGAGGTCCCACCGCTCTCGGAAGCAACCCGGCAACAGATTCAAAAGGGCCTGTCTGCAAGTGTAAAGCCGATTGCTTCCCTTACCAATCCCATCGATCTGACCGGCAGCGCCACAGACGATGATTTTGTGGCCGCTGCCCGCGGTTTGAGCAACGCAGCGGAGATCGATTGCGTGGTCATTTTGCTTTTGCCGTATTCGCCCGGTATCAGCTCCGATCTCGGAGCACGTTTGAGTTATGTCTATCAGCACGAAGACAAACCGCTGGTAGCTTACGTTCCCCACCAGGAGAAATACCGCATGCTGATCGAAGGATTTGAGTTGAACAATGTGCCGGTTTCCGCCTCCATCGAGGGGGCGGTCCTGATGGTTGAAGCCCTGCGGAGGTGCCGACCATGCTGAGTAACGAAATTGCGCAAATTCTCGACCGATCCCGGACCGCCGGCTGGGTCCTGGAACCGGATGCCAAACACCTGCTGTCGCTGGCCGGCATAATGGTGCCGCAATTCACCTGGACCCGAACATTGGACGAAGCCTTGCATGCCGCCACCGCCATCGGATATCCTGTGGTGGCCAAGGTCGTCTCACCGGAAATACTTCACAAATCCGACGTCGGCGGTGTTGCAGTCGGCATTAAAGATGACACCCAACTGGCCGATACGTTTAATAGGTTCAGGGCGTTTAAAGGCTTCGCCGGCACAATCATCGATCAGACGGTTTACGGAGTAGAGCTCATCGTCGGCGGCAAAATCGATTATCAGTTCGGGCCGGTTGTTCTGCTCGGTATCGGGGGAACCGGCGTCGAAGTATACCAGGATACAACCCTGCGCATGGCCCCGGTGACCGAAAACGATGTGCGCTCGATGGTCGAAAGCTTGAAGGGCAGTAAGCTGCTCGGTGGATACCGAGGCAGTGCGCCGGTCAGCCCGGATAAACTATCGCAGCTGGTGAAAACATTTTCGGAACTGCTTGTGGAAATGGAAGACCGGATTGAATCGGTTGACCTGAATCCGGTGATGTGTACAGCCGAAGCGTGCGTTGTGGCCGATGCACGCATTGTATTGAAATCCGGTAACACGGCGTGAGATAGATAAATTGTTTTTAAAAATCATATTCACTGCGCTGATTTTCGCGGCGGGCATGTATACCGCCGCCTTCATCGACTCGATAAAAGGCGCCCATACAACCCCGCAACATAGTCCCCAAACATATCCGCAGTCAACCAGCCCGGTGGCAATCGATTTTTCGTTTCCGGAAACACTCACCCTCTGCGGCGAACCGGTGCCGCTTGAAGACCGCCGGGTCTGGGAAATGCTCGATCGGGAATTTCACATCACCGTTTGGGATCGGGCCCAGGTATATATGTATCTGAAACGCGCGACAAGATACTTTCCGTTCATTGAATCCAAACTGGCTGAAGCCGGTTTGCCGGATGACATCAAGTACCTGGCTATGGCCGAAAGCGCACTGCTCACCTACAGTCTGTCTAAAAAAGGCGCCAAGGGGCCGTGGCAGTTTATGACGCTGGCTGCCAGGAGCAACGGCCTGCGTCGCGACGGTATGATTGATGAACGGTTGAACTTTGAGCGCTCTACCATAGCCGCGTTGAAAAATTTAGCGCGGCTGTACGACAAATTCGGCTCCTGGACCCTGGCGATGGCGGCCTATAACAGCGGCGAAACCCGCGTCAGAAAATCCATTGAACACCAAGGAACCCATGACTATTACCGGCTCAATCTTCCACTTGAAACCGAACGCTACGTCTTTCGCATTGCAGCTATCAAAATTGTAATTGAAAATCACCGGCAATACGGCTACGAGCTGTCACCGGCTCAGACCTATCGGCCCAACCGCTATGATGCGGTTGAGCTTAAGCTAAGAAAAACCTTGGGACTGGTCGGACTGGCGCAGGCGATCGGAACCGATTATAAAGACATCAAGGAACGCAACCCGCAGTTCCTCAGAGATTATATCCCAACCGGCCTGCACACGGTGCTGGTGCCGGTCGGCTATGGCATGAAAACAGTTGATTATTTAAAATCCAGATCAGGCACCGTGGCCCGGGTCACCCTGGTTATCTCGGATCGAGAACCGATCGACATCCATTAATAAAACACCCATCCGACGCGTGCAGATGGGCGTTATGAAGAATCAGGCGCTTTAGGAGGCCGTGCTTTTTAAAAATTGGTCCAGCAATTTTTGATTGTCATTTTCGGTTACCTGGCCGGGCAGCCTTTCAATGGCCACATTGACGGCCATATCGATCATTTCGGATCGCAGGGTATTTTCCGCTTGCAGCATCTGGCTGTCTATCTTGCGTTTGGCACCTTCCAGCAAGATTTCACTTTCGCGGTGGGCTTCGGCGATGATCGCCTGTTTTCTCTTTTCACCCTGTCTGATAATGCGTTCTTTCAGGTTTTCAAAGCGGATGCTGCTTTCTTCAAGCATTTTATGGGCCTCTGCGACTTTAAGGGCGGCCTGTTCTTTCTCTTTTTCCATCCGCTGAATTTCTCGGGCGATTTCTTCCTTTTTCCCGGCCAGAAAATCGATCAATGGACGTCGGGCAAATTTGATCAGAACCAGAGCCAGAATCACGAAATTCAGCCAGCGCATAATCAAATCATAGGTCGGACGCCAGCCGCCGGACCCGTCGGCTGCCAGGGCGCCGGGAGCCAGCAGAATAACCAGCACGAGTGCGGCGCAGAACCATAAAGTCAAACGCTTGGCTTTACACGCTTTGTTCATCCGACCAGCCCCCGATCCAGTATTTTTTCCATGATATTGACCGCCAGCACTTCGGACTCGGCCCGGATCGATTTATGTGCTTCAGCGATCATCGCCGAGACTTCCTTCTCAGCCTTGAGCGATAGTTGATTAACTTCTTCTCTGGCGGCTGCAACGATATCGGTCGCTTCCCGGCTTCCCTTGTTTTCAAGTTTTTCCCGGATATGGTGGGCCGCTTTAATTACTTCGACTTCCTTTAACCGGATGTTCCGTGCAGTGTCTTCGAGCTGCTTTTCGGCATCAACCATTTCCAGTTTAAGCTTCTCAATATATTCTTCCCTTTCTCGCATTACACCGCGCATCGGACGGATCATGACACGGTTGATAATGAACAGAAAAATTAAGAAAGAAATCAGCTGTACCAGAAACGTTTCGTTGATACTTATTAGAGCGACATTGCTGACGATCTGCATTTTTATTATTCCGCTTGTGGCAAGAAACCTTTATCGGGCTATTTTCGCTATTATGTTACAATTGAACATTTTCGATTGAATATTAAAGGAATTCTCGCCTTTATTAAAATGACGGAGCGACACGCGGCGCAAGCGCCTGCGCTGCGCGAGCGATGCTAAGAATCTTCAATTCCGGCTCGTCCGGATTATGCTTAAACGACAAACAGCAGCAATAATGCAATAACCAGAGAATAAATGCCGGTGGACTCAGAAACGGCCTGTCCGACCAGCATCGTGCGGGTCAACAAACCGGCCTCCCGCGGATTCTTCCCGATAGCTTCGCACGCTTTGGCCGCAACCATGCCTTCCCCGACACCCGGGCCGATGGCGCCGAGGCCCATGGAAAGTCCCGCACCAATAAATGCAGCTGCTTTTACGATATCAGCACCTTCGATTGCCATATTTTCCTCCTGAATGAATGTATCGGATCAGAACTTGAATCCAGAATGTTTGATTGAATTTCGTTCTAACCGCGTCAACGTTAAACCACGAAAATAAGCACCAGACTAATGACCATGGCATAAATGGCTGTCGATTGTGAGACAGCCTGTCCCACCAGCATGGTACGCATGAGATCACCGGCGCGTTCGGTATTTCTGGCCACCCAGCGGACCGCACCTTCGGCGGCCATTCCGTTGCCGATCCCGGGACCGATACCACCAAACCCCATGCAGATGCCGGCACCCAGCAGTGCCATCGAGGCGCTCAAAGCCTGAGATTCGGGAAACGTTTTGAACAGCAGCACGAAGCTAACCAGCAAACCGAAAATGGACGGCGTTTGCGACACCGCCTGGCCTACCAGCATTATGGTTGTCACGTTACCCACCGTTTCCGGCTGCCGGGCAATGCCTTCGCAGCTGGCACCGGCTGCCAGACCGCCGCCGTATCCGGAACCGATGGCCGCAAGCCCGGTGCTGGTACCGGCACCGATCAAGGCGGCCCAGGTCGGAAATACCGGGGCTTTGCCGAAATCCATAAATATGAGCATCAGGGCCACCACCATTGAAAAAATCGCCGGAGTCTGGCATACTGCGGAACCGATGAGCATATTTGTCGTCAACCGTGATGCGGCTGCCGGCTGCCTGGAAATTCCGAGGCAGGCCTGCCCGCCCGGATAACCCGATCCCACACCGGAGCCGACGGCCCCAAAACCCATGCACAGGCCGGCCCCAAAAAGTGCCGCCGCCTTCAAAGCATTGGTGATGGTAACGTCCAAAAACAGCAATAAAATGGCGATCACCAGGGCAAATATCGAGGCCGATTCGGCCACCGCCTGGCCCACCAGCATATTTTTGAATATATCACCGGATATCTTCGGATTGCGCGATACCGCCAAATTGGCCTGGGCGGCAGTGTAGCCTTCTCCGATTGCCGCACCAACCGCGCCCAAACCCATCGCGATACCGCCTCCGACAAAAGCACACACCCGCACAATCGTTTCAACGTCGTATGACATACCTTATTTAACCTGCACTGAAATATAGACCACTGTGAGCATGGTGAACACAAAGGCTTGAATGGTGCCGACAAATAGTCCGAAAAACGCATTTAGAAATGGCGGCAGTACGATACTGTACGTCAGATGTGAGACCACCAGAATAATAATCGATCCGCCCATGACATTGCCAAACAGACGAAAAGAAATGGAGATAATTTTGGCCAACTCGCCGATGAGATTCAGCGGCATCATAAAAAATATCGGCTGGAAATACTCCCGGGCGTATTGCTTGAAGCCTTTGGATTTGATGCCGGCGTAGTGAGCGATGGCAAATCCCATAACCCCCAGACTCAGCGGTGTGTTAAGATCTTTGGTCGGCTCTTGCAGATGCGGAATGATTCCCAGCCAGTTGGCCAGCAACAGAAACATAAACAGGGCGCAGATCAGCGGGCCGTAAGTTCTGGCCCGTTCCTTGTCCAGTGCATCTTCGGTCAGTTTATAAAATTGCGACACGAAAAGCTCGGCCAGCACCTGCAAAGACCGGGGCACAATTTTCCTTCTGAAGCTGGCGAAAAATCCGAAAATGATCAGAAGCACAAAAACGATCCAGGTCATCACAATTACTTCAAGATTCAATGTAATCTTGTACCCGAAAACCGGTATGATTAATTGGTGGACGAGTCCCAATTCACCCATTTATCTGTCATCCTGTTTTTATTTTTCCCGGATTAACGGCAGGAACTTAGCAACATGCTCGGTTAGAATCACGATCTGGACCATAAAAATACCGGCTGCGGCTGCAAAGAAGTTGAATTGGGTAAATTTCGCCGCGATGATCAGGGGCAGGGCCAGCAGACAGTATCGAACGATGATCGATCCCATTGATAATACAACGGCCTGTTTTCTGGATCTTCCGATATTCACCGGAAGTATTTCGCCGATGATGATGAAATTGATCACACTGAAAACTGCTCCCAGGACCAATCCTTTGCCCAGCGGCTTTTGGCCGGCAAGAATACATATAAGGGCCAGAACAATTGCCGCCACCATGGCCTGGGAGCAATACTTTTTTTGGGTTTCTCTAACCGTTTCCATTTTTCGCTGTTTTATCTTCGCTATCCTTATCCTTGATAACTTCAAGGATCTGCCGGTAAGCGACGTTGGCGCCACCGATAACGCCGAGTACTGTAAAAATGGTTACAAATATACCCCTCATGCCCAGCCACTTATCAATATAAAAGCCGATAAAAAAACAAAAGCAGATGCACCCGACCATCGTCAGGCCCAGCTGCATCACAATGGTCAGGTTTTCGGCCCAGGCACGATTCTTTTTGTAGTTAAAATCCATCACCGCGCTCCCCGACGGGAGTAGCTTTACTGACGGCCTAACAAAGCAATTCAGGCTTGTTAACACACCCCAATAAAATTGCAACTATTATTTGCATCCTCCGAAACCGGACGACGGATAGGAAATTGCCGAGTTTAATTGTTGTTTCTTGACCCCCGCTAACGTGATGGCTATAATCGCCGCAGCTGCTACCGCGTGGAAAGAAGGAGGTCATCATGGCGGTGATAACCATCTCAAGACAATTTGGAGCCGGCGGCATTACCCTGGGCAGAATGGTCGCCCGGCAGCTGGGATACAAATTCTACGATCATGAAATCATTCAGATGGTTGCCAAACGAGCTAAAGTGTCCACCCGTTGGGCACAGTCCATGGAAAAAGAAGCCGGCGGCAAGATGGAACGGCTGATTTCGGGTTTGGTCTCAAGAACTTTCATGGACCGTTTTCTGGACGATAACCGCGGCTATATCGATGAAGAAATCTACGTCGATTTACTCCACAAGATTATTCAGAAAATCGCCGCCGAAGGCAATGCCGTCATCCTGGGCAGAGGCAGCCAATATATACTAAAAAACAGCGATAATGTATACCATGTTCTGCTGGTCGCCGACCGGCAATATCGCATCCAGTTTATCGAAGAAAAATACGAACTATTTACTAAACATGCCATCCAGACCATCAACAATGAAGATAAACGCCGGAAGAATCTTTACCGCAAATTCGGTCAGGAAAATTACGATCACTGGGGGCATTACAATTTGATCCTCAACATGCGCAGAATAGGTCTGGACAAAGCCGCTTTGCTGGTGTGCAAACTTGTGCAGGCACCGTGACTGTGATTTTCTCCGACCGCAAAACCACCATGAAAAATCCGACCCGGCGGAGATTTAAACTGGTCGATGGTTAAAGTGAATTCGGATTATAGGTTTCAACCATATCCAACACGAGTTTTTGCGCTGTTTGTATATCTAGCCTGCCCATGTTCAACACCAAGTGATACAGACTGTAATCATCGTAGTCGGATTTGCCGATCTTGCGGTAGAGATTCATCCGGCGTTTATCTTCTCGGTTCACGATGTGTGCCGCCCGGCTTTCAGAAAAATCATAATGCTCCATCATAAATCGGACACGGTTTTCAAACTCATTGATCAGAAGAACGTGATAGGCATCCGGGTGGTCATTTAAGATGTACTGGCTGCCCCGGCCCAGTACAACCACATTGCCCTCTTCGGCGATCTGGGCAATGATGACCACCAGGTAATCCAGATAGAGCCTTTCATCGATGTAGCCGCGCTCGTCTTTGAGTATTCTGTCCACCAACCGCTTGGAAACCATGCTGGAGACAACTCTGGAAAGTTTACCACCGGCTTCTTTTTCAATCGACTCGACCCAGTGGGGGGAAACATTGGCTGCTTCGGCCACCATCTGAATAATATCATCATCGGCAAAGGTATAGCCTAATTTATCGGCAACCATCTTTCCGAGCGTTTTGCCCCCTGCGCCGAATTGTCTCGAAATGGTTATGACTGCCATTGAATCCTCCTGTTCACGCCTCCGCTGCAGACAAACTCGGTTGTGTAGCAGATGTACTTCAACTTTTGCAAGACAAAAGTAAAAAATCCCCCGGCAGCGGGATCAACCTGTCATTTATAAAACTTCGCATATTGCCGGAGATGTTTTTTGTTCAGACATCGTCATTCAGCTGGAGAAAATGACCGTGAACCTTTAAATCTCGCACAATTGCATGAGAATTGGACATGGGTCTAATTCAGGAATTGAGGGATTTAGGAATTTAGGAGTTGAAGGTATTCTATCTGTTTTCAATTATTGATTCTATCCTTTAATCCCTAAATCCCTTAATTTTGCGCAAATAGAAAAAGATAGTGTTTAAAAAATTTGACTCATTTTAAAGGTAAGTTACGAGATCTGTAATTACTCCGCGATCCGGCTCAGGTTTTTAACGGCGGGATGATAAGTGTTGGCGCAGCAGAATGTTTGGCGATCTTCCGTGGCACGCTCCCAATCCATCTTTCAACCCAGGACGACTTGCTGGAAGAGCCCAAAACAACCATCGTGGATTGGCAATCCCGGGCAGCTCTTTCGATCTCCTCGGCCGGATCGCCGATATAGACATGCGACCGTGCAGCGATACCTTCGGCCTCAAAGATTTCACAAATTTCTTCCAGGCGCCGCCGTATTTTTTTACGCGTTTTCTGCACATCCAGCGATGAGGCGCCTTTTAAATCATTTTCACTGGCGACATGGGTGACATTTATTTTCTGGACGACACCCTTGAGCGTCTTCAGGTACTCAGTGGCGCGCAGGCTGGCAGGCGACCAGTCGGTGGCCAGCAGCGGCTTTGCGAACGGTTGTTCAATCGCAAGGGCGCTTGCGGATGTATATTTGTAAACCAGCACCGGAATCGCCGCCCGTCTTAGAAGTTCGGTGACATCCGAGCCCGAGTATAGCTGTTCGAGAACACCTTTATGGGAGCGACCGATGACGATCAAATCGGCATCTTCTTTCTTAGCCGCTTTAATCACTTCGGTAACCAAGTTGCCGACCACAATGTAAACGCCGACTTCCATACCTTGCTCAAAAAGGTTTTCGGCCCAATCTATAAATCGGATATTGGCTCTTTCCCGCAGCCGTATCTCTTCATCCTTCTGATACCCGGTGCCACGGCGCATCACAACCCGCTCGCGCTCGATGACATTTAAAAAAACGACATGGTTTAGGCCCGTATCTCTGATATTCAGTAGGGATTGCAGGGCATCAAACCCCAGCTGCTCAAACTTGGTCACGAATAGCAGTTTTTGAATCTTCATAATTATTGCCATTTCCTGCTGGATTGCTCTGATTTGAAATCATTCAAGCACTTTTTTGATCGTTTCAGCCAGCTCCTCGGGTTCGACCGGTTTTTCCAGGTAAGCTTCGGGTTCGGGTACGGTTGTGTCACCGAATTCAGCCAGGGCTTTCTGGGAGCGCAGAAAAGATTTTTCGGCAATTCCGGACATGATAATCACGGGAATATGTTTCAAGGCCTTATCGGATTTCAGCTCACGAAACAATCGAACCCCGCTTTCGCGCGGCATCAAGACATCAAGAATAACCAGGTCCGGCTTCTCCTGCTTGATCAGGTTTTTGCCTTCCTCGCCGTTGGTCGCCTCCATAGGGGTATAGCCGTGTTCTTCCAAAACCGTTACATTGAACAATCTCACATCGGGATCATCATCCACAACTATGACCTTTTTTCCCATATCAATCCTCCTTTTTACTGATTCTCGGGCAATGCCTCCCAGGGCAGCCGCACAATGAAAGTCGTCCCTTTTCCCGGTTCGGATTCCACCGAGATACTGCCGTTATGCTCTTCGACAAGCTTGCGGGTGACCATCAACCCAAGACCGGTTCCCCGATGACCTTTGGTACTGAAAAACGAAGTGAACAGCCTGTCCTTGACCTGTTCGGGCATACCGGCCCCGTTATCGGTGACTTCAAACTGAATGATGCCGCCGTTTTCACGGGTTGATTTCAACCGCACCTGCCAGTGCTTATCGGTGTTTTCGTCGAACAGACAAGCGTCCACGGCATTGGACATCAGGTTGAGCAAAACGTTATGGATCGTCCTGGGGTCCATGCTGACCCGGCCAAGGGCCGGATCAAAATCCTTCAGGATCTTAATTTCATTGGCCTTGGCTGTGTCGACAACCAGCGCGCAGACATCATCGGCAATCTGGTTCGGAAAGCAGTCTTCAAATTCGGGCTCTCTTTCCTTGGAATAAGACAGAAGGTCCAGAACCAGATCGGACGTTCGCCCGATGTTCCGTTTGATCATGTCCCAACCGCTCTTGAGCTTTTGAGTATCATCTTTATTAATGCCCAAGTCAACCAGATAGCTGCCCCCTTTAAGGCCATGCAAAATATTTTTGAGGCCGTGCGCCAGACCGGCAACCGTCTGTCCGACGGCGGCCAGACGTTCGGATCTGACCAGCTCCTTTTCCAGGCGTTTGATTTCCCTTAAATCCTGAAAAAAGGCGACACTGCCCATTTTTTTGCCTTTTTCGCGCAGAATCGTTCCCGAAAACCGGACCGGAATTTTTTCCCCGGTGTTCGACAAAATGAAGGTTTCTCGCCAGGGAAATTCTTTGGCGGTGCGGCCGGCATCCATCGCTTCTTGAAAGATCCCGGCAAGCTCGGGTGTATAGATGTCTGCAGCGAAAAGCGTGTCAATGACGTCGGTGTAGCGATATCCGAAGATGCTCTCGGCCCCGGGATTGAAAAGAACGATTTTCAAGCTCTGATCGGTGGCGACAATGCCGTCGTTCGAACTACGGATGAGCTTGCTTTGAAAATGCGACCGCCGTCTGATCTCGCGGGTTGCCATCTCGACCCTTTTTTCGAGACCGACGGTGTATTCTTTCAACCGCTGTTTGATCTCCCGTTTTTCCTGAGCGCGTTTTAAGGCAATCGACAGCGCCTGATCCCGCACCGGCTTGTTGATAAAATCCGAGGCGCCATATTGAAGCGCTTCGATGGCCGAGTCGATATCGCCGTGGCCCGTGATAATGATAACTTCTGTTTCTTCGTCGATTTCTTTTACTGTTTTCAAGACCTCGATGCCGTTCATACCGGGCATCTTGATATCCGTAAGCACGATATCCGGCTTGTCTTTCGCGAAGATATCCAGGCCTTCCTCTCCGCTCAAAGCCGTGGACACGTCGTACCCGTCGACTCTCAGCGACATGGACAGCACCCGTAAAATGTCCGCTTCATCATCGATGAGGAGTATCTTGTTCATCTTTGGTCGAATCCTCACGCCACACCGGGAACCGCAACTCAAAGGTCGTGCCTTCACCGACTTTGCTGCGGATATCTATCGTTCCGTCGTAATCTTTTATGATGCCGTAGCTGATGCTGAAACCCAGCCCTGTGCCTTTGCCGACATCCTTGGTGGTAAAAAAGGGCTCATATATTTTTCGCATGACTTCTTCGGTCATCCCGACACCGGTGTCCGACACAACAACGGCCACCTGACCGTTAGCGGCAAAGGATTTTATTTTGAGCAGCTTCCGGGCGCCTTGGTTTTCCGGCTGGCTGCACTTTTGGTCCATGGCATCCAAGGCATTGGTCACCAGGTTGACGAACACCTGCTCCAGCCGGTTGTGATCGGCCATGATAGCCGGAATTTCGGGATCGAGATCGAGTTGGAGTTCGACCTGGTGAACCTTTAATTGATGCCCGAGCACTTTGAAGACATCGCGAATCGGATCGTTGATGTTCACTTTGTTTTTGATGACGTCCGACTGCCGGGCAAAATCCCGCATGTGTTGTATGATTCCTGCTGCACGCTGCACGTTGCGGCTGATATCGTTCGCCATGGATTTCAGGTCCTCGGTGTCGATTGTATGTCCCCGATCCATCATTTTGTTAAAAAAGTCAGCACAGACCTGGATCACATTTAGAGGCTGATTGATTTCGTGGGCAATTCCCGCCGCCATTTGCCCCAGGGTGGTCAGTTTGCTGGCCTGAATCAGCTGGGTTTCCTTTTCCACACTTTCGGTGATGTCGGTTATTGACGCGATTACCACGTTGCTGTCACCGTAATTGGCATAGCTGATATTGATATTGACATAAAACGGGTGGCCCCCTTTGCGATAGTGGCGCTTTTTGGTAAAAAGCATCGATTGATCTTGCGCCAGGTGTTTCAGCCCCTCGGCCAATTCCTGGTCGTTTTCATCGCCCAGATCCAGAAATGGCCGCCCCAGCAATTCTTCCCGCGTAAATCCATAGCTGTCCTGGGCCCGCTGGTTAGTGTCGCGTATCTGAAATGTTCGGCTGTCCAGAATAAAAGTGGGATGGGGATCGCTGTCGAAAAGGGTTCGATACTTTTCTTCGGATCGAATATACTGCTCCTGGAGCATGGCATTGTCCAAAGCGACCCCGATCCGGTTGCCGATGAGTTCCAGAACATGCTGCTGATCATAAGAAAACTGCTTGGGTTTACGGCTGCCAATGCGAATAACGCCAAACGTCTTGTTCTTGCGGGTACTGATCGGAATGTAGGCCAGCGATGCGAACTTGTGCGCCTGCAAAGAACGGATTTCTTCAGTTTCGGTTTCCGGCAAATTCTCATAGATGGTGAAGGCGTTATTTTGGGCCACTTGAAAAATGATGCTGGCCTCGTCAAAAGAGCTGATTTTTTTACAGGCATCTTTGGTATGCCCGCTACCATAACGCAAATGATAGTTACCGTCATTTTCCAGCAAATAAATACAAATACTATCGGCTGAAAGAAAACGATATAGCTCTTCAATCGCCTGATTGATACCGAGGTCAAAATCCGTAGGAGCGGTTAAAGCAGTATAGATGGCGACCAGCGTGCTCAATTCACGGGTGTGTTGCTCCCGGTCTTGTTCGGCCTTTTTGTCTTCGGTTTTATCCCAGAGGGTTTCAATCGCTCCGACGATCTTACCCACCGGGGATTTTATGGGTGCGGCCGTGAACCAGAACCAGCGACCGTCATCAACGATATTCCTAAAAAAACCCTCCGCCTCATAAGCCCCTTCGATCAAGACGGATTTGCGCCATTTTCGGCCATACAGCTTTTTGATTTCATCTTCTTCGATCTGATCCAGAATAACATCCGCCAAAGTTGGACGGGCTTTTTTATAAAAAGGTCGCCATTGTTTGTTTGTCCCGATGATCTCTTCGGCGGAACAGCCGGTGAGCCTTTCCAGGGCTTTATTCCAGTGTGTCACCCGGTGGTTTTCATCGATCACAAAGGTCGGCATGGTGCTTCCCTGGATAATCTGCGTCATGGCCTGTTCACTCTCGGCAAGCTCTTTTGCCGTTTCAGTCAACAAGCGAGTATGTCGCTCCTTTTCCTGTTCCGCCAGTTTGTCTTCGGTTTTATCCCAAATCGTTTCGATGGCACCGATGATCTTTTCGGAGGAAAGTTTGATCGGTGCCGCGGTGAACCAGCACCACTTACCGTCTTGACCGAGGTTCGGGAAAAACATCTCGGCCTCATAGGCGCCTTCGATCAGGGCCGATTTGCGCCATTTCCGGCCGTAAAGTTTCTTGATCTCATTTTCACCGACTTGATCCAGAATTACGTCCGCCATGGTCTGTCGTTCCTTGCCCCAGAAAGGCACTCCTTGCTTTTTCGTACCTACGATCTCAGTGGTCGAGGCACCGGACAACCGCTCCAGGGCTTTATTCCAGTGGGTGACAACATGATTCTCATTGATCACGAAGGTCGGCATTGTGCTGCCCTGAATAATCTGAGCCAGTGATCGTTCACTCTCGATAAAATCCTTCTCGATCTCCAGGTAGCGCAAATTGCGCTTTTTATTCACCTCTATCAGACGATCGGCAAATTGCGCGGCATGCTTCAACACATCGGCCGTGACGTTTTCTTTTTCTCTCAGCGCTTTTAAGGCTTTTCTCTTTTCGGATTCCAGCTGCAGGGAACTCCACATCGCCCGGGCCTGCAAATGATCGATGAGCGCCACACCGGAAGGTTTCGTTTGGTTTATCACATCCCACAGGCTAGCATCATCGGTCAATTCAATGAGAACCTGCAAATCTTCGATATGATATAGATCCTTAAAATCATTGGTGGTATAAATCCCCATTTGGCGGGCATATACCAACCCTTCGGCCTGGCTGTTGATATCGGCAACACCCAAGATGTTGGGACTGCGATCAATAAAATTTTCGTCAAACAGGTACTGGAGGAAAAGTTTACAGAACCTGCCGCCGCCGATAATGGCGATATTTGAATTTATGATGTTTTCCAACATTTGAATTCTGGGCGCCACCGTGTCCATAAAATAATCATTCTTTACGGCATCCGAATCGCTCCAGGCGCATTGAACACCATCGGCCCCGCGCAAATGAGAGAACTTTTTCTTTCATTGCTTTCCGCCGCCTTTTCCCAACCCGGATAAACCGGAAAGAATAGCCACAAGGCACCAAGACACAAAGTATAAATGTTTAATTAAACTTCGTGTCTTCGTGTGGCGGCGAAAATATTTTGTTAGGTATACCCTTTGCAAACTTGGTGTGAATTCCATAAATGGGGCCTAAAAGAAAACAAAGGTTACGACCACGAATATCGGCAACAGAAAGACCAGGGTATATTTAAGTATGTATCCGAAAAAGCTCGGCATCGGTGTACCGGCCTCCTCCGAAATTGAACGGACCATAAAATTGGGTGCATTGCCGATATAGCTGCAGGCCCCGAAGAAAACCGCGCCGGCCGATATGGCTTTGAGATAGATCGCGTTTTCAGACATCAGCAGCTGGACGGCCTGAGCTTCCGTCATGCCGGGATAGAATCTTCCCAGAGCCGTATTAAAAAATGTGAGATAGGTGGGGGCATTGTCAAGGAAACTTGAAAGCCCGCCGGTCATCCAGAAATAATGTTGGGGCTGGGTCACGCCAGTAACCAGAAAGGCCAAGGCACCATGGGATCCGGCCTTTAAAATCAGCAGACACGGTATCATGGTGATAAAAATCCCGATAAACAGATAAGCGACTTCGATGATCGGGAACCAGGTAAACTCGTTGTCCTCACGCAGGGCCACCGGTGTGGTGACCAGTGATAGAATCCCCATGGCAATAAGCAAAAGGTCTCGTACCCAGTCCTGGACCGCCCGATGCACCCCCAGGGTGTTGAGCTCACCCCAGTTGACCATACCACTGAGCAGCACCGCGCCGATGACGCCTGCCAGAAATAGAAAATTGTGCACCCCTTCCAGCTTGAGCGGCTCTTTGACACCTTCCTCCGCCGGAGCAACGGCCCCTTCTTTGCGATAATAGTAAGAATCGAGAAAAAAATAGATTACCAGTAACAGGACAACGACCAACACCATGTGAGGCAGAATCTTGAAAGTCCAGAAAAACGACACCCCGTGCAAAAAGCCCAGAAAAAGCGGCGGATCACCCAACGGTGTCAGGGACCCGCCGACATTGGCCACCAGAAATATGAAAAACACCACCATGAATGTTCGGTTTTTGCGGTAATTATTCGCCCGCAGAAATGGACGGATCAATAGCATGGCGGCGCCGGTGGTTCCCATCCAGGAGGCCAGCAGCGTGCCGATGATCAGGATGACCACATTTACGATCGGAGTTCCGCGCAACCTGCCCCGCAACAGAATCCCGCCGGACACGGTGTACAGGGACCAAAGTAGAATAATAAAGGGAACATAATCGGCCAGGACGATGTGCAGAATCTCATACATCGCAACGCCTTTGAATGTGACCAGGAAGGGAAGGCCCAGCGCAGCGGCCCAGAAGGCGGAGACTTTACCGAAATGATGATGCCAGAAGTCCGGCGCAAGCAGGGGGAAAAGGGCTATTGAAAGAAGCATGCCGGCAAAAGGAATGCAGCTCCACAGGGGAAGCACTTCTCCAAGGTTCGCGTGTCCCTGTCCATGGCCGCCTGTGCCATGCGTCGCTGATTCGTCGTGATTCGTCTCCTGGCCGGTTTTCGCCAGCAGGGTTTCCATCCGCAGCCCTTTTTCAGCTGATCGAGGCGTATGTTGAGAGATTATCGTTTTCTGATCGAAAGCCGATACCGCAGCCGCAAAAATCCATCCGGTCAACAGTAGAAAGACCCCCACCTTCGATAATAATCGCATGTATCTTTCCCCTTTAGTTTTAGCCGTCGCAGGTACCGGTTGCCGATTACTTGCTTTTTTTTGCGAAACTATGGTTCACCAAATAAAGACCGGTAAGTCAAGCAAATAAATGAAGTACCCATTGACAGATATCACATATTCAATTAAATTATGTCGTTTAAATGATTAGTATGAGGTGGTACTATCAAGGTTATCCAACAGGCTAGGGAAATGCAGCTTTGTGCCGAAAATCTGAGGCGGGAAGGCAGACGCATTGCTTTTGTTCCGACCATGGGTTTTCTCCACGAAGGCCACCTTTCGCTGATGCGGGTCGGCCGCAAGACCGCAGATACCCTCGTGGCAAGTATCTTTGTCAATCCGACCCAGTTCGCCCCCGGAGAAGATTTTGATACCTATCCGCGGGATATCGAAAGGGATCTGCAGCTTTTAAACCAAGAAGGCGTGGACATCGTATTTACTCCGGACAAATCGCAGCTGTACCCGGATAAATATCAAACTTATATAAAACTGGATCATCTGCCGCAGCATATGTGCGGGATATCTCGGCCGGTGTTCTTTACCGGAGTGGCCACAGTGGTCGCCAAACTTTTCAATATCGTCAAACCGCACTTGGCCGTATTCGGTGAGAAAGATTATCAGCAGCTTCTGATTATACGCCGGATGGTCCAGGATTTGAATATGGACATCAAAATAATCGGTGCTCCAATTGTAAGGGAGGCCGACGGATTGGCCATGAGTTCGCGCAACAACTACCTGACACCGGAACAGCGCCCTGTGGCGCGGACACTATATCAATCACTAACCAGGGCCACAGAGCTTGTAAAAAACGGTGTCCGGGATGCAACCCACATCATTGCCGAAGCACAACAGATCATTACCGCGTTTCCCGAAGCCGAAATAGATTATTTGGCCGTCTGTGATCCCGATACCCTCGACAGCGTGCAAAAAATCGATAACCCGGTTCTCATGGCGCTGGCCGTTAAAATTGGCGGCACCCGTCTGATCGACAATACAATCCTTGATCCGACCCGCTAGTCTGGAGCCGGCATTCCAGCCAAAAAAAGCGCTTAATAAAGGAGATTTTTCATGAGTAACGAACAATTCTTTTTCACCTCCGAATCAGTTACGGAAGGGCATCCGGACAAAGTGGCCGATTCGATATCCGATTCGATTCTCGATGCCATCATGGGCCAAGACACGAAATGCCGTGTGGCATGTGAGACTTTGGTTACGACCGGAATGGCGTTTATCGCCGGGGAAATAACCACCGACTGTTATGTTGATATGCCCCAAGTGGTCCGCGAGACCATCCGCGATATCGGCTATCATTCATCACATATGGGATTCGACTATCAGACTTGCTCGGTGATCACCAGCATCGACCGTCAGTCACCGGACATTGCCCAGGGCGTAAATATCGGCGAGGGGCTTTTCAAGGAGCAGGGCGCCGGGGATCAGGGCTTGATGTTCGGCTATGCCACCGACGAAACCCCCGAACTGATGCCCATGCCGATCATGTATGCGCACAAGCTGTGCCGTCGTCTGACCACCGTCCGTAAAAACGGCTCGCTCGATTTTTTAAGACCGGACGGCAAATCCCAGGTGACTATCGAATACGAAAACGGCAACCCCAGGCGCGTGGACACCGTAGTGATTGCCGCCCAGCACAAACCGGACGTCACCTACGAACAGCTGCGGGAGGAGATCATCGAAGAAGTTATCAAAAATGTGATTCCTTCGGAAATGGTCGATGGCGATACCCGCTATTTCATCAATGCCACCGGAAAATTTGTTGTCGGCGGCCCTATGGGTGACTGCGGTCTGACCGGTCGCAAGATCATTGTCGACACTTACGGCGGCCAGGGCAGTCACGGCGGCGGCTGCTTTTCCGGAAAGGATCCGTCCAAGGTGGATCGCAGTGCCTCTTATATGGCACGCCATATTGCTAAAAATGTGGTTGCCGCCGGCCTGTCCAAAAAATGCGAAATTCAGCTTGCCTATGCGATCGGGGTGGCGGAACCGGTTTCGGTGCTCGTCGACCTGATGGGTACCGGCAACGTACCGCAAGATAGGGTAAGCGCGATTATCAGAGAAGTTTTTGACCTGCGGCCGGCAGCCATCATCGAGTATCTCGATCTGCTGCGGCCGATTTTTCGCAAAACGGCAGCTTACGGACACTTTGGGCGCAACGAACCAGAATTCAACTGGGAGCGAACCAACCAGGCCGATAAGATGCGCGAATTGGCCGGCTTGTAACAATCGCTGCGCAGGGCCAACCTTGAAATCGTCATGAATTCAAAACATTGAACACCCAAGATATCCATAAAGGAGGATAATATGTCATTACCCCAGATGAAAGCAGTCAAAGGTTATCTGGAACTTGACCTTTCGCTGCCGTATAAAGTTGCCGACATTTCCCTGGCCGATCTGGGCAATAAAGAAATGAAGCTGTCGGAAAACGAGATGCCCGGTCTGATGGCCGTGCGGGAGAAATATAGTCCAGGCCAGCCGCTGAAAGGATTGAAGGTGACCGGAAGCCTGCATATGACCATCCAGACAGCCATGCTGATCGAAACCCTGAAAGTGCTCGGGGCCGACATTCGCTGGGCGTCGTGCAACATTTTTTCGACCCAGGATCATGCGGCCGCCGCCATCGCTAAAAACGGCTCGGCTGCGGTGTTTGCCTGGAAAGACGAAACACTGGAAGAATACTGGTGGTGCACGGAACAAGCGCTGACCTGGCCGGATGGCAGCGGACCGGACCTGATCATCGACGATGGCGGCGACGCCACCTTGTACATCCACGAGGGCCTGAAGATCGAAAAAGAGCCTTCCCTGCTGGAACAAGAATATGAAAGCCGCGACATGCAATGTTTGATCGCGCGTCTGAAAGACAGTTATCAGCGCGATCCGCAGCACTGGCGCCAGGTTGCCGCCAGGATCCGCGGTGTTTCCGAAGAAACCACCACCGGTGTTCATCGGCTGTACCATCTGGCGGAAAACGGTGAACTGTTGTTTCCGGCCATTAATGTCAATGATTCGGTGACCAAATCCAAATTCGACAATCTGTATGGCTGCCGCGAATCCCTGGCGGACGGCATCAAACGGGCAACCGATGTGATGATTGCCGGCAAGGTAATTGTGGTTTGCGGCTACGGCGATGTGGGCAAGGGGTGCGCCCAGTCCATGCGCGGATTCGGTGCCCGGGTGCTGGTGACGGAAATCGATCCGATCTGCGCGCTGCAGGCCGCCATGGAAGGATTCGAGGTGACGACCATGGAAGAGGCGGTGGCCGAGGGCGATATTTTCGTGACGGCCACCGGTTGTATCGATGTAATAAGCGGCGCGCACATGGAACAGATGAAAGACGAAGCCATCATCTGCAACATCGGACACTTTGACAACGAAATTCAGATGTCGTATCTGGAGGATAATTCGGAATGCAAACGCGTGCCGATCAAACCTCAGGTGGACAAATGGATACTTAAATCCGGTCGATCGATCGTTGTTCTGGCCGAAGGCCGCCTGGTCAACCTGGGCTGCGCCACCGGTCACGCCAGTTTTGTGATGAGCAACAGCTTTACCAATCAATGCCTGGCCCAAATCAAACTGGCCACTGAAAAACTCGAGCGCCGGGTGTATACACTTCCAAAGGAATTGGACGAAGAAGTGGCGCGCCTGCACCTGAGCAGGCTGGGAGCAAAACTCACAAGACTCACATCAAAACAGGCCGATTACCTGGGTGTGTCCGAAGATGGACCGTTTAAGCCGGAGTATTATAAATACTAGCGCGATGCCCGCGTGATGCGCCAACCCGGGCAGGAATAAGTCATTCTTTCAGACATAGCCTTGCAATCATCGCATTGAGGCGAAAGTATTAAATTCTCACACCAAGACGCAAAGCTGATTGCCGCGGCCAGGTTCATTCGATCGGTTTTAAAGCGTTCCTGCCGCGGCAGGCGTCGCCAACCGGTTTATTGATCGATGCAGCAAAGCACAATGATTACCCGACATTGTTTCAAGAACAGCAGATTGTCAGATGATTTGCGCAGCCTGGCTGCGTCTGTATTGCTGATCACGATGTCGCTCTGGCCGGCACCCTCTGCCTTCAGCCCTTTGACAATCAACGGTGAGTGACCGACCCGCGGGTCTTTCTCGGCATCTTTCAATGTTGTCATAAAAGCGCTCATGCCCTTTTGCACCGCGTACTCGCGGCTTACGAAGGCGGTTCCGTAAACTTCCTGTCCGTTTTCATCCAGAACCTTGGGTGCCATCGCCGGCTTGGCACCGATGGTTCTGGCATCAACGATCAAACCGGTGTAGACTTCCGGAGCGATCCCGGCCGAGGGTGATTTTTTTCCCGGCAAGACTTTGGTGAGCGATTCGACATGTTCTATTTCTTTGGGAAGCACCAGTTGGGCAAAACCGCCGTGAAGACTAAATTGAAGGAAAAGCTCAAAGGTTCCGTCCGATCTGAGCTTTCTTAGATTCTCGACTTCATTGGCCGCGTAAACCATCTCCCGGGCCTTAATCAGGATGGTGGCGTCCTCTGCGGCAAGGTCCCCGACACGTTTATCGGCATTGATGCGGATCTGTTTGATTATCTCAAACAGGTTCTGTCCGGCGTTTTGCATGGCTGCTGAAAAAATTTCAGTTCCAATATCCGCTAAGTTTTTGATACCTTTTTTGGTCGCCCCCCCCAACCCGGATGCCGTAACGACCCCCGACGTCCAGTTGATGCTTCCCCCGGTCAGTTGGACCACATAAGGTTTCGCTTGCACCCGACACACCAGCGCTGCAATGATACACGGAAGTAACAGTAGTGTTAGGGTGAACTGTGGTTTTTTCATAACGCTTGCTGCCTTCTCGGATTATTAGGATTATACCTGATTATTTTTCAACTTCAGCGGTTTCTGTTCCTGTCTATATTGCAAACTTGTCATAAGTCAACAATTGAAACACTCAAATATCCGTTAAACAAAAAAAGTTGTTTAACCCGTTAATAAACTCGTGGTCTGTCCGGTAATCTTTAGACCACAAGACATGAAGAGCACAAAGGCTTTATCGCCGTTTTTTTACCTTTGCGTTCTTTGTGAGATTTGAGGTTTGAACAAATTCTTTTCTGACGGTCTAGCATGGCGGACCCGGGTCAGGCAGTGTAAATTATACCTTGCCGCTCCAGCGCAGCTTGGCCTTCAAAACATCAAAATAGTGATTATTGGGTTCGGATATCATGTAGATCGGATGCGGGCCCTTGCAGACGGTGATCGTATCTTTGTAATCAATTTCAAGTCCCTGCTGGCCGTCGAAGGTAAGCATAATGTCCGATGACCGTTTTTCGAGTTTGATCGATATCGCGGAAGAATCGGGTATGATCAACGGACGGTTGGTCAAGGTAAAAGGACAAATGGGCGTCATGATAATGGCCGGAACGGCAGGATGAATCACAGGACCGCCGGCTGCCAGGGAATACGCGGTCGAACCGGTAGGGCTTGCCACGATCAATCCATCGGCCCGATATGTCGTTAGATAGTGATCGTCTATATACGTATCTATATGGGCCAGCCGTGCGAGGGCACCTTTGTTAATCACCACGTCGTTCAACACGGTTTCGGATGCACGCTGAGCTCCGCTGCGCAGCACCGTAACCTGCAGGCGCATTCGGGGTTGGGTGGCAAAGGTACCGTCCAAGATCGATTCGACAGCTGAATACAGGTAACCTTCAGCTGTTTCCGCTAAAAAACCGACTTCACCGAATTTAACACCCAGTATCGGTATCTTCTGGTTGCCCACCCATCTCACCGCGCTCAAAAAGGTGCCGTCACCACCCAGAACCAGAACACAAAACAGATCCGACGGTGCCATTGCCTGAGCCTGCAGCCTGCTTAAAGCACCGCGATGCGGCGGCGGACTCTTTTTTCTGACGGTTTCAACCCTTTTTGAGCGCAGCCATTTTTCGAGCGCATCCGCCTTATTAACAACCGATGGATCTTCTTTTACAACGATGCCGATTTTCTTCACGTTCAGAGACCTTTGTTGTGGTCGAAGGTCAACCACGGCTGTTATTCATAACTGCCGGATTACCTGAAGTTGAAAATGATTCCGGCTTTGCATGACGGTGTTCGCTGCCGCATGAATTTTTCACCAAGTATGACATGTAAAAGGTCTCATACCGGTAACTGGCACAAACGGCAAGATCTTTTTGGCCAAAAAGTTCAAATTCACGCTTGACTAGGTCTGTGCTTGCGATTATAAACGTCTAGTTTTCAGAGAGGTTGGCACTCTGATTATTAAAATAATTAAGGAGGATGAAGTATGAAGCTAAATTTGAGAAGCTCGATTGTTACCGCTATTGTTGGATTTTTCCTCGTTTTCACCCTCAGCGGCGCTGGAGTTGCGGCTGATACGATCAAACTCGGTGTTGCCGGTCCCCACAGTGGTGACCTGGCATCCTATGGTATTCCAACCATCAAGGCTGCGGAACTCGTGGTGAAAGAAATTAATGCCAAAGGCGGCGTGCTGGGCAAAAAAGTGGAGCTGCTGGTGGAAGATGATGTCTGCAAGCCTGAAATCGCAACCAATACGGCGACCAAACTGATTTCTCAGGGAGTCGACGTGGTCATCGGACATATATGCAGTGGCGCCACCAAGGCCGCACTGGGTATCTATAAAGATTCAAAAATCGTTGCCATGTCTCCCTCGGCCACCAATCCTGCACTGACCCAGAGCGGTCAATATCCGAACTTTTTCCGAACCATCGCATCGGATGATGCCCAGGCCCGGCTCGAGGTGGATTTTGCGCTGAATGTACTGAAAGTCAAAAAAATCGCAGTTCTGCATGACAAGGGCGATTATGGCAAAGGGCTGGCCGAATTTGCGAAGGCCTTCCTGGAAAAAGATCCCCGGGCGACAGTTGTGCTCTATGAGGGAATTACCCCGGGTGCAGTCGATTATTCGGCTGTCGTTCAAAAGGTCAAACGCACAAAAGCCGATGCGGTTATTTTCGGCGGTTATCATCCCGAGGCGTCTAAAATCGTTACACAAATGCGCAAGAAGAAAATGAAAACTATTTTTATTTCCGATGATGGCGTCAAGGACAACACTTTTATCAAAGTTGCCGGAAAGTATGCCGAAGGCGTTTATGCCACCGGTCCTAAAGATGTGTCTAAAAACGATTTGACCGTAAAAGCCAAAAAAGACCATCAAAAAACCTACGGCGAAGACCCCGGCGCCTTCTTTGAAAATGCCTATGCCGCCACCCTGGCGATGCTCAACGCCATCGAAAAAGCCGGATCAACCGACTATGATGCGGTTACCAAAGCCCTTAGAACCGAATTCACCGACACTCCGCTGGGCAAAATCCGCTTTGATGAGCGCGGGGATGCCATCGGCGTCGGCTTCTCCATGTACCAGGTAAAGAACGGAGAATATATAGAAAAATAACATTGCACACAATCGCTTGCGGGGGGACAGGTGCAACACCTTCCCCCTGATTTTTTTGAACACGGGTTCAGGTCTCATTCCTTTGAACTTAAAAAATTTTGATGGTTTTGTAAAAAACCCTTTTGATCGCGGCCGGAATCGATTTTGAAAGCCCCGGTGACGCTGCAGCTGTCGGTGGTTTTCAACCCTTCACACGCAAATTACCCGCCAGCGTGCCAGCACCTGTTTTCCCTAGCCGCAAAACTATACGCGGTCCTGGAAAAGGTCATTGCAAACCATCAATCGCAGGTGGGTTATGTTTTGGGATTATGAATATTTTCTTGAACTTCTTCTAGGCGGATTAACCCGCGGCAGCATCTATGCGCTGATTGCACTCGGCTACACCATGGTTTACGGTATCATCCAGCTCATTAATTTTGCCCATGGTGAAATTTATATGATCGGCGCCTTCACCGCTCTGATCGTTACCGGTGTTTTGACGCTCATGGGTTGGAACGCCATTGCAATCATTTTCATTGCGGCCGCCGTGGCGATTATCTATTCATCGGCCTACGGCTACACGATTGAAAAAATCGCCTACAAACCGCTGCGCCATGCACCGCGTCTGTCGGCTCTGATCAGCGCCATCGGGATGTCGCTGTTTTTACAAAATTACGTCCTGCTGGCGCAGACATCCGATTTTCTGCCTTTTCCGGCCCTGATTCCCGATTTTAAATGGCTCGAGCCATGGGCGCATATCGTACAATCATCTGAAATCGTCATTTTTGCGACCACGGCGATCGTCATGATCCTGCTGACCTTTCTGATTAAATTTACCAGAATCGGCAAGGCGATGCGCGCCACCGCACAGGACCGGCAAATGGCAATGCTGGTGGGCGTCGATGTCAATCGCGTGATATCGGTGACTTTTATCGTAGGCTCGGCCACAGCGGCTTTAGGCGGCGTGCTCATCGCCTCCCATATCGGTCAGATCAACTTTTACATCGGTTTCATTGCCGGAATCAAAGCCTTTGTGGCCGCCGTGCTGGGCGGTATTGGTAGTATACCCGGTGCGGTACTCGGCAGCCTGGTACTGGGCTGGACCGAAAGTTTTTTTACCGGATATATATCCAGCGATTACGAAGACGTTTTTGCATTCTTGTTTCTGGTTTTCATTCTGATCTTCCGACCGTCCGGCATTTTGGGTCGATCGGAGTCACAGAAAGTCTGAGTTTGGTTTCATTGGTTCGATTTGTTTGATTGGTTCAATTTGTTAGCGATACTGATCATGTGCGTATTTCACCATATCGAACGAATTAAACCAATCAACCAATAAAACCAATTGAACTAATTAAACTTATAAAACCAATTAAACTTATATTCTAGGATAAACAATTGATCAGCTTTGAGGAAATAAAAAAATCGTTCCTGGTATCCCTCTGGTTTATGTTCCTGACCTTTCCAATTATGGTCATCCGGGTCAACACCATTTACCAAAAGGTTGAATGGCGCTGGGAAAACATGCTGTTTATCGGCATCGGCAGCTTCTTTCTGTCCTTTGTCTGGCGCTATTTGATGAAGCGCAAGGAGATGGGAAAGAAAAAGGAAAGCGACACGCTGGAAGCCAAAGTGTCGTTTAAACAGCGCTTGTTCGAAGAGCCCAGGTTATATCTGCCGGCACTGGCGGCAATCTCGATCTTTGCCCTAGTGTTTCCATTTATTTTTTCCTTGTATCAGACCAACATCATGATCAATGCGCTGATTTATGTCATGCTCGGGCTGGGAATCAACATTGTGGTCGGGCTGGCCGGTTTGCTCGATCTGGGGTATGTGGCCTTTTATGCTGTCGGAGCCTATGCCTACGGCCTGCTGCACTATCATTTCGGGCTGAATTTCTGGTTGGTTTTGCCGATAGGCGCCGGAATTGGAACTATTTTCGGTATTCTGCTGGGGTATCCGGTTCTGCGCCTGCGTGGAGATTATCTGGCCATCGTTACCCTGGGATTCGGTGAGATCATCCGGCTGATTCTGGAAAACTGGAATGCGTTTTCCTTTGGCCCCAGCGGAATCGCCAATATTCCGCGCCCCAGCCTTTTCGGCATCCAGCTATCCCTGTACGACGCGACCACTTTCATCTATTTTGTGATGATTGGCCTGGTTATTTTCACAATTTTCGTTGTCAATCGGCTGCAAAACTCGCGTATCGGCCGTGCCTGGATCGCCCTACGCGAAGACGAAATTGCCTGCCAGGCTATGGGGATTGATCGCACCAAGACCAAATTGACCGCATTTGCCCTGGGCGCCACTTGGGCCGGAATGGCCGGCGTTGTTTTCGCCGCCAAAACCACTTTCATCAATCCGGCCAGTTTCACGATCTGGGAATCGATACTAATCCTGTGTGTGGTGGTTTTGGGCGGCATGGGTTCGATCATCGGTGTCATTTTCGGCGCCCTGGTTCTGATCCTTTTGCCCGAATACTTGCGGGCATTTTCCGAATACCGAATGCTTGTATTCGGTTCGGTTCTGGTTCTCATGATGGTCTTTCGTCCCGGAGGAATTATCAGTGAAGTCCGGCGGACCTATAAATTCAAAGCGGCTGAGAAATAACAAAATGATGTATACGACATGGAACCTATTCTTGAAGTAAATAATCTGACAATGGACTTCGGGGGGCTGCGTGCCCTGGACAGCCTCGATCTGGATGTAAACCAAGGCGAGATCGTGGCGCTGATCGGACCGAACGGTGCCGGGAAAACCACATTTTTTAACTGCATAACCGGGATTTATCCCCCGACAAAAGGGATGATGACGGCCAGGCCACCGGGGCAAAGCAGGCAACGGTTAAACGGCTTGAAACCCAACAAGGTAACCGAGGTCGGACTTGCGCGAACCTTTCAAAATATACGCTTGTTTCAAAATATGACGGTATTGGAAAACGTTATGATCGGGCGGCACTGTCGTATGTCGGCCGGCATTGCCGGTGCCATTTTCCGGCCGCCGTCGACCCTCAAAGAAGAAGATCAGGTGGTCAAAGACAGTTATGCGATTTTAGAAAAAATAGGCCTGCAGCAGTTTGTGGATGAATTTGCCATGAATCTGCCGTACGGCGCACAGCGCCGTCTCGAAATCGCCCGGGCCATGGCCACCGAGCCTTTCATGCTGCTGCTGGATGAACCTGCCGCCGGCATGAATCCCCAGGAAACCAAGGCACTCGATGATCTGATTGTACAGATCCGCGACCAGGAAGGCATATCGATTCTGTTGATCGAACACGACATGAAACTGGTCATGAGCCTTTCCGATCGAATTATTGTAGTGGATTACGGCAAGAAAATTGCCCAGGGAACACCGCAGGAAATCAAAAACAATCCGGCCGTAATCAAAGCCTACCTCGGAGAAGATATTGATGCTTAGACTTAAGAACATCCAAACGTTTTACGGCAATATTCAGGCCTTGAAAGGAATTAATATCGAGATTTCGAAAGGAGAAATTATTACCCTGATCGGTGCCAACGGCGCCGGCAAGAGCACGACCCTGATGTCCATCTGCGGCATTGCACCACCGCGCAGCGGCGAGATTCTGTTCATGGGACAGCCGATTCAGAATCTGACGCCGAACAAGATCGTATCACTGGGCATCAGCCAGGTACCCGAGGGCAGACGCATATTCCCCTATCTGACAGTCATGGAAAACCTGGACATGGGCGCCTTTTTGCGGCCGGACACCAGCAGTGTCAAACAGGACATCGATTACATATTTTCCCTTTTTCCGATCTTGGCAGAAAGACGCAGCCAGGCCGGCGGCACCTTGAGCGGCGGTGAACAACAGATGCTCGCCATTTCCCGGGCTCTGATGGCCCGACCCCGGCTGCTTTTAATGGATGAGCCTTCTCTGGGGCTGGCACCGCTGGTCGTACGCCAGATTTTCGACATCATTAAAAAAATCAATAACGAAAGTAACACCACCATATTTCTGGTGGAACAGAACGCGAACCTGGCTTTGAAAGTCGCTCACCGGGGCTATGTCATGGAAACCGGCCGGATCACCCTGTCCGATACGTCGCAAAATCTGCTTGCCAACGAGGATGTCAAAAAAGCCTACCTCGGCATCTAAAGGCCTTCCCGCCCAGTGAACAATCATAGAGCGGAAATTCTCGTCATATTGTTAATCCCGGGTAAATCAGAGAAAATATAAAAGCAACAGTTGCGTGTTGCGCGTTGCGGGTTGCGTGTTAAAACTCTGATCTCCAATGAAAGGGATCTTCGACTGGCCAAAAGGAACTGGTTCCGAGTAATCATAGCTGTTGTCTGTCATAAATATGTCCGATTGGGTTACCGTTACTACCGGTGTAAGGGCGAGGCCTGCGACGAGCTCCCCTCGACAGGCTCGGGGCCTGAGCTTGTCGAAGGCAGCCGAGTCGTTTATCCTCGCCCGCAAGACTTTTCTATGAAGACAATTGTTTTGTAACGAAACAGAAATCTGACAATCGCTACAATGAACTCGTAACCCGTAACCTGCAACCCGCAACTCTTTCTCATTGTATTACATTGCATTATGAATGATTGACATGAATGGGAATTTTTAGTATGATTGCAGGTACTTCTACCGCCAAATTGCCATATTTGAATGGAGGAGAATCCGTGAAAAAAACTTTGATACCCATCATTTTTACCATTTTATTCGCCATGGCCCTGCCTGGCGCTGCACATGCATTCGGCCTGGAGATCGCCGGTGGCGCTTGGCTGCAATCACCGTCGGGGACACTGGCCTACGAAGCGCTCGATCCAAACGACTTTTTGGATCTTGAAAATGATCTTAAATACGAGGACGAAACACGGTTTTTTGGAAGATTAAACATTGATATGCCGTTATTTTTCCCCAACATTTATCTGATGGTAACACCCATGGAGTTTGAAGGCGACGGTATCAAGTCATTAGACTTTAAGTTCGGAGACGAAACCATCAGCGGTTCCGCTCCCTTTTATTCGAATTTAAATCTGAATCATGCCGATATTGCTCTGTATTACGGAATACCCGGCCTGGAGACCGCCACGGCCGATATGCTCAACATTGATATCGGTATCAATGTGCGGATATACGATGTGGAAGCCCGAATCGTTCAGGAGTCACCCAGCAGTGTCGATATTACCGAGAGTATTACGGTGCCGATTCCTCAGGTCTTCCTGGCGCTGCAGTTTCGACCCACGGATTTTCTAGCCCTTGAAGCCGAAGGCAGGGGAATTTCCATTAGCGGTAATAAAGCGTACAGTTTGATCGGACGGTTGCGGTTTAATATTTTAGGCCCCTTTTTTCTGACCGGCGGCTACCGGTATGATAAAATAGATATCGATGAAGAAGGCGTCATCATCGATACCGATTTCAGCGGTCCCTTCGCCGAAGCCGGTCTGGCATTCTGACAATCTGACAACACCGAATATTTCTATTTAAAATATCTCCTATCGCCCGCCGCAGGGAATCTGTGGCGGGCATCTTCGTAATTCACTCCCCCGACACAATAAAACCACATGAAATACATCCATTCTCAACAAAATAACTTTTTTTAAAAAAAGCTTGACAGCTTCCATCTTTCGCCTATATAGTTCACTCTATGAACGATTTTCTTGATCAAAAACCGATCGAAATTTCGACCTATCAGCTGCAGCAGTTTCAGGAATTGGTGGCAAAGTTGTTTCAATGCTGCCAGGAACGCATGCAGTATCAAAGCGAGCGCTTCAATCTGCCGGATGCCGAACTGCGTTGCCTGATGCTGTTTGGGGAGGAGCGCTACCTGACCCCCAAGGGCATTGCCAATAAAATGAACGTGGTCAAGAGCCGAATAACGAAAATCATCGACGGATTGATACGCAAAGATCTCATTCAGCGGATCAAGGACCCCGAAGACTCTCGCATTAGCTTGCTGAGCCTGACCGCCACAGGGCAGAGCAAATTAAATGATATTAAACAATTTTTAGATTCGCTCCATGCGCAGGTGCTGATGCAGATTCCATCGGAGCAAAGGAAAAAGTTACTGATCGATCTCGATTTGCTGAAATCATCCATGGAGGCTGTCAAGGAATTGATGGTCTAGAATTTTTTTATCCAACATAGAAATCCGGGTCTAATGGGCCCGGATTCTTAATCCGCGGCTTTTAACCGTTTGGTGATCCCCGCCGGGGCGAGCCAATCATTTTCGATTGATTGCCAACGGATCATCTTGAAACCGGGATATTTCTGGGGTTTAATGTTCATAGTATAAACCATTAGAAGGGTAAAATCGCATAAACCGATAAAAGTAAAGCTAATATTTTATTAACACCATAAACAATGGAGGGTGCCATGAGTAATACTGCCGAAGAAATTCAGGAGTCCGTGGAAGACACAACCATAGAAAAAAAGATAAACATTGAAGACATTGAAAAACAACTGACAGAACTCAGGAGCCGAATCGACGTTCTGGACAAAAAGTCGACCGAACCCAAGGTGTCCATGATCGTATTCAGCGGTGATCTGGACAAAATTCTTGCGTCCTTTGTCATTGCCACCGGTTCCGTGGCCATGGGCCTGGACGTCGTCATGTTTTTCACTTTCTGGGGCACACCGGCTCTCAGAGACAAAAACAAAAGTGTCGGCGGTAAAGACACCATGGGCAAGATGTTCGGAGCCATGTTGCCCACCGGAACCGGTGCCGTCAAACTTTCTAAAATGAATATGGGCGGCATGGGTACAGCCATGATGAAGTCGCTGATGAAAAAGAAAAACGTTGCGTCCCTGGAGCAGATGCTGGAAATGGCGGAAGAATTGGGGGTCAAAATCTATGTCTGCGAGATGTCCATGGATCTAATGGGATTCAAACGTGAAGAGATGATCGACTACAAGGATCTGGAATTTTGTGGCGTAGCCAAATTTCTGGAGGAAGCCAGCAACAGTCGCATACAACTTTTTATTTAGTTTCGAATAAACACATTCAGGAGGTAAAGCATGACAGAAGAATTAAAAGCCGACAAAGTAATGGATTTGAAAGGCCTGCCGTGTCCGATGCCGGTTGTCAAAGTCAGCAAGGGCATCAAGGAAGTGGAAATCGGCCAGGTACTTGAGGCCCATTCCACCGACCCTGGGTCTTTGACCGATTTTCCGGCCTGGGCCCGCACCAGTGGCAACGAAATCCTCAAGACCGACCAGGACGGTGATGTTATCAAATTCTACATCAAAAGACTGATCTAAGCTACAAAGAAATCATGGGAAGGGAGTTGGCCCCCTTCCCCTGATTTCTTTAAAAACATGCCGGTACCTTTTTCGGACAGAAAAGCACCGACCCCATACCGAAGATGGGCGATGAAAACTTCCGACCATTTGCCGGGCGCATTCATCAATTAATAGAAGATTCATGCCGAGTTAGACCCATTGAACATCCTGCAGTATTTCCAGGAGGCCATTTTCAGCGATAAGCGGAGATTTGAAAAGACCCGGAAATATTTCTTGAATTAGCTGTTTATCAAGCACCCAGCCGTGGCCCAGTGAATGAAAAAATATGATTCCCTGCCTGCTCATAGTACGCGCAACCTCCTGACAGTGTGGTTTGTTAAACCTCCGGCATTTTGCGGGATGCTGGGTGCTGTGAAAAGCCAACACTTAATTACTACCAATTTCAACCGCTTTATATGACCTATCGTCACAATTATGAATATTCTTTAGGTAAATTTGTTTTGCTGCGCCACCGGCAAAAACTGTAATGAATGCCGCTGTCGGATCGATTAAATAACAGCGTTTTGAAATATGAGGGCGACACCGGCTTGGTTGGCATAAAAAATGTATCAATATGCAATTGGGGAAATTACCGGGCACACTGCATCCGCATCCGGAGCTTCATCGAAAACGATAAAGGACCTTTTACAAAGACGATAACAACCGCATTATGCAAACAATTTGTTCGCCCTTAACTTGGGAAATTAGTATCGGAAATGAAAAACTACCGGCTCAGTTCGCTTCCACCGCCCGGTCGGCGACTAAATACCAACGGAAGGCGTCACGAAAATGACAATCGTAAAACGGCTCAAGAATCTATACCACGCACACCTGAGTAAACTGCGGATTGTAAAAACCGGGCGCATTGCCAAAAGAAAAGAAAAAGCGGTTGCTGCCGAAAGCCATGCGTATGACGCAACGTCCCTTTCATCGTATGCGCAAGATCCTGAAACGGAATCTTTTCATAATCATGTTCCGGATGATCCATCACCACCGGAGGCAGTCGGTACCTTTCGTTATTCAGAAATAAATGAAAACACAAGGGGTGCCGAGGTTAATTCACAAGTGGATATCGACTTTTACCGCCTGGACAATCTGGAAGATTATGCAAAAGAATCAACCATTGCATGGGAAACGATAGAACGTTGGATATCAGCCGGTATCTTGACCCCTGGTGAAACGAAAATCGCAGAAAGGCTGATCAAGATCATGCGCGAAAGGGAGCATTCACAGAACAACGAAAACCGCAGATCTTTTTCCGAAAGGCAAAAATCGCATTTTTTGTCAAGAAAATCCCAATAATCGCAACAACTATGAGCGTGCAGGCGCTATTTCTGCAACATCTCAAGTCCGGGTGTCAACTTTACGGGATAGGGTTCCGCAGCATCCAGCTTTTTATACTTTTCAGGCAAGCCGCTGAAGCTGTCATTGAAGCGATCTCTTATCGCTTGAAGTGACGGAAGCGGTCGAACGATTTTGCCGTCTTGCATGACGGATTCCATCATCGGCACGCTCCCTTCAACGGTCTCATTACGCAACCCGATATAATCCTGTTGATAAGCCCCGCTTTCATCCATTACTCGATACACCTGCTTTTCACCGGCAAGGGTTATTTTTCCGGGGCTGAATTTGCGCACGTCGCGCCCCTGGCAGCGCACCATCTTGTAGATGATATCCACGAATGGTGCGTCTGCGGAAACGCCCAGATTGGTCCCCACACCGAAAGCATCTATCCTGGCCCCCCTTGTTACGGTATCGGCAATCTTAAACTCATCAAAACCGCTGCTGGCGTATATTTTCATGTCCTTCAGACCGGCATCATCAAGAATTTTCCGTACCTGCCGGCTAAAATGCACCATGTCGCCGCTGTCAAGGCGCACACCTAAAGGAGCGCGGCCCTTAGCTTTCATTTCTTTTGCTACTCTGACCGCCTGACGCGCACCCTCGAGGGTGTCGTATGTGTCGATCAGAAAAACGGAGTTATGGGGAAAAATTTCCGCGAAGGCTTTAAAAGCTTCATAATCACTCCCAAAGGCCTGTACAAAAGAATGTGCCATTGTTCCGGATATGGGAATACCGTAAACCTGGCCGCCGAGCACGTTGCTTGTGGCTGCAAAACCGGTAATGTATGTGCTGCGGGCAACTTTCAGGGCGGCATCATGGCCCTGAGTCCGGCGCATGGAAAAATCGATCAGCGGCCGCCCCTGGGCGGCATAGATGCAGCGGGCGGCCTTGGAAGCGATAAGGGTCTGGAATCCAATCGAATTGAGAAGATACGTTTCGAAAATCTGCGCCTCGATCAGGGGGGCCGTAATCTCGAGAATCGGCTCACCGGCAAAAAAGATCGTCCCCTCCGGCAAAGCGATAACGTTGCCCGTAAATTGGAAAGATTTAAGATAGTAAAGAAATTCATCACCGAAAAGACCGGAGGCTTTCAGGTAGGCAATATCTTCCGCTGAAAATCTTGATGTTTCCATTTCCTTAAGGGCGTCTTCGAGGCCGGCAGCAACATAGTACTTTCTTTGCATCGAATTGCCCCTGATGAACAGGGAAAATGTGGCGGTCGACGTCATCCGGCGTGCGAAATATCCGGCACCCATGGTAAGTTCATAAAGATCCGTAAAGAGCGGACCAACGCTGTGAGAAATTGTCATGCTTTTGCCTTTATCAAAAATTTTCGGGTATCACAGCCACAATCAAGCAACTATGGCCGAAGCGGTTGTGCATCGGACAATCAGAGATTTTCAACTTAAGAAAGATAGGGATCTTCTATCTTTGAGAATCTAAAGTCAATAAACTTTTATTCATTGACAGTGCCCTAAGATAATTAAATTATAATAATAAGTACAGCGTTTGCCTTGTTTATGGATTCGAAGCTGTTATCGCCAATAACCTCTCAATAAAAAGGATGTCTCATGCGACGCAATGAACTGCCCATTCCCCCTCACTTTGATCCTGACAAAGTGGGGCAAGTGTGGCGAGTTTTATATCAGGAACGTGCTGAAGATGCAAAAAAATGGTGCCTACAAAACAAGCTGCGGGCCGCTTCCCAGGACAATTTCAGGATCTGTCTGCTCCTGATCGATGTTCAGAATACATTTTGCGTCCCGGAATTCGAGCTTTATGTCGGTGGCCGCTCAGGATCAGCAGCGGTGGATGACAATCGACGGTTGTGTGAATTCATCTACCGCAATCTGGACGTCATAACTCAGATCTGTCCGACCATGGACACGCATCAAGCGATGCAAATTTTCCATAGCATCTTTCTGGTAAATGACAAGGGCCGGCACCCGGCGCCGTTTACCCCCATTACCACCCAGGATGTTGACAGCGGTGCCTGGAAATTCAATCCCGATGTTGCCCAAAGCCTGAACATCGACGGGGCTTACGGTCAGAAATTTCTGCAGCACTATACCCGCAAATTGAAAGCAGGCAATAAATACGACCTAACCATCTGGCCTTATCATGCCATGCTGGGAGGCATCGGCCATGCGCTGGTTTCCTCCGTTGAAGAGGCCATCTTTTTCCACAGTATGGCGAGATACAGCCTGCCTGATTTTCAGATCAAAGGCAACAATCCATTTACGGAAAATTATTCGGTTCTAAGCCCGGAAGTTCTGGATGATGATGCCGGAGAGCAAATTGCTGTTAAAAACACCCGGTTTGTTGCATCCCTTTTAAAATTTGATGCCGTGATTATTGCGGGGCAGGCCAAAAGTCATTGTCTGGCCTGGACCGTTGAAGATCTTCTGACTGCAATTAAAACCTCGGACAAGGGGCTGGCTGAAAAAGTCTATCTCCTGGAAGATTGCACATCCCCAGTGGTCATCCCTGGCGTGGTGGACTATACCGATCAGGCTGACGCGGCTTTCCAGCGCTTTGCCGACGAGGGGATGCATATATGCCGCTCGACAGATCCTCTTGAGAGCTGGCCGGGAGTCGAGGTTTGAAACTGGGAACTGGAAACTTGAAATTCGGAAAGAGTATTCAGTCTATTTAAAAAAAAGTGATTACGAAAAACCCAGTTTCAAGTTTCTATCTTTCTATCCAAGATTGAGCATGCCCCGATGATACCGGCTCAAACCACCGTCCGCTCCCCGAGATTTCCGTGCCGATGATAGCTATCGCAGATGCTCTGGTTAATAAAATAATGCAACAGTTCAATGCGCCCTTCCATCAAAACCGGGGAACGGGCAATATAAAAACCGGTTGCGGCAGCCGCCTTGATTACCGCCGGCGGCACCCGCTGCGGGGCCCCATAGCGAATTCGGTCAACATGCTCAATGGCCCGCATCACATCTTCGTCGGACTCCCGGTGCAGCGGATATTTATCCGTTATCACTCGGCCTTCATTTGATTTCAGAAATTCGACCACATGATTATCTAGCGCCGGCGGCAAACTGATGTGCGGATTGCAGCCGGATATCCAGGCCGCCGCAATCCTGGCCAGCACATCGAAAAGACTGTCATCAGGAGCAAGACGCACCACCACGGTACCGACCGGGCGGTAGCGCAGGATGTTGTCCTGGCCCCGCAGATGGAAATAATCTTTTTCCTGTGAAAACTCCTTTTCGAAATGATACAAATAACTTTTTATGGCCCGAACGGTTTTGGTGATATCGCCTGCCACTGCTGTGAATCCGCCCCAGTTTACCTGGCGCTGCCACTTCTGAGCAAGCCGCAACAGGGCATGATCGTTTCCGATTGTCCCGCTTGGCGGATACCCTATCTCTTCGTATTCCATGAACTGGGCAACGTAATTGGGAGAACCGGCTTTGATCCCGGGGCCCAGCGCCGATTTACCCATGCCGCCGAACGGCTGCCGCAGGGTAATCGCACCGGTCGTCCCCCGGTTGATATAAAGATTACCGGCCCGGATCTGAGCTTTCCAAATCTCCTGCTCGCGCCGGTCCAGACTCTCCAGGCCGGATGTCAGTCCGAAACCGGTTTGATTGGCCAGTTCAATCGCATGCGCCAGGTCGTCTGCCCGCATCACCCCCAGTATCGGTCCGAACAACTCCGTCAGATGGGTAAAAGATCCGGGCTGTACGTCCCACTTGATCCCCGGTGACCACAGATAGGGATTGCCGTCGATGTTTCGTGGTTCAAGGGCCCAGAACTCTCCGGGTTCGAGCTGCTCGATAGCGCGTTTCAAATCGCCGTGCGGCGGCCGGATTAGGGGCCCCATTTTGTACTCGAATTCCCAGGCCGATCCCACGGCATAACTTGCGGCCGCATCGATCAACTGCTTTTCGAAACTCTCGTCCTCGTAAACCTCTTTTTCGAGTATAAGCAGCGAGGTGGCGCTGCATTTCTGGCCGCAATTGCTGAAGGCGGAATGGGTGACATTTTTAATAGCCTGGTCCCGATCGGACATGGCCGTCACGATGGTGGCATTCTTTCCACCGGTTTCGGCAGATAGAAAGATGTCCGGTTTGTCGGCCAGCATGGTCAGGCCGGTCTCGGTGCCGCCGGTCAGAATGACAGTGTCCACATCCGGATGGGTAATCAGTTTCCGTCCGCTGTCACTGCCCGAACAGGGCACAAACTGCAATGTGTTCTGAGAAACACCGGCGCTCCAGAAGCACTGGCACAGCAGCCAAGCCACCAGCACGGCATCCGAAGACGGTTTGAAAATGACCGGACTGCCCGCTGTCAGGCTTGCGACGATGCCGCCGCAGGGAATGGCGATGGGAAAATTCCAGGGCGAAACAACACAGCCGACACCTTTGCCGCGGGCAACGATGTTTTCAAGGGCTGCGAATGCCTTGGCCGAGTAAGGGTAGTATTCGGCAAAATCCACCGCTTCGGAAACCTCCACATCCGCTTCGCTGAAAACCTTGCCGGTATTGGCGGCCGCCGCCCCGATCAGATCGCCCCTGGCGTGGCGCAGCGTCATGGCGACCCGGGCGAGTATTTCATGACGCTCGAGAAGGGTTTTTTCACGCCAGCCATCCGGATCCGATTTGGCAACGGAGATCGCCCGCTGAATATCGCCGTCTTTGGCCAGGGCAAAGCGGGCCACGCGGATGTCGGCCTGAAATTGCGATGCATCGATGATATCCCGCTTTTCCCGGTCGGCGATAACTTCCCGGGCTCCGATGATCAGCGGTATTTCCAGCGGCGGATCTTCGGATTCTTTGCGCCACCTGTCACGGATAGTCTCTGCCCACCTGCGGTTGGCAGCCAAGGACCAGTCCGTATCCGGTTCGTTGTTGAATTCACCGTCATGAAAAGTTCCCATCTCCTCGGGAAAACTCTCCAGGTTCCGGTCCTGGATACGATGGGCGCTGGTGGCGGCCGTGTGCATCTGGTCGACCGAAGCCAGAAAGTGCTCTTTTAAAAGTCGCCAGTCTTTCGAATTGGTGGTCAGCCGCGGTGCATAACGCAAAAAATTTTCATCGGCCGTGTTTTCATCCAGACGACGGATCAGATAAGCGATGGCATTTGTAAACTCTTCTTTGGCGGCAACCGGTGCATACAGCAGGACATCACCGGCCATTTCGCACAAGGCCCGGCGCACATGATCCGCCATTCCCTCCAGCATTTCAAAGTAGAAATACTCGCTCACTTTATTTCTGCGGCCCAGCTCATAGGCAAAAGCCAGTTCGAACAGGTTGTGGGAAGCAATCCCGAGATGTACGGCGCGAATATTTTCCGGCTGCATTCCGTAAGTCACCATGCGTTTGTAGTTGGCATCCACATCCAACTTGTTGTCATAGGGTGCCAAGGGCCAGTTATGAAGCGCGGACTCTACCTGCTCCATTTCCATATTGGCCCCTTTTACTATCCGCAGTTTTATGGGCGCCCCGCCGGCAGCCACGCGCTTTTTGGCCCAGTCGGTGAGTTCACGCTGGATGGCGTAGGAGTCCGGAATGTAAGCCTGCAGCACAATTCCTGCGGAATAATTTAGAAACTCTTCCTGCGCCAGCGTCCGCTTAAACGCCGCAACGGTGATCTCCAGGTCGCGGTATTCCTCCATGTCCAGGTTGACGAATTTTGGTACCCGGGTGCCGTCATTGTGCTCGAAATAATGCTCGGCGCCGGTACGATAGAGCTGTGACAGCCGATCAACCAGCGTTGCAACGCAATGCTCGAAGGCCAGGGTCTGAATCTGCGAATAGATGGTGGAGATTTTTACCGAAATGTATTCGATCTCCGGATTTTTCAAATCCCGGATACAGGTTTGCATACGCCGGGCTGATTCCCCTTCACCGAGTACGTCTTCACCCAGGTGATTTACATTCATCCGCACGCCCTGCTTTTTTCGTTTCCGCAAATGGGCATTCAGTGCATCCGGTTCTCCGGAAATGATGGCACGACTGCTGCTGTGGCGCATTTTATCAATCATCTTCGGCACGGTCAGCGCCGGCAAGTGGCGGCCGAGACCCATAAACATCTGTACCAGCAATCGGTCAACCTTTGAGAAAAAATCCGGCACACCGTATTGCCTGAGGATGCTGTTCACCTGATCCGCTATCCGGGCGGGATTATGGGAGCGGAAGCTTTGATCGATCATTTTGGTCAGAATGATTTTATCCCGCGGATGGGTCAACAGGCGCATCATTTGCTCCTGTATGCTCTTCTCTTCATCTGTCAACAGCTCGTTGGCGCGATTCTGCCAAATTTTGGCCCGTGCAATGGCCATTATGGCAATTTTACGCAGTTGTTGCCTGTCCATGATACATTTCCTTTTTTTTCAGGATATTTTGATGGCAGCCGCAACTGAAAGTTCCGTTTTCCGGCTTTCATTTTAGCTATAAAAATCAAATACCGGACGTAAATTATTTCGGGCGGTGCATGCAGGCCGGTGGTTTTGTGCCGGGTGTGGTACAGCGCAAAGTGGTTTAAACGGAGTTTGACCGACTGAAAATTCTTCCTTGCTTGAAAACAGATCGGGTCCTATTCGCCCAAATAGGCTTTTTTGACCTGCTCATTTTCAAGCAGCGCCGACGCTTTGTCGGTCAGAACGACGCGGCCGGTCTCCATGACATAGCCCGTGCCGGATATGGTCAATGCCATGTGGGCGTTTTGTTCGACCAGGAAGATGGTGACCCCGCTTTTGTTAATCTCGAGGATGGTTTCGAATATTTTTTCCACCAGTTTGGGGGCCAATCCCAAGGAAGGTTCATCCAGCAGCAACAACTCGGGGCGAGACATTAACGCCCTTCCGATGGCCAGCATCTGCTGTTCCCCGCCGCTCAAGGTGCCGCCCAGCTGACGCATACGGTCCTTCAACACCGGAAACAGGCTGAATACCCATTCCAGATCCTGCGCGACTTCGTTTTTATCCTTGCGCAAAAAAGCCCCCATCTCCAGATTTTCGTGGGTCGACATGCGGTGGAAAATCTGGCGCCCCTCTGGTGCTTGAGACACGCCCAGCGCCGCCACGCGTTCGGGGCGCAGGTTGTGGATGGGCTGGCTCTTGAATCGAATCTCGCCCTGAGTGGCCGGTTGGACGCCAAAAATGGTCATCAGGGTGGTCGATTTACCTGCGCCGTTGGCACCGATCAAGCAGGCAATCTCACCCCGGGGGATGGCGCAGGAAACGCCCTTTAAGGCGTGGATGTTGCCGTAATAGGTATGAACGTTTGAAAGCTCCAGTATCGCTTGGGTGACGGTCATAGGGTCTATCCTTGGATTATCTTGATTCGAACCGGCCTGTCTAGACGCAATACTCTGAATATTAAATTTTCGCAATACAGCTATAAATTTATCCCGCAAAGCCGCAACGCACGCAAAGGCAAAACAGCAATTACAGCATGGCCCCTTTGCTGGCCCGAATTTTACTTTCTGTTAGGGTTTTACCTCTTCGCTTTCATGCAACTCCCGCCGGAGACGGGAAGCAGGAATGAGACCTTCCGGTTTCAATATCATCATGGTGGTCATGATTCCGCCAAAGGCCAGCATGCGGTAATTTTCCAGACCCCGGAATACTTCGGGAGCAGCGATCAGTATAAAGGCGGCGATAACAATGCCCGGAATGCTGCCGACCCCGCCGAGCACAACGATGCACAACACGATGCAAGACTCCATGAACAGAAAAAAATTGGGGTTGGTGTAGCTCAGTTTGGCTGCAAAGAAGGCCCCGGCCACCGAGGCGAAGGCGGCCCCCAAAGCATAGGCCAGCAGTTTGATCCAGGTCGTAGGCACGCCCGACAGCTCTGCCGCCACCTCATCTTCGCGGATGGCGATCCAGGCGCGGCCGATACGCGAGTGATCGAGGCGCCGAACGCCAATAATCGTCAGGATGGCAATCAGCAAAATGAGATAGTAAAGCGCCGGCAGAGATTTTAAATAATACGTTACCCAGGCGAACCCATCTTCAGCAAAGCTGGGATAATACAAGGCCGGACGCTTCATCCCAAACAGGCCGTTGGGCCCGGCCGTAAGTGAGTCCCAGTTGTTGAGCACCAGACGAACGATTTCGCCAAAGCCCAGGGTGACAATTGCCAGGTAGTCGCCGCGCATCTTCAATGTCGGGTAACCGATAATGCATCCCACAATCATGCCCAGCACAATGCCAAGGGGCAGGGCGGCCCAAAAAGACAATCCGAACGTGAGGTTCAGCAGCGAATACGTGTAGGCCCCGACGGCGTAAAATGCGATATAGCCCAGATCCAGCAATCCACACAGACCGACCACGATGTTCAACCCCAGTCCCAGACATACATAGATAAGGCAGGTAATGCCGACGTCGATCATATAGTTGTCGGCGAAGATCGGAAAAATGGCCGCCACCGCCAGCAGACCGCCCAGGGTGTAAATCTTGGGAAAACGATTGATCTGTTCACCGACCCGCTCGGTTATGGACGTCCTCTGTACTTTGGGTTCAGCTTTCTTGCGACTACGGATTGCTTTGACAGCCAGGTTTAAAACCAGGACCGCCATGAAGACGCCTAGCGTCTTAGAGGCCCGGCCGGGATCGAAGGTCGTGCTTTTAAAGCCGAGCATCGGGATGAGCAGGATGGCCAGGAAAAAGCCGTAGACAACGAGTTTTTTGAGTTCTTGCTGTATCATTAGACGCGCACCTCGGCCGTGCTTTCACCCAAAAGTCCGGCCGGCCTGAGATAAAGAACCAGGATCAAGACCGTAAAGGTCGTCACATCTTTCCAGGCGCTGGGAAGAAAAGCGGCCCACATGACCTCGATGGTTCCTATGGTCATCCCGCCGATCATGGCTCCCGGAATCGAACCGATGCCGCCAAGAATGGCCGCCGCAAAGGCCTTGATCATGAAAATAAACCCCATGTCGAACCGCACCGCGCCGTAGTGGAGTCCGACCATCACTCCGGCAGCGGCCCCCAGCGCCGGGCCGATCATGAAGGTAATGCGGATGGTTTGGTCGATGTCGATACCCAGGATCCGCGCCATGGTTTTGTTCTGGGCGGTGGCCCGCATGGCCTTGCCCAACCGGGTGCGGTGCACGAACAACTGCAGTGCCACCATCAGGGCAAACGCCAGTATAATGATGAAGATCTGGCCGTTGCTGATCCGGGCGCCCATAATTTCAAGGCCTTCTACGCCGAATACCTGGGGATAGGGCCGGTCGGAGACACCTTGGCTGAGCATCATACCATTGGACAAGAAGATCGACATGCCCAGGGCGCTCAAAAGGGCCGACAGACGCGACGACGTCCGTAGGGGCTTGTAGGCCACATGTTCGACGGCGACACCCAGGACCGCCACGTATGCCATGGCCATGCCGAAAACGATAAACATGGTGAGGACGAAATGGGTTTCGACGAATCCGATCTGCTGCAGAGCGGTTAACACAATGACCCCGATAAAGGCGCCGGCCGTAAACAATTCGCCGTGGGCAAAATTGATCAGCTCAATGATGCCGTACACCATGGTATAGCCTAGTGCGATCAAGGCATATATGCTGCCCAGAAAGATGGCATTGATGATTTGCTGAAGTAAAAAAGAGCTTAACTCCATTGGATTTGAAATCCTTCCCTGTGTATCAGATGACGGATTTTGGAGTTCGGAATTCGGAATGCGGAAATCGGAAAGTTGAATTGCAGGGCATAAAGCAAAAAGAACCCTATAACAAATGACTGAATTCAAAAAACCAGCGATAACGCTTTGTCTTTATATGGACTCCATTAATGGTTGGATTTGCCGGTTTATGCCTTGACTCGCCCGCTGTCACATAATTGTTTCTTTTTTTGGTGCCGTATTCTGAAAACTTTATCGTCCGCATTCCGTATTGGAATATTTCCGACTCCCGATCCCAACCATTTCCAACTTCCGATTTCCGCATTCCAAATTCCGAATTTGATCGCCTCTGTTTCCCATATAAAGACCGGGTGCCATTGGCACCCGGTCTGGTTAAGCGATTACAGGTCTTTGCCGGTCAGCGGATCCCAATACGGGACAAACTGGTTGTCTTTGACGAGCCAGACGATATGCGCCAGTTTGCGGTCACCGTGGGCGTCAAACTTGATGTCGCCGCTGACACCCGACCAGGTATTTTCGCGCAAGGTCTTTTGAAGCGGATCGGCTTCGGTGGTGCCGGCTTTTTCAATGGCGGCCAGGGCCATCATGCCGGCATCATAAGCGTAATACGCGTAAGAGCCGACAGCTTTGGCGTTCCACATTGACTTGTAAGTTTTAACAAATTCGCGTCTTTCAGGCGTATCCGGCGCCTGGGCAAATGTCAGGTAAACGCCTTCGGCATTCTCTCCGGCAACCTCCAGAAACTTGGGATGGTAAACCGCGTCTTCGCTGACGAAATCCGAGGGCATACCCAGCTTGCGGGCCTGCTGGATCATTTTAGACCCTTCGGGCTGATAGACGCTCATATATATGACATCCGGGTTGGCTCTTTTCAGCTTGGTCAGAACTGCCGTGAAATCACTGTCGCCGGGCGTGATGTACTCGTGAGCGACGATTTTGACCTTGTTTTTTTCTTTTGCAAACTTGGTGATGTTAGCGGTCAGACCGGCGGTGTAAGTCTGCCTGTCGTCGATCAGCGCCAGGGTTTTGGCCTTCAGTTTATTTTCCAGAAACTGGACCGTTGACCAGGCCTGAACGTCGTCGCGGGGCGGCATGCGGAAGAAATATTTATAGCCCTTGGCCGTCAAACGCTCGTTGGTCGAAGCCGGTGTGATCTGGACGATTTTAGCTTCCATTAACGGGATCTGAGCCGGCTCAGTGGCGGAAGAGCAGTAGGCCCCAATGACCACATTCACACCGCTGTTGATCAGTTTGTTGGCGGCCATGGTGGCCTTGCCGCCGTCACAGGCGCTGTCGCCGGGGATCACTTCGACCTTGTCATATCCCTTCAACGCGCCGTATACGGCTACAGCCGTTTTGACGCCCTGGAGGATGTCGGTGCCGTCCTGGGCATAAGGTCCGGTCAGGGGGCTCAAAGTGCCGATCTTAAGGGTCTTTGCCAGACCGATGCTGTGAATACCCAACAGCAGGGTCAAACATGTTACAATAATAACAAATCGTTTCATCAGTTACCTCCTTGTGCTTGGTTCTCACAATACCCTGCCAACGCGCAGGGCGGGTTAATTCTGCTGTTCAGGACTTCGTCTTGCCGCCGGTCCCGAGATAAGCCTCGATGACTTTTTCGTTCTTTTGAATTTCACCCGGCGTGCCCTGAGCGATTTTCTGGCCATAGTCGAGAACAATCACGATTTCCGAAATTCCCATGACCAGCCGCATGTCGTGCTCGACCAGAAAAATGGTCAATCCCGTATCGCGCAGACGCATGATTAAATCCATCAGTTCTGCAGTTTCCCTGGGATTCATCCCGGCGGCAGGCTCGTCCAGGAGCAGCACTTTCGGTTGGGTTGCCAGGGCCCGAGCAATTTCCAGACGACGCTGACCGCCATAGGGCAGGTTGCCGGCATAGTCATTGCTGAAACCGGCCAGACCCATTAAATCCAGGATTTCCCGTGATTTCTCGCTAATTTCTTTTTCTTCCTGAATTTCAAAAGGGGTTTTGAACAACGCCCTCACGGCCCCGCTTTTGGTGCGGCAGTGCATGCCGACCTGGACATTTTCAAGCACCGTCATCGATTTGAACAAACGGATATTCTGAAACGTGCGGGCAATACCCTGAGCGATGATGCGATTGCTTCTCAAGTGGTTCAGTTTCTTGCCCCGGTAGGTTATGGTGCCTTCGCTGGGAGGGTATACGCCGGTGATCATGTTAAAGACGGTTGTTTTACCGGCGCCATTGGGGCCGATGAGGCTAAGGATCCTGTTATCCGGAATTTCAAGATCCACTTGATTGACGACCAGCAGGCCGCCGAACCTTCTGGACACATTTTCTAATACGAGATCAGCCATAGCATCAAACTTCAATCGCCAGTCAGTGCAGATACTTGAAATAGTTGAGCATTTCAATATTCGCCGGAGCCAAGATTCAGTCCGTCACCATCAGCCAAAATGTATACAACTACCTTTGCAAGGCTGTCAACCCGAATTCATTGATCGCACCTGTTCCATAGCATCTCCTTTCTCAGCCCGCCGATGAACAGACCGCGCCACCTCCGAAGAGTACCCGATAAAATCCCGCTAGGGTCGGCGTTACATGGGACGGTCACTCATAAACACCGGAAAAGCTGATGAGCAGCCCGCCGAATCTCGGCCATCACCGTCCCGGTTTTTGCTGGGTCGTGAAATGTTTATCTACGCTCCGCCTCAAACCGACTAGTTGGCGGCATAAATATCCGATTTCTTGAGGAGAACCGATGCTGGATGCTTGATGCTAGATTCTGGATAAATCAAAAAAATTCCTCTTAAATCCAGTATCCAGAGACCAGTCCCGCCCTGGCGGGATATCTTTTCGAACGTGGCACCATGTTTGATACAAAAACCCTGGCCCAGACCGCGATAATATGTAAACCGCTTCAGGAATTTGGTCCCGACAAAAGATAATGTCCCTGCAAATGACCAACTCGTCGCGACAGGGCGGGCTTGACCTAAATTTATGATCTTGGCTTATAAAGACACCTAGTTCGCAGGATCACTTCGAAGCCATCCGGCAGACAACCAGCTCAAGTGAGCGCCGGGACAACAAGTCACAACCGCTCTCGGTGACGGCAACCGTATGCCCGAAACACATGGCATTGCCGGAATCGCTGTCCATTAAAATCATGTGCAAAAAGAATACCATGTTAGGCCGCGCTTGAACCGGATTGCCGTGGTAGAACATCGGCCAGTCCATCCAATTCGGGGCAAAGGTCGTTCCCAGACTGTAACCGGTGGCATTCAGGCGATGGGCGTGCATGCCGGCTGCATCGCAGACCCCGGCGTAGGCATCGAAAACCTCGCCGATCGGGCGACCCGGTTTCAGGGCTTCCACGCACGCCTGCATGGCATCCATGGTGACCGCGTGCATCTCCCGATGCCTGTCCGTGGCCCGACCGATCGGTATCGTGCGCATCATGGCCGCATGATAATGACGGTAGGCACCGGCCCATTCCAGCGTCAACTGATCCGGGTCGCCGAGCCTGCGGCGACCGGATTTATATCGGCACAGGAGGGCATCTGCGCCGGAGCCGATAATAAATTCATTACCCGGGTAGTCCCCGCCGCCTGAGAAAATAATACCCTGCATGGCGGCCAGTATATCGCCTTCATCCTTACCGGGGCCGGCCACACGGTGGGCCTCATCAAGAGCCAGGTCCGCCAGTTCAGCGGCCTTACGGACATAGACCATCTCAGCCGGGCTTTTGACCACCCGCAATCGGCTTACCAGATCGGATGCATCCGCCAGAACACAAAATCCGGACAGCGCCGCCTCGAGCATTTTCCCATTTTTGGCCGTCAAGCCGTAGGCATCGTATTCCACTCCCAGCCGCCGCCCTTTACATCCCAGCTCGGCCAACAAATCGCGCAACTGCAGCGCCGGATCGGCATCCGGTGCATCGACCCAGATGCGAATATCCTCAATGTCCGATGTATGGCGCGCCTGGCGCAGATCCGGTGCCCGGGTCAGCAGCATCAGACGCCCGTCGGCACCGAGATAGAGACACTGAAAGAAAACATAGCCGAACGAATCATAGCCGGTCAGGTAATACATGCTCTCCTGGCGAAACATCAGCAGGCCGTCCAGCCCCCTTTCCAGCATCATTTCAATCGTGCGCCTGCGCCGCGCGCCAAATTCTTCCTCTGTAAAATGCAAAGCCATAAACTACTCCTGATCTAGACTTTTTTGAGTTAAAAGTAATTCAGATTTGTTAAGAAGTGATACGTGATATCGAAAAGTCGTAATTACCAAAAAACCGATAACCGAAAGTGGCAGCAAATGTTAAAATTCAAGGCAGTAAAGATAAAACCATAATAAATAAGCAATCTCTGTCTCCTAAACAATGCCACTTTCGGTTATCGGTTTTTTGTCAATAATCCTTTCGGGGCTGAAGATCGACAGGTCCAGGGTCGGCGTCCGGCCCGTGATGAGTTCGCAAATGTAGCGGCCGACCGCCGGTCCCTGCTGAAGTCCGTGACCGGAAAAGCCGTTGGCCAGATAAAATCCCTTTAACTCCGGCCATTCACCCAGGATGGCATTGCCGTCAAGGGTGTTCACCGCATATAAACCGGCCCAGCCGCGGATGAGTTTGAGCGTGTCAAACGCTGGTACAAAGGCGGCCAGTTCCGCCCACAGAATTTCGCTGAATCGTTTGTCATCCCAGGTAAAATCAAAGCCGACTGCATCGTCTTCCATCGATTTGCCCAGCAAAATCAATCCGCCGGTTTCCGAGCGAAAATATAGCCCTGAGGGCAGGACCGTCAAGGGAAGCGGCCCTTCGGGTTTAACCGCCGTATCCAGGGCAAACACCTGGCGTTTGACGGGCCGGACCGGCAAATCGATCCCGGCTGTTTGCGCAACTTTTGCTGCCCAGGCACCGGTGCAGTTGACCACAAAATTGGCCCTGAGGTTTTCCCCGGATTTTAATCTGACACCGTTAACCCTACCGGTGCTCGTCGTGATCTCGACCACCTCGTCGTGTAAATATTTTGCGCCCAGTGATCGGCCCATGGCCCTGTAGCCCATCAGAACCGCATACGCGTCAAAATGACCGTCCTTGGCCCCGAAAGTGCCGCCTGCCAGAGCACCGGTTTCATACAATGGATAACGCGCTTGTATGTCATCCGGTGACCACCATGCCACCTCACAGCCCAAATCCCGCTGCAGGGCCAGGGCTATTTCAGCGGCCTTGCGTCCGGCGGGATCAACCAGAAAAAGATTGCCTTCCCGACGAAACGAAATATGCGGCCGACTGTCGCCAACCATCATGGCATCTTCAAAATTTTCCAGCACCTGAAAAGCATACTGGGAGGCTTGAATGTTCTCCTTGAGGCTGAACTGAATGCGAATGTTGCTCATGGACAAAGCGGTCGATGCCCGGGTATAGGTCGGGTCCATCTCCACGACAGCCACTTTCAATCGATCCTCGGCTTGCATCAGATAATAGGCGGTGGCACAGCCCATAATACCACCGCCTATGATTATTATGTCATATGGATTCTTAGGCATGACCTTGCGGCCCCTTTTGTATTGAAACTGTTGTTTGGGATTTGATGGTTGGAATTTGTTATTTTAAAATAATTATAGCGGTAGTTTTGTCCCTATCCCCTTTTCAAGCGCCCGCTTGTAAATCAAGGGTGCCACCGCCATGTCGTCTATAGCCAGCCCCAGGTTGGCCGTTATCGTCTTTTCCTCGGGGGAATCACGGCCGGCCTTTTGCCCTGTGACCAGGTCACCCAGATCGGCATGTATGGCCGGTGTATCTTGAAAATATCCCACCGATTTATAATGCAGCATTTGGGCTGTGTCATCGGTGCAAAATTTGGCGGCCTCATGCAATGCCGCAGGATGCCAGTAGGAGTCAAAATCCACCAGCGAGGCAAAAGCCCCCGGATCCATCCATCCGGCCTGAATCGTCGCATGCGGCTTTTTCGAAATCAGGCCGGCTGTAACGATGATATCACAGCCGGTCACCGCATCGCGCGGGTTTTCCGCCGGAACGACCTCGAGACCAAAGCGGGATTGAATCTCATCGGCATAACGCTCCAGAGCTTCGGGCTTGACATCATAGGCCACCACACGCTTGAGCGGAAACAAAACGTTTAGTGCTTCGACATTGGTCCTGCCCTGCACGCCGCACCCAAGCACGCCGACCGCTGACGACTCGGGCCGTGCCAGGTAGCGGGCGGAAACCGCCGAAGCCGCACCCGTGCGCATGGCCGTAATCCAGATACAATCCATCACTGCCAGCGGCATACCGGTTGTGGTGTCGTTGAGGATAAGCAGGCCGGTGATATACGGCAGCCCGTGTTTGATATTGTCCGGAAATCCACCGACCCATTTGATGCCGGCCGATTTCAACGCCGGTATATAGGCCGGCATGGCATGGATAAAATTATCCCCGCCGCCGGGATGTACCCCGGGTTTGGGGGGCATTTCTGCCCGGCCTCGCCCCTTTTCCTTGAAGGCGGTTTCCAGGGCTTCGATGATTTCAGACATGTTCGGGCCTGCCGCAGCCACATCCGCCTGGGACAGATAAAGCAAATCGTTTTTTTTCATATTACCTCCTGTGGCAAGAGAATTTTTTGGGGTGATGGAATACTGGAATGTTGGAATATTGGATTCATAAGGATAAATCTTTTTTAGATCAATTGTCTAAATAAATGGATTCTTTACTTGTTTTGATGCGCATAATCACTTATACAGATCAGTCAGCTTATTAGCCGGTGAATCCCGCCGAGCGGCAGGTCGCATCTGGTTCCATGCTTCATGTATTTAGCAGGGCTCAATTGGCAAACCAAACACCCGATAATTGAGGAGATTACTCGCACAATGGACATCTATCAATTTCTGGCCGACCATCGAATTGAATACGAACAATTTGACCACCCGCCAGTATACACGATCGCCGACGTTCAGCGTCTGAAACCGGACCTGCCCGGCGCACAGACAAAAAACCTTTTCATGCGTGATAAAAAGGGGACCCGGCACTTTTTGGTGGTTGTACCGGGTGATAAGCGGGTTGACATGAAATCCCTGCCGGCGGTTCTGGAAAGCACAAAGGTGAGTTTCGGATCACCGAATCGCCTGAAGCAGCGCCTGGGTATCGAGCCCGGAGCGGTTTCCCTTTTAGCGGTTTTCAATGACAGGGATTATCACACCGTCGAAGTTTTCATCGATGCTATCTTGTGGGCGTCCGCTGCGTTGCAGTTTCATCCGCTGATAAACACCAGCACGCTGGTTGTTTCGAAAGATGGGATCGAGCGCTTTTTATCCGCAACCGGACACAAGGCCCGCATTGTTGATGTTCCATCGCCGTAAACCCGATGAAGGCCATATGTGCTATTCAGACCCGTGATGGACAATGCACTTGATTTCCACGCATGCGCCTTTTGGTAGGGCACCGACTTCCACCACGGCTCGCGCCGGGCGATGTTCGGAAAAGTACTCCAGGTAGATTGCGTTAAACTCGGCAAACTGCCCCATATCAGTTAGAAATACATCCACGGCCACCACCTGGTTCAGAGTACAGCCGGCGGCGATCACGATCTGCTGCAGGTTCTCCAGGGCCTGCCGGGCCTGTCCGTCCAGATCTGCACTCACCAGCTCACCGGTTTGCGGGTTCAAACCGAGCTGTCCGCTGACAAACCGCCATGCACCGACGGCGATTCCCTGGGAATAAGGGCCGATGGCCGCCGGAGCCTGGTCTGTTTGAATCGATTTTACCGACATCCGTAACTCCTTTCGTGTTGTCTTTTTCAAAACCGAATTTTTGTAATATTCCTTATTTCAAAGGTTATGCACCAAAATTTTAAGGTTGACACTTGTATGTTTGTCGTGTCTTACCTAAATTATCTACAAATCCGATTGATCCGGCGATCAATACTATCATTTGGGCGGCCGATGAAGCTGTAATTCGATTAACACTAATATTTGATTGGGGCAATAATTAAAAAAATGCTTCAAGGAATGTAACCGATGAGCAGGCGGTGGCTCTAACAGTAAAATCGCTGACAGCATTGAAGCCGGTGCCCAATCGCCGGTCATAAAAAAGGAGGTAAGATGGAATTAGAATCGTTTACGGCCCATGACTTGTTTCAATGGCTCATCACTAAAAAAGACTTTCTGCTGCTGGATGTTCGCAATGATGTTGAATTCGGAAGATTTAAAGTGGAGGGCCCATACCCGATCGACATGCTCAATGTGCCTTATATGGAGTTTATCGAGCATGAAGAAGAAAGCGTGTCCAGGGTGCCGAAGGGCAAAAAAGTTCGCATTGTCTGTGCCAAGGAAGGCTCGGCCAAATTCGTTGGAGAGATACTGGCCAACCACGGCCATGAAGATGTGGGCTACATGCTTGCAGGCATCAAGGCCTGGGGAAATTTGCTCGCCCCGGTTTGTATAAAAGAAGCCAATGGGTATGAGCTGTATCAGTTCCGGCGCCCGGGTAAAGCTTCCTGCAGTTATGTCTTGATCTACGACAGTGAAATGATGATTTTCGATCCGACCAAGAATATCGCCGCCTACCAGAAATTTGCCCATGAACGCAATTGCGCCATTATCCGAACGTTTGAAACCCACCGCCAGGCCGATTATATTTCAGGCAGCAAAATGCTGCAACAGGCCACCGGTGCTGAATTTGTGGCGCCGGAACCGGACTTTAAAGAAGCGCGATTTCTTTACACACCGGCTCTCGACGAACAGGTTTTAACCTTTACCGGCGGCGGTCCCGAGGTCCGCGCGATCCATACGCCCGGTCATACCCCTGGCAGCACTTCGTACATGATCGACGGCAAATATCTTGTCTCCGGCGACACCGTTTTCATTATGTCCATCGGCCGGCCCGATTTGGGCGGTATGGCTGCAGAATGGTCGCAAATGCTGTTCAGGACGATGACGGATAAGCTTCTGGCATTCGATGATGACATCCAGGTATGCCCCGGACACTATATGGATTGGGATGAAGCCAATGAAAAGCTGATATTCACCGCCGCGCTGGGGCAGATAAAAGAATTAAATTCTCACATTTACAGCATTAAAGACCCAGAGACGTTCTACGCTTTCATAAAGGAGAACATGCGCCCCCAGCCCGAAGAATACGCCAAAATTCGAGATATAAACGCCGGTCTGGCCGAGGTCGATGAAGAAAAGCAGGACATACTTGATCTGGGCAAAAACGAGTGTGCCGCCAGCGCGCATCCTCCCCGGTAGCAATCATTGTTAGACGTTCATCTTTCAAAACGACTTAGGGTTCACGAAGAAATAAATTCACAATTTTAGGCGTTGAGGCGCCCGTCGGGCAAGGAGCAAAAACGCAGAAATATCGAGATATTCCGAGTTTTCGCAACGCAACCAGACGGGATGCATCGACGCATAAAATGTGAAGTTATTTTTGAGTGAGCCCTTAGCGCTTATCGGCAGTTTCCCGCATTAACTCCCTGAGCATATCGAGCATCGGCGGCCGGACCGACCGCCATTTCGGATGCAGGGCTTTGTCTCCATGCCATTGAAAATCAACGGCATCATAGCGCTCCGGGATATGCTTTTCATTTTTACGGCCGTAGGTCGCTTGCGGGTAATACTCCAGAAATAGCATCCGCTGCGGATCGATTTTAAATGCCTTGGCAACACTGGTTGCGATGTGGCTTACACAGCTTCTGACAGACATTCTGCTTTCCGGAATATCGGTGGCCACGACAACAAAAGGCCTCAAATGGGCCAGTCCTTTTTCTTCTCTTCTGTGCAGATCGTAAATCTTCAGCCGGCATTTTCCCGCCCCGATCCGCAGCCTGCCGCCGAACCCTTCCCAGGCAAATATGTCGTTGTAGATTAGCATGAGCAATAGTTGATTGGCCTATTCTATGGCGGTAAGGAACGATGTTGCCAGACACAACGCATGGTGTGGAACTTTGAGTGTTGAGGGTTACGTGTTGCGCGTTGCGAGTTTTGTCCTTGGTAATCCATTAAAACTAGCCCGCAACTCGTAACTTGTAACTCAAGGCCATTTACTTAACACATACTTCTCGTGTGCGTGGCTTCGACTCGAAACTCGAAATCCGAAACTCGAAACACGCAACCCGTAACTCGCAACCCGTAACCCGCAATTACCGGGTCAATGCCCCGTATATCCGCCACAATTTATCCGGCAACTCGGAGACCTCCGTGATCACGTTGTGATGAATATCCCCGTATAGCTCGTCAAATCTTGAATAGTCCGCCAGGCGGCTGTTCACCGTGATTGCGTGCACATGCATATTTTCGCAGCGCAGCTCGGATATGGCCTTGCGGGTGTCTTCGCTAGCGTAGGCTTGCTTGTAGTCAAGATCATTGGGGAATCCGTCCCCGAGAATTATCAGCAGACGAACCCGGGACGCCAACACCGACAACTGGCGGGCGGCATGACGAATGGCCGCGCCCATCCGCGTGTTTCGCTGGGGTGTCATTGCGCCGATCCGCCGGCGCACACTTTCCACCATCGGCTCATCAAAATCTTTGATGTGGAAAAAATCAACACCCAGCCGGCCGCTACCGGAAAACCCGGCGATCGCATATATATCCCCGACGGTCTCCAGCGCTTCACTGAAAAGGACGATGGCCTCTTTCTCTACGTCCATTACCGTCGCATCCGATTCGCCGACGCCATTGGCTGTCGACCGTGAGATATCCACGAGCAACAGCACGGCAACGTCACGCAGCTCCTTGTACCGCTTGAGATACAGCCGTTCCGAGGGTGTCCGTTCCGCCTTTTTATCCAGTGCATAGTCCAGAAGCGCCCGGTAATCGAAGTCGTCACCCTCGATCCATTGCCGCTGCAATTTTATACCTTCGGGCTTCAACAGCTCGAAGGAGTGACGGATGCGCCGGACGAGGCTTTGGTCGCGCCGCAGGATATGATCATAGAAGTCGCTTGGAGGGCCGTTGGTTTTCCGGTCGATCACCCGGACGTGATGATTCAGATAATCGCCCAGATGGCAGTCCCATTCAGGATACCAGAAAATAGGATTGTCGCCGGTATCAATTCGGCGGCCGACCATCTCCGACAATGGCGGAGGCTCCGGAGGGATGATGTCCATATGATCCAACCCGGCAGGCTCGCCGTCCGGACGGGCCCCGGTGCGATAATTTTCAGGATGCCGCAATATTTCTCGAAGATCTTCCATCCCGAACTCACCCCAGCCGGCTGACAGCTGCGATTTTATGGCTGATTTATACACAGCAAGACCGCTTGCTGACAGCTTGTGCTTGATGGTGCCGGCCATACGATCGATGTGCAAATGGGCAACATGATGCAGGTCGGGTCGCAACCGCCGATCAAACGGTTTGGGCAAGGACTTATAACCACTGCTCCCGTGCGATTCTCGGGATTGAATCCATTTCAGGTGCATATCAGCATAGGTATCCAGCACCAACCCGGCGCTGATTTCCACCGTCGGATTCGGATGCTGCATGGCGCCCTGAAAAAGGGCCAGCGCCTTCCGCCGGCGACGCTGTGTCTCGGTGTCTCGCAGCACCATTTCACTCGGTTGCATATCGAGCGCAATCTGGCCATACAGGCAGGAAAATGCATGACTATTGTCATCATGGTCCATTATCTTCTGCATTTCTTCTTGCAGCATAGGCAGATAGTTTTTGATCAGACCCGGATAATGCTGCGCCAACAGGTGTCTGATTCGTCCGTGTTCGAAAATCATGAAAAGGTCTGCCGCCAGATCTGGTTCGGGAAACCGATGAAAAAATTGCTCGAGGTCGCCAAAGTCGCCGGTTTTTGACCGGGCATCTTTCGATTTTCGGTCATCACCGCCGACGGCAAGGCTTATATTGCCGCCGCGACTGTCGCAAAGTCGCTCGAGGTCAAAATTGTAAGTGTCGAACTCGTAATACCCGGATTCGAAACGCGCCAGGCACTTATAGAGTTTCAGGTTATCTGATTTGCGTTCGAAACAGCTAATTTCATCCGGCAGATAAATACAGTGACCATCCGAACAGGGCCCGGGCGCATCCGACAGCGCCGAAAGGGGACGTATGGAAAGCGACCGGCCGGTGCGGGCTTTAAGATAACGCTTCAATGGTGAACGCACCTGGGCAATGGCCACCGCCACCTGCAAATCGGCAAATGCATCCTGACCGGTTTTCGAGTTCAGAGCAAAAAATTTTCGGCCGGTTTTTATATCATGCCGACTTTTCTCCAGCCCGCGGGCAACAAACCGGTGCAAGGCTACCCCGGACAAGGTTTGCAGTCCTTTTTCCAGGCCGTCCAAAAATGCGTCCGCCAGGTGAATATCGGTCTGCATCACGCGCCGAAGCTGTTGCAGCTGCCAGGCTCTTTTGGAGGAGGCAAAGCGCCGGGCAGCCCGGGGCAGCGTATACGCGAAATGCTGACTCTGGTTGTAGCGCAACTGTTTTGAAAAAGTGGTGCACAGCAATTCGAGGTAGGCCATTGCGGAGACTCGATCTCCGGCATCTAATATCAGCTTCAATGTTGCCAGAGGTTTTGTCAGGGTGTAGGTCCCGACGCCTGACATAATGCTCACGGTTTGGAGAAAGCGTTTTTCAAGCCGGCCGTCTCCGGTTGCTAGAATCGGCGCCAGGTGAGTCGCCACAATCCTTCCGAGGGTTGGTCCGCTTTTGCCGGCAATCCGCACCTGTTCGCAATAGCGGCGCACAACCGTCATATCCGTGCACTCGATTAGAGACAAGAATCCCCCGGCCACTGACCGGCCGAATGAAACCTGGTGCGTCAGCGCCCGGATGGTCTCGTCAACCAGCAACCCAAGAGCGTCGGATGAAATCAGGGCCTCCAGGCGCTCGATTCCCGCCAGCACCAATTCGGCCGTTTCAGGATCGAAGATATTAAGTTCTGCCAGGGGATCTCGTTGGGGATTTCCTGATGTCATCTAACTAGGCGTCTTTATAAGCCAAGATCTTAAAATTTAGGTCAAGCCCGCCCTGTCGCGACGAGTTGGTCATTTTCAGGGACATTATCTTTTGTCGGGATCAGATTCCTGAAGCGGTTTACATATTATCGCGGTCTGGTCCAGGGTTTTTACATCAAACATGTTGCCAAGTGCGAAAAGATGTCCCGCCAGGGCGGGACTGGTATCTGGATACGACTCGACTGCCTTCGACAAGCTCAGGCCCCGAGCACGTCGAGGGGAGCTCGCCGAAGTCTGGATTTAAAAGGAATTTTTTTTGATTTATCCAGAATCTAGTCCCGCTTCCCAGCGGGATTTGAGGCGGAGCTTCGCTAGAATATATCATCGATAAGATCATTGAATGTTTCCTGCAGTCGTTTATCATCGGTAAGCGGCAGGCAAATGGCCGCCCGGCAGGCATCGCGCACGGCGGTACCCCTTCCGATCAGCTGGGCCGCATATATCAACAGGCGGGTGCTGGCACCTTCGGTCAAACCGTGTTCACGAATATTGCGAATTCTCCGAGCAAGTGTTACGAGCCGGCGGGCAGTCTCCGTCGCGATACCCCCCTCATGGGCGACGATGTCCGCTTCTTTATCAGGTTCCTGGTAATCGAATTCCATTGAAATAAAGCGTTGACGGGTACTTTGCTTCAAATCCTTCAAAACCGACTGATAGCCGGGGTTAAAGGATATCACCATCAGAAAATTCGGATGGGCGCGCATAATTTCACCTTTTCGCTCGATGTGTAAAACCCGCCGGTGGTCGGTCAGGGGGTGGATGACCACCGTGGTATCCTTGCGAGCCTCAACGATTTCATCCAGATAGCAGATGGCACCGATGCGCACGGCACGGGTCAGCGGTCCGTCCACCCACACGGTTTCATCGCTTTTGAGCAGATATCGTCCGATCAGATCAGAAGCAAACAAATCTTCGTGGCAGGCTACCGTGATGAGCGGGCGCTTTAAACGGCTGGCCATGAATTCGACGAACCGTGTCTTACCGCAGCCGGTCGGTCCTTTGAGCATTACCGGCAGCCGGGCGTCATAGGCATTCTGAAAAAACGAAATTTCATCTCCCCGCGAAAGATAGTACGGTTGCCTATTAATTAGATAACGATCGGCATCCGGAAGTCTGTTATCCGGCATATATTCGTTCCCCCGTTCCATGATTTTGGTATTCCGGTACAAAACCCGGTCAAATGACTTGCATAACAACGGTAAATGTAATATTTTTGTTAACTTACAATCGCCCTTTAAGAATATACATTCTAACCCGATAATACACAACAGCATTATGATTCATCGCCTTGAATACAAAGACAAACATGTCAGCCTTGTAGGGACCGCCCACGTATCACAGGAAAGCGCCCGACTGGTCTCGGAGGTCATCCTACAGCAGCAACCGGATACCGTTTGCGTTGAACTGTGCGAGTCGCGCTATCAGTCCATCCGTCAAAAGGACCGCTGGCGGAACATGGACATCGTCCGGGTAATCAAGGAAAAGAAATCTTTCCTGCTTCTGGCGAATCTTCTGCTGGCATCCTTTCAAAAACGGATTGCCAAAAAGTTCAACATCAACCCGGGACAGGAAATGATCCAAGCAATCGAAAGTGCGGAAGCCGTCGGCGCGACCATTCACCTGGCTGACAGGGATATTCGAACAACGCTCTCCAGAGCCTGGCGAATCATGAAATTGTGGGACAAGGTCAAATTGATGATTCAACTGGTTTTTTCAATCGGTGAAGTCAATGAAATCAGCCAGGAAGACGTGGAAAAGATGAAACAGGAGGATGTACTCCAAAGCCTGCTGGCTGATGTCGGCCGAACTCTGCCGGTGGTGAAAGACATCCTGATCGACGAACGCGACCAATATCTGGCCTATAAAATCAAAGCGGCTCCCGGTGAAAATATCGTTGCCGTTGTGGGGGCCGGACATGTTCCGGGAATAAAAAAATACTGGAATGATGAAATAGATGTCGCCCCGTTGGAAACCTTACCACCGAGGAGCAAAATCTTCCGATTTTTCAAATGGATCATTCCCCTGGGCATTATTTGTCTGGTGCTTTCCGGGTTCTATTACGGCGGCGCAAAAACCGGTACAGACATGGTCACCTGGTGGCTCCTGGCAAACGGGATACTGGCCGGGCTTGGCGCGCTGATTGCTTTGGCCCATCCATTTACCATCATATCATCAGTTCTGGCTGCCCCGCTGACGTCCTTAAATCCCATGATTGCTGCGGGTTGGGTATCTGGTCTGGTGGAGGCTTTTTCACGCAGGCCCAAAGTAAAGGATTTTGAAAATCTCCAGGAAGACATTCACTCCCTGCGGGGATTCTGGAAAAACAAGGTCACACGCATCCTCTTGGTGGTCGTATTTACCAATCTAGGCAGTTCCCTGGGCACGTTTGTGGCGATCCCGTTGATGGTTAAAGTGTTTTAACAGCAATATGTTTAGAAAAAAAACTCACCGTAAGCATATTAGATTCATCGCGCTAGTCTGCATTCTTCTCATGGTCGGCTGCGGTTTTCGCCGCCCGGTCACCACGCCGCCCGACGCATCGGTTGAGGCCAAAAAACGCTTGAAACAGGTGCGGTTTACCCTTCAAGTGGGTGCCTTTACCAATCTTGAAAATGCTGTTCGCCTGACGAAAAGGCTTCAGCGTCAGGGCCTAAATGCCTATCATTTTATAGACCGAACGGGTCTGTACAAGGTCCGCTTCGGCAATTACGCCACCAGAAAAACCGCCCGCCGCGAAGCAGAAATGCTTCAGGCGAGAGGGCTTATCGGTGAGTTCTTCGTCGTCAGTCCTCAGATTGCAGCCATTGAAGCCGATCTGCGGACTGAGCTCGTTCGTACCGCGCAAAGCTTTATCGGTATACCGTACAAATGGGGGGGAGAGTCTCCGACCGAGGGGTTTGACTGCAGTGGACTGACGATGACCGTGTATCAATTGAACGGCCTGGATCTGCCGCGGACATCCAAACAGCAATGGAAGGCCGGCACACCCATAAAGCGTAATTATTTATCAAGAGGCGATCTTGTCTTTTTCGCCACATCCGGCGGGCGCCGGGTGTCGCATGTGGGAATATATGCCGGCGACAACAAATTCATCCATGCGCCGGGCAGGGGCAAAAAAATACGCTTCGCCTCCCTTGCCAAAGGTTACTATAAAAATCGTTACCTGGGGGCACGCAGATATATGTAGCGCTGCGGGTTGCGGGTTGTGCGTTATGACCAACACGCAACGCGTAATTCGCAACCCGCAACATGTTCTTTTATTCTTCTTCCGGCAGTATTTTCACAATAGTTCGATGAACCTTCTTGCCGCCCGTACCTTCGTAGGTCACCTTGACCGTTTTCAGCCTTCCTTGAGCAAACAGATTGATGCACTCCGGATAAAGTTCCCATTCCAGCGCCAGCCCTTTCTTCCGCACGGTTTCCAGCGTGTCGGCTTGTGCAATCGAAAATGCTCTCTGGGCAATGATCGGGCCCGTATCCTCGCCGTAATCGATAAAATGAATCGTGCATCCGGCGACCTTGCAACCATAGCGAAACGTATCACCGTAACCATCTGTGCCGGGGAAGGCGGGCAGCAGCGCAGGGTGAATATTCATGATGCGCGGACCGTCCGTTCTCAGGTTGACTCTGTCGATAAAATAAGGGGTCAGGGTCCGCATAAAACCGGCACAAACCAGAAGGTCGAAGGAATAACCATCCATTTTTGCGAGCAGCCGCGATTCGGCCACAGCACGGGTCGTCAGAAAAAAGTTTACTTGCCGCCAGTCGGCCGGATCTGCAAACAACGTCTGCTTGGCCCGAACTTCATCGAGATTGAAATCGGCCGGGATCGATACAGCGTCCGGTGTGCGGCGGTATTTCTGGATGATGGCCCCGTAATCGACCACAAAAGTCGGTATTCCGTATCGGCTGCTCCGGTCCAACCCGCGGGCCTCCGGGTTGTCCGATCCGATGAACACCACCTCGCCGGCCACTGCGCCCTTATCGCAGGCATCCAAAATTGCCTGAAGATTGGTTCCGGTGCCTGATATCAATGCACCGATCCGGATCTTGTCCTGCATGCTTGTTACCTCCGATGCATCCTGCTTGAAAATTATTTATCGCCGTCTGCTGCACCGGCAGCGGGTTGAATTCAAAATCCCCCGGACGGCAGTGGATTCATATATACCACAAAGATCACAAAGAAAAAAAAGAAAAACCTTTGTGTACTTCGTTTCTTTGTGGTGAATAAAATTATAGAAAAAGCACACGATGACCATTTGAGACTTAACCTAGCTACACCGAAACGACCGGCTTTTAAACCGGATGAAACCGGTAGCCGGGTTGCTTGCGGGAGGTTGACAACAGTATTCCGCATCACTATAATTGGGCAAATTATTTGAAAAGAAAGGATCAATCATGGCAGAAGGCATTATGGACATCGAGGACGACAATTTTGAGAGCGAAGTGTTGCAGGCGGACAAACCGGTGCTGGTAGATTTTTGGGCGCCGTGGTGCGGCCCGTGCAAAGCCATCGGACCGGTGGTTGAAGATCTAGCAAATGATTTTGGCGAAAAAATCAAATTCACCAAGTGCAATGTTGATAATAATCCGGTTACCCCGGGGAAATTTGGTATTAAAGCAATTCCCACCTTAATTCTCTTCAAGGGAGGCGATGTCGTCGATCAGATCACCGGTATGGTTGCCAAATCAAAGCTTGAGGAAGTCATCAACAAAGCCCTTTAACAAACCTCTTCAGATCTATAAATTGGATGACTGCACACGATGATCCCTTCAGGGCCGTCGCCGTGCAACTTATTGACCTTGAATCGTATTAACATGAACGCAAAACTCAAAAAATCAGCGGCTGTCGGTATTTGCATTGTCGCGCTGGTTTCTTTGTCAGGATGCGCCTGGTTTCAATCCGATGAGGAAGTAAAATCGGCGGAAGTCCTTGTCCAGGAAGGCATCGAACAATTTGACCGAGGAGATTACAAGGATGCGTTAAAATCCTTTGAACAGTTGAAAGATTGGTATCCGTTCAGCAAATATGTCATCCTGGCGGAATTGAAAATCGGTGATGCCTATTACCACCAGGAAGAATATAATGACGCAATATTTGCCTACGAAGAATTTGCCGAGCTTCACCCCGGCAATGAAGCAATCCCTTACGTGATTTATCAAATCGGACGCTGTTACTTTGACCAAATGGACACCGTCGATCGAGACCAATCCACTACCCACAAAGCACTCGACACATTCAGGCAACTGCAAAAGCAGCATCCGGGCTCAATATATGCCGAAAGATCCGTCGATCACATCAACAAGTGCCTGAAAAACCTTGCCGGCAATGAGTTTTACATCGGACTTTTTTACTATAAGACCAAGCGCTATGCCGCAGCCCTGAATCGCTTCCAGGCCGTGGTTTCCAAATACCCGGATGTCGGCATACACCGGCAAGCGATCCAGTACATCGCCAAGTGTGAGTCGCATCTGGCCCGACAGGCCGCCTCTGAGTAAAAAACACTTTACAGACACGGAATAATAGTTTATATAGCCAGGTTTTGATCATAGCGTTATTCAAGCGCACGCAAGAAATTAAAGGTGGGATAAAATGGTGGACTTTCAAAAAAGGGTTCGCCTGCCATACGTAATGCGCATAGCATCAACAGTGTAAGGAGCGATCGGTATGTCAAGAATGTGTGAAATATGTGGAAAGAAACCAATGGTCGGCAGCAATATAAGCCACGCCCATAATGTGACCAAACGTCGATTCAATCCAAACCTTCAACGGGTACGAACGCTGCACAATGGCCAGGTTAAAAAGATGGTCGTCTGCACCAGCTGCATTAAGTCCGGGTATGTGGTGAAAGCGCCGTAAGAGTGAATATTGCACCGGCCTTTTCACCTGTCAGCCTATCCGCTTGACCTCCAGCACATACCTCACCTTTTTTATGGAAGCCAGAACCCGATTGAGATGATCGGTGTTTTCGACATCAATGGTAAACGTACTGTGCACCATTTTGTTGTCAAGGGTTTCGGTCCGGGCGTTGAGAATATTGGCTTCGTTTTTGCTGATATTACCGACGACATCCGCCAGCAGTCCGACCCTATCGTGGGACCGAATGCGGATTTTAACCGGATAGGTTTCCTCGTTTTGAACATTCCATTGGACATCTATCTGCCGTTCGGGATTCATCTTCAAGGCATTAATGCAGCCGGTACGATGGACGGTTACGCCATAGCCCCGGGTAATATAACCGATGATCGAATCCCCTGGAACCGGCTGGCAGCATTTTCCGAACCGTATCAGGATATCATCCACTCCTTTTACGACCACCCCGCCTTTGGGTTTTTTCTTCCGTACCCTCCCGATGAGCTTGTCGAAAATCGAATTTTTCTGATCCTCGGATTCGGCTTTGGAGGTAAATCGCCGGACAACCTGCAACGGGGTGATTTTGCCGTAACCGACACTGGCTACGAGATCATCAGCGGTTTTAAACCCGAAGTGCTCCACCACTTTTCCCATTTCTTCGGTCTTCATCAGAGTATTAAAATTGAGCCGGTATTTGCGAAAAGCTTTTTCACACATTTCACGGCCGAGGGTCAGGCTGCGGTCCTTTTCCTGAATCTTGATCCACTGTCTGATTCGTGAGCGGGCTTTGACCGTCTTGACGAATTTAAGCCAGTCTTTGCTCGGATGGTGGTTTTTCGAAGTGACGATCTCGACGACATCACCGGTCTGCAGTTCGTACTGAAGCGGTACCATGCGGCTGTTCACTTTGGCACCCACACATTGGTTGCCCACTTCGGTGTGAATCAGGTAGGCAAAATCAACCGGCGTGGCGCCCTTGGGCAGTGTTTTTATTTCTCCCCCGGGAGTAAATACATAGACTTCATCCGGAAACAGATCGATGCGAACATTTTCGAGAAACTCGCCCGGATCTCTGAAATTCTCTTGGTTTTCAAGCAGATTCTGAATCCAGCCGTAAGTTTTACCGACTTTTTCATCCACCCGTTTGCCCTCTTTATAACTCCAGTGAGCGGCAATACCGGATTTGGCCACCTTATCCATCTCCCAGGTCCGGATCTGTACTTCCATGCGTTCATTGAACGGCCCGAACACGGTCGTATGCAAAGATTGGTACATATTCGGCTTGGGACGGCTGATGTAATCTTTGAATTTAATGTCGATCGGTTTCCAGAGGGAATGAATCAGCCCCAAGGCCTCGTAACACTGCGGGATGGAGTCTACAATAATTCTGAAGGCGATGATATCATAGACCTCTTCAAAATCCAGGTTCTGGAGCATCATTTTATTGTAGATGCTGTAATAATTTTTATTGCGGCCCAAAACTTCGCACTTGAGATGGGTCTGATCCATTTTTATCTGGATATATTTTTTTACTGTTTCAATATATTTCTCGCGCTCCGCCTGATCTTTGTGAACTGTCGCCTCTATTTTTTCATACTCATCCGGCATCAGATACCTGAATGAGATGTCTTCGAGCTCTTTTTTGATCAGATATATTCCAAGGCGGGCAGAAATGGGCGCATAAATATCAAGCGTTTCCTGGGCGATCTTCTTCTTTTTCTTTTCGCTCTTATGATACTGCAGCGTGCGCATATTGTGCAGGCGATCGGCCAGTTTAATAAGGATCACTCGAATATCATCCGCCATGGCCAGCAACATTTTGCGGATACTTTCAGCCTGGCGCGCCTGTGAACTGCTGAAGCGCAGTTTGCTCAGCTTGGTCACACCGGATACGATTTGCTGCACTTCCGATCCAAACAGTTTTTCGATCTCTTCCGGCGTAGCCGGGGTGTCTTCGATCACATCGTGCAACAATCCGGCTGCAATGCTGACGACATCCAGATTCATATCCGCCAGAATGCCGGCCACTTCCAGCGGGTGAGACAAGTATGGTTCGCCGGACAGCCGAACCTGTCCCTCATGAACCCGCGCCGAATAAACGTAGGCGCGTTCAATGATATCTAGATCCGCATCCGATGTATACCTGTCGACTGTGTCGAGTATGTCTGTAATTCGGATCATATGAAAAAATCAGGTTACGTGTTTCGTGCTGCGGTTTGCAAGTTGAAACGGATTCATTTACGACATGAATAAACTCGCAACTCGGATCCCGCAACGCGTAACCCACATTAATATGCTTTGGCAAATACCACCGTGGCCTGCGAGGTTTTTTCACAGTATATACAGCGACCGTTGTCAGCCGCCTCAAGCTCACCTTCAAAAGGGATACATCGAATGGTGACGCCGAAATCATCCTTTATTGCGGCCTCGCAATCATCCGAACCACACCAGCCGGAAAGCGCAAAACCGCCATGGATTTCAGGTTGCTGCTTATTGGCCGGTGTAAAAAAGTCGCGGAAACGCTTTTTGTCATCGATGACGGTCGTGTGTTCTTTTTGAAAAGTCAGCGCACGTTCAAACAGGTTGTTCTGAATTTCATCCAGCAGGGTGCCGATTTCGGCCACAAATTGCTCCCGCTTCATGGATACTTTATCCTTATGATCTTTATCTCGGCGGCCGAGATACACGCAATCCTGGGCAATGTCCCGGGGACCGATCTCAATTCGCAGCGGAATGCCTTTTTTGATCCAATCCCAGCCTCTGGCACCGCCAATGTCACGCGTATCGATTTCGACCACGATCCGGCGCTGATGGTAGGCTGTTTCGCTTAACGCTCGGGCCAGCTTTTCAATGTATTCCATGACCTGAGAACGGTCTTCGATTTTACGGATGATCGGTATCAGCACAACCTGCGCCGGGGCTACTTTCGGCGGCAGGATGATACCGTTGTCATCTCCGTGGATCATAATCAGCCCGCCGATGAGCCGGGTGGAAGCCCCCCATGAAGTTGTCCAGGCATATTGCTCCTTCTCATTTGCATCCTGGAAGCGTATGTCGGATGCCCGGGCAAAATTTTGCCCGAGAAAATGGGAGGTGCCGGCCTGAAGCGCTCTTCTGTCCTGCATCATCGCTTCAATACACATCGTGTCCACCGCCCCCGGAAATCTTTCGGCCGGCGTTTTGCGGCCTTTTATCACCGGCATTGCCAGGTACTCTTGGGCCAGATCGGCGTACACGTCCAACATCAACCGGGTTCGCTCAAGGGCTTCTTCCTGGGCGGCATGAACCGTGTGGCCTTCCTGCCACAAGAATTCACTGGTTCGCAAAAAGACGCGGGTTCGCATCTCCCAACGGACGACATTGGCCCACTGGTTGATCAGTACCGGCAGATCCCGATAGCTGTTGACCCACTTTGAAAACGAATCTCCAATGATCGTTTCCGATGTGGGCCGTACAATCAAAGGCTCGGTAAGCGCTCCGGCCGGAACAAGACCGCCTGCGGGCCCCTTTTCCAGCCGATGATGGGTTACGACGGCACACTCTTTGGCAAATCCCTCAACGTGCTCGGCCTCCTTTTCGAGAAAACTCAACGGAATAAAAAGTGGAAAATACGCGTTTTTAACCCCGGTGGCTTTAAACATGGTGTCCAATTCAAACACGATATTTTCCCAGAGGCTGTAACCCCAGGGTTTGATGACCATGCACCCTCTAACCGGCGATCTTTCCGCCAGATCAGAGGCCTTGATCGCCTGCTGGTACCATTCCGGATAGTCCTGGGCCCGTGTGGGCGTAATGGCAGTATTAACCTGATTCTGTTTTCCCATATACTTCCTCGCTTCAGCTTTTTAAATTCCACTCCTTTTCGTATTTTTCCACTTCTTCCAGCAGCACATCCGCCAGTTGATCCTCGGGAAACTTTTTGACCACCTCTCCCTTTTTGAACAGGATACCGACCCCGTTGCCGCCGGCGATGCCGATGTCTGCTTCCCGCGCCTCACCGGGACCGTTGACCACGCACCCCATGATGGCCAGTTTGACCGGTACCGATTTTAACAAGACTGCCTTTTCGACACGTTCGGCGATATCGAACAGTTCGATATTGCAGCGGCCGCAGGTCGGACAGGATATGATTTCAGGCCCGTGGCGGCGAATGTCCAATCCTTTCAAAATTTCGTAGCCCACCCGAATCTCTTCAACCGGATCCCGTGTCAGGGACACCCGTATGGTATCGCCGATCCCTTCCGCCAGCAGCATACCGATTCCCAGGGCTGACTTGACGATACCCGAATACAGGCCCCCGGCCTCGGTCACGCCGACATGCAGCGGCAGATCGGTCTGTGCGGCCAGTAGCCGATAGGCCTCAACTGTGCGCCAAACATCCGAGGCTTTAATGGACAACTTAAGCTGATTAAAATTTAGATCGCGCATAAGATCGATGTGGCGCAAAGCGCTCTCCACCATACCTTGTGCGGTAACGCCGTTGTATTTTTCCAACAGGTCTTTTTCTAGCGAACCCGCATTGATCCCGATTCGAATCGCAATTCCGTGGTCTCGGGCGCAATCCACTATCGCCTCAATTTTTTTGCGACTGCCGATATTGCCGGGATTAATTCGCAGCCCGTCGGCACCCGCCCGTGCCGCGGCAATTGCCAGTCGAAAGTCGAAATGGATGTCGGCGATCAATGGAATCGTGATCTGCTCTTTGATATGCTTGATTGCTCCGGCCGCGGCATCGTCCGGTACGGCCACCCGCGCAATCTCGCACCCGGCCGCCTCCAGGCGCTGAATCTGGGCCACCGTTGCCGCCACGTCCTGGGTCATGGTGTTGGTCATGGACTGGACGGCGATGGGGGCATCCCCGCCTATTTTGAGGTTGCCCACCCTTATCTGACGTGTTTTCCTGCGTTTGATCTCAGTTGGCATATCTAGGCTCGGTCCGGTGTCCTTTCCCTGGCATTAAATCTCCGTATATCGTCTCCGCAGATTTTTTTGCAAGCGACATCGCTTTCCCACGAAAAGCCGGAGAGAATTCTATAGTTGACGGGGCATAACACCGAGTACGATCTCGTATTTACATCTGCTAACTTAACAGACCGTTTCTATTAGTTCAAGGGGCAAGCGCCCGCCATGACTGTAAAAGAAGTTTCTCAATCATCCGGATTTTTGGATTTGAACTTGGGCTGCGTTTGAATTATAAGAGTAGAATAATAATAAATCCTTTACGAAAGGATGAAAGGAAAATTTCGATGAGTTCGGATAAAGGCGCTAATTTTACAGAAAAACATGCGGCTGGAGAACAGCCGGACAAGGTCATTGCGGATAAAATAAAGGCGCGTGCCAAAAGCGGCTGCCTGCCCTGTGCCGTGGCGTTCGACATCGCCAAAGAGATCGGTGTTCCGGCGAACAAGGTCGGCAAGACGCTCGATCTGCTGAATTTCAGGTTGGTCAAGTGCCAGCTCGGACTGTTCGGCTACGAGCCTGAAAAAAAGATCGTCCAGCCGGCGGAATCGGTCGCACCGGATTTGAAAACCGCGATTGAAGAAGCGCTAAAAAATGATCGTCTGCCGTGTACAAGTTCGTGGGAAATTGCCGCCCAATTTAACCTGCGAAAAATGGCGGTCAGCGACGCCTGCGAGGCCCTGGGGATAAAGATCAAGCCCTGTCAGCTGGGCGCCTTTTAAAAGACGGTTTGCCCGTTTAGCCGGCTGAATACCTTTAGTTAATAAATTGGTATGAAGTCTCGCTTTGCGGGGATTGCCCGTTAGCCGGTTTAAATATGGAATCGAATTTAGGCCCTAAGGGGCGTTTTTCCGACAACATGTTGTAAGAAACCGATTGAATATTTTCGATTGAATATTGAATATTTAAGGAATTCTATCAATTCTACTATAGCCATTATTAAAATGTTTGAGCGACACGCGGCGCAAGCGCCTGCGCTGCGCGAGCGACCTCCACAAATCTTCAATCGTCAATCTTCAATCTTCAATTCCGGTTTATTTGGCTTGGGTGACACTAAACTGCTCTTGTCGAAATCCTTAAATTGGTTCGTCCATAGTTCCCAATAATACCTCACAGGATTCCGCCCTGCCCGACAAAGGGATTATGGCGACGTTCCTTTCCGATGGTGGTGGTTCCCATGTGGCCCGGATAGACCGTTACCTCGTCATCGAGCACAAACAGTTTATTTTGAATACTCGCCTTTAACGTACCGGCATCCCCGCCCGGAAAGTCCGTTCGTCCGACCGATCCGGCAAAAAGGGTGTCGCCGACAAAAACGATGCCGTCGCCGTGAAATGAAATTCCGCCGGGCGTATGCCCGGGGGTGTGAATAACATTTAACGTGATCGTGCCGAAGGAGATAATATCGCCTTCGTCCAGTACCCGATCCGGCGGCGGTGAATCCTCTGCCGCAAGCCCCCAGCTTGCGGCGCTGGAGGATAATTGATTCAGCATGGGCACATCCAGAGAATGAATCATAATCTCGGCGCCGGTCACCTCTTTCAAAGGCTTGTTGGCTCCCACGTGATCAAAATGACCGTGAGTGTTGAGGATGTATTTCAACTTCAGTTTTGATTCCCCCAGCGCCAGCAGGATTCGGTCGGAATCTGCCCCGGGGTCGATAACCGCTGCTTCAAAAGAGTCCTCACAGCCCAGAATGTAACAGTTGGCCTGAATCGGACCGACAGTTAATGCTTTGATAATCAAAATAGCCTCCCTACCTGTATTCGTGCAAGATGTGAATTTCGGATCAGCCCAGATCCTGCTCGGCCCCGACCGGCTCGATGTGGATCTCTTCGTTTTCATAGGCGATGCGAACACTGTCCACGATCCCGTTAATAAAGGCACCCGAGTCTTCCGTGCCGAATTTTTTGCCGATGTCAATCGCTTCATTGATTGATACTTTGGGCGGAATTTCCCGGCGGAAGAGAATTTCGTAAACCGCCATCCGCAGAATATTGCGGTCGACGCAGGACATGCGATTGAGCTTCCAGTTTTTAGAAAACCGTTCGATCATCTGATCGATTTGTGCCTTGGCCTGTATCACCCCACCGACCAGTTGCAGGAAAAAGGGTCGCACCTTTACCGGCGGATCGAAATGGCTGCAGAACCGATCCAGCATTTCTTCCGAGATGTTGTGGTTCATATCCATACAAAAAAGAGCTTGCAGGGCAAGCTCTCTCGATTTGCGGCGGTTACCCATAACTAAGCCTGCGTAATGCTCTCCATTAAATTGGCCATTTCGATGGCAGCCATTGCGGCGCTCCAGCCTTTGTTGCCCGACTTTGTCCCGGCTCTTTCAATGGCCTGCTCTACCGTATCGGTTGTAACCACACCGAATATGACCGGTATCTCCGCATCGAGGCTGACCTGGGCAATGCCTTTGCTTACTTCGGCACTGACGTAATCGAAGTGCGGTGTGGCACCGCGAATCACCGCCCCTATACAGATCACCGCATGATACTTGTCCACGTGGGCCAACTTTTTGGCTGCTAGAGGAATTTCAAATGCCCCCGGCACCTTGATAATGTCGATATCTTTGTCTTTCGCCCCGGTGCGGGTGAGTGCATCCACCGCCCCTCCCAGCAGCTTTTCGGTGATAAAATCGTTGAAGCGGCTAACCACAATCGCAAACCGCTTACCTTCTCCGATGAGCTGGCCTTCAATTATCTTCGACATAGAATATTCCTCCCGGTATTAAGAGATGTGCAGGTTGTTTAGTTGCTGGGGGATGGGTCTAGTTTGCATTCATCCCCCAATTGGAGCATATGCCCCATTTTCAGTTTCTTGCATTCAAGATAATAGCGGTTGAATTGATTGGGTTCGACCTCGATCTGAATCTGCTCCTCAACTGTCAGCCCGTAGCCTTCGAGGCCGATCATTTTCTTGGGATTGTTGGTAAGCAGTCGCATCTTTCTGACACCGATGTCCACGAGCATCTGAGCACCCAGGCCGTATTCCCGCAAGTCATCTTCGAAGCCCAGCCTTCGATTGGCTTCCACGGTATCCAGCCCTTGACTCTGCTGGAGTTCATACGCCTTCAGTTTGTTGACGAGACCGATACCGCGGCCCTCCTGCCGCAGATACAGGATAACGCCGCGGCCCTCCTGATTGATCATGGCCATGGCTTTGTGCAGCTGGTCACCACAGTCGCAGCGCTGGGAGCCGAAAATATCGCCTGTCATGCATTCCGAGTGAACCCTCACCAGAACCGGCTTTTCCGAATCGATCTCCCCTTTGACCAGTGCGAGGTGAAGCAGCTGGTCCACATCGTTTTCAAATGCGATCATCCGAAAATCACCACCGTACTCTGTCGGGATAATGGCTTCCGCCGCTCGATGCACAAACGCTTCATGCTGCATCCGGTATTCAACAAGATCGGCAACCGTACAGATGCCGACGGCGTGTTGTTGACTGAATTTTTCCAGCGCCGGCATGCGCGCCATAGTTCCGTCTTCGTCCATGATTTCACAAATCACCCCGGCCGGCCTGAATCCCGCGAGTCGGGCCAGATCCACGGATCCTTCGGTTTGGCCCACCCGAACCATTACCCCTCCGTCTTTGGCGCGCAAGGGGAATATGTGGCCCGGCCGCACGAGGTCGGTCGGTTTGGCATTCTCTTGTACAGCAGTGAGAATCGTTGTCGCGCGATCAGCCGCCGAAATCCCGGTGGTGACACCACAGCGCGCTTCGACCGACACTGTAAACCCGGTTTGAAAGGTCGAGGTGTTTTGGTCGACCATCATCGGAAGATCCAACTGGTCGATCATATCACCGGACATGGCCAGGCATATCAGCCCTCGACCGTATTTAGCCATGAAATTAACGGCTTCGGGGGTTACTTTTTCTGCAGCCATACACAGATCGCCCTCGTTTTCCCGGTCTTCGTCATCAACCAGGATGACCATACGGCCCGCTTTGATTTCATCGATCGCTTCATTAATTGTTAATTTTGACATTTTATATGACCAACTCCTTTACACAGTTTTATAGAAAACCGGTTTTATTCAGAAACTGCAGATCGATGCCGGAGCCGGTGTCACCTTCCCCGGA
>Ga0126326_1000032_pt1 | contig 90410 bp, 77 predicted proteins | sample InaspJWI67metaG_FD_94485 | JGI IMG/M metagenome (GOLD analysis project Ga0126326, IMG submission 94485) | Marine gutless worms symbiont microbial communities from Oahu, Hawaii - Inanidrilus sp. 1 OAHU.JWI-67 metaG | ecosystem: Host-associated > Annelida > Digestive system > Unclassified | place... | reverse complement strand
TTATCCTGGTTCATGGGTGGTGTATCCTTTCCTTTTTAGTGTGGCCGGTTGACTGCTGCTAACAATCTACCGGTGGATACACCGCCTTTTCCTTTAAACACAACTTTTAAATATAACTCAAAGTCAAATTCTCCTTTGCTTGAATGGTTATCATCACCTATTCAATATCGAGAATGGAATTCGGCAGTCGATCCCATTAAAAAATTATCGAAAAAGGCGTTTATGCCTAAATCTTCATGCTACCATTACCTATCAGTTGCAAGGAATTGTATATCAACATTCCAAAACGATGAAAAAATAAAACTAAAAAAGTATATGTATGCTATCAGGACAATCTTATGCTGCCAATGGATTGTTGAAAATCTCAACCAGCCACCCATGCATATAAATGAACTGATTACAGTTTTATTAGCTGAGGATGATCTTAAAGAAACCATCAGAAGATTGATTAGCATTAAAATGGAACACCCAGAAAAATATCTTGTTCAAAGATCTCCAATTATCGAAAAATATATTGCTGATCAATCAGACGATTTAAGTAGGAAAATCCCAGAAAATTTTACCAAACCTGAAATTGAGGAATTTGATAAGGTATTCAGAAAAATATTAGACAAAGTGAACATTTGAGAGAATAATATCACTCATCACTGAGCGGCCCATCCGCATATCCACCCAAAAACACAGCTCATGCATCGGGTCCGATCTCGTTATAGCTATGATGGCATTTTTTTTATCCAAAGTACTTGATCTATTACAGTGAGGACTCATTATATAATTTTCAAAGCCGATTTTTTTAGTATAAACGCCCACACGAAGACGCTTGCCCAAATCTATAATGCAGTACGCTAGCCGACAACAAACAAATGTCCTTTATGAATCGGGCTTTGAAGGGAGAATTGATCTAAAATGCTGGAAATCGAGATAGTGGAAGCAGACCTGAACCGGACGGAGCATCAGCAGGCTGTCGTGGAACTGGTTGATGCCTATGCCAAAGACCCGATGGGCAATGGCAAGCCCCTCTCAGTCGAGGTCCGAAGTACCTTGATCCCCGGACTGCAGCAGCATCCTACCACAGTCATCTTCCTGGCCTTTCAGGCAGGCAAAGCCATCGGTATAGCGGTGTGCTTCCGTGGGTTTTCGACCTTCGCTGCCCGGCCGCTGATCAATATCCATGACCTGGCTGTGTTACCTGCCCATCGCAGGCAAGGAGCCGGTCGACGGCTCTTGGAGGAGGTTGAACGCAAAGCGCGGAACACTGGCTGCTGTAAGCTCACACTGGAGGTGCAAGAAAACAATCACAGAGCCAGACAGGTCTATGAAGCGTTAGGGTTTGCACGATCTGAATACGTGGAAGCAGCTGGAGGCGGACTAATTCTATCAAAGCCACTTTAACCCCAAACGTTGAAAAAATGGCCGACCATTCTTATTTTCGTCTCCAACTCATCGTCTTCGCGCTGGTGTCCGCCGCATTCACAAACATTTATATCACTCAACCCGTACTACCGGTTCTGCAACATGAGTTTTCGGCGGACATGGTGCTGGTTTCTTTCAGCGTGTCTGCAGTTATCCTTGGTATAACCATATCTATTTTGCCCTTTGGCTTTCTGGCGGACAGGCTGCCGATCCACCCCATAATACTAACCGGAGGAATCTTGGTGTCCATCAGCGGCCTGATTTGTGCGGTAACAAAAGAGTTTTGGATTTTGATTGGCGCCCGCTTTCTCCAAGGTGTCTTCACGCCTGCCTTGTCCACCTGTATCGCAGCCTATCTGGCAAAAACCCTTCCGATCGCAAGGCTGAATGTTGTGATGGGGTATTATGTGGCGGCAGGGGTGCTCGGTGGAATGGGCGGTCGTTTGTTAGGCGGCTGGATTCACACTTCATTGCACTGGCGCTATGCCTTTGTGTCGGCTTCAATTCTTATCATCGTTACTACACTTGCCGCTGTGCAGGGAATACCGCGCATGATGGCCGATGCGCGACAACGTCAAGATTCAAGCAGTTTTTTTGCTTTATTGAAGCGGTGGGAGCTGCTGCGCATCTATTTGGCTGGTATGGGCAGTTTTTCGATTTTTTCATCCGTATTCAATTACTTGCCCTTCAGGCTGGCCGAGCCGCTCTTTAGTCTTTCCACCGAAATGACGACATTGCTCTATCTGGTTTATGTAGTTGGCATCTTTATGGGCACGACAACCGGCCGGATAAGCAATCGCTTTGGGAACGGCACTACGCTGATAGGCGGTTGTGCGGTTCTCGGCCTTTCATTGGTGCTCATCCTGCAACCATCAATAACCGCAGTTCTGATGGGCCTGCTTGCTGCCTGCGCCGGCTTTTTCACCATCCATGCGGCTGCGGTGGGCGCTCTCAACCGCAAACTTAAGAGCGGACAAGGGCGGGCAAATGCTCTTTATGTGTTGTTTTATTACTTGGGTGGCTGGCTTGGGATTACCGGCACTGGGTTTGCCTACGAACAAGGCGGCTGGAGTGCGCTGATATATATTTGCGCTATCCTTTTAATTTTCCCATTAAACGCCGGTGTCGGCGAGCGTGAAAACAGCAGACGCCGAAGTTCCGCATTCACAGGGCGCTCATAATCACGCATCCGTGGGGCCGCGTATTGTTCTGAAGTAAAGAATCCCCCCAATGGACGGATTGCATCAGACGCACCCGCTGAAATACCCAGCTATAAATTCTTCCCGGCAGATTGTTCATCGACATCGAGCTCATTGTCCTTGACGCAAAAGCGTATCTTTAATATATTTCCAACTTTAAAATAGAGCTCTTGTCTAGTGTCTATCCGGAAGCAGCACCTTGTGGTCACTTACGGCGTTTTAATGGATGAACCTCCTATTTCAATCGGGTGTGGTTGAGTTGGTTAATGAAGGTCGGGAAATAGTCGTCAAACGCGACGAGGGAACCAGACAGTCCGAAGGCCCGCTTCATGCGTTAACACTCAATAACTTCATTTCGACTATATTGTTCAAACGTCATGTTAAAGGTGTATAGACCTTAACGTTTCAGACATAAGTGATGGAAGACACATCGGACAGTTCGATGTCCAAAAAGAAGGCTTTTCTGGAAACGAGCCGCCTGTTTTTTCGTACCTGGTCGGAAACCGACCAGGAGCTTGCGCTGGCCCTATGGGGTGATCCGCGTGTTACAAAGTTCATCGATGCGCGCCCAAAATTGTCTGTAGAAGAGGTTCAGGATCGGCTTGCCAGGGAGATCACCTGTGAAAAAGACTACGGCATTCAGTACTGGCCCATCTTTCTGCGATCAACCGGCGAGCACGTCGGCTGCTGCGGTCTGCGGGCCTATGATCTACCGCGCAATATATATGAAATCGGCTTTCATATCCGTGCCGACCACTGGGGGCATGGATTTGCAACAGAGGCAGCGCAGCGGGTGATGGACTACGCCTTTAATGTCTTATCCGTCTCGGGACTTTTTGCCGGTCACAATCCCAACAACGCCGTCTCACAACATCTGATGCAAAAGCTTGGTTTTCGCCATACGCATGATGAGTACTATGCCCCTACCGGTTTGCAACATCCATCATATATTCTAACAGCCGAAGCGTATCGCCGCATATATTAGGCGCTTAATAACTTTGTGGCTATACTTGCCGGTGTTTCCGGGTTGGGTACTACAGATCAGCGACACAAGGAACGCTTTTAACCTGGCGGCTTGCAGGTCGCAACTGTTAAAGGACCGATCGCAGGTTCGGGTCGCTATTTCAATCAAAGGAGGGAATCAAAATGAAAAAAGTTCGTTGGGGTGTGTTAAGCACCGCTAAAATAGGAATTGAAAAAGTCCTTCCGGCCATGCAGCAGGGAGAGCTCTCTGAAATTACCGCCATCGCCTCGAATAATCTCGAAAAAGCCCAAGCAGCAGCGAGGGAATTGGGCATACCGACCGCATACGGATCATATGAAGAACTGCTCAGCACCCCGGAAGTCGAAGCCGTTTACATACCGCTGCCCAATCATCTGCATGTACCCTGGTCCATCAAGGCCCTGGAAGCCGGCAAACACGTGCTGTGCGAAAAACCGATCGCGATGACCGCAGCAGAAGCACAAAAACTGCTCGACACGGCTGAAAAGTATCCGGCGCTGAAAATAATGGAAGCATTCATGTATCGCCACCATCCGCAATGGCAGCAGGCCAGGCAGCTGGTCGAGGATGGCAAAATCGGCGATCTGCGCACGATCCAATCATTTTTCTCATATCACAACGTCGACCCGGATAACATTCGAAACAAAGCTGAAATCGGTGGCGGTGGATTGATGGACATCGGCTGTTACTGCATTTCGCTTTCGCGATTCATCTTTGGCACCGAACCGCAGCGCATCTGCGGAATCATGGAATATGATCCCAAGTTTAAAACCGACTGCCTGACCAGTGGTATGTTGGAATTCGACCAGGGCACATCCACTTTTTGCTGTTCGACCCAATTGGCGCCTTACCAGCGGGTCAACATCTTTGGTACTGACGGGCGGATTGAAATTGACATTCCTTTCAATCCCCCACCCGACCAGCCGAGCAAAATTAAATATCAACATGGAAACGAGATCAGCGAGATTTTTTTGGACATTTGCGATCAGTATAAAATTCAGGGCGATCTGTTTTCAAAAGCCGTGCTCGATGATTCGCCGGTTCCAACGCCGCTGGCCGACGCCGTCGCCAACATGCAGGTAATCGATGCGCTCATCCAATGCGCCAGAGACGGAATCTGGGTAAAATGAGCCGGTATGATGAAACTTCAAAATATTAGCGCAACAGTAAAGGAGTGGTTTTTATGAGTGTTTCAATGGAAAAGGTGGTGAGCATCCGTTACACCCTGAAAGACAAAAACGGCGATATACTCGACGGTTCGGATGGCCAACCACCTTTGACATATAGGCAAGCTTTAGGCAAAATTATCCCCTGCCTGGAGAACCAAGAATGATCCAACAGATAGATCACATCAACATTGTCGTAGGCGATCTTATCGGCGCAACGAAGTTTTTTTTGGATCTCGGATTCCAAAAGAAGGCCGCCTCGCGTCTCAGCGGGCGCCAAATGTCCGCTGTAACCGGTCTTGCAGACATTGAAGCCGAATACGTTGCGCTTTCGCTGCCCGGTGCGGACACCCATCTGGAGCTTATTCAGTACATCTCACCATCGGGAGGTAAAGATCCCGAGTTAAATACGGCCAATCGGCTCGGTTTTCGTCATTTGGCGTTCTCGGTGGATAATATCGAGGCAGTGGTTCAAATGCTGAAAGCCAAGGGTGTCGAATTTGTGAGCGATATCCAGACCTGGAAAAAAACGGGAAAAAAGCTCGTCTACTTTTACGGACCGGATGGTATCCTTCTTGAACTGGCGCAGTACCCGCAATCGTGAATGTAAGCATTAGTGGGTTTTTGAACAAAAAATGGATTAGAGCGTCAGCATTGTGACGCTCTAATCCATTTTTTGTTGCATTCGTTGCAGCGAATGAACTCCTCACCCATAAATTCATGCAAGATCAGGGTATACCGCCGTCAAGTTTCATAGACTGAAAATTATGCAGCACTGCTCGAAGAATAATGGTTTTTCTCGTTAGGCTTGCAGCCTTGATCCCTATGTTTTATTAGATTTCACCCATTTACAGAGGATCTATTCGGCATCATTGACGACAGTTTATGAAATTTGGTTATGGCACTTATTTTATTGCAAATCGTGACAATTGACCAAAAAATTATCACCAAAAAATAATCTATTTTTGGCTTAACTTTTGCATAAAAATGGTCGATTATCCAAGAATCGGCAGGGTCTCCCGCGTCTGATACATATACTAACTGACAAAATGCGTGCCTGAAATATGAGAGGAAAACGCGTAACAGATGGAAACAATAGTAATGCGACATATCATCGCTAGCCGGAAAAATAGGAGGTTAATTTATGAAAATCATTGTTGCTGACGATTCGGCTGTAATCAGGAAAATAATTGAGAAGTCTGTTGAATCATTAGGATATGAAACATTGCATGCAGGCAACGGTCAAATGGCTCTGGAGCTGCTGGAAAAAAGTGCCGAGGAAGTTGCGCTTGTAATTCTTGACTGGAACATGCCTGTTGTAAATGGATTAGAGGTATTGAAATCCATGAGGGAAGACAGCCGCTTCGGCAATATACCGGTATTGATGGTTTCGACAGAATCTGAGGAGGCCAAAATCGGCCAGGTTTCAGAAGCCGGCGCAAATGGATATTTGTCCAAACCGTTCAAGGCCGAAGAGCTGAGCGCCGTCATTCAGAAAACGATATAAGGCCTAATTCTCTTGCCTGTACGGTTAATGGAGATCGCCCGAATTGTTAACTTTTTAGGCAAAGCCCTCCATATCAATTTTTACCTGGTGGATTTTTAGTCACCATTAAATAAAATATTACAAAGCTATTCAAAACTGGAGTTTAACTATGAGTGACATCCTTCTTGTTGATTGCAGCCCGAAAATGACCCAGGCAATCACAAAACTACTGGGAGACACTGCAAAGCTTCGCAGCGCGGCTTTCGAAGAGAAAATGAATCTTGACGATTGCGGGATGATCATCCTGGCTTCGGCCAGTGACCATGATACTATTGTACATCATATCAGAAAGTTAAGATATTCATGTAACTTTCGGGATATTCCCATCATTCTTATTAAACAAAATGAAAATCACAACCCGGTCCAGACGTATATTATAGCGGGCGCAACCGAAGTTCTTGATCTGGGTATCCCCACTGCTGCTTACCGGCAGATAATCCAGGGTTACATGATCCCCGGCCGCCAGCCCCTGGCAGCAGAAATGAAATACCTGAATCCTTTTATTCAAAACACTCAAATCGTTCTTGAGACAATGGCTTCGATGGAATCAAGTTTCCTCGAAGTTTACTTTTCCAACGACTTTCGCATATTCGGCGATATTTCCGGTATAATAGGCCTTTCCGGAGCATCCGAGGGAACCGTTGTGGTCACCTTTTATTGGGACCTGGCCCGCATGATAATTGCGGAAATGATGAATGTGGGAGAGGATGAAATTAATGCGGATTTAATTCACGACGGTGTCGGTGAACTCATCAACATGATTGCCGGTTCCACCAAAAAGGACCTCGTCGGATCTCCATACCATTTTGAACTCTCACTGCCCTCGGTGGTAGTGGGACACGGTCATCAGATAGGCCATCCCGAAAATGCAAGCATCGCTGTGATGATCTTCGACGTGGCCGGCAGCGCCTTTGCTTTGCAGGTGGGTCTTAAGCCAAAATAAAAAGATTTGAGAATCACACAGTGAAATCGCCGGTATCAGTCGGAACTTTAATTAATAATTATTTCACCGTTTGGTTCACAAGAAATGCGCAGTGACAAGAATCCATGAGCGATAATAGTGATATCCTCCTTATCAATCGATACAAAGATTTTCTGGAAGCCATATGCGCTTACCTGCGTCATTCAGGATATACGGTGCATAAGGCATTTGACCTGGCCGGCGCTTTAAATGCACTATCATCTTATCCTGTGGGTCTAATTATTTGTGACACGGCTCTTCAGGACATTGATGGTTACGATTTCCTTCGTTTTCTCAAAAAGGACCCGCTTCGCAAGTCAATTCCCGTTGTCTTTTTTGCTCCGACCACCGATGGGGGTCAGTCGTTAAAAGCGCTCGAGGTCGGGGCCACTGATTTCCTGGTTTATCCGCTGCAAGTGGAAGCTTTAATCAGCCGCATCTGTAAAATCATGCCTATTAATGAAAGCACGGAAAGGATGCGCCCCAATGATGATCCTTCCGAGGTTGCTCCTGTCTCGCCTTCAACAAATGCTGTTGTTTCAACCAAAGATAATAAAGATACGCGAAAAAAGCATATTTTCCCCCATCTGCGTATCGAAATCTCCCGGGATGGTCTATTGTGGATACCCGGTATGATAAAGAATTTTAGCCGCGACGGCATGTATGTGGAAACCGCTCTATTAGCAAAACAAGGTGCTACACTCAACTTTCGGTTTTCGACACCGAAGGGTATGTACATTATCACTGGCTTTGTAAAACATATAGCATTTAATGATATCGAGAAACCGACAGGCATAGGCGTCAGCATAAACAACAGCACGGAGTGGGTGGAAATGCACAAGTATATGGATTCACTCCAAGGTAAGGTCTCTGCCGATGCTGCCAAAAAAGACGCCGCTAATAAGCAAAGCGCTTCGCTACCGGTAACCCCGGCCGATCCGCCACCGGTCACCCCGGCCGATCCACCACCTAAGCATGAAGTCAAAGTCCTGGACAGATCTTCCGCAGTCGCTGCCTCTCATAATTCAGATGAAATGTCATATGCCAACCGATTCTATCAGAGCCTGATTGGCAAGCAACTGGACAACTATAAGGTCGTTTCTTTTATCGGGTCGGGAAGTATGGGTGGCGTTTTCATGGGTTGGGACATTGCCTTGGAACGGGAGGTCGCACTGAAGGTGATCTCCTACGTGCTTTCATCCCAGGAAGCCTATCGAGAAAAGTTTATTAATGAGGCCCGCGTAATATCAAAACTGGACCACCCGAACATCGCCCAGATCTATTATATTGGATTTTCGAGCAACATCCTCTATTTTGCAATGGAATTCATTCCCGGAAATACGCTGCAAGTCCTTGTCAAGAAGTATGGCCAGCTAAACATACTAAAGGGTCTGGATTATTTAATTACCACCTGTGAGACGCTCGATTTTGTCTGCAAAAAAAATATTATTCATCGTGATATAAAGCCGGACAATATCATCATCAATGAAAAGGGCATTTTAAAAATCGTGGACTTCGGGGTGGCCAAAACGATCGATTTGGATTACAGGGGGGGCAAAGAAGGAAAAGTTGTGGGGACTCCCTTTTATATATCACCCGACTCCATCGCAGGCGGTCCGGTTGATCATCGCAGCGACATATACTCTTTGGGCGCCTCATTTTATCACGCGTTTGCAGGTTATCCGCCTTTTAGCGGCAAAGACATAAAAGAAATTATTTTCAAACACCTTAACAGCAAAATTACGCCAATGGGGAAAATAAACCCAAAGGTTCCCAAATCTCTTAGCAATATTATTGCAAAAATGATGGCCAAAGATCCAGCCAAAAGATATCAGGATTATCAGGAGCTCAATATTGATCTCAAATTATTTCGCTCTCACGCAATGAAGGCACAACTGAAAAATCGGCCCATTCCTTCCAATCCGTGGCGATCGGTTGATTCAAAAAACGCCCAGAATTAGCGCCCCGACCGTCGAGTTTTACTTTTCTGGCAGCTTCAACACCAAGGGAATCGCCAACAATCCAAACACGGCACTTAGCAGATAGGCGGCCTGCAAACCGATCAAATCGCCGATGAACCCGACCACAACGACGATGGCCGAACGGGCCATGAATGCAATCATCATAAAAATGCCGTTGGCGGTTGCTGGACTGTTTCCGGCATGCTCCTGCACCAGGGCCAGCATGACCGGTGTGGTTGAGAGCAGCGTAAAGCCGATAAGTATCAGCGCCGGAAAACGAAACCACCCGCCGATTCCGACAAACAGAAGCAAACTGATCGGGGCACCTGTCAGTGAAATCAGCAGCACCTTGCGCCGGCCGAAACGATCGCTGAATGAGCCGAATATAAGAACCCCGGCAACACCGGCAGCTTCGTAGACGGTCAGTGCGATGCCGGCCAGCCACAGGTTGCCGGTTTCCAATTTGATAAATGTCGGCAGAAAAGTGGCCATCGATGCGTGCATGAATCCGCGGCAGGAAAGAATCACCGTCAGCGGCAAAAAAATGGAGTGCATTTCACGCCATGTTTCTCTGATAGAAGAACGGTGGTGGTGCCTGACGACGATCGATTCATCGCCAAAACGGAAAAAAAGCCACAGTGAAGCGGCAATCCCCACGATCATTACCGAATAAAAACCTTCCAGGCCCAGAAGCAACACCGCTCCAACGGCGGCCAGCGGACCAACGGTTCTGGCCAGTTCCCCACCGGTCATGTAGAAACTCATGCCTTTGCCTTTATGATTGCCGGACAACCGGGCAACCATCACCGGTGACGGCACATGGAAAATCGAAACACTGATTCCGGCAATCAGCATGAGGATCAAGAGCATAGCGTAGCTGGGCGCCAGTCCGATGAGACTCATCGAGACGGCCGTGATCATGGGAGCAAGGAAAATAAAGTAGCGTACACTGATCCGGTCCGCCAGCTTGCCGATGTATGGATTTAACAGCGCCGGCAGCTGCATCATCGTCGACAAAAAACCGGCCTGGGTCAGCGACATGGAAAGTTTTTCGATCAACAGAGGCAGCAGCGGCGATAAAAAGCTTGAATAAACATCGTGGATAAAATGAGATATGGACAGTGCCAGAACCTGGCCGGTTTGAAAGCCATGTTTTGTAGATGCAGTTGATTGTCTGGCGTTGATCGTGGTTTCTGAGGACATCCGCTGTCTATTGATTGTTTAAGCCCACTATTTATCAATGGTTTGTTTTTCGTCGACAATGGTTAGCGCTGTTTGCAGGATGACTGTCAAACGCACCTCGTCGCGCTTTACCCAAGCCTTAACCCCTTTTATATTGCAGCTCATATCGACTCATATCTCGAATCCTGAATCCTGCATACGTCCTGTATACCCTGTATCCGGAATCTCGCATCCTGTATCCTGAATCTTGCATCCTGTATCCTGTATGACTTGACGCCGTATGTATCAACCATTACTTCCCACTTCCAGTCAAATATTTCTCCCCAAGCTGCCCCTCGACAGTCTTCAGTGCTTCCATTTCCGGCGGCTTAAATCCAAAAACGATTTCAAGAAACCGCATCGTGATGCGAAAAGTCGCCCCCCAGAGCCTTTCGACAGTGTCCTCTTCCTCGTGGATGAAGCAGCAAAATTCCTTAACGCTTTGACCGTCTCCCGCCTGGGAGGCAATGTCGATCCGCAGCCGGTATCGGGCATAATTGTTTGGATTCATTAGACTTCGAACGGGTATGTACACGACTTTTTCAACTTCCCAGTTGGGTCTGAATCTTGCCTGGCGGCGAACCCAACACACCAGGGGATATATGATGCGCTTGAACATGACCAGCTTCTCAGGCGGCAATGGGCCCAGGAACTTCACCCCCAGCGGATTCAACCGCATCTCTTCAAAACTCTCGCGCAGCCCGGTGGCAAAAAGCAGGGCCATGTTTTGGGTTGTTTGATGGTCCTGCGTGTTCCAAAGCTGCCAGTTTTCCCAGCGCTTCAGCGGCGAGCCGGGCAGAAAGAGTAGCCTGGCAAGGGCGGCATCCAGATGGGCTGAAATACTGCCGCCTGGACAGCATAAGTCCCCCGGCTGCCGCACCTTCACCGAACGTTTGTTCAGGATCAGGCACGGTTCGGAGGGTCCGGCACCGTTTGCAAAACGCCGGCAGCCGAGCAAAAAGAGCACCGAAGACGAAAAGGTAGAATCGACCGAATCTTCCGTGAATAGGTGTTCATCGAAAGTGCTTACGTGCAGCGCCTGCTGTATATGCGCCCACAATGCATGCGGATTATCCAATATGTGTTCTGGCTGTTGCGTAATGGGCATATTCATTCACACGGCTTACTTCTACTATTGGAGATTAATGCCTGAATTTTGCACGATTCGGAGGCATTCTCATGCAAGATTCAGGTAATATAGCTATTGGCATGAATATATTCCGATTGGCAGAGGAGTATACGACAGTAAAATCCCCCTGTCCCCCGTTCGTACAAGAGGGAATAGGGGGGATTTAGAACCTGGGTCAAACGGAACAAACTTCTGAAATTTGCTATAAAACAGATAGCCCGGAATTACAATTGCTGTGAGCGTAAAAAAAATTATTTCAACCCGTATCTCAAGAAGGCACAGGCTCAACAGGCCGGAGAACGAAATGATGGTTCAAACCGGTTTTGGCTGGCAGCCGTCATATTACAGTTCTATAGGGTTGGCTCAAAACGGCAAGTGAAATGCCTTAAAATTTCCGGCTGGTAGGTAATACGATACCCGCAAGGCGCTTTCCTGTTACCCCAGACAGTTTCAATCACTTCGGTCAGAAAATCAAAGTGGCTAGATAAATTTTTCAATTTTGGCGTCTTTTTTCAGGTCATCGAGGTACAAATCAACGCCCTGTTTAACTTTCTGCTGCTTCAGATGCTGTTCGAGTCTGTCTTTAACTTCGTTATATGCCAAAACGCCTCCAGACTTTTTGTCAAATACCTTGATCAGATGAAGTCCAAAGGGCGTTTCGACTATCTCGCTGACCTGGCCTATTTCCAATGCAAAGGCCGCATTTTCAAACGGTTTGACCATTTGCCCGCGCTTGAAATAATCCAGATCCCCGCCTCTGGAACTACTGGGTCCTTCGGAATACTCTTTGGCCAGGGCCGTAAAATCTTCACCTTTTTTCAGTTTGCCCTGGATGTTTTCAATTTTCTTGCGGGCTTCGGCTTTTTGCGGCTCTGTCGCATCAGCCTCGACTTTTATCAGGATATGGGAGGCTTTGACCTCTTCCGGCTGTCTGAATCGATCCAGATTCGCGTTGTAGAATTCTTTAGTCTCATCGTCTGATATTTTTATCTTCTCAGCGATCTGAGTTTTGACCAACTCATTGATAGCCAACCCTTTTTCAATCTGCTCCCTTATGACCGCCTCGGAAAGGTCCATTTGCTTGATGGCTTCTTGGTATGCCGCATCATTGGGAAATCGCTTTTTGATATCGTTAATCTGGTTCTCGACCGCTTGAGATTCGACCCGAATTTCCTTTTTACGGCTATCCTGATAGAGCAACTCGGTCTCAATCATTCGATCCAGTATCTGCTTTTTTACCATTTGCAGCTGAAATTCGGGAAGTTGCTGGCCTTCGCGTGCAGCCCGTTGCTGGTACAGATTCACCTCTCTGTCATATGCTTCGCGGCTGATAGCGGTGCCGTTCACCGTGGCAACCTTATCCATGGTCGGCTCCGGCGTCTGGGCCAGAGCGGACAGGTTTGCCGCGATAATGGATAACACAAAGATGATGAGTAAAATGCTCCCTCGTGATTTCATAATGTCGGATTTCCTTTCACAATTAAGTTCGACCTGCGCATGACCGATTGGATTATCATTCAGTGGTCCACCCGGGCCCGTTTAGATTCTCGATTCTTTCCTGAAATGCAAAATCTTCCTACATGAAACAGTAAGACGAAAAATCGGCTGTTTCAACAAGGATACCACTTTGGGTGCGGATATGTCGATCATTAATTTTTATTTACAGCAACAGAGAAATTGAAGAGTCAACAGAAAAACAGGTATTTCCCCGACCAGCAGGCTATTTAAAAAGGAATACGGTCCATATGGTTACTCGCCAAAGAAAAGCTTTTTTAGTCACCGCTTTAAAATCACCGGGCTTTCCATTATGGTTGCGGGGGAATAAGAAATGAAAACTGTTTGTGGTCGCAGATGAGTTTTTGAGGTCGCAAATATGCGAGTCCGGTTCCATCAAAGTTGTTGAACACCGGATTGTACTGTGCTAAAGGGATTTTCCTGCCGTCAAGGGCAAAGGTCAGCATTGTCTATTATCGCTGAAAAATATAATGTAACCTATTTGGCCGGACAGGTTCTCTATGCCTGAAAAATCGAAGCCGTTAACCAAGTTCGAATAAATCTGTCAATTCAATAGGAACCCAAAATGCCGATTTACGAATACCAGTGCAAAAGCTGCTGCCACTGTTTTGAACACCTGACATTATCGCCGCGGGAACCGTCGCCCGAATGTCCGCAGTGCCTGTGCCCGGATGTCGAAAAACTCATGTCTGCCGGCTGCGTGAGAGCGCAAGGCATTGCCAGAGGATCGGGAGGCTTTGCATCGTCCGCCTGCAAACCGTCGGGCTGATCGATTTAATCCAGCGCCCCGGTCCGGGGCGATGATAACTGTGAGATCAAATTATAATGTGAGGTTATTTTTAGACGGGCCCTCAGGTTCTACACCAGTTCCAGATCTTCAAGCACCGCTTTTACTTTCTCCAATTCTCCTTCACTCAAACTCAGCGAGGCCATTTTCATGCGGGCTGAGCCTCTTCCAAGAAAGCCTGTGGCGGCTTTAATGGCGGCAATACCCCTTGGGGTCACCCGAATGATCTCGTACAGGTCATTGATCGCTTTTTGATTGACGATCACCTCCGTCGTATTGCCGGCCACGGAAGCCAGGTACATCTTGACATAGGGTTCGATCCAGACATTGCCCAGTCCGGTGACCATACCGTGCCCACCCAGCAGCAGGGCGGATGCGTCCAGATAATCTTCGCCCTGAATCCATGAAAAATCCTTCGGCACTTTGGACAGCAGCCCTCTTGAAACCTGAATAAAGTCGCCCGTGCTGTCTTTGATGCCGGCGATGTTGTCCGTGCCAGCCAGTTGTAACACCGTTTCGAGTTCGATCAAATTGTGGGTATGCTGGGGGATATTGTACAGGATGACCGGACAGGGAGACGCTGCGGCAATTTGACTGAAATGATCAAATATTGCCCGTTGTGAAGCAGAATAGTAATAGGGCGCCACCGCTACGATAAAATCCGGCTCCAGGTTGGAATACCGGTCGATTTCAGCGAGCACCTGCTCGGTGGACGCCTGAATACAGGCCATGCACAGGAACTGTTTCCCGCCCGATATCCCATTTACTTTTTTGAGGAGGTCGACTTTTTCTTCGGCGGTTAAATACGGCCCTTCTCCGGTGGTACCGGCAATAAAAAAACCGTTGACTCCGGCGGATGAAAGATAACGCACCTGTTTCTCGAGCAGCCGAAAGTCGACCGCACCACTATCGGTCACGGGTGTGATTAAGGCCGGAATAACTCCCTCAAGCTTTCTTTGTCCTTCTGCCTGAGTCATTTCTGTCTCCTTTCGGATATCCGATTAGCAGTTCGGATGTCGTAACCTTGTTGCTTTAGTTCGTGGATTTTCAACTCAATGCGTTGCGAAATCGTATCGGCATCGCCTGCTATGGGACAATAGGACCTCGGGCTCGCAATGATTCCTTGCCGTGCGAGGTATGCTTTCAATATCGGCGGGATACTGGATGCATCCGGATACAGCCCATCAATTTGGTTAATGGCCCGTTGGCATGCTTCAGCGGCTTTCCTTTGGCCTCGGTTATGGGCATCATATGTTGCTGCTAAAAGCCGTGGAAAAATATTTGCCATACTCGATACCGCACCGGCAGCGCCTTGCTGCAGCGCATCCAGCAGCAGCGCCTCATCTCCCTGAAAAATATGAAAACCCGGTGATTGAAATCTCAGCAATCGGGTCAGATAGACTCGGTTTCCGGAAGAGTCCTTAATACCCAAAACGTTGGGCAGCAAAGCCATTTCCCCCACCAGATCCGGAATGATATCTTTGCGTTTCCAACGGCGCGTGACAATACCGATATTGTTGTAAAGCAGGACCGGAAGCTTGGACAAGCGGCTTAAACGCTCCATGTGTCGGCAGAGATTTCGGTTGCTGTGATAGTATAAAGGAGCGATAACAAGGGCATGCGGAGGCGTCGGCAGGCAGCCGATCTCGATCACGTTCCGGGTGGTCTCCTCAACAGATTTCCCCGTGACGCCCGCCGCCACCGGCACACGATCTCCACCGGCATCCACCACGGCTTGAATCGCCGACCGCTGTTCCTCGAACTTCAAGTATTGAAATTCGCCGGTGGTGCCCATCACGAAGATACCGTTCACGCCGCCGTCAATAACATATTCGACCAATTTGCGCAGGCTTTCCGCATCCACCCGCCCGTCGGCCTTAAACGGAGTCACCAAGGGGACAATAATTCCGCGTAATTTTTCAGATGGGGTTTTCATACATCCGACTGCAGGCCTTAATTAACCTTGATAACCTGCCAGACGTGGAATCCATAGAACCGTGTCCGGGAAATAGGTTATGATTGCCAGTGCCAGAAGTTCAAAGAAGATAAATACGAGCATTTCTTTCATCACTTTTCCCAGAGGCGTCCCACTTATCCCGCTGGCGATAAAGGCCGTCGGTCCAAAAGGGGGGGTATCCAAAGCTATCATCAGGTTAAATACCGTGACCACGCCAAAATGCACCAGGTCGATGCCGGCCTCTTTGACAAGAGGTATAACCAGGGGCACGATAATGAGAAGAATGCTGGAGACATCTATGAAACAGCCCAGAACCAGAAAAAGGATATTTAGCGAAAGCAGAACCGTCATCTGGCTCTGCATGAGGCCCAGGTCGATAAACGCTCTGGTGATCAGAACCGGAATCTCTTCTCTTGCCACCACATAGCCGAATATAAACGCACAGGCCACAATAAAGCTGACAAAACCGCTGCTGGCAACGGTCTCAATGAATACTTTATAAAGTGCTTTCAGATCCAGAGTGCGGTAGACATATATTGACAGGATCAACACATAAACCCCTACCACACCCGCTGCTTCGGTGGGCGTGAAGATACCGCCGTAAATGCCGCCCAGAAGAATAACCGGGGCCATCAGAATAAAAGAGGAGCGTAAAACGATTCGAACAAATTCCGTGAAAGGCGGCCATTGTCCGCTGGGGTATTTTCGGATACCGGCAAGAATAAACACCAGGATCATCAGAACCCCGGCCAGGATGAATCCGGGGATGACGCCCCCTAAGAACAGATACCCTACCGAAGCCCCCGAGAGCATCGAATAGATGACCATGGGAATACTCGGAGGAATTATGGGACCGATGGTGGCCGAAGCACATGTGACGGCGCAGGCAAAAGGTCCATCATAACCGGCATCTTTCATGGCCTTTATTTCAACAGTTCCCAAACCGGCTACATCTGCAATTTCAGAACCGGACATTCCGGCAAAGATAATGCTGGAAACAATGTTGACATGGCCCAGTCCCCCCCGCATAGGTCCCACCAGTATTTTAGCAAAATCAAACAGCCGGTCCGTCAATTTCCCGGAGTTCATGACTTTGGCTGTAAAGATGAATAGCGGAACCGCCATGAGGATAAACTGGTTTTCATACTGGATCACCATGGTGTCCATGACCGTTGACAGGTCGATACCGGTAATCAGCAGGTAAAGAGCAGCGCTGATAAACATCCCGAAGGCGACGGGGTATCCGAGGGCAAATATGATCAGAAACGTTACGAGCCAGACGGCTACAGCCACGGCAACACCTCCTCGCGTTCGGTCGCTTTTCCAAGCATTCGACGAACGTTGTAAACGATATCTCTGATACAGTGGATCAATGTCAGGCCGATAAAAAGCGGAAAGCATACGAGCAGGTAAGTCCAGGGAATCCGCAAAGCCGATGCCTTAATTCGATAGTTCCATGCAGTGTACTCGATGCAAGGCAGCAGCAAAACAAGCATCACAACAGCCAGCAGCAGGTCGAATATTATATCGATCAAAAGCTGTCCCTTTGGCGGGAGGTGGCGGTAAAGGATATCGAATCGGATATGCAGGTTGTAACGCTTGGCCAGGGTGGCACCCAGGTATATTGTCCAGACAAAACAGTAAATCGAAAGCTCAAAAAATTTAGGGGTCGGTGAATTTAACACATAACGTGCAAACACCTCGATGGACACCGAAATGAGCATGAGAATGAAAATCCAGCACGCCAAGTGAATCTCGAAAAAATCGAATACTCTGTTCAAGAATTTGTGCATGAAGCGCTTCCTGTACAAAACCGGTAAGGCTGCCGTGGAGGACACGGCCGGCAGCCGAGAATTCCTCCACGGGTTGCCTGCTATTTTACATTCTGAATTTTCGAATACATCCCGGCACCCCAGCGTTCATCAAATTTGCCCTGGCTGTAGTATTGCTGGGCGTGATCCATAAACGCCTGTTTATCCGGTACAACGACTTTCATGCCGTACTCGGTTTGAAAACGGCCGAGCAGATCAGCCTCCTGATCCAGTATCAGGTAGTTTGAATAATTCCGGGCCACTTCCAGTGCTTTCTTGATATAGACTTTATACTCATCGGGCATACCCTGCCAGAGTTTCTCGTTTATGGTCGGCGTCACATAACCGATCATGTGGTCCGTAAGCACGATATACTTGGTTACCTCATAGAATTTTTGGGCATAGTCGGTTGGAAGGGGATTGTCCTGTCCGTCGATAGTACCCGTTTTCAGGGCCATGTAGACTTCACCGAATCCGAGTGGCGTCGGTTTTGCACCCAGGGCTCTTCCGACATCCAGCCAGGCTTCAGCATTCGGCATTCGCAGTTTGACACCCTTTAAATCAGAGGGGCTTTTTACAACACCCACTTCTTCAATGAAATTGAGTTCTCTCGTTCCGAGATACCAGACATCCAGAACGCGGAGGTTGGATTTCTTCGCCAGCGTATCCCAATATTCCTGGCCGATGGGCCCCAGAAGTACCCGATACATGTGATCAAGGTCTCGGTACAAGTATGCGACCTCCAGTACACCGATTTCGGGATAATCTGCCATGTCCGCAAACCACGAGGCACTGGCATCGATGGACATATCTATCGTCCCTTTCATAATTCCCAGGAGACTGGTCTTTTGATTGGCCAGCTGCCCGGAATGGAACACTTTTACCTGTATCTTGCCGCCGCTCAACTTGTCGGCAACTTCGGCAAACTTTTCCATGCCTTTGACGATTGGCTGTGTCGGTGCAGCCACGGTGGTAAAACGCAGCGTATACGTTTTATCCGCCGCCAGACCGAGGCTGGTGCCAAATACCAATCCCAACACTAAAACGCCGATGATTATCCTGTAACGTTTCATGGCTTCCCTCCTTTGTTGTGACAAAAGGTTCATATTCCGAAGCTGCCAATTCAAATTTGGCCGACTTCGCATTCACAGAAAAGTCTTATCACCTCCTTACTTTAAGGATTTGAATGGACCGATCACTCGGCTTTCCTCCCTGTTTCCAAAGTGCTGCAGATTTGCAGGAATTCAATGACACGCGTGTCCGGCGTCGATGCCTGAATATCAGCCATTACCACATCGCAGGGTGCCAGTTCGCGATATACCCTTTGCATATCCGTTACGATCTCTGCAAGGGTGGCATCTTGAAGTTTGGTGGGCCAATAAAGGACCGCCCGGCGTGCTTCTGGAAAAGTTTTCCTGACCCGCTGTAAATCGGATTCCATCCCCATATCAAGATAACCGAGCTTGGGTAGCTGCGCAAAGGCCTCGATATAGGGCGTCACATCCCAGTTGCAGGTATGGACGCCGAATCGCTCAAAATTCAGGGCAATTCTCTTATCATAGGGTATCACAAATTCGCGGCACATCTTCGGAGAAATCATGTTGACCGTGCAGTTGCTGACACTTAAAAGGTTGATGTAAAAGCCGGATTGGCGCTGTTTTGCCTGGACCATCTGAGTCAGTTCGATCATCACGTGACAAATTATGCCAAAAAAGTGGTGAACCAGCTCCGGACGCTCAAGCATATCGAGAAATATGTTTTGCCCCCGCATGTGAAACGCATTGTTTAAAACCCCCTGGACATGCAAATACCCATGAATTTTGCCCCACCGTGATTCAATAATATCCATTTGTTGGAAAAGCTCTTCAACGAATGATCCTGCAAGAATCTTTTCCACGGTCAATTGCTCCATCTCTTCAACCGATAGATGCCGACCGGGTTCGAGCTGCGGCCACCGATCCGGCGCAAAGCGCAGCCTGAAGCCAAATAGACGCGGTATGCAATATATGCCAAAACAGCCGGAAAGTGTGGCCAGATCGTCTTTATAAGCCAAATTCCAATACGGAACCTGTGGAAAACGTTTGGTCAACTCGGCCTTCATTTTTTTCAGGCTTTTATAGCGATAGATGGGATCTGTGTGCCAGGGTTCTGAAAAATCGACCGCGGCGCGCCGACAAAACCAGCCGGGTTCGAAACCCAGCGAAACCCGCATTCGGGACTCGGTTCCGTCCGCCGATTCGCGACTACCCGTTCCGCCCATGGGTATATGGTGTCGCAGTTGCAGCACCGGCTTTGATCCTCCTTCCGTCTGTCTATTCGGTGACCGGAGTGTCTTCATATAAATCGAACGCCTCGAGAATTTTAATGATCCGATATACCGATTTTACGGCTCCATCCAGGGCCGCGTTTGAAAGGGTGTCTTTTTTGGATCGTCTTGGGATTGCTTCCGATGGACGTATGGCAGGTATTGTTCACATACAAGAACAAGAATCCATACATTAGACAAGCAATGCTTAACTTGCCATAAAAAGTCAATCCAAAATTTGTGATGCTGGACAGCTTCGATTATTATGATAAGTATTGACAGGATGGATTGACAGTGTCCAATAAAGTTGACTCATTTTTAAAGTAAGTTACGGGATCTGACATCAAGCATATATCGCAGGACGCAACAATGGCACCCGGGTATTAATATTGCAAGCGATGGGCTCCGCTCTGTGAATGGACAGCGCCATGCACACTGTTTTACTTTTACAGCTCCCTATCCCCCAGCTGAATTACGGCAGGCAGACCGGCAACATCCCCCTGGGGGCTGCCTGCCTGAAACTGGCCGCGGCAGCGGTTCCCGGGGCGAGCATCGAGATTCTGCCTGAGAGCACCGTTTCGTATCTTGCGGATGCACCGCTCCTCCGGCTGATTCTTTCCCGCAGGCCGGATGTGATCGGATTCACAGTCTACTGCTGGAACGTCCGGCGCTCGCTTTACCTGGCCGACAAGATCAAAGAGCATTATCAGCCACGGATAATCTTCGGCGGTCCGGAAGTCACCCCTGACAACCGGCTTATTCAATCCGATAGCGTTGATTTCCGCGTATACGGTGAAGGAGAAGCGGTTTTGCAGCGCCTGCTGCAGGACCCGGATATTTGGAAGATCGGATCGACTTCGGCCAGCGCCGATGCGAATTTCAAGTCCGATCCCAGCCCCTATCCCGGCGATCTGCTGGAGCCCGCCATCGAAAACATGATGCTGCTCGAAACCCAGCGAGGCTGTCTCTACAACTGCGGTTATTGCTATTACAACAAATCCCGGGCCCGGATTGCTGTCAAAGAAGAGCCGCTTGTTCTCGAAGGCGTGCGGTGGGCCCTGGCGCAGGAACTTGCCGAATTGTTTTTTCTGGATCCATCCCTGAATATCCGACCGGGGCTCAAGGACCTGCTCAAAAGAATCGCCGGCATGAACCGCAACAGGTCCCTGGCGCTACTCAGTGAGATACGGGCCGAAGCGGTTGACGCAGAAACCGCAGACCTTTTTGCCGCTGCCGGATTCAGCTGGTTTGAAATCGGGCTGCAGACCATCAACGCCCAAGCACTGAAAATAATGAACCGGCCGACGGATCTGCAAAAGTTTCTGACAGGCGCCGGCAATTTAAAAAAAAGAGGGATCACCCCGGCCATCGACCTGATCGTCGGCCTTCCGGGCGACGATCTCAACGGGTTTAAACGTTCGGTCGATTTTATCGTCAAAAACAAACTCCAGGAAGATGTACAGGTGTTTCCGCTTTCGGTACTACCGGGCACCGATTTTCGCGAAGAAAGCCGGAAATTCGGATTGCGCTACGAATCGGAGCCGCCCTACCCGGTCATCGAAACCCCGAGTTTCTCGCGGGAAGATATGCTGCTGGCCTTTGATTATGCTGAAGTCATGTTCGATGTCTGCCTGTATCCGCTGCCGGATCTGGACCTCGCCTGGCGCCTCGATTCGGGCCGCCGGTTTGAAGAGATGCCGGATCTTTCGGTCAGGCTCAATAATGAACGGTACATCGCCAAACTGGTCATCGGCACCGAGCGTTCACTTTCCGAACTCGAAAAAAAGGCAACACAGTTGACCCATCCTTATCAGGTGATCATCGGACCCGGTGTGCGCAGCCGCCGATACATTGCCCGTGTTGTGGAATTGCTCACAGCAGCCAATCCGCATACACCCTGTGAAATGGTATTTCTGGCGCCCGAAAACCCGCCGGATACCCCGGCCTTGCTTGCGGCCGTAAAGTTCCGGCGTCCCCATTTTATGGACTGCGACCAGCGTTTTTTATTTGCGAAGCCCGGCAATCGCGCCGTACTGTTCACCCTGGTATCCCAGGACCGAAAAGCCGGGTTCAACAAAGATATGCAGCGTCAGGTTTACTGGTGGCGGCATGCAAAACTGCCCGGCCGGGCAGACCTGAAATTGTTCTCCGAACTGGACGGCATCCTGCTCGATCCGGCTGTTCCGATTGAATTGATCAAGAACTGGCAGGACCGGTTTGCCGGATCTGCCGCTGAACATCTTTTTATCAGCTTTGCCGATGTGGCGCTACAAAAACGCTGGATGGGGCTGACCGTATCCGATGACTATTACTTCGGCGCATTTTCGTATCAATAATGCATTTCAATGAGTATTAATGCAACTCCAACATATCCGCGACGAGCGCCGGATTGGCTTTGGCCGCCTGTTAGGACTTGAACCGATGTCTGATTTTAAAGGGCCACGTTTTCCCCAATGCCTTATGGGATCGTTGGGCTTTTCAGGCCGGTTTTAGGGTTGCCGTTTGTCTTTCAGAATATGATTGGAAATCACCATCCGTTGAATCTCGGAGGTGCCCTCGTATATCGTAAATACCCGGGCATCGCGGTAGAAGCGCTCCACCGGATATTCCTTTATGAAACCGTAACCGCCGTGCATCTGAATGGCTTTGGCGGTCACACGGTTGACCATTTCAGAAGCATAAAGTTTGGCGATCGAGGCCTGCATCGAGTAGTTTTCACCCCTGTCTTTCATCGCCGCGGCGGAGAGCATAAGCTGTCGGGCGGCTTCTATTTCCGTGGCCATGTCTGCAATTATCCAGCGCAGCCCCTGAAACTTTGAAATCAATTGGCCGAACTGCTCTCTTTCTTTGGTGTATTGAACCACCGCATCGAAGGCTGCCTGGGCAACGCCGACCGATTGGGCCGAAATCCCGATGCGACCGCCGTCAAGTCCCTTCATGGCGATTTTGAAACCCTCGCCTTCGCTTCCCAGTCTGTCTTCGGCCGGTATTCGGCAATCCTCGAAAATCACATCCGCGGTGTCGGATGCCCGCAGTCCCATTTTATCTTCCAGAGCCCCAATGGACAGACCGGGGGTTCCCTGGCTCACAATAAACGCGCTGATCCCTTTATGGCGCGCGGCTGTGTCCGTTTTGGCGGTAACGATGATCAAGTCGGCATTTTTGGCGGTGGTAATAAATCGTTTGGTACCGTTTAAGATGTAATAATCGCCGTACTTTTCGGCTTTGGTGCTCTGTCGGACAGGATCCGACCCGGCATGCGGCTCGGTGAGGGCAAAGGCCCCGATGACTTCACCGGGGGCCAATCTTTTTAGATACTTTTGTTTCTGCTCTTCGGTGCCGTAGTTTAGAATACTTTCACACACGATGGAATTGTGCACCGACATTACAACCGCCGTTGAGGCGCAGGCATAAGCGACTTCCGCAAGGGCCAGCACATAGCTGATTGTATCCGCCCCGGACCCGTTGTATTCCGGCGGAACCATCATTCCCATAAACCCGAGCTCTGCCAGCCGCTGTAAATTTCCGGCCGGAAATTCCTTGGTTTTATCACGCTCGGCAGCGGTCGGGGCGATGACCTCCCGCGCAAATTCCCTGACCATGGATTGAATCATCAACTGCTCATCTGAAAGCTGTATCGACATATGCCACTCCTCCCGCTTCTTCGGATCCGTCCGCTAAACCGGCGTTTCCTGCATCATCCAATTGACGGCGGCTCAAAGTTCGATCACAAGTTATCGAGATTAAGGGCCGTAAATGACCACTAATAGCTCCGCATTTTCCTTACCGATATTTTTCATCATGTGCCGGATGCCCGAATTAAAATGCAGTGAATCGCCGGATTTGAGTTTGTTGACATGCTCGCCGACACTGATTTCCATCTTGCCGGAAAGAACATACACGAATTCTTCGCCCTCGTGCTGATAACCGACGCCTTTGTGGTCCTTGAGCGCATCGACTGTCACCTTAAAGGCTTTCAGGTGTTTGTTCTCCGCTCCCGGGGTTAAGGTGGTGTAGGCGTAATTTTCCGTGCGTTTGGTGTACGCTTTGACGCGCTTTTTTAAATTCGTCTCCTGTTCTCTGAGCAAATATCCGGAGTCGAGCTCCAGTGCCCGCGAAATCTGCAATAGCGCTCCGACCGGGGGGATTTCCTTGCCGGTTTCAATATTCTTCAAATATTCCACCGTAAATCCGGTTTCATTGGCCAGTCTGTCGAAGCTCACTTTTTTCAGGGTCCTGGCCTTTTTGATCTTTTTCCCGATTGGGACAAGTTTTTGCGCTGTTTTTTTTGGCATGCGACCTCCTTGCAGGCAGTGGGGGATCCTGCAGTAAGTGATTTCCATTGCTTTGGGTGTTAGACCGTCACTTGAATTGCCCGGATTAATGATTTCGAGTTTTTTAGTTTTATATCATCCCCAACAAAACCTCGCAATCTCTTCTCACTTTTTGAAATTCAATTTGCCGGCGGATCGAATTATCCTTCCACTCCGCTTTATAAAAGGCACATGCGCGATTTCCGCGTGACGACTATCTTCGATGGAGCCACCAAAATCGACTCGATTTACCCGGCCAGAGTTTATCATGCCCATTTGATCAAACGCATGAAAGCGCTTTACACCGGCCGATTAATGCAGATATTATTCCTGACTGAACTTTCCCGCAGCAAGCCGACCGTCACCGATTATGAAGTGGAGGTCTACGAATCTGAAAAAAATACTTCCACCGTCAGGGTATCGATCCGGACCGGCCGGTACCACCTGATCCGCCGCCATTTTGAACAAATCGGTCATCCGGTTATGGGAGACCCCAGATACGGCAGGGGCAACATAAATACCGACGGTATGAAACTGAAAGCGGTGGCGCTGCAATTCCGCTGCCCTTTTAAAAGACGCACTATAAATTTCGATCTGAAACAATCGGCATGACACGCAAAGGAACGGCTAACGACTTTGAATCATAACCCGCTGTTCAATCGGCTGACCGATATAGAAGGTGTTGAGATTATAAAAAACGTAAGCATGGCACCCCACACATCTTATCGGATCGGCGGCCCGGCAGGCATCTGGATCGTCCCCCGGTCGGAAAAGGCGGTGGGCCAAGTTCTGCAGGTTTTGCATCGGGCCCGAGTTCCGCTTTTCGTCCTGGGGTTGGGAACAAATGTACTCGTGTCGGATAAAGGCTGGGATGGTGCGGTTGTTCACATCGGCCCCAATCTTGACGGCTGGATTTTTGAAGGTAGACAGGCCGTTGTTCGGGCAGGGACCGCTCTGATGAACCTAATCCAGGCAACAGTTGCAGTCGGTCTGGCCGGCATGGAATCTATGGCGGGGATTCCTGGCAGTGTGGGGGGCGGTCTGCGTATGAACGCCGGGGCATTCGGCCAGGAAATAGCCTCGACCACGGTTTGGGTACGCGGCTATTATCGGGACGGCACACCGTTCAAGGCAGATCGTGACGCTATCGGTTTTGGGTATCGCACCGCCGCGCAGCTGCAGGATGCGGTCATCACATCTGCTCGTTTTCGCTTTACCGTTGACGATCCCGAAACACTGGCCATTCGCATGGATAAGGCTTTAAACCGGCGCAGGGCCAGGCAGCCCTTCGATGTGCCGTCCTGCGGCAGTGTCTTCAAGCGGCCTCCAAATCATTATGCCGGAAAACTTATAGAGATGGCCGGTCTTAAGGGCGAGCGGATCGGCGGTGCGATGGTCAGCCCCAAACACGCCGGATTTATCGTCAACACCGGCAGTGCAAGCGCAGCCGATGTTTTCAATCTGATCCGCAAGGTCGAAAGTACGATTCGGCACAAATTCGGTGTGCGGCTGGAACGCGAAGTCAAGCTTATTGGTGATTTTGGCCCCGGCGGCGGCTGAACCTCTCCCTCGCAACCATAGGGGCCGACGGCGGCGCCATATCCGATAATTATATATCACCGCTCACCTGATGCAGGAGATCTGTAAAGTCTTCCGGATATCGACGCTTAAAGCACCAGGGTATCCCCGGGTTTCATCACCGTCACTTTGGCTGAGGTCTCACTTTGCACCCGCTGGGCCCAAGCATCCGGATTCTGGTTGATGACCTCGAACGTATTGTAATGAATCGGCACCACCTGGGCCGGATCGATCAGCTTGACCGCCCGCAAGGCATCATCGGGTCCCATCGTGAAATTGTCACCGATCGGCAGGATGGCCAGATCGATGCCCTCTTCACCGATAAGCTTCATGTCGTAAAACAGGCCGGTATCGCAGGCATGATAAACCTTTTTGCCCTGCACGTAAAAAAGAAAACCGCAGGGGTTTCCACCGTAACTGCCGTCGGGCAGCGCCGAGCCGTGATGGGCAATGGTCAATTTGACACGGCCCCACGGGTAGTCGAAGCCGCCGCCGATGTGCTGGGGATGCACTTTTTCAATACCCTGGCCGGCGATCCAATTTTGAATTTCAAAATTGGCAATGACCATTGCGCCGGTTCTTTTGGCGACCGGCACCGCATCACCGACATGATCGCCGTGACCGTGGGAGATAAGAATGTAGTCGGCTTCGACCGAATCCGCCTGAATCGGTGCCAGCGGGTTGCCGGTCAGGAAAGGATCGGTTAAGAGTTTCGCATCTCCGGTATCGATCAAAAAACATGCATGACTGTACCAGGTAATTTTCACCGTCATGTTCGGCCTCCTTTCGTAAATACCTGTTTACACGGGTGCTATCATTTAGGCGCACATTAACTTCATATTGACGATTTGTTGTCGATTTAGTTAGAAAAGTCAGAGCAATGCGCGGCACAATGGCCTGCACTGCCCGAGCGATATCAAAAAATTTTCAATTCCGATTTATCCGGGTTGGGGTTCGATTATCGGCCAATAATGTCTCACTCCGGAATTAATATCAATAAAATAATGCTCTAGGCACTATCTTTCGCAATATTTAGAATGTTTTGTAGCCCTCCCGCTGCCAAGATCCGGGGCTTTCAGAGCCCCACTTAAAAAATCTGTTCTCAACCTTTCTTCCTTGACGTACGGGATACGCTTCACTATAGTCCCTCTTTGGATTGAAAAAAGGCATTTCGATACAAATCATTAGAGTATTATCATAGATTCTAAGATGTTCGGGACACGTCGCATGACCTTTGTATCAACGAAACCGTGGTTCATACTTATTATCCTCATCCTGTCTGTTCTCGCTTCGTGTTATCCCAGCAAAAAACTGACCGTCATCCCAACCGCCGCGCTGTTGGAAGATGTCGTCAAGGCCAGCTCCCGGCAATCCGATCTAAAGACCATACGCGACGGGATGCCGGCCTACCTGATGCTGATGGACGGGATGATCGAAGCATGGCCGGAAAACGAACGCATTCTGCTCGCTGCCGCACAGGCCAATTCAGCCTATGCTTCAGCATTTCTGGCAGGCGACGAAAAAGCCTACGCCCTTGAATTGTATGGTAAAGCCATGCGATATGCATTGAAAGCCTTTGAGTTAAATGCTTTCAGGAATCCGAAGACGTCTTCGTTCGAGGAATTTGAAAAAGAACTGAGCCGGCTCGACAAAAAACATGTACCCTACGTGTTCTGGGCTGCCGCTTGTTGGGGCAACTGGATCGGTTTGAACCTGAATTCAATGGAAGCCCAGGCGCAGCTACCCCGGGTGGAAATGATGATGAAAAGAGTTCTCGTACTCGATGAAAGCTACCATTACGGCGGTCCCCATCTTTTTATGGGTATTTGGTTTGCATCCCGCCCGAAGATCGCCGGCGGCAACCTGGATACCGCCCGCCAACACTTTCTGAAAGCCATAGAACTGGGGCAGAAAAAATTTTTGATGGCCAAGATCTATTATGCCGAATATTATGCCAAAAAAACATTCGACCAGGCTCTTTTCACTTCGATCCTGAACGAGGTGCTGGAAACCCCTGTCGATATTGATCCCGAATTAACCCTGATAAACACCGTGGCCCATCGTAAAGCGCAGGAAATGCTTATAGATGCCCAAGATTATTTTTAACAAGGAGAAGGGTGGATGAAAATTGCTGCTGTGCCCAAAATCATCGGAATAATTCTGCTGGCTGTATCGCTGCTTGTTTCCACCGCCTACAGTGCTCGAAAGCAGGTGATAAAAATTGCTACGCTCACCCCGGAGGGGAGCCCCTGGATGGAGGTTTTTAACACGATCAATGCGGAAGTGATGGAGAAAACCGCCAAACAGGTCCGATTCCGCGTCTATGCCGGCGGGGTTCTCGGCGATGAGCAAGACCTGATACGCAAGATGTATATCGGACAGATCCATGGTGCGGTGATCACCGCCTCGAGCCTGACCACCATATTCAAAGAGATGGATGTGCTGCAGGTGCCGTTTCTGTTTCAGGGATATGATGAGGTGGATTATGTGATTCATAAAATGGATGCCTTTTTTAAAAAGGGGTTGGAAGACAATGGTTATACACTTCTGGGCTGGTCGGAAGGCGGTTTTATTCGCCTGATGTCAATCACCCCCATGGCGACACTCGACGACTTGAGAAAGGGCAAGATCTGGGTCTGGGAAGATGCCCCGATGGCAAAGGCCATCTTTAAGGAAGCCAAGGTTTCCGGCATCCCGCTTTCAGCACCCGATGTTCTCGTGGGCCTGCAGACCGGCCTGGTGGATGTGGTGTATGCACCGCCGGCCGGCGCCATTTCCCTGCAATGGTTTACCAAAATCAAATATATCACCGATGTTCCGTTAATGTATCTTACCGGCAGCATCATCGTCAAAAAAGAGGTGTTCAATCGATTGTCTGCCGAACATCAGGCGATCCTAGTCGATACTTTTCAGCGTCATATGGGTCGCTTCAGGGAAATCGTTCGTAAAGGAAACCGCGATGCTCTGCGGGTGATGACCAAACATGGTATACAACTGGTTAATGTTTCAAACGATGAAATCGATGAATTTAAAATCCTATCGGAGCGGGCTGTTCAGCAGCCGGGCAGCCGTCGATTTTCGGATGCCGCCCTGGAGCAAATATCAACCTACCTGAAAGAATATCGGAGAGACAATCAGTAATGGAGTACTGGGATCGCCTGGATCGATTCTTGGGTCGGATTGAGAAAACGTTGTTGGTTGTCCTGCTGGCAACGATGGTCCTGATGGCTTTTTCGCAGATTGTGCTGCGCAATTTCTTCGAAACCGGTATCGCCTGGGGTGATGCGCTCGTGCGCTATCTTGTCGTGTGGGTCGGCTTTATCGGCGCCGCCCTGGCAACCCGGGAAAGCAAGCACATCAAGATCGATGTATTTTCGCGCTGGTTGCCCGGCATTGGCAGAAACATCAATTATGTCATCATCCATCTTTTTTCGTGTTTTATCTGCGGCCTGCTGACATATGCCGCAATGAAATTTGTTCGCAATGAATATCAAATGGGTTCTGTCGCTTTTCTCGATCTTCCCATCTGGCAGTTTCAAATTGTTATTCCTGCTGCTTGTGGTTTAATGACCTTACGCTACGCCCTTCGCACCTTAAAAGAATTGCTGATTATCATCGGGGCTGATTCGATTCCGAAACCTGAAAGAGACTGATGAATCTTGTCGTCTTCGTCATACTCATCCTGCTGATGCTGCTCGGCGCCCCGGTTTTTGTGGTCATTGCCGGTCTGGCGCTGCACTTATTTCATTACAGCGGTATCGATCTGTCGGCGGTAATCATTGAGATGCATCGAATGGCGACCACGCCGATGCTGGTTGCCATTCCCCTGTTTACTTTCGCCGGCTATGTGCTATCGGAGAGCGGCGCGCCCAGACGGCTCATCCGGCTTTCGGATGCTGTACTGGGTTGGCTGCCGGGTGGGCTCTCCATCATTGCCCTGATTACCTGTGCCGTTTTTACCGCCCTGACTGGTGCAACCGGGCTGACGATTATCGCCCTGGGCGGTCTTCTTCTACCGGCCATGATGAGAGGCCGATATCCCGAAAAATTCTCTCTGGGTCTGCTGACAACCTCCGGTACGCTGGGTCTGCTTTTTCCGCCGAGCCTGCCGCTGATCATCTACGCTATAGTAAGTAAAGTCCGGATTGACCAGCTTTTTATCGCCGGCATTCTGCCCGGAGTTCTGCTGGTATTTCTGCTGTCGGTGTTCAGTGTATTTACGTCCGTCAAATCAGAAGTCCCCAAAACCCGGTTTAAGGCCGATGAAGTATTCAAAGCCCTGCGGGCGGCCTGCTGGGAGCTTCCTTTGCCGTTTATTGTGCTGGGTGGTATCTACACCGGGTATTTTGCTGTCAGTGAAGCTGCCGCCACCACCGCAGTGTATGTTCTTGTGGTTGAGGTGCTTGTCTACAAAGACATCGGCTGGACACGGCTGCCGGAGATCATCAAAAAAAGCATGGTCCTGGTAGGCACCATTCTGATCATTTTCGGCGCGGCGATGAGTTTGACCAATTACCTGATCGATGAAATGATACCGATGCAGCTGCTCGATTTTTTCAAAACCCACGTTGAAAATCGGTATTTGTTTTTAATCGTCCTCAACCTGTTCCTGCTGGCAGCCGGTTGCACCATGGGTATTTTTTCAGCGCTGGTGGTCGTTGTGCCCCTTCTTACCCCTATCGCCGACGCTTTTGCCATTCATCCAATTCATCTGGGGATTATCTTTTTGACCAATCTGGAAATCGGCGCCTCCCTGCCGCCTCTTGGAATCAACCTTTTCATTGCCAGTATCCGGTTTTCCCGGCCGGTGCTGCGGCTTTATGCGGCCTCAGTACCGTTTATCGTGATACTTCTTTTCGCTTTGACTCTCATCACTTATATCCCCTGGTTCAGTCTGGCTCTGATTGATTGATATTGAAAAATCCATAATCCATACTTCGCCCCCCTGGCGGTCTACCGTCCGTCTGTCAGGCCCAGCTTTTTTAGCAGACGCCGGTCCCGGTTGCCGTGCCGGTTCCAGTAATCAAGCATGATCGTATGCGTGCGCCAGGCGCGGGTGGTGAGGGTTTGGGCACCCACGCCGGGCAGGCTGCGGTGGTTATCTTCCCAGCCCTGTATACGATAAGGAAATTCTTTTTCAAAAAAGATCTTCAAAACGCGCCGATTTTCTGAATAATCCAGCCGGTACTGCATCAGAGCTTTTCCCTCCAGACTTTTTCCGCCCTTTGATGATAAGGTGCCTTTGACCTTCAGCGGCGCCAGGGGACGGTGCAGCAACCGAGCATACACCATACCGGGAATCATCAAAAAGTTACCCTGGGGAAGTGTATTCGGGGCTATTCGAATTTTGGTCCAGATTGCATCTTCGGGGATAATATCATCGAGAGCAAATCCTGCGTCGGCCTCATTTTCAAAGTAAGAATGACTTTCAACAATGTATTTATCATCACGCAGGTTCATCTGCATGTATACATGGCCGCACCATTCCTGTACCGATGTGCTGATTTTCAACGGCAGCTCATACTGCTGTGCATCCACCGGGGCAAATATGGAGGTCAAAACCGAATACGGATAAATTCCTGTATAAAATTTTCGGGTCGCATTGAGTTTCAATATCGGTATGTCCTTGCTGCCGGGCCGGTCGGCCTTCACCTGAAGCTTCGGATCCATCGATTCGGTGACGAAGATCAAGACCGCATCACCGCTGTGGATATCGCCATAGCGCGCCTGCTCCAGCCCGTAACGCGAGATTTCCGCGCCATTCGGGTACCAGTAGTTCTGAAATTGCTCTCGGGTGGGGTTGACGATGGCCTTTACCGTCTTGGATTGAACCGGTTGCGGCTGCAAGCACCACATTGATACTGCAAGCAATAAAATAACTCGAACAATCATGCGAAATCTCCTTATCTTTTATAAAATCGTCACAATGGATTGGAATGTCAACATCAGTCGCCGGATGGGAGAAGACTCGCCCGTTGTTCCAGCCAGTATTCAAGGCTTTTAAAAAGTCAGTAAAGGGACTTTTTATATGAGTATTTTGTACTTATTGATTATTTTCAACAGTCTGATATAGGAGGTGAAACCAGCGTTGGTTCATCTTAATCCCTTGATAGCCGGAGTAGGCTGTGGTGGAATGGATCCCGTTTGAAGAAGGCAAGTATCGCGTTGAGCAGGCTTTTTTGGTGGCTCCGAACGATTCGGCTGTTGTTCTGGATAATCCTTACATCGAAATCTCGATGGGTCGGATGGGCAAAAAACGCTTGCAGGGCGTCTGTCAGATACGCAATATTCTGGTTGTCGAATTGCTGGAGGATTCCGACGATCTTGATGTGATCCTGGATCTGGGCGGAGAATTCAAATACTATCTTGAAGCACCGGAAATCCAGGGCGGCAAGGTTTTCGCTCCAGACGTTAAATCTTCGTTCCGGTTCATCCCCAGTATTCCTTGGCAAAAATTGTCTGAGGCTGAATTCGACAAGCGGCTGTCACGAATGTCAATTATTTCCGATTGAATCCGTGTGGAAGTTTTCTTTTATGCCGGCGTGCCGATGGCGGTCGCCGGCTTAAATGAGGATCTCTTTTCTTTTCAGGGCCGCTTTTTCGCAATTTGTCCTTTCGCTTGATATCACCGTATTTTCCGAATCGCCCCCCCATATACCCCCCTTACGATTGCGGAACTGCTGTTTTTGTCAAAAAGGGTGTCAAAAAACGGACGTTTTCATATTCAAAATCGGCCCTATGGTTTTTAATTTCCCCGCTCTATCTTCATGAAACAGGCTGTCGTTAACGGTTTGGGCCCTATCCTGTTACGTCTGCCAGCCATTGAATTTTTGGCACACAACTTGCTTTTTGTTTCAGCTTTCATTCACGGTTTACACTTCATGGCACCAATGCCAACCATCATAGATCATCGAAAGGCAAATCGCGTCAATCATGCACAATCAGCACAACCCGTCTCAGATGCCCAAAACGGTCGATGAAGCCGCGGATCGGCTTATTGCTGATCTATCCATAATGGACCAGGAAATCTTATCTAAAATGGATGATGATGAATTCGACCGATTTTATGAAGTGGTTGCGCCGTGTATTCTGGATGATTTTAATTTGTGGACCGGTAACGACCGATTGCTAATTTCCTGCTTTGCAGTGGAAGAGAGAAATAATGGTGACGATGAGCCGGCAAGAATAATTTTAAAAAAATTAAAACAAAAATTGCAGCACACGGCCGGTATCGTTATCATTACCTGATCCGATTCCCAACCAGCTTTAGAGTATTTCGATTCGCAACGACAGTGATGTATGTTCGGAGTCATCGCCGGAAATAAGGCTGGGGCAGCGCCTTGCACGCAACTTTTAACCGATCATGATTGCCTCGGCCGCTTCCCACAATTTGTTGATTCTGCTGGTAATCAATGACTTGAAGTCAACCACCTCTACGATATGAAAATCCGCCTTGCCGGCATTTTTTATGGACGTACTGGCCAGCCAGCAGCGGTTGTTGAACAGTATGCAGCAATTATGGATATTGGTATACCGCCGGAGCTCGACCGTATGTCCTTTCGAACGGAATGTTTTCAATGCTCGAATGAAATTTTTATCGAGGCTTCCCGCGTCTTTACGGGCCAGCAGTCGGATCGGCGATTTTACTTTACGCAGACATTCGAAAGAACCTGCGCCCGGGGCCGTGTCGACCACGGTTACTTCGGTTTTGGCACGGCTGAATAATTCTACTAGTTTGGACTTTGGCGTTGGGCTTTTGGTTGCAGGCGGCTGCGCGGACTTGGCCGCCGGTTTCGGCGTATCGAGATACCGTTTGAGCTTCCGGAGCTGCGGGATCATCTGCTTGTGGTATAAATTGTCTTCCAGGGGCAGGTTTTCTATCGTATCCCGGCACCTTACCATCAGATCTTCAAGCAGGGCATTCAAAAATCGACGATTATTGCCTGAGTGGATGTTTGTGAGCAGTTTTTGGGCAAGTTTCAAGTGATCGGGCTTGGTGCCCGAATAGTCGAGAGTGATCTTGTGCCGACCGCACAAATCCTCCAGTTCGTATTGGCTGAAGTATTCATTGATGGCTTCAACGAGGGTTTTAATGTCTTCGGCAGCCATGGCAGTCCGTCTTTGGTTTCAGGAAAATTTCTCAGCGAATAATGACCTGATATATTCACTACCAAATTTAGTGCAAAAAATCAAATAACTGTTTACCGGCCTGCAGCCGACTGGATATCATTGCAGCCTTTTCCCGTCATCATGCTATTGCTCGATGATGATCGCACCGGGCACGCACTCATCAGCCGCTTTTCTAACGAGATCCTCCAGTTGTTCGGGCACTTCGTCCACAATGATCCTGGATATCAGCTGATCTTCATCATACTCGAATACCTCCGGACACACTTTGTTGCAGTTTCGATCCCCCATGCACAAGTCGTAATCGATTTTAACCTTCATCGCATTCTCCTTTAGCTGTTATCAGATAGCATATCCCTGCGGCAAGTACCAAAGGGCGGTGATGATTAACATTAATCATTTTAACGCTTTGAGCAAGGCTCCCCGACCTGCCCTTTTACCCCAAACAAGGCCCTTGCGGCTATTCGGACGGTTGTCATAAATCATTTGCAATCCACAAAAATGCATAATAAAAAAAACGTCATGTATAAATCAGCCAGGCGTGAGGTTTTTTAATGAATCTGATAAAAGGAATCACTTATAATTTTAGGGGCTTGCGATTCGCACTCAAATCACCCCGACTCTTGATGCTGGGTCTGGTGCGATTTTTCATGGTCATTGTATTCACTGTCGTTTCCGCAGGCCTGGTTCTGTATTATCACCAGGAAATTATGCAAATGATCTGGACCAAGCCGGAAAGCGCCTGGATTGTATGGCTGTGGCATGCCGTCTCCTGGCTTCTGACCTTCATGCTGGTCGGTATGACAGCCATTGTTTCCTATTTGGTATCCCAGATCCTGTTCAGCGTATTCATAATGGACGCCATGTCGCGGATTACGGAACGACTAATCTCCGATCAGATAAGGGAGCCGGCAACCATGCCGCTGCTGAAACAGTTTATTCATCTGGTTAAACAGGAAATTCCACGCACAACCATACCGGTGCTGGTGACGCTGCTGGTTATCATCTTGGGCTGGGCCACACCTTTGGGACCGGTGCTGACGGTTCTTTCTTCGGCCGTGGCCGTCATCTTTCTCACCTGGGACAATACCGACCTGGTACCTGCCAGGCGACTCAGGCCATTTTCGAGTCGGTTTGGGTTCCTGCTGAAAAACCTGCCCTTCCACCTGGGTTTCGGTCTTTTATTCCTGATTCCAGGATTGAACATCCTTTTTCTTTCCTTTGCCCCAGTGGGTGCAACCATCTACTACATAGAACATCATGACAGGTAAGCGTCAATGATGTGCCGGTTAGGCCGGCATCGCAGATCACGAGCATTCCATCCGGCGGCTGCGGACAGGGTTCCACCTGCTCTCTCAGCGCTGCCGGAAGTTGCTGTAGCAGGCCGACCGGTGCCGGCGCCAAAAAACCGCCGGAAATGATGCAAGCTCTGAAAGGATATCTCTACAGAGTGTATGCAAAAAGGTTGAACGACCCGCAGATCCAAATCGAAGTAAAGGATTTCGGCTGTCACTTGATAGCTTATGTCCGCAAGGATGGCAGCATCCTCAAACACCTTTCCATCAATGGCAGAGAAATCTCCGAAATTGGATAATAATTATCACCAACTATCTAGCATCATACGGCTTTAGCGCCGGTATCCTTAATATATCTAGCGTACCAACAAATACAAAAATAAGATCAATAAGCCGATACCGCCGAGAACGAAGATCAGCTGAGCATTGATCGAAAAATAATCTCGGGGCGGTCGCTCAAAAGACGCCCTGACTTCAGCGGCAATCTGTTCCAGTTTTGAGCGGGGCAGCCCTGTAACTTCCTTCAATGCATCCAAAGTAAGACCGGTATTTCGCCTGTGGTTTTGTTCCCAATTTTGTTGGTCGGCGCGCTTGAAGGCACGACGCCGGATTTCAGCCTGAATTTTCTTCTCTTTCCTAGCGCTTTTCATGATCGTTAATTCGGATGGATACAGCTCTTGAAATAATTTAAAAGCGACTTTGACCGCCTCTTTGACACCGATCATCTCCGCACCCCTTCATTTACCCGATTGAACTTATTCAGAAGATTATTTTCACCACCCTTTCGTATCACTGTTTAAATTTTCGGATTATAAAACAGGAAACTAAAGTATTTTTAAGGCCATAATTTCTTTTATCTTCTTCTTCAATTCTTCAGCAGCTACATCAAAAATCTGCTTGCCGTAATCGGCTGTAGCCAGCCATGGGGCTGATTCCATGCGACCGTCCGGAAAAACAGATTTCATCTCCTCTGCCGACAGGGGCCAGTAGTATTTTGGATTGTCGACTTTCTGTTCACTCACAGCTTTGTGTTTGAATTCGGAAGGGCGCAGGCATCTTGTAATTGAAACCTCACCGGGGGTGGCATGGTGTCCTTCGTTGTTGTCGAAAAGGTCATTGCAAAGTTTGCGGACCCGGTCGGACGCATACCATGAAATCACATCAAAGCAACAGGGGACATTGTCGGCTTTGAGCTGCTGAAAGGCGTCTTTCAACGAGTTGATGTTTCCTCCGTGTCCGTTGACAAAAATAATGCGTTTAAAACCGTGCGTGGTCAATGATCGAACGATATCGGCTATCACAGCCACCATCGTGGAAGGATTCAGGGCTACGGTACCTTTGAATGCCATGTGGTGCGGAGAAACACCATAGCAGATTGTCGGCGCCACCATGATCTGCAAAGATTCACCGACTGCGCGGGCCAATGCCTCGGCCACAATAAAATCGGTACCGATCAGGCCGTACGGACTATGCTGTTCGACCGAGCCGACCGGAACCAGGATAATATCTTTTTGTTGCAGATAACCTTCCACTTCCTTGAAAGACAAATTTTCAAGCAGCATTTTCTTCTCCATGCGAGTAAGTGGATTAAACAAACGGTCGATACTATTTCGTAAATGGACAGATTGAACCTTGTGGTGGCACGAAAATCGACATCAGGTAGGTTGGCCCGAGTTCAACGAATCATGGGCAGGTCGCCCCTACCCTTGGTGGGCAGTTCCGAATGCCCCATCAGGTAAGTATCCACACACCGGGCCGCTTCACGGCCCTCGGAGATAGCCCAGACGATCAGCGATTGCCCACGGTGGGCATCCCCGGCAGCAAAAATTCCCGGTGTGCCGGACATGTAATTTTCGTCCGTGCGAATATTTCCATGCTCGTCAAGCTCCAATCCCAATCGGGCCACAATCGTATCCGGCTCAGGACCCGCAAATCCCAGTGCGAGCAGCACCAGATCGGCCGGCCAACGACGCTGGGAGTCTTTGATCTCCCGCATTTGCGTGTTTCCCCGACCGTCGATGACGAATTCAACATCGACTGTTATCAATTCCTCTATCCGATCCTGTGACCCGCTGAACGCTTTGGTCAGGATACCCCACTGGCGCTGGCAGCCCTCCTCATGAGAAGTGCTGGTGCGCATTCTCATGGGCCAGAAGGGCCAGGGTTGGTGACCCGGACGGTTCTGGGGCGGCTTGGGAAAAAGCTCAAAATTGGTGACCGATTTTGCACGCTGCCGATTGCAGGTACCGATGCAGTCGCTGCCAGTATCACCACCGCCGATAACCACCACATGCTTGTCTCTGGCGGTGATGGGTTCAAGGTGCAGTGCACTCAGGTCATCGCCGGCCGTTTTTCGGTTCTGACGGGTCAAAAAATCTATGGCAAAATGGATTCCGTCGAGCTGCCGTCCGGGTATCGGCAAATCCCGCGGAATCGTTGCACCGGTGCACATTACCACGGCATCAAACTTTTTAAGGTCGTCTGCCGTAATGTCCACCCCGGCATTTACGCCGGGTTTGAACTGGACACCTTCTTGAGCCATCAGGTCGAGACGCCGGTCAAGCACCCACTTTTCCAGCTTGAAATCCGGTATCCCGTAACGAAGAAGACCGCCGATGCGATCGGCGCGCTCATATACGGTCATCGTATGCCCGGCGCGATTCAGCTGCTGGGCGCAGGCCAGTCCGGCCGGCCCTGATCCGATGACGGCAACCGATTTCCCGGTTAGCCTGTCAGGCAGCTGGGGCTTGATCCATCCCTGCTCAAAGGCATGCTCGATGATTTCTTTTTCGATCTGCTCTATTGTTACGGCCGGCTCATTGATCGCCAGTACGCAGGCTTCCTCGCACGGGGCCGGGCAAAGCCGACCGGTAAATTCCGGAAAGTTGTTGGTCAACAACAATTGCCCCAGGGCATCCTCCCATCGATCCTGGTAGACAAATTCATTCCAGTCCGGAATCAGATTTGCTATCGGACAACCGGCATGGCAGGTCGGCACACCGCAATCCATGCATCGGGCGGCCTGCTCTTTGAGCTTCGCTTTTGGAAACGGTTGATAGACCTCTTTAAAATCTTGGACCCGGTCCTGCACCGGGCGTTTTTGGGGAAGCTCCCGCTTAAAGTCTTTGAATCCTGTTGGTTTTCCCACTTTCAATCCTCTTGTGCCATTTGCTGCAATGCCCGCTTGTAATCCACCGGCATTACCTTTACAAATTTCGTGATCATTTTATCCCAGTCGTCAAGCATCCGCCTGGCTACACTGCTATCGGTATAGCGATAGTGATTTTCGACCATCATGCGCAGTTCTTCGATGTCTTCCGGCGCGGATAAATCTTCGAGTGCAACCATTTCGGTATTGCAGCGTAAACGGCTGAAATCACCCGCCTCATCCAGGACATAGGCGATGCCGCCGCTCATGCCGGCCGCAAAGTTGCGACCGGTAGATCCCAATATCACGGCTTTGCCGCCGGTCATGTATTCGCACCCGTGGTCGCCGACACCTTCAACAACCGCCTTGACCCCGCTGTTGCGCACGCAGAACCTTTCTCCGGCCACACCCCGAATGTAGGCCTGCCCGCTGGTGGCGCCGTAAAAGGCAACATTGCCGATGATGATGTTGTTCTCGGCCTCAAAAGTGCTGCCTTCCGGCGGCCGGATAGTCAATTTTGCACCGGACAGACCCTTGCCGAAATAATCATTGGCTTCCCCCTGGATATGAATGGTGAGCCCCGGGGCACCGAAAGCGCAGAAGCTCTGCCCGGCACTGCCGGCGGCCTGGATGACAATCGTATCCTCAGCCAATCCGTCCAGTCCATATCGTTTGGAAATTTCATAACTGAGCATAGTTCCGACAGTGCGCTGTACATTGCGAATCGGCAAGTTAAAGGCGACCGCTTCGCCGGTTTCAAGCGCCGGGCTGCATTTGGCAATCAGCTGATGATCCAGGGCATTGTCCAGGTCATGTTCCTGTTGCTGTACAAAGCAGGTAGCCCCGATCGAATCTGGTTGCTCGGGTTTATAAAGAATATTGGAAAAATCCAGTCCCTGGGCCTTCCAGTGTCTAACGGCTTGGCTGACATCGAGTCGGTCGACCCGGCCGACCATCTCGCCTATGGTTCGAAAACCAAGCCGGGCCATCATTTCTCTAAGATCCTCAGCAATGAATTCCATCAGCTGGATCAGGTGTTCAGGCTTTCCGGCAAACTTTTTACGCAATTCCGGGTCCTGGGTGGCGATACCCACCGGACAGGTGTTCAGATGACACACCCGCATCATCACACAACCCAGGGCCACCAACGAAATCGAGCCGAATCCGAACTCTTCAGCCCCCAGAAGGCAAGCAATGGCCACGTCCCGGGCTGTTTTCAATTGACCGTCGCATTCCAATACAACGCGGCTGCGCAATCCGTTTAAAACCAGCGTTTGCTGGGTTTCAGCCAGGCCCAGTTCCCATGGCAGCCCGGCATGGCGGATGGAAGTCTGGGGCGAAGCGCCGGTCCCGCCCGATTCCCCGCTGATGAGAATCAAATCGGCTTTGCCCTTGGCAACCCCGGCTGCCACCGTTCCGACACCCACTTCGGATACCAGCTTGACGTTGACACGGGCCTGCGGATTGGCATTTTTCAGGTCGTGGATCAACTGGGCCAGATCTTCGATGGAGTAAATATCATGGTGCGGGGGCGGTGAGATCAACCCGACATAGGGGGTTGAATGGCGAGTTTTGGCTATCCAGGGATAAACTTTGAAAGCTGGGAGCTGTCCCCCCTCGCCCGGTTTGGCGCCCTGGGCCATTTTGATTTGCAGGTCGGTCGCATTGGCCAGATAGGCACCCGTAACGCCGAACCGGCCGGAAGCCACCTGCTTGATGGCGCTGTTGCGCCAGTCGCCGTTACCATCGGGCATATAGCGGTCCGGATCCTCACCGCCCTCACCACTGTTGCTTTTGGCACCGATGCGATTCATGGCGATGGCCAGCGTTTCATGGGTTTCCTTGCTGATGGATCCGTAGGACATGGCGCCGGTTTTAAATCGCCTCACAATTTTTGAGGCCGGTTCCACTTCATCCACTGGCACGGGTGCATCCGAAGTATTAAAGGTGAACAGGCCGCGAATCAAGCCTTCTTCGTGGTTTTGACGGTTGGCCAGATCGGAAAACTCGTTCCAGGCCCTGCGATCTCCCTGCCGAACCGCCTGTTGAAGCTTGGCAATCGTTATGGGATTATACTGATGAGCCTCACCGTCCCGGCGCCATTTATACTTCCCGCCAAAATCCAGGTGAGTGCTGGAAGGGATATTTACCTCCGGGTAGGCATGTCGGTGTCGCCGTAGCACTTCTTCGGCAATCAGATGGATGTCCGCCCCGCTAATGCGCGATGGTGTACCGTTAAAATACGGATCGATGACCGACTCACTGAGGCCGACACATTCAAAGATCTGGGCGCCCCGGTAGCTTTGAAGCGTCGAAATGCCCATCTTGGACATGACTTTCAGGATTCCTTTATTGACAGCTTTAATGTAATTGTGCTGCACCGTTTCCGGCTCCATCCCTTTCAGCTCCCCGCTTTTTACCATAGCCGTCAAAGTCGCATACACCAGATACGGATTAACGGCACCGGCGCCATAACCAATCAGACAACAAAAGTGGTGAACCTCCCGGGCTTCTCCGGTCTCAACCACAATGCCGCACCGGGTCCGGAGCCCTCGGCGGATCAGGTGATGATGCACTGCTGAGGTGGCCAGCAGCGAGGGAATCGGCGCCAAGGCTTTGGTTCCGCCACGATCGGAAAGAATCAAAATGGCCGCGCCTTCCTGCACGGCCCGCTCGGCCCTGCGGCAAAGCGTTTGGATGGCGTTTTCCAGGCCGCTGCCCTTCTCATGAACGGGATAAAGAATGGGCAGGGTCACCGCATGCAGCTCTTTCTTCTTAATGTTACAAATCTGTTCAAGGCGCGCATTGTTCAAAATCGGATGATCCAACTTGAGCTGACGACAATGCTGCGGTGATTCCTGGAATAAATCCTGTGCGGCGCCGATAGTGGTCACCAGAGATGTGACAAGCTCTTCCCGGATGGCATCCAGCGGCGGATTGGTGACCTGAGCGAACAGTTGTTTGAAATAATCGAAAAGCAGCCGGGGCCGGCTGGACAGAACAGCCGGTGGAATATCGTCTCCCATGGAACCGACCGGTTCCTTAGCGTCAGTGGCCATGGGCGACAAAATGATTCTCAGATCCTCTGTACTGTATCCGAAAACCTGCTGTTGGGTAATTAGCGGCGGACCATCTTCAGCGGCGGTGGAATCGGCCGGCGGAAGTTGGTCGAAGGTTACCAGGTTCTGGTTCAACCACTGGCGATACGGCTTGCGTCGATATAACTCGCTTTTTATTTCTTCATCATCGACAATACGCCCTTTTTCAATGTCGATCAAAAACATGCGGCCGGGTTGCAATCGGCCTTTTGTGCGCACATTCGCCGGCTGGACATCCAGAACCCCGGCTTCTGAAGCCATAACCACATAATCGTCATGGGTGACCATGTAGCGCGAGGGCCGGAGTCCGTTACGATCCAGCACGGCTCCGATGCAATTCCCATCGCTGAAAGCGATGGATGCCGGTCCATCCCACGGTTCCATCAGGCTCGCATGGTATTCGTAAAAGGCCTTTTTTTGATCCCGCATGGCCGCGTGGTTCTGCCAGGCTTCCGGGATAAGCATTGCAATCGCATGGGGCAAAGAACGGCCGGTGTGATAAAGCAGCTCAATAGCATTGTCCAAAATCGCCGAGTCGCTGGCACCGGGGGTGGTTATGGGAAACAGCTTGGCCATGTCTGCGCCGAATAATTCCGATTGAAACAGGTGCTGGCGGGCATTCATCCAGTTGATATTGCCGCGCAGGGTGTTGATCTCACCGTTGTGACATAAAAACCGAAAAGGATGGGCCAGATCCCAGGTTGGAAATGTGTTGGTGCTGTAGCGCTGGTGGACCAGCGCCAGGGCACTGTCCAGATCCGGGTCGACCAGGTCGGGATAGAAATTCTCGATTTGATCGGCCAGCAACATGCCTTTGTAAACCAGGGTGCGGCTGGAAAGACTGGGTATATGAAAAAATTGTGCATGCGGCTGATTTGACTCTCGAACAAATCTTTCGATCACTTTGCGGATAACATACAGCTTGCGTTCAAAAAGCGCTTCATCGTCAACCCCGGCACCACGGCCAATAAAAATCTGATAGATCGCCGGTTCAAGCTGCCGGGCGAGTTCACCCAGGGACTCGCTGTTTACCGGAACCCGGCGCCAGCCGATAAATTCCTGCCCCTCCTCCTGGATGATTTCCTCAAAACGATCCATGCAAACCTTTCGTTGTGTTGCATCGGGCGGCAAAAAGACCAGGCCGCAACCGTATTCCTTTTCATCAGGGAGTTTGATCGAAGCATCGGCACTGACTTTTTTCAGAAAGCCGTGGGGCATCTGCATCAGGATGCCAGCCCCGTCGCCGGTGGTCTCGTCACATCCGCAGGCACCACGGTGGGTGAGATTTACGAGAATCTCTAAACCATCCTGGATAATGGTATGGGATTTGCGACCTTTAAGATGGCAAACCAGGCCCACACCGCAGGCATCGTGCTCAAAGCGTGGATCGTAAAGTCCCTGAGCTCGCGGCGGATAGGGGAATCGATTGAGATGTTGTGTCTGCATGAGCTGTTCGATTTTCTTTTAATAACAGAACCTTGAGATTGTGAGTCAATCCAATATTAACCTTGCTCGACCCTTATACCGCAATAAGGATCGAATTTCCAGCGCTTACATTGCAATTCGACTCGTCCGAATAAGGAGCAACAATTATGCCACAATAGCTATATTTGATATATCCAGTTCAACTTATTGAAATCAATAAAAATATATAATTTGAAGCAACCACTGTTATCAGATAAAAAATAACAATTATGTCTTATAATTTTATAGAAAAACATAATTGTTATAACAAATGCGTTAATATTCAGAAAAGTGGTTTACACATAATTATAGGAGGAAAATCGTTTGGGTGAGAGACGCTATCTTCAATACGTGCCTAAAACGCCAGGGGAGATCCAATATTTAGGATGAAAGATACAACATTATTGTCATATGGCATTGCTGTCAGAGGTTTTTTCAGCCCTGACCAGCATGCGACTGGTCATGGTGCCGAATTCGCCTTCTTTTTGACGGCACATAAAATCCGTCTCAAAGCCTACCCGACCGAATCCGCTCGCAATCAACAATTCAGAAATCTTCTCAGGGCCGTACAGACAGGTGCAGTAGGTTCGATCCCGAATACAGCCTCTGCTTGAGGAATTGACGACTTCGCGGCTATAGATGATATCGTCTTTGAGTTTGCGGGTTCGGGTCACCTCAAGATCCTTATCCACCTGGTGCCGGATAAGCGGTTTAAATTTTCGCAGTACGAATTCCCGGTCCGGTAGATCCAGAAACAATTCACCCCCGGGTTCAAGCAATCGAAAAGCTTCATCCAGCAGTTTGCGGTTTTCAGCTTCGTCTTCGAAATACCCGAAAGAACTGCCCATGATCAGAACCACCCGAAACGCCTGGCTGCGCAGTCCGGCCGACCGGGCATCGCCGCGAATAAATACGGTATTCAGACCCTCATCCCGGGCGCGTTTTTTCCCGGCACCGGTCAGATAATCTGAGTAGTCGAGCAAAATAACTCTTAAAAATCCGCGCCGGGAAAGCTCCAGCGCATGGCGTCCCTGCCCGCCGCACAGATCCAGTATGGGCGAGGATTTACTGAAACCGAACACGTTCTCCAGAAAATCCACCTCGCGGCACGTGAGCCGATCATCACAAACCGATCGCGCATCTGTCTGCAGATAGGTTTCATCAAATAGGTCTTTCCACCAGTTATGATCTACATGCATGGCAACGGGCTAGGCTCCAAATTGATGTGCCCCGAAGCTGAATATACCGTCCGCAGCCAAAATGGCCGGCGATCCTTTCCAGGGCTGGGATTTTGCGATCTCAAGCTCATCGGGCTCGATGTCGATGATTTGCTCCAGTTCACCGGCCATCCACATGCTTTCCAGGATCAGACAATCGGCCCAGATACCGGCACAGTAAATTTCCAGGGCTTTGATTTGCTCGAGGGTCAGTATCCGTGGTCTGAGACCGATTTTAACCGGCCCCAGCAGATAGGTAAATCGGTGATCCAGCGCCATCTGTTCTTGCAATGACAGTGCTTGATCGACAATTTGGTATTCCATATTCAGAATTGCATCATTGATGCGTCGGGTCGCTTCGCGGACACTCATATCGGTCTGCAATACAGCCATCGGCTGAAATCCACCGCCGCTGCCGACATTGGTCGGCACCTGTCCGAAACGGGCGACAAAGCCCAACATTCCGCTGCCGTTGAACAAACAGCGAAAGTCGGTCTGCCTGCGCACTGCAAACACACGGCCTTGCTCGGCATCCAGCTCGGGCATATCCTCCGCCCACAGGTTTAGTGGAACCTTTTGCTGCACGATATACTCGCCGGCATCCAGCGCCAGTTGGATCGCATCGTCGGCATCCGGATGAACGCCGCCGACCCGCACGCCGTGTCCCGAATATCCCCGCTCGGGCTTGAGCACCAGATTCTCCCAGTTGGCACGGGTCCATTCCACCAGGTCCCTGAGGTCTTCTCCATCCGGTCCCTTGGTCCGTCGTGGGTAAAAACGCCTTGTCCAGGGGGTCCGTTCGACGGTTTCGCGGTGGAAACGTTGATTTACCGCGGGATCCGTGATGAGCTCAAAGACGCTTTTGACATTGATCGGCTCGGTTCCCCGCGGGTTGACCACCCGGCCTTCGCGCACTGCCTGGAGCAGCGGTGAAAGATCGTGCTGGCGATGCAGTTTCAAAAGAACATCCGTGTTAAAATCCATGAATATTATCGAAACCGGTTGCCCATTCCAGCAACAACGCCCCTTTTCCAAAGCCAGCTCCTGGGGAGCCATCAGGGCACCATTGAGTCCGTCCACCGCGTTCAACTGTCGGGCTAGATTACGGTTTTCAATCACATCCGCCAGAGTTTCCTCTTCCGCCACCACTGCGATGAGCCCGGTATTCGATCCTTCCCGATCACGGTGGGCTTTCACGAGCATATCTACCAACCCGTGCACCGGCAGCAGCATCGGGTGATCGAAATCGAGCTCGAGACCGAAATCGACACTGCGGGAGAGCGCCGCGAACACTGCTTTGCCGATTTTCTGGGTAATGCGCTGGTAATCCCAACCGCCCGGACTGCCGAGGTTCCACTCCGAATGATAGCCGATGAATTGATCCCTTTTCAAACTGTTCCTCCACACCCGTGCTATAGCCGAATCCCAATTATTGGGCCACCTGCCGCACTGGTTTTGATATCGCCTCTCACAAAAATGCATCTCCGTATCAAACGCATCATTCACCTAATTTGCCGCCGGCAATGGTGACCGATCATGTACCCAGTTCTGGCGGTGTAAAAATAGAGGCTCTAATTTCCCATCGCCTCCACAAGGACCTGCTCCAGATCCTGAAACCCGATTTCACCCTGGCTCAGCACGGTCGCGGCAAACTTATGCAAATCGTGTTGTCCGCAGCGTTGAATCAGATCCAGGAAACGCCGGGTACCGGTTGTGTAACATAACTGATATCCCGGATTCAACGGGTATTTGCGCACCACTTTCGTGGCGTCTGGCGCAGGGACACCGGTCTTTGCCAGATGGCGGGCGGCCGTAGCCAGATCCATTGTGCCGGTTTGCCGTCCCAGGTCGGTTTTCCCCCGTATCGCCCGCCAGAGTCGGCGGCGGGCCAACATCAGCCGTTCATCCGGACGACTGAAATACCCGGTAAGCCGCAACAGCTCTTCGGCAAAACAGGCCCAGCCTTCATAAAAGAGCGGGCGTTCGATCACCCGTCGAATGGATCGGCTGTGACTCCAGCGGTTTGAATCCAGAAGGTGATGTCCGGGATATGTTTCGTGGGCAGTCAGAATCCGATACTCGCGCTGATATCCTTTGTTCTCCTCTCCGGAATTTTTGGCGTTAATGATAAAAAAAACACCGCCTCCCGGGGGATGCCCTGGAGGAACGCTGTAACTTGAAGCCGTGCGAGTGGATGAAAGGTACGCTGGCACCGGTGCCACCCGTACGGGGCATCGCCTGAATAGTTCCTTTGAAACCAGACCTTGTTCCAGACAGTGTCGCCCCAGTTGATCCACCTGTTGTCGGTACAGATCGAGAAGACCGCCGCTTCCGACCCTGGGCAGCGCAATACGCTTATAGGCGTCTTGCAGGGCACCGGCACTCAACGTCCGCCCAATGATGTCTTCAATAACGCTCTGGGTTTCCCTGATTTCCTGCTCAAGAATGTTTTCGATTTCCGGGAAGTCTTCCCCGAGCTTCAAGTGGGATTGGAAAATCCGCGACACTCGTTCCGTGGGCTGTAAAAAATCTTGGCGGGTAGGAATCTTGTGCAGGGTGTCTTCAAATCGCTGCAGAGCATCCAGGGCCGGTTTCAAACCCTGCCAGCGGCTTGTGAGCATCATCAGATAATCGCGTGTATCGGCGACCATCTCCAGACCGAGATCGCGGAACAGAGTGGGAACATTTTTCAAAGCCCGGGCGGCCTGATCCAGAAATGCCGCCAGCCCGGCAATGCGATCTTTAACAGCTGCCGGGTGTTCGGCTTCAATCGCCTCTGTCAGACCGACGCAGGCAACCGTCAGATGCCAGGTCGGCTGAGTTTCCCAGGACCTGATCTCGGCCAGCTGCTCGATCAGCGTGCGCACGGTATCGTGCAAAAGCGAGACATCGATGCTGATGTCTCTATCGGTCGCCGGTGCCTGGGATGGCAGACGGTCAATTTTTTGGAGTTCTCTCTCATCGGCCGCCAGCTTTGCGACAACGTCTACAACGGCGTCTTCGCAAAAACAATCCCATGTCCGCCAATGCCACTCCCGGGCCTGGACCTGAGGGAAATAGTAGAATTCATCGCTGGCGGCGGCAATGGGAAAATGGCGTGCAATCGTATCGAAAATACGGGCGGCGATCTTTTCAACGCGCGCCGATTCAGAGGCTGGTGTCATTTTCAGGACCTTTGGGGTAACGGGTTTCGGCCGTCATCGCGCCCGTTTCCCCGGTAAACTACCACTCGCTGTGAAGCCTTTTTTCCACATCGCCCCAGTTGGTCTGAAGTTTGGCTGCGGCATCGATTCCGATCTCCAGATGGGTATCCATATACTGGTCATAGATTTCTTCATGCAGTCGTTTGTCCTTGAGGCCCCTTTTCTGCAGCGGCATGTCCGAAACGAGCAGGACCGATCCGATGGGGACTTCATAGTTGTAAGCGACCGAAAAAAGCGTTGCCAATTCCATTTCAATGGCCAGTATGCGTTGCTTTCGAAGATATTGCACGAATTCTTCATCAAATTCCCACAGGCGCCTGTCGGTCGTATACACGATGCCACAGCGCGGCGTTACCTTGGCCTTGCGAACCGCACCGATACAGTATAAATTTACGGAAGAGGCTGGAATGGCCGGAAACTCCGCCGGCAGGTAATGTCGGCTGGTGCCTTCACCGCGGATGGCCGCCGAGGGAACCAGAAAATCCCCAACTTCCAGTATGTCGTCGATTCCGCCGCACATGCCCAGCATGATAACCGATTTGAGGTTGTCGAGATAGGCCAGGCAGTTGATAAGCAGGGCCGCCTGGGGTGAACCGATTCCAAAATCGATCATGGTGCAGTTTATGTCCTGCGCGTTGACAACGCGAAAGTTGCCTTCCGAGTAATACCCACCGGTCTTTTCCTTGAAGTGATTGACATATTGTCTGAAATTAGTGATCAGCAGATGATCACAAAACTCATCCAACGAGCAGTTGGTATACCTTTCCAGCGTCTGGCGGATATATTCGTGTTCCTTGATCGTCATGGCAATCTCCTGTAAGCTCCGGGTTTTCAGGTCCAGGTGCGATACGTTGACAAAATTCGATCCGTTACATCGGCCATTTCCTAGCGTCGGTAGCACAAAGAAACGCCCGGTGGCAATACTTTGGTTCCGATACCAAGAACATATCGATAGAATTTTACATTAAGAGACTTTGCACGCCTTTATGATATCCTGCGCTCGCTTCTTAAACGTCAACGCAAAAGGCTCGTCTTTGTCAAGCCCCCGCTGGACACGATCAAGCGTATCGTAGAAAAGATCCCATCCAGTACGTTCTTCCGCAAGCCGTCTTTTCAGCTTGCTGTTAGCCCCGTCGATAAAATCAATCGCTCTAGCAATGCGACGGGCACCGCTGCGGATGAAATGCACCCCATCGACCGCTTGCCCCTCCAGAAAAAAGGTGGCGGCTTTCAGGCCGAATCGCAGGTAAGTGACTGTTAGGGGTATCCGGGTGATAAAACATCCCGTAAACGGGTCGAGTTTGGCCTTGATCCTGGATAAATCTTCGGACAGCTCGGCGGCGTAAGCCGAAAAATACAGCAGGCGGATATAATCACCGATAAGACGACCTATGTTGGAGGCCTGGATGGCTTCCGCTGCAAAAGCCTCCTTATCGTGGCGCATGATCAGACCCGCGTTGTGAAGATATGCCAACTGTGGGGTAGATTCTGTCAAAGTTGACATGAAGTAGGCCTGATCCTCGGCCCGGCCGATAAATGACGGCGTAAAAGGCCGATGCCGGCGAAGGGCCTCAATGAGAATACCGTTGGTGCCGCCGGTAACGTGAATCCGTTGCAGACAGTTCGCATGGCCATCTAAATCGCCCGTGTCATAGCGGGCCATCATTTCCGCTTCAGTGGAAAGGGCCTGGGGCAGCTGACTGAAAAAAACGTATTCATCCGGCGAAAGCGGTCGGTCAGGATACCGTACATCAGGCGTATACAGGGAGCTGTGGATATCGCTCTCATTAACTAGCGCTCCGGCAATCATACCGAGTTCCACCGGTTTGCCTTCGGCATCTATACCACGGGCACCCCACAACGGGGTCTGGAAAAGCTCAAATGCACTGCCCCGCGCCTGTTCGGTCAGTTCCTGCTGGGGAAATACCTGATCGAGATCTATTTTAAAGGTCCCCCTGATCTGTGGATCGATTAATATATGCCAGAATGCAGCCATCGCCTTTAAAAAACTATAATGACGGCCGTATTCGCCGTCCACACCAAATACAGTCAATAGCTTCTCCGAATCCGAACGCCCTGAATAGCGATCGGCCGCGGGAGCGAGTAACTCATCGACAATTTGCCGAGCTGCCACCTCTGTCACCAAAAAGACGTTCAGATTTGAAAATCCACCGGCCCGGGCCAATTCCTCGGCGATGTATTCCTGGCCGATATCATGCAAACCGTCGTGGGTTACCGATACCGAAAGCAAACAGGTCATATTTTGCTTTTTGGATGCATTTCCCCGCCGGCGTTCAAACGCTAGAGCTTTATCAAGCCCGCGCAATCCATACAGAATTTCATTGTTTTGTGGGGCGACACCGATTGGGATGGGGTGATCATACCAGTAAAGCTGTGGTTCAGAATGAATTCGGTCAATCTTGCGCTGCAACTCGCGCGGTAGATGCGCGCTGGTGCGGCCGCCTGGCGGCGCCGTTAGCAGAATATTCGATGTAAACAGAATTTCACGCGCCGGATCAGCGATCGGATGGGCATTCAAATCGGTTATGGATACGCAGCGTTTGGCCCGCAATGCATTAACGCTACTTGTCGAGTCTTCCAAGATGCCTGATCCTTCAGGGAAAAAAACCGACCAGAATCGATCAGGCGGCACTTCAGGTGACAGGTTTTCACAGCGGCCAACATCGTCACTGAGCGTTTTTAAGCGTAACGCGAATTCATCATCCTGCAGACAAGCAATATCGATCTCCTGCTGAATCCGCTTGATGCCGCTTTGGTAAAAAGCCGCCGTCGTCGACCACCGCAGCGAGTGCTTCATCTGAGCTAAAAATTTATCGGCCCGGGCATAATCCGGGTGCCGGTCGCCCACAAGACAGATCAGAAAAGACGTGTTCAGTGCCTGAGCCGTTTGTGGATCGTGACTTCGATTTTCAGATTCCGAACCGGTGATTCTCGTAAACCGCAACCTGCTGCTTTCTGAAACCAGACGCAGTAAATAGTGTACAATCGGCGCTAGCATCGTTTTCTCCACCCATAATGTGATTATTGATCAAGGGACAGGGTAACATGGCCCCTTTGACAGCCGCAGAATCATAGAATCATATCCTGCTTTAACAGTAACGTCATTGGATATCAATACGCCCTGAATGCTTTTGGATTGCAAGAAGGAAAAAAGCGAATCAAACTGGCTGGGATTCTCACGGGCAGGATTCAATTGTTTTGTGATAATTTTGATGACAAGTCCATGTGGATAGATCTGATCGGTGCCCACGGCAATACTTGCCGATGCTAATCAACCGGTCGGCAGCCAAACAGACCACCCGCATGGAGGGAAGAAGAGGCGGCAAAATAAATCGACCAAAAGTTTAGACGTTTTTTATCCCTTTGCCTGGTTTCAGTTGCAGGTGCTTATGCCGGTCGGCAGAACGTATCTTTACCTCGCGAATTTGGGTTCCCTGGAGTACGCTGATCGTCACCTCAACCCCGGCCTTTCCCAGGGCCCAGATTTTGCGATAGCAATCCGCTAACCCCTGAACGGCTTTTTTGTCCACCGTAAGAACAATATCGCCGGGTTGTATACCTGCGCGCTCGGCCGGCCCCCCCTCCGAGACGCGAATGACGATAACCCGCCCATGGGATTCGTCCAGATGCACTCCCAGCCAGGGTCGCGATGGCTTGCCGCTTCGGCCGGATGTTTTCAGATTGTTTAATATCGGTTTGAGTAAATCGATCGGCACGAACATGTTGCAGGCCACCGTGCCGACGCCGGGCACCGCCAGCTGAGTAAATATCGAACCGATTCCGACCAGCTGACCGTCACGTCCGATCAACGCCGCCCCGCCAAACCCGGGATGCGGCGGTGCCGCATATATGGCGTTTTCAAGCATATATTCCCAGTAACCGGTAAATTCACCCCGGGAGAGAACCCGGGCGCCCTGAACGGCTTCCGTCCCGCCATGGCCGACTACCAGCACCGGATCCCCCTGGCTGATCTTCGACGATTCCCCCAGTTCGATTGGCTTCACCTTGAGAGGTTTGCCGGTTTTCAACAAACCGAAGCCAGTACCGTGGTCATAGCCGACGAACCTGGCGGGCACGCGGTTCTCGGCAGCATCAATAACCTCGATAGTTTCAGCCTCCAGGATCAGATAGCCAATCGTAAGAACGAGGCCATTTGAATCAATAACCACACCATTGCCTTCCCGCTCGGTTCCAAGCGCACGGGCCGTAATAGCATCGCCCGGAACGGTCGATCGCACTTTTACGATAGCTTGCAGGATGTCATCCGGATTTAGAGCAGCCCCCACCTGGTGTCCGCAGATAATAAAAAAAATAAGAAAGGCGCTTTGCAATATTCGTTTCATGATTCGCCTCCCGGGCCCGCAAAGATTTGCCAAGTATAGATTCGAGCGCAACAATTAATGAACATTTCAAATCGCTGATCAGTGAGCGAGAATATTCTGATCGCGTAGGTATTCAGCTTTTGCTGAAACACCGTACGCAATCGCACGCTTGCAGAATCTGTTCAGCGGGTCACCTAGAATGATTTGTAATGATATTTGCCGCGGAGAAGTATTGCCGGTGAAAAAGATGGCATGCGGTATCGAAATTGAGATCGATTTGCGGTTCAAAAAGCGGCAAACAGCTTATGATGATAATATGCTCTTTATTGAAGGATTGTCAACGGCTGATAGGTGGGAGCGCCGGCCGCATCCGGCCTTTTGAATCGAGGCATCCAAATCCAGCAGCAGAGAACTAACGTTGAGCGTTTACGCTCAGTCAGAGTACAAATAATCCCTCTGTTCTCGACGATGTCTTTTATTCCGCGATGACCCGGGTTGTTCTTTCGACCTGTATCGGTACAAAAATCTTAATTATTAACAATTTGTTAGGAAATATTTGCCCTTGATTATGAGCAGCTATCTCGGTACAAGGATTTTAATGGCAGCTAAAAGGTTAAATCGACAAGGGTGTCCGCGACTTCATTCGTTTGATAGCCAGCTCGATTCGATTTAATTTGCCGTGCATCGCTGTGACTGAAGCGGCTTTAGGGCTAACTCAAAAACAACTTCACATTTTGGAGGTCGATCCATCCCGTCTGGCTGCGTTGCGGAAGCTCGAAATATGCTTGATATTCTTGTGCTTCCGAGCCTTGCTCGCCGGGTGCCTCAACGTCCAAAATTGTGAATATATTTTTTCGTGAACCCTTACGGATTTGATGAACCTACAGGAAAGAGAGGCGCGCATGTTTACTGCTAAAGAATTACTGGATATAGCCGTTCGGTTGGAGAGAAACGGTGATGCGATTTATCGCCAGGCGAGCGAAAATATTTCGGATCCGGAGCTGGCCTCGCTGCTGGAGTGGATGGCGGATGAGGAAGTCAAGCATGCCCAATATTTCGAAAAAATGAAAACCGAAGTTACGGCAACACCGACCAACGCCGTAGCCGAGGAGTTCGGCCGCAAGCTTTTCAACGAAATGCTGGGAGATCAAAGTTTTTCTCTCAAAGATGTGGATTTTTTGCAAATCGATCAGGTCAATGATCTGATTGCCACTTTTATTGAATTTGAGAAGGATACGGTACTGTTTTACAAAATGCTGGAAGCTTTTGTCGACAAGGGTAAAATCCTTGAGACGCTAAAGCGCATAATAGATGAAGAAAACCGACACATACAACAGCTGCAGAATCTTCCGGCCGGGAAGTTAACCTCCATAGCCGGTTGTCAGTGAATCCAACGGAATGGATTTCTGCTCCGGCAATATATGCAAATCTGAAGTTTTTTGAAGGGTGGCTCACGTTTCGGCGAGCCACCCTCAAAGGAGGTATAAGATGGTAACATGGCATTTATTACCGATCTTTTGCAGGAATAAGAGAAGGAAGGCTACATTTGCTTCCCACCCTGGAAACCAGTTCCAATTTCCTGCTAGATCAATGTTAATATCACAAAGTAGTATGTCAAGAACGGAATATTTTAACCGGTTGCAAGCCGCTCCTAAAATTTTATTTTCTTAATTCAAAAACATTATTGAGTTAGACTCACGAATGATTAATTTTAAGCAAATAGCTGACATGACACGAAGTTTAACTATTATAATCATCAATTTTTTGTGTCTTGCTGCCTTGGTGGCCATTCTTTCGGGTTTATCCGGGTGGGGTTTATCAGCGGTTATCCCGATTGACAAGTGAATAATGGATGATAAAAATTAGCCTGATAATTGTTGGCAACGCGACTAATTATAATATGAAAGGAGTACAAAAATGATCGGTGAAAGACTCAATCAAGCCATGAACGATCAAATCAAAAACGAACTGGAATCCTATTACATTTATCTATCGATGGCCGCCTATTTTCATTCCATGAGCCTGGACGGCATGGGGCACTGGATGCGTTCTCAGGCCCATGAAGAAATGGTTCACGCGATGAAATTTTTCCAACACCTCATTGACCGTGACGGAAATGTCGTTCTGCAGGATCTTCAGCAGCTGAAAACCGAGTGGTCGTCACCGCTGGAGGCTTTCCAGGATGCCTACGAACACGAAAAATTTATCACCGGGAAAATCAATGATTTGACAACCATTGCCCGTGAAGAAAAAGATTACGCGTCTGAACCGCTGCTGGCTTGGTTTTCGGATGAACAGATTGAAGAAGAGGCGTCGACCGGCAAAATCGCCGATGAGTTGGAGATGATCGGAGAGGACAAATCCGGATTGTTGATGCTGGATCGTGAACTGGCTCAACGAGCCTATCCGGCTGGTTCTCCCCTTGATCCCACTGCGGGTGCAGATGAATAAAGCGTATCCAAATTAACAACGCACCCGGATATCCGGGTGCGTTGGCACTGGATTGCTAATACGTCGGCTGAATTATATCTTTACATGCAGGGGAATTGACGAATATCATTATCCGTTTCTAAGCTGCCCCCTTTTACTCTTCTGCCCGAATAAAATTACGTAAAACTCCTACCGTATCTCTTGCAGCCGGTACCTTTTATTTTTTAATCTCATAAAATACCGATTATTTTCAAATTCCAACGAATCGGAAATTTTCATTAAGCTTCGTTCGCTGAACTTAACACGTTCTTCTTCCAGATCGACATACATATTGTCACCCTGAATAATTAGTTTTTCAGGATTGAGAGTCATCCGGCGGCCTGTATTTAGAATTAGGGTCATATTGTCATTTTCTAAAATATCGAACACAAATAGGGCTGTATCCTCATAGTGGAAATATACTTTTTCTCTACAGTTGTTGTTTTCCTGATAAAGATGATAACCGTTTTTATCTTTTCTTATTGAAGCGTGAAAGAAATCGATAATTTTTTTATGCCGGAATTTGCCAGTGTCATTGTGCCAACAGCCGTTTTTGTCCAGCCAGAATACTGCCTTCTCTTTGGGTATTACAATCTCTGTGAATGCTTCCGTCATTTGAATTTTTCCGCAGGAAAGTTAGACCGGCCGGCCGCACACGTGCCTTTAATATACCCTGACGTTGCAATAAATCGATCCTTCAGCATACTGCCGGGGAATCTCTCGTTACATTCTTTCGGTAATTCATGGCATCGTCTATCTTACACATGCATCATAACAAAACCGTCCATCAGCTGCAACCAGGATCCGGAAGTCGCTACTATCTTCGGCATCTGGTACCCCCCGGCCAGTATACTTGAAAGCTGAGAAAACCGCCGTGGAAACGAGCCCTTCGACAAATCTCCGGATTGCCCGGCCCGACCCGTTGCATGCCGGCATCGCAGTTTGTGTCGCAGTTCAGTTTGACACTGCTTTTTCCATCGAGACAGAGGAACCGCCATTAATGATGAATACCGACCTTTTCTTGACTTGAATCAATGTATTACAAACCGTGTTGGCATAGATTTAACCCTGCCTGGGCCCAGCTGCACATAACATGGATTGCGTTCCCTTGAGCCAATAAAATCAGGAGAATAGGCCGGCATGGAAGATGAAAAAGCACTTCAATCAAATCTGGAAGAACTTGAAGAAAAGATAAGAGAAACCGAGGGCCGTTTGCCCGCGCATTCCGTCAAACCGACCATAATGCAGGAGATATTCGAGCTGGAAGATGAGCGCGATGCCATCCTTGCTAGGCTCGAATATCTTCGCTCGCAGGGTGAATGACCGGACCTGAGAACCCACGGCTGATATTCGGTATGCATGAACTTTCCCGCGGCACGCCTCGGGGTATCCATGTATGATACATTCTATCTCAAAGGAGTGAGCTTCGGGGAATTAAATCCGGCAGATTTCGCCATCTCCACCGCACATTCATTGGTTTCTGTGTAATCTGTGGATTGAAGATCGGCGATGTTCGCGGAGAAAACTTATGCAGGAAAAAGGGCGCCTGTTTGGCGATTTTAGGAACGTATCTGGCAGGCAGCCTGGTAAAGTTTGCGCGCAGTATCCGCACCCAAGTTCGATAAGGTCCGGCTTACGCATCAAGGATGGCTTTCAAGGACCCTAGAATTTCCTGGGAAGCCCCGGCCTTGGAAGGAGCGATCAGCCACAGGCGCTTCAAATGAACGAATGACCGCTGTTTCAATGAGCGGCCCACCAAGGCCGTAAATTCTTTTTGGTCCAGTCTTCCGTGCCTGGAACCGAGCATAGGAACAGCGACCGCCTTTAGTTCGCGTCTCTCAGCCTCCCGAAAAATTGCGTCAAGCGCTTTTTCGATCCATTCCACTTTCCAGGTCGGCTCCTGATTGACATCGTGGACCACGGCCAGAAAGCGCAGGGGGTTTCCCCCCTGTACCCGCACGCTGCCGACGGTTTCGGGTTGGGCATTGATCAGATCCGTCATCAAACGGATCGGGTGTTCTTCGGGCTGGCAGATCTTGGGGTCGGCACTCATGATCAGCCAGGTGTCTTCCTCGTAAGCGATGGCGTCCACATCAAAAGGCGGTTTATTTTCCGGTGCGGCAACGATTCGCACCGGCCCAAAAGCCATCTCACACTGAATCCCACCTCGGATGACGGTAAGCCGGGAGGGAATATCTCGTTGCTTCTTTCCCACGATATAAACCATCCAAAGGAATGCGGACTGCGGAATGCGGAATGTGGGTTACGCGTTTTTCTTTAGTTTCAGCGCTCATTCCGAATTCCGCAATCCGCAATACGGAATTTACGGCCGTTTAACGATCTTGTCCAGCAGGCGTTTTTCTATTTCGTGCTGCGCCCATTTTTTATCGTTTTTTTGCTTTGCGGTGCGGTAAATTTGCATGATTTCCTGGGCATGCGCTTTGGCTGTATGGTAGCCTGCGGCCACGGCCTCCTCGACAACCTGCCAGTTGTGTGTTTCGCTGAAAATGTTAAAGGCCGTTCTCAACTCGGGAAATACCTCTTTGGCCAGCCCGTCGAAAAAAGCGACGTACAGCCCGAGTGAAGCCGCGTTGCGTTTGCGGATGATGTGCTTCAGGGTGCCGTGCGTATTGGTGTCGGCCAGGAGATCTTTAACGTCACGTACCAGGAATTCGACCGGTGTGTGAGGAAATGCTGCGATAATTTCGCGCCACAGTCCACGGTCGAACACCGAGTCGCGCATCTCACCGATCTCATGGTAGATGTAGTTCTCCCTCTGGGCCGCAAGAACTTTCGCCAGGTTTTGCTGCAGCACTTTGCCATATGGTTCCGGCAAGCCGCAGTTTTTGAGGGCATACCGGAGTGCAGGCTTGGCCGATTTATTGATGTAAAACATCTGATCCCAGAGATACATCTTTGCGGCTTCCTGCCGCAGCAGGATACAGCCGTCCTGCAAAAAAGCCGGCAAGGTAAGCAAGTCCCGTGCCAGCTCTGTGCCGAGCGAATATACGTGCACCCCCTCAACCATCTCTTTGCCCTCGATCCGGGCCAGAAAGAAAGTGGGTTTCAAGCCGCGGGCATAACCGGCCCCGTACAGCAGCCCATGGGGCGCTATCATCGCGTTTATCTCTCTGGTCTCAAAGGGTTCATATGTGCGACCGTCGATAGATATTTTTTCATATTCGCATTCGGCGCATTTTTCCCATCTCTGTTCGCGAGCTTCAATCCATTCCAGGATTTCGGAAGAGCCCTTTTCCTCCCAGGGCGGCAGCCCCATCTCCCATTTATAAAGGTCACGCAGTCGCAGCGCCAGTCCGCAGATTGAGTAAAGTCCTGCGTGGCGCGCATCGGAAATCTCACAGTTCTCAAGGACTTGTCGGGTTAAGTTGGCTGTATCGATCATGCTATCAATAATTGTCTCCTAATTATGGCGAGTATAGTCTTGAGATTATAACAAATCACTTGAGCGAGCCCTTAAACTGCCGTGGCCGGCAATTGGTTCCGACTTTCGGCCTGTGATTGCAAGTTTTCCAACATCAGCTCAATGCTCGTGGTCGGCATGTGGCACACAAAGTCTTGGCAGACATATGCGGTCGCTTTTCCGTTTTTTGGGAGCATGTGGCGACTGTAAGGGGCAATATTGACAATCCGCTCGGCATCCTGTGGAATGTCCGGCCTAAAAATAACGATTCATGCTCCATTACGTGGCACCAGAGACAGGTGGATTATCCGATGGACAGGAAAATCGGCTTGTTTTCTTTTTTCGCATTTTCATGTTTTTCCTATTCACTATTTTGAGTGAGACTGATGCTCACATTGATTACTCAGACTTCGCACGGGCAACCTGCAGCAAAACTTTGAGGGCACCGGGTTGAGAGGCATGGATCAAGGCCACCCGGGAGTCTTTTAGGGCGTAGCGCTGCTCGATCAGCAGGGTCGGATCCAACCGCCCGTTTTCCAGCAGTTTTATTGCCGGGTCGAACGAACCGCAGCGCGACCCCACCAGCGTAATTTCATCCACCACAATGGACGAAAAGTTAACCTGCAGATGCTCCTTGTATGTACTTTTGAGCACAATGGTGCCCCGGGGCCGCACGGCTCTGCGGGCTAGGGCAAACCCGTCGACGGAACCACTTGCTTCGACAACGATATCATAATGGCGCTCGCGAATGATATTTTCGCCAATCCAGGGGATATCGCTGGTATCCAGCAGATCCTGCTGGTTTTCGTACCGGGCAACCACCTGCAGATTGCAGCCGGTCGACACGAGCGTTCGGGCGATCAACTGGCCCAAACGCCCGGTGCCGATAACCAGAACCAAATCCGAAGATTCGAAGAATACCTGTTCCCGGATTTCCAGCGCAGCGGCCAGGGGTTCGACAAATACGGCGGCATCATCGGAAACAGAAGCCGGCACGCAAATGAGGTTTTCCAGGGGAAGGCATACATACTCGGCAAAAGCGCCGTTGCGGTTCAAAACACCCAGTGCCGTTCGCTGTTTACAGTGGCGTGGCATGTTTGCCAGGCAAAATGCACATTGGCCGCAGGCAATGTTTATTTCGCCCACAACCCGTTCACCCACCCGTTCCGGCCGGTCGGAGGCTCGAACAATTTCTCCCACAAACTCGTGGCCTGGAATACCGCTAAACGAATGGTATCCTTGGATCAGCGCCAGATCGGTACCGCAAATTCCGGCCAGGCGGGCCTTTACCAGCGCTTCGCCCCTGCCGGGCTCGGGTGCGGGAATATCATCCCGCAAACTCAGCGCGTTGTTTTCCAGCCAGACAGCCTGCATATTTTTTTCCAAAACCAGGTTTCACCGCGAGCTTTTTGATACTCAACCGATCATCGATTCTCCGGTTGCCCTTCCCGTGTTCAAACAGGAAAATTTCAAGGTTATTTTTTACATAATAGTGCCGAACCCAAGCTAATGCAATTTATGAAAACTCCGATAATACTAGGTTGAAATGTAGTGTTTCATCTGCAATCATCGCCGGATTGATCGGATAAAAGCTCCGGCGGTTTCAGCAAAAGGAGTATGAATGATGATTGTCAGTTGTCCCGCTTGTAAAAAAAATTATCGAATGGATGCAAAAAAATATAAAGGCCGGTCAACAGCCGTGCGTTGTACCGGCTGCGGACAGGTTTTTAGAGTAAGCCCGGCTGCAGGTGCAAAATCCCCCCCTGATCCCGCCTTTCTTCTGTTAACCTGCCCTGAGTGCGGAAAGCAGTATAAAATTAAGCGGCAGAGGATTAAGCCCGGGAAATCAGCCGCCCAATGTAATGTCTGCGGGCATCAGATTCCAATTAATCTGCCATCCGCAAAATTGCCGGCACCCGATCCACAAACCGCACACAAACCAGAAGAATCCTTAAAGCCGCGAAATCCTGCTATCCCCGCTTCGCCGGACAGCCGTAAAATTCCGTCCCCGCGCCGGAAAAATAGGCTGCTGTATGTCGCCGCGGCAGTCGTCCTGTGCCTGGCGCTAATCACAGGCACTTTCTATGGCTATAATTTTTTCCTGCGCAAAGAAAGCGGACTACCAATACCAGGGCAGCCCCGTATGGAAAAGGCCGCTTTGGCGCCTGCAGTCGGACCCGCGCCGGTGTTCTATGTGGACCTGAATCTGCCTTTGATTCGAAAGGCAATGGAAGAGCGAATTCCGGCCGATGAAAAAGACATGAAATTTCACACCGGAATGGGATTTTACGATTCTCTCGGTCTGGGAAGAGCCCAAATACTCCTGTTTCCCGAACCTGAGTATCAGGTTCTTCCGGTTTTGATTTTACACAGCCGCGAATCGCAAAATTTAGAACAATCTCTCATGCGAAGCGGTATTATCAACAATATCCTGGAACCTGACGGGGCAGGTCGCTACAAAATTAAAGCCGAATCCGTGCAAGCGGCGCAAGCCAATGGTTTTCCAACCAATCTTTATCGGGTTTGGGTCCATGAAAAAAGGGCGCTATACGGTCCCACATCGTTAGCCCATTTGTGGTCCGACGGAAATCAGGCAATGTTTAACCATGAACTCATCCGTTTTGCAGCGACAGTTAAAAAACCGGGCAACCTGATCGAGTTATCCGCACAGATTCCCGAAAAAATTCCAGACGGTTGGGAACAGAACATTTTACCGGACAGCACTCTGCTTTCCAATCCCCAGATCGCAATGTTGGCCGGGATGAGCGGAAGTTTTCTGGCAGCTCTCAACGAGTCTTTAGAAAATATTCGATATTTGGCCGTCGGTTTCAAATTCGATGGTGAGCGGGGACGCCTGCTAAGTTATTCCCAGCAGTTTCGGGACCATATCAACGGGACTGGTATTTACGAACAGCTTCAAAAAGGCAACCGGGAAAATCCGGAATCTGAAGGGATGGCCATGAAAATCGCTGAACTTATCGATGATGAGCGGTTGGATAGCCACCTTGATTTTCAGGATAATCGACTTACGATTGACCTGAACTGGCAGCAGGAGGATGACCAGGGTGTATTCCAGGCGCTGACCCAAGCGACGCTCGGTTTCTTGATGTCCCAGAACATGAGTGGGGGCCAGCCGTCCGAAGGTCCGGTGGAAACCCATTATGTCGACGCGCCGTCATTTTCAACCGATGTTGATGCGGCTAAAATCAAAGGCAAAATTCCGAAAATCGTTCAGAGAAGCCTTTTTCCCGGGCATTTCTGGGATTTCGGAGACGAGCCACGCATGAATCTGACCGTTGATCCGTTTGATCTGCCGAATGGCTCTATGGCTGAAATTTCCTATGAAATACTCACTATCGGGCCGTCCGGCGGGAAAAACGTCCTGCGACCGTCCAATGAGCCGGTCAATAAGTTATATGGATCCTACCTTTCGCTGCCGGTAAAAAAGGGAACCCGGGCCAAAGAACTGGAGAAAGCAAAAATCCGGTTCAGTGTCTCTTTACCAGTGAAGCTGCAGGTCTTCGAATTCAATTCCGGTGCGGCTTCCGGGATTGTGAAAAAAGCAGTGGGCACGAGTGTGAAACTCAAACAGCTGGAGAAAGACGTGGCCAGTGTATCCTACCGCGGCGGCAAATCATGTTACCTTTATGCTTATGACAAAACCGGTCGCACTTTGGGCAGCCTGGAATCAATGGGATCTTCATCATCGAAGTATAAGCGCTTCCGCGGGATTGTCGATCGGCTGCAGGTGGTCGTCGTCAAAGAAGTGGTCGAGAATTCGTTCGCGGTTCAGGTCGATCTAAACCATGGCAGCGAACGTCAACTGCCGGACAGACCCGACCATACGGTACCGGTACGTTTCACGGACCACAGCCCGGTCACCTACGCCGATATTACGCAGCAGGAGCTGCAAGGCCTTAATGTGCGGTGGACCGCAGATAACAGCCTGGCACTGGCAATGCCCCGCGGGCCATTTAGCGGTAACGCCGAATGGGAAGCCCATTTTTTCCACGACAACAATGTCCTGCTGCTTCCGACAAACCAGATGCGTTCAGGCAATAATTTCATTCTATCATTCAGGGAACCGTTAGAGCACCGACCGAATGCGGTGTTCGGAAAGTTGAGCCTGGATCTGAATACTGGCATAGAGCGACTGACTTTCGTTAAGCAGAAAGACCGGTCATCGGTTTCCAAACGATTGCCGTCCGGCCAAAAAGTGTTAGTCACATTCAACAAAAACCAGGTCACATTCGATGCCGGATCCTGCAAAGTCTTGCAGGTTACTGCCTATGATACCAAAGACGGACAACTGCGAAAGGGAAATCAGGCAAGCCGCAACGGATCAAAACGCACGCATTCTTTCTGGGGACAACCGGCAGTATTTGTCATGGATATCGCTACCGGCAAGATCACCCAAACGATTGCCTTTGATATTCACCAAGATTCAGTGAATCCGACGACTTACAAGGCTTTCAAAGACGAAATCGCGCTTCAGGGAGAAATCGTCTCAGCCCTTAAATCGATCAGCAGCATCCGGACAAAACATTATAGTGCGAGCGGTGAAACACTGGCCGGTCTCTACTACCTGTACCACAAGGAGTCCAAACCGATGAAGCTGATCGAGCGCGCCATCGCCCACTCCGATCCGGCCGGCAAATCCCGATATGGTTATCGCCTGAAACCTCACAAGGGTTATCACTTCACATATTTGGCGGGTACTATGGAAAACGGGGTTAAAAAGCAATACAGCCGCAAGCCCCGAGTAAAAAAGTTTACCTGGAAAAAAGGATCCTTTAAAACAAAGCCATATCGGTCGTTGCCCGATATCATCGCTTATCCGATCGATAGAACAAAGCCGACATTTATTCTGGTATGGGATTGTATCTATATGAAATATCTTAGCGGTGACACCATAAAATATACACCAGCCAATCTATACAGCAGCGACTGGTTGAAAACAAACTTCATCCGCGGCTAATCCGCTGCGGAGCAAAGGCTAAACCCGACCGCAAGATACAGGCCTCGATCTTGCGAGCAGTGAGGGTTATCCTAAACTGAAATCATAACCGTTACAGCTCGAAACGGTTGTTTGCTAGGTTTTTCACCGCCTCAAATCGAGTGTCTTTCGCAACGAATCGACGCAAAATCCCAATCAGCGCCAGCAGAACCGTTAAGACAAGCAGTGCCATCAATATCGCCTTGAAAACCACCTCGGTTTCACTCCTTTTCTATCTGTTCGCAAAAACGCTTCGTTTATATATACCTAATCAGGCAAAAACTGGGCCAAACTTTCACGAACGATTCGATTTGCAATAGACTTAAAGGGTTACTCTAATTAACCGGCAAGGGCGGCATGCGGTACTATGACGTGATTTGGCAGATATTTTTACAAATATTGTCACGACCGATAAAGCCTTTTCAAATCGCAACAAATGAAGCCTCCTGCAGCAAGCGATGGGATATCAAAAGTGAATAAACTTGAAAAATCTACTTTTCATCCAATACTTGCCGTATGGTCTCAGCGATCTGATGCATTAAAATCGGCTTCATCACCAGAGCTCGAATACCGATCTCTTTAGCGCTGTTTTCCGTAATTCTGGTGCTGAACCCGGTGCAGAGGATAATCGGAATATCAGGTCGGATGGCAATAAGTTGCTTGGCAAGTTCGTCGCCGGTTAAATTGGGCATGGTCAGGTCTGTGATCACCAGGTCAAAATTGCCTGATTGCGCCTTAAAAAGTTCCAGGGCCTCGGTGCTGCTGGTCCGGGTTGTCACCGTATAGCCTAAAGATTCGATTAATTGTTTCCCCATGGTTACCAGCGGCTGTTCATCATCGATAAAAAGAATCCGTTCCGTTCCTGAAGGAATCGTTTTTTCAAATCTCTTCTCGGGTTCTTTTCTGTTTTCAATGACAGGCAAAAAAACCTTAAATGCCGATCCATTACCCGGTTCACTCTCGGCGTACACCGCGCCATCATAACTTGTGACAATACCATGCACGACCGCAAGCCCCATGCCTGTCCCCTCACCTTTTTCTTTGGTTGTATAGAAAGGATCAAATATCCGCTCCAGTGCATCGGATGCTATACCATGGCCGGTATCACTCACCGTCAGATTCAGGTAATTCCCGGGTTTTAAACCGGGGAGCCGGGCCGTAAAACCGGAATCAATCGCAGTGTTTTCAAGACGGATCTCCAGTGTGCCGCCTGTGTCCTGCATCGCATGGCCGGCATTTGTGCAAAGATTCATTAATACCTGATGGATTTGGGTCGCATTACCCATCACCAGTGCGTCGCTCCTTATTTCCTGGTGTATCTTAATCGTCGTGGGTAGCGAAGCTCTGAGCAGCTTTAACGTCTCCTTGATGACTACCTTTACCTGGATCGGTTTCATTTCCTTTTCGGTTTGCCGGCTGAAAGTCAAAATCTGCTGCACAAGCTCTTTAGCCCGTTCTCCCGCCTTAAAAACCTCCCGCAAGTTTTTCTGGAGCATAGATCCCGGTTTGGCGTCCAGCATGGATATCTCGGTGTATCCAATGACGGCGGATAAAATATTGTTGAAATCATGGGCAATCCCTCCGGCTAACGTGCCGATAGCCTCCATCTTTTGAGATTGTTGAAGTTGCTCTTCAAGGCGCTTCGTTTCGGTGATATCTTCACAAATTACAAATTGATCCCCAGAGGCCATCGATACCGGCCTGAAGTGGATAACTTTTTCTAAACCATTTTTGCATATCACCTGAAAAGTTCTGGGGCGTGTTTCTCCTGTCTTGGCTGTCCTAAGATCGCTGATCCATGTCGACATGACTTGTTTGCGGTAGGTTTTATCAGGGTAAGCTTTTCTAAACCAATCTTGACCGGTTGGAATATCTTCTAACGTATATCCGAACATCTCAACGAATTTCGGATTTACGTAATCATAGCGGTTCTGTTTCGCAATTAACAACACGCCCAGCGGCGATCCTTCCACCAAGACCCGGAATTTTTCTTTTTCTTTGCGCAGTTCTGCTTCCGCCTGCTTGCGTTCGGTAATATCCAGAAAATGGGTGGCCATCATACCGGGAGCGGTTTGAAAAGCGTGAACCTCAAAGACACCTCTTATCTGAGTATCTTCATAGTCGATTTGCTCGGTTTGCCAGGCTGTGCCCTGGGCGCATACACGGCGATATTGCTCCGGAACTTCCGTATATGCCAGTGGCGGAAATGCCTCCTCTATCGTTTGTCCGACAAACTGCTTGTTCTCGATTCCAAGAATGGCGTCCGCAGCTTGATTGGCGCCGGTGAATACCAGCCGCCCATCAGGCTGCATCGTATACATATGTATTCCCATGGGGGAAGATTCGACAATCCTGCGAAATTTCTCTTCAGAAGCATACAGCGCCGACTCGGTCTGGTCTCGATCCGCAATCTGTTTCAGCAGCCGGCGCGTACCCAATCCAAGCCCGGCCAGCCCGAAGAGCCATAGAAATCCATGCCCCATTGACAACGATATGACCTGAGAGCGTTCCACGGTCCAAAAAGGTGCCATCGGCAGGGAGACACTGATGCCGCCGCGGATGTCCCCCAATTTGTATCCCTGGGCGGCGTGGCATGTCAGGCATTCCTGCTCGGTGAACAAGGGACGCATCAGGCGTAAATAAGCCTGGTCCGCCATCTCTTCCACTGAACTGACTTCCAGCTCTCCGCGCTGAAAAGCCTCCAGTGCTTGAGATTCCCATGGATCCGGTGCATTGGCGGGACGGATCGGTTTAAGGCTGGTAATATGGCCTTGAATTCCGTAAACCTGCGCCGCAAGTTCATGGACCTGCCGGGTCATATAAGCCGGATTCATCTTGGTCAATTTAACCCCGGCGCTCGTAATGATGTCTCGGTCCGGAGTTTTAAGATACGGATTTGGGGGTGATTTTTCAGTCACCGGCACGAAAACGCCGCCGTAAAAAGAATTCCAGCGGCGGTAGATGACATCTTTTTCATACGCTACCCGTGCTTGAGAACGGGCAATATCCAGAATCCCTTGCCTTGTTTGATCCACATTCCACATCAGTGAAGCCGCCACGAGAATCGACCACATGATCCCTAGAGCCCAGGCAAAAGGTTTTATTCTGATAGGGTATGCATTATGATTTCCGGGTATACTTAGATTGTCTGTTTTCTTTCGGCTTTTCATCTCCTTGACCTCAATGCATTTCCATTTTCTGGAAATTCTAAAGCGTATCTCATTTAAGCAGAAATCATGCCAAAATGAGACAAATAAATCAATTTTTTAATGCATATTCGAAGGGTTCGCGAAGAAATAACTTTAAATTTTCAGGCGTGGCAGCGTCCGTTTGGAAAGGCGCGAGGAGGGCGAATTGCTGGCGATGCAACCGACGAGCAATGCAACCGGGCAGCATGGATCGGGCCATTAAACTGTGAAGATATTCCTGGGCGCGCTCTAAGGTTCATACCGAAAAGGAAAGCTATTCATTATTTGAGCAGGAAAAAAGAGTGAATTGTTTCACCCTGTTTTTACAAGTTCGATCCGGGGCGTCTATCCGAGTTCGGCGCACACATATCTGCCCGGGTATATCAGGATTTTTACAGGCGCAGATGAGGGTTGTAATTCCGTACCCGGCGGCAAGGCATTGAAATCGCCGGTAGCCTTTCCGGCGCAAAGACTGCGGCACCAGCTTGCTGCGGGTGGATGATCCGACCACCGACCATGCTTTGCCCGCAAAGCAGCTGCCAAGCACCATGAAGGCCGTGGGTGGCAACTCGTGCTTCAGTTGGGCCAGGATAGCCGGTCGAAGGTGCAGATAGCTCAACGAAACCGTTTCAATTTTTCTTTCCGCCAGGGCTTCACACAGCCTGCGGATTGAATCCGCGTCATCCGTGTAAAAAGGGATGATCGGATCGATGCGAACGCCAATCGTCACGCCGGCATCTTGCAGCCGGTCGATGTTCGAATGAATGCCTTATCCCCGGATATCACACCCCTGACGTTGACTCTAAATCGAAACAGGTTTAAAGTAAACCATCATTTTGCAGGTCAGGGATACGGTTAGGATATGAATGCAAATGGGTGTTATTTTCGATATCAAGCGCTATGCCATCCACGACGGTCCGGGTATACCCACCACTGTGTTTATGAAAGGCTGCCCGTTTTCGTGCCCCTGGTACCACAATCCGGATAGCCCGGCCCCGCAGCCGCAGACCCTTTATTCCCGGCAGCGGTGCATCGGCTGCGGTGAGTGTACATCCGCCTGCCCTGAAGATGCGCTGACCCTGACTCACTCCGGGCCGGGTGTCGATTCCACCCTCTGCAGGCAATGCGGCATCTGTGCCCGGGCCTGCCTATCGGAGGCCTGCGAAACCGCCGACCGCTATGAGCGTGTCGAGCACCTGGTGGAAATGATCGAAAAAGACATTCTGTTTTACGACGAATCGGGCGGCGGGGTGACTTTTTCCGGGGGTGAGCCGCTGCTGCAGGCGCAATTCCTGCAGCAGCGGCTCGTTGCCTGCGGACGGCGGAACATTTACCGCGCGGCCCATGAGTCTTTTTAGCCGGAACTAATCACGGAAGCGGGGAGATCTCGATCTCCACCCGACGGTTCTGAGCCCGACCGCCTTTTGATTTGTTGGAAGCGATGGGCTGCGATTCTCCAAATCCTTTAACCAGGACCCGTTCCGGATGCACACCTTGTTGCGCCAGAAACGTCGCAACACTCTTGGCGCGTTTTTCCGAGAGCACCTGGTTGTAACCGGCTTTACCGATACTGTCGGTATGCCCGGCGATATTAATTTGGGTTTTCTCGAATTCGGTCAGCACAAAGGCCACATGATTCAGAACCGTGTGAAATTCAGGGTTAATACTGTGCGAGCCTGAGGTGAATGTCAGGCTACCGGGCATATTCAGGAGAATATTCTCGCCGTTGCGGGTAATTTGGACGCCGGTATGGCCGAGATTCTCTTTGAGCGCAGCTTCCTGATTATCCATGTATGAGCCCGGGCTTTCACTCGTATCAACCTTTGGCGCTGCGGTGGTTTCTTCGGCCACGGTGGCCGGCTCATTGTCTTGTAAACGCGTTTTGGAACCCGTCACACACCCGCTGAAAATCAATGCGCTGCAAACGATTATGAGTGCGAGGGTAAATACGCTGTCTTTCATCGTTTCCTCCAATTATGACGATAGCTCTTGTCCCAGGACAAAAGCCCTGGGACCCGAAACCGAGATCGAAAGGCCTGAGGATTGTCATGGAATCGGCAACCAATTGATATGTTTCCCTTAAATCTGAACCGAAAAAATGTTTGCAAAATCTTTACCAAGTTGGAAACATTTAAATAATCTATTGATATTTAAATATATTTTCTTTAATTCTGCCTGATCGGCGCTGGGGGAGGAAAGATTTTTTCCGGCATCGATATTCAAAATGGTTATCCTAGTTAAAAAAGCGAAATTGAAATTACACCATAATGGAATAAAAAATGATGGAGGTCGACGATGAACAAGATTGAAAGAGTGGACAACGTCCTGAGCGACACGGAAGTAGACCGTCCCCCGCTGTCACTCTGGTATCATTTCGGGATTCAACATACCGATGGTCAACAGTTTGCCCGCGTTACTTTGGAGTTTTTTAATTATTATGAATTTGATTTCCTCAAAGTCATGAACGACTATTATTATCCAATACCAGAGGGTCTCGATTCAGTTTCATCCAAAAAAGACCTGCTGCGATTCCGTCGCTTTGATGTGGAAACTTCAATCTGGAAAGAGCAGTTCAGGGCCCTAGAGATTATCAACCGGGAACTGGAAGGCCAAGCCTACTTTATCGATACGGTATTCGATCCGTGGCAGAGTATCAGACGCAGTCTGGCGGCCGAGAATATCAAGGACCTGATGGCGCATGAACCGGATGCCTTCCTGGATGCGCTGGATATCATTACCGAAAACCTGATTGACTATTGCAAAATATCTTTGGGCCTCGGAGCGTCGGGTATATTCCTGTCGGTGCCTGCCGCCGGTGAATTTGTCACCCGGGATCAATTCCTCACGTTCGTCAAACCTTTCAGCATGCGCGTTCTTGAGGCTATCGCAGACCTGGGCCGGATGAATACGGCCCACATTCATGGTGAAGATTTATTTTTCGAGGATGTACTGGATTTCCCGGTTGATATTTACAACTGGTGGGATCGCGGGCCGAAAGGGCCATCGCTTCAATCCGTGAAAGAAAGAATCTCTGGCTGCGTAATGGGAGGTATCGACCATAAGATTGTAACGACTAAATCAAGCGTATTTTTGAAAAATCACGTGCGCGAAGGGATCAAACTGGGCGGAAGCAGAAGATTTTTTCTGGCCAACGGCTGTACGATCAACTCCTGGGCCAATCCCAGATCGATTCAGGCAATCACCGAGACGACCGGGGATTCGTAAACTCGATCCGGCTACGGTTTACTTCCGACCGGTGGCGGAATCTCTAACAAACTGCCCGGGCCGAAGGGATGACATCCAGTGTGTGCTGCGGCTATCGGTTCCGACTACGGGCAGAGAGTCTTTTCAGAAAGGATGAAGACATCCAGGTAATCATGAGGGAAACTAGGGCGAATATTCCCAGCACCAGTACGATCTTTTCACCGGCGTCCTCGGCCCACGCGATCCTGTCACCGGCAAAGTAACCGATGCCGACAAACAGCGTAAGGGCGATGGCCCAGGTTACCGACTGAATATTCATCCCTGCCCCAGGATACTCATCTACGATCAGACCCCTGATATCTGATCACAAAGATCATGCATGGCGGCGGCAAACGGCGTCAATACTTCGTGCGTATGGTATAATACCGACGGTGTAAAAGCAAGCGTACGTAGAATTGTTCGTTGAGCCGGTTTGCCGGTTGAGCCGGTTGAGCCCGTTGAGCCGGTTGAGCCGGTTAAGTTTGTCCATCGGTAGTAATGTTGTTTGGGAAGGCTCACTATTCCGTTAATTCGTTTGCTGGATAACCACGCGGCCCGTATAGTAGGATAGACACGATAAATATACTAGTAGAAGTCAAGTCTTGCCATGCGGTTTGAGCACGTTAATTAAATGACAGTATTCCTTTTTTCCGGGCACAACCGGCTCAACGGGCTCAACCGGCCCAACCGGCTCAACGGACCCAACCGGCTCAACGGGCTAAACCGGCCCATCGGGCTCAACCGATTGACATTTTGCGGTCGCCGATGTAAATTTTCTATATGAAGCTGTGCCAAAATTGCGGCCAGATGCTGGCCGAGGAAATCACGTCCTGCCCCTCCTGCGGCAGTGAAGTGGTGGAAGGCAGAAAGTACATCGACGACTACCGCATCATTGAAGTTCTTCACGAGGGGTATTCCAGCATTCTATGTCGCGCCCTCCAGGACGGCAGCGATGTGCCCGTCGTTATCCGCATCTTTACACCCCGCTCCGGCGTCAACGCCGGCATTGCTGACCGTCTCAAACAGGAGCTGGAAGTACTGCATGAGCTTCCCGAGGATTATTTCATCCGGCACTTTGAGATTCGAAAATCCAGCGACGGCCTGTGGTACCGGGTGAGCGAAAGTATCGAGGCCGAAAATTGGGGCAGTTTGCTGGCGTCCGGTCGCCTCCGGGATTACCGGGTTGCTTTCAAACTTTTTGCCCGGATAGCTCTGATTCTCGAGGGACTCCATCGCATCGGGCATTTCATCCCACATTTGATCCTGGATGACATCATCGTCTTCAAAGGCGAAGCGGATCAACTTGAAGTCAAGATAGACTACAAGCTTTCCCGATTCCTTGACCCGAAGCTGGACCGGCCCGGACCCATGTTGAAAAAGCTGCTCGACAGCCATCCGGATATCGTAAACCAACGTCCCCTGGATTTCAGAAGCGACATATGGTCACTGGGAAAGATCTTTGTAGAGCTGCTGACAGCCGAGCATAACGCGGCAGACTTCAGCGCCGAAATAGAAGAACTTTACCTGCCCCAAGAAGCTGAAATACTTTTTAAAACGATGCTGGCCGATGATCCCGGGCTCCGTCCCCGATCCATGGCGGAAGTGGCCGAAACCCTTGCGCGGGCCGATGAAAAAGAAATCGAGGCCGCGATGCAGCGGCGCACCGAGCCGATGCCGACACCGGTCCGGGAAATCAGGGGACTCAAAAGATGGGTGCGGCTGCTGGTGGTGGTGCTGGTGCTGCTAGGCCTGTTGGGTCTGGTCACCTGGCATTATTTTATCTCCCGCCAAACAGACAGCGAAGCAACCCTATCAAATTTTGCCAACCGTTATGCCGGTGCAGTCGCTTTCGTGCTGGTTGAATACCGGGTTCTAGATGATGAGAATCAGTATTACCACAACCGATCCGAAGGGACCGCATTTTTGGTGGACGAGCAGGGGTACCTGCTGACCAACCGGCATGTGGCCTGTCCCTGGCTCGAGGACAGCAGCATTTATCGGTTGATCAACAGATTCGGGAAGCGTCAGCAGCCCCTGCGTCTGGAATATAGGGCCTTTCTCTGGTTTGAAGGGCAAAAGGCATTTAAACGCCTGCCGCAGTTGTCCGAAAGTGATGATCTGGATGACATATACCACTTGGACCGGGCTTTTCGTACGGATGGCGAGCGCCGATTGGAGATTGTCGGTGTTGCCAAGGTACCGGAGAAAACCCACGAGCGGATAAAATCTCCCCTTAAAGATGACTTCGCAGTGCTTAAGATTAACCGCGTACCCGAGGGCTTGAATCCCCTGCCCCTCGACCTGCAGATGAACCCGTCAAAGATCCCGAAACTGCTGCCGGTTATCGCGCTCGGTTTTCCCCTCGGCAGTACGACCCAGGAAGCCGCGGTTAATGTCAGTGTGACCCGGGGGCACGTTCGCCGGGCATTTGAAAACTTTCTCCAGGTCGATTCCTCTCTTTACAGGGGCAATAGCGGTGGGCCAGTAATCGACGTTAACGGTAAAGTGATCGGTATCGCCTCCAGTGTCGCCATGGACTGGGCGAGGGCACCCGTGCCGGTAGCCACGGCCCTTTCGGACCTGGGGATGATTTTACCGATTACCAAGGCCGCCGCGTTTCTGGGGGAAATCAAAGCCGGGCATGCCAAGTGGAATGGCGTTCTGGACCTGTCCGTTGACGCCAAACTAAAGCGTATCACCGCGGCCGCTGAAGGTAGACAGTGGCGACAGGCCCAGGATCTGGCAGATAAAGCGCTGGCATCCAGTCAGGATCCATCGCTGATCATGGCGGCGGCCATGATGCACTTTTGCACCGCAGATTACCAGGGATCAAAACAGCTTTTCAGCCGGGCGCTGTCCATGGATGCCGACAACAGTCAAGCACGCTTCATGCTATACTTGATCAACCGAGTCAACGGTGATGCGGCCGCGAGCCCTTTTCGCCAGGACTTGTTGGCATTGGACTGGCGCTCTCCGCATGAGATATATGGCTACCTGGTTCGCGTGCTCGACGGCAATGTGGACGAAACTTCAGCCCTGAAAGGGGCCTACAGCGCAAATGAAAATGGCTGGCTGCACTACGCAGTCGGGCTCAACCGGCAACAGCGGTTGGATTGGGCCGGCTCGGAGCAGGTCCTGCAAGAAGCGGTTCTGGCTGTCGATACTGACAACTGGGTTTATTTTCTGGCCCTCTCCGCGCTGGACAGAGTCCGGCGACAGCGACTGGAAAGCATGCCCGCCGGCGTTGCCCGGCAAACATATCAGTCCCGGGTGGCGGCCTTTGAAAAGACGCTAGAACAGGTGCGGCAAACCCGTCTGGAAAACCAAAAAAAGATCGGATCGATTCTCGCAAACCTGGGTCAAGCACCCGTTCCGCAAGAAAAGCGATCGGCACTGACCCAAATTCTCACGATCGACAGCACCAACACGGACGCCTTGTTGGGGCTGATCTATTTGGACGCGATGCAGGCATCATGGCAATCGGCCTTGGAAAACACCCAAAAGTTCCTGGCAATCCAAGGGCGGGAAAGCAGGGGGCATTTGCAGATCGGCCTGCTGGCGCCCGAAATTATTCACAACATGGGACGGACGGCGCAGGCTAAAACCGAGCTCGCGGCTTACCGGCGCCGAACCGCAGATGCGTGGTACCGGACGGTTGCCTCAAGTTTGCTGGGGGACAGCAGCGAAAAATCCCTGCTTGAAAAAGCCGCCGAAAGCCCCGAATACACACTGACCGCTTACACTGCTCTGGGATTCTGGGCCGAGGGCGCCGGGGATCGGAACAAAGCGATTTCATATTATAAAGAAGCACTGGGATCATACATGGATGATATGTCCGAATACGAATTTGCCCTGCAGCGCATCAAAATGCTCAGGAACAGCCAAAAATAATATCGTATGACGGTTTTATGGAACTCGCGCAAACAAATCTGCGGCATCACATGTATAACGCGCTAAAACTCTTTTTCACGCTGTCCTCGCATAAAGGGAGCTTAGATAATCAACCGGAAATTCAAATTGAAGAAAAGGAAAAAACATGCTGCAAATAACTCAGTTAAACCTGCCGACCGGGCTGATCGACCTTGGAGTCGGACAGCCGGATATCGCCCTGCTTCCCCTGGACCTTCTGAAAAAGTCCGCCGAACACCGCTTCAGTCAAAGTGATCCATCGCCTTTGCAATACGGCACCGAGCAGGGCAACGGTTTTTTTCGTCGAGCCCTGGCCCGGTTTTTAAGCCCCGGCTACGGGATAGCGGTCGATCCGGATCAGTTGTTTATCACCGCCGGCGCCACCTACGGGCTCGATCTAATCTGCACCTACTTTGCCAAGGCCGGCGATACCATTTTTGTCGAAGAGCCGACCTACTTTCTGGCCCTGCACATTTTTGCCGACCGGCAATTGAATGTCGTCGGCATCCCCATCGACGACAAAGGCATGATAATTGAAGCCCTGGAAGTGAAACTCAGAGAACATAAACCGGCTTTTGTTTACACCATTCCGACCTTTCACAATCCTGCCGCTGTCACCCTGTCGGCGTCACGTCGCGAAAAATTAGTCCGTCTGAGCGAAAAGCACAACTTTTTGATTGTGGCCGATGAAGTATACCAACTGCTGGCTTACACTGCGACACCCCCGGCGCCGATGATCAGCTTTGATCAGACCGGAACGGTGCTGTCCCTGGGATCTTTTTCCAAGATCCTGGCGCCCGGTTTGCGTCTCGGCTGGATTCAGGCCGGCGAAAAATTTCTCCGGCGGCTGGCCGGCAGTGGTCTGCTGCTCAGCGGAGGCGGGCTGAATCCGTTTACGGCCTCGGTGGTGCAAAGTGCGCTGGAATTGGGGTTGCAGGGCGAGCATCTGACCCATTTAAAAAAGATGTACCGCCAAAGATCAGCCGCTCTGGTCGCAGCGCTGCGCGAACGCCTGCCCGCCTCGGTTTCGTTCGTCGAACCGGCGGGTGGTTTTTTTGTCTGGCTTCAATTTCCGGAAGACGTCGACACTGCATCCCTGCGCCGGAAGGCCCGGCAGCAGGATATTGATTTTCAGCCCGGTGTGAATTTTTCCATCAACCGGGGTCTGCAGAATTTTATGCGGCTATGTTTTGTCTACTACGACAGGGATGATTTACGCAAAGGGGTTCAACGACTGGTAGAGATATTCCCAGAGAAGATTTAAAAGCGGCTTATACCAAAGCAGCCAGGAATTGGTCGGCTGAAACCAATCGAACGCCGTTGATGAAGCTATCAACATCTGCGTCTTTGACAATTTGGTAGCAAAAAGGGATATTCAGTTCGTCAATAAATTTTGCCGATAAGCAAAATTATTGTAGAATTATTTTGCTTATCGGCAAATAATTTTGAATCAATAATAAATTAATGGTGGGGACATTTGTGCTGCTATTAAAGCCAATATCTCAAAACGAACCAAGATAACCAATGATTTCATATAAAACCTCCACTGTGCGGACGTAATGAGTAGTTTACTAAGGTTTTACTGCTTTTCTTGTCTTTTCCCGCTCCTTTTATAAGATTATAGGCGATATATAATATTTTAGCGGCTACTCCTTACCGCGGCTCCAAAATTAGCATTCCTTTTTCGGTATTAAGATCCATTCTAAACCGGCGCAGGTAGTTGAGACCGAGCAGGCCGACTTCAGGCTGATTCGGCAAATCGAGTACGAGTGCTTTCACTTCGGCAGAGGCCCAGCCGCCGATTTCTACGATAGACAGAACCACTTCGCGGGCTTCTTTCCGACCGCCAGCCGTATAAACCTGTCTAAGGGGGTGGCGGTCGTCCGGTTCTATCCCCAGTTCTATGGCGGATGCCAACGGAATGGTGACCATTGAAGCACCGGTATCGACGATAAATCGTTGCCGGATCGAGTTGTTCAATACGGCCTCTACCGGAATTTGACGTGAACCGGGGGCAAATCGAAGGACAATCCGGCCTTGCTCCCCTTTGAGTGCGGCGATATGGTCCTGCAGTTTTTTTACCTGATCCATCATATCCGGCGGATAACTTCGCATGTGGAGAAGTTCTTCCGCCGCAGACCAGCCCTGGTTTTCCAGGGCGATTTGCACGCCCAGCAAATGAAACTGAGGATCATCCGGAAAATACCCGCCACTTTGATTAAGCACCTGCCGGGCTCCGGTGAAATCTCTGCGTTGAATCAACTCGCCCAGCCAGTTTTTATACAGATCGGCGTGATACATTTCCAAGTGGATCAGCTGATTGTTATGCGACAGAACCAGATAATTGCGGACTTCTTCAAGCAGCGCAATGGCAAATTCATAGCCGTAACCAGCCTGCATCAATCGGACGACGTCCATAACTAGGACCGCACTGCCCGCATCGATCAGCACCTGCGCATCAAACAGATCAACAGCTTCTCTGGTGCGTCCATCGTTTTCCAGCTTGGACATCAACCTGCGCATAACCGGTATGATTGCAGTGGTTTTATAACGAGGGGGCGTATCCGCCTCCGGCAGTTTCGGCTGCAGTCTAAAGGCATACACGAAGGCTTCCAGCTTTTCCTTTGCGAAATTATCATCCTCAGCCAGCGCAAGGGCAAATCCCTCTTCCCGGCCGCCTGCAAATGTCAATCGGTAAAACTCGTCGACCCGGATCGCATATTGCAGCCGCTCGTCTTTGGGGCCGCGCCACAAGTATCCGCTAGCAGTATACCCACCGAACGTCCAGCCGACCACGCGGCCGCTCTGCACGAACAGACCCGGCTCATCGAGATCAGCGGGCAGATCATGCTTGAAAAAATTTTGCTGTACGTTATATTCGCCCAGTCTCACGCGTTTATGGGTATTGCCTGTTTTCAGCGATACCCATGCCAATGGCTCGGCCGCAATCCACGGTTGCAGGGCCGGCCCGCCGAAATGAAGATCTGCCTGTATGCGCCACAGACCGATTTCATCACGGTCCAGAACAATGCCGCCTGCAATATCCAGCTTTTCACCCTCGACCAGGCGCAGCTCCCAGCTGTAGGCGCCGATACACATATGTTTCGGCAGGGCAAACCAGCCGCCATTGATAATGGGAACGGGTAGCTCGGCGGTTATGCTTCCGGTGATATCCCTTAAAACGACCATACCCGCGATTATATCAATCCGGCCGCGTGAGGTTTTAATGATCGGAGAAGGCGTTTTTGAAGAAGCAGAAGATCTATCAGCCGCCGTTTTCGCCGAATTGTCCCTTGGAAAATTGAAGCCTTTTTCAATGAAACGCGGTGCTAAGGGTACTTTTAACAGGAAAAGACCACCGCCAATCAGAAGGGCAGCAGCCATCAGGTATGCAATACGCCTGGCCGCCGGCCGCGGTGCACGAATTCTGGCACCGCAGTGACTGCAAAAATTCGAAGTTAACTGGATCTCGGCGCTACATTTCGGACATATGCTTTTCATCTTAAGATGTTGAATTTCAGGTGGCTCCTAAACTTCCAATTGCTTCTAGCCCGCTTCCATATCGAACTCTTCAAAACCGAACCAGTAACCGGAATGGCTTATATAATCCAGTTCGAACTGAACCGCTTCGATGTGGTTATCTTCAATCTCCAGAAAGCGGTTAAACATCTGCCGGCCCTCTTCGGCCAACTGATCGACCAATTGTCTGTAGAAATTGCTGGTTTCAATTTCCATTTTCAGCGCTTTGCTGAGCATCTGCTGCTTCACACCTCGATCGTCTCTCTTCATCTGAGACCGGATCTTTGCGGCTTCCTTACGGATAATGCTTCGGGAAGGAATGGTGGATTCAAGCTTTTGGGGCGTGATTTTACCGGTCTGCTGCCACTCATCCAGTTTGTACTCAAGGTAATCCACGTGGCGCTGTTCATCGTCGGCCAGTTCCTGAAATATCCTCTTTCCGGCCGCATCGTCGATGGCTCTGACGCCTTCCAGATAGATATCCCGAATTTTATATTCATATTCCAGGGCGGTTTTGATGGCTTCTTCAAGTGTCATCGAGGTTCTCCATAATTGAGTTTTTCAGTTTCCTGTTTGGCCGCTTTTGATCACCCCAATAATAATACCCAAAGCAGAAGACTTCAATCACATTTGAATGTTAGCCCCGTCCGGAGGAATGGGTCAATGCAAATACCAATGGGATCTCACTGATTGACCATTAAAGACCCGAGCCGAGAGGACCGGGTTTTCTATGGTTGAATAAAATGGTACATATAAAGGGTCAATCGGAAATAAACGCTTGTTGCGTATTATGATTCATCGTCCAAACACCGGATGCGCAACCGCTCGTTGGAAAAACCAAAATCTATCATTGAAATTGGATCATGAAGCACCTGAAATCAGATACGTCACCCGGTGGCCTACCCATAGAGGCGGTCGCTGACGATTTGCAAAAAGCACTGGCAAACCACGTTGCGGCGGTGCTGCAGGCGCCGCCCGGGGCCGGCAAGACAACCCGCATACCTCTTCTACTGAAAAAATCAGCATGGCTTGACGATCGCAAAATCATTCTACTGGCACCGCGGCGGCTGGCCGCCCGGGCTGCAGCGATGCACATGTCAGATCTTCTGGGAGAAAAAGTGGGTCGAACGGTCGGATATCGCATCCGAATGGAGAGCCGTGTCAGCAAGGAAACACGCATCGAAGTAATCACCGAAGGTGTGTTGACGCGGATGCTGCAAAGCGACCCCTCTCTGGAAGGAGTAGGTCTGGTGATTTTTGACGAGTTTCACGAGCGCAGCCTGGATGCCGATTTTGGTTTGGCCTTGTGTCTGGATATGCAAGGGGTGCTGAACACGGAACTGCGGCTGCTGATCATGTCTGCCACCCTGGATACCGGAGCGGTGGCTGCCATGCTGGGTGATGCCCCGGAGATCGTCTGTCCGGGACGCATGTTTCCTGTCGAAACTCGCTATGTGGGCCGACATGTGCCGGCTGCGTCCGTTGATGCCGTTACCGGTGCGGTGCTTTCCGCCGCCCGGGATGAGTCTGGCAGCATCCTTGTTTTTTTACCCGGTGCACCGGAGATCCGTCAGGCGGCTCGGATACTGCAAAAGACCCGACTGGGCCCGGAGTGGATCGTGACCCCGCTTTTCGGCAATATGACACGCAGTGCCCAGCACCAGGCCATTGCACCGGCGCCCGAGGGACGACGTAAAATCGTACTGGCCACTTCCATCGCCGAAACCAGTTTGACGATCGAAGGAATCCGAGTAGTGGTTGACAGCGGCCTGCAGCGGGTCCCGCGTTTTGACATTCGCAGCGGCTTGACCCGGCTGGTCACTGTACCGGTATCCCGGGCATCGGCCGATCAGAGACGGGGACGGGCCGGCCGAACCGGACCGGGGGTTTGCCTGCGTTTATGGTCGCGGGGATCGCACCACACGCTGACCCCGGCGCACCGCCCGGAAATTCTCGAGGCCGACCTTGCCGACCTGGCCCTGGAATTGTCTATCTGGGGGGTAGACGATCCGGATAAGCTCAAATGGCTTGATCCACCAAATCGGGGGGCATTTAATAACGCCCGCTGCTTACTCCGGTCGCTTGGGGCCATGGATGGCAACGGTAAGATTACCGACCACGGCCGGCAAATGGCTGCCTTGCCTGTACATCCACGATTGGCCCACATGATGGTTTCTGCTGAACGTCTGGGGCGCGGGAATGCTGCCTGCGACCTTGCGGCCCTGCTCGGTGAACGCGATGTGGTTCGTTTTGATCATGGCCGACAGGATGCTGACATGCGCATTCGCCTGGATTTTCTTCAGGCCGTGCGTCGTAAAAAGGCAGTGACCTATCCGGGCGCAAACGTCGACGATGCAGCTATTCGCCGGGCAATGCGGGTGGCGGATAACTTGCGCAGGCGCCTGGGCGGCGATACGGGCGACAGGGATACCGCCTCCATCGGCCGATTGCTGGCCTGGGCCTATCCGGATCGGCTTGCCCGGCGTCGCTCGGATCGGGGGAAATTTAAACTGGCCAATGGGCGTGGTGCCTATCTCGATCCCGGTGAAACGCTGGCAGGTGAAGAGTTTTTGATTGCGATAGAGCTGGACGGCGAACGTCGTAACGCACGGATTTATAAAGCCGCTGCTTATCGCCTGGAGATTCTCATGGAACAGTTTGCGGGGCAGATCCAGTGTGTGGAGGTGGTGGACTGGGACACGGAGCGTCGGGCTGTTATAGCGCGACGCGACGTAAAACTGGATGCTCTGGTACTGCACAGCGAACCGCTTGCCGCGCCCGATGATCAAGAAATTCTGGCAGCCCTGCTCAAAGGTATCCGGCTGCATGGACTTCAGAGCCTGCCATGGACTAAGACCCTGAGGAGTTGGCAGCAGCGTGTCTGTTTTTTGCGCCGGCTCTCGGAAAATCAGCGAAAGTGGCCGGATGTTTCCGATGATGGCCTCAATTTGCACTTGCGGCAATGGCTGGCACCCTATCTTACCGGTATGACCCGATTACGTGACCTGGATCGGGTCGAGCTGAAAGCGGCCCTTTTTAGTATGCTGCCTTACCCTCAGCATAAACAACTCGACGAACTGGCCCCCACCCATCTGACCGTACCGAGTGGTTCGAGAATACCGATAGACTATTCAGGGGATGTGCCGGTGCTGGCAGTGCGTCTTCAGGAGATGTTTGGATTGAATCAAACTCCATCTGTGGCTGGTGGCCGTCAACCATTGCTGATTCATTTACTTTCCCCGGCAAGCCGGCCGGTGCAGATCACCCGGGATCTTGCGGGCTTCTGGCAGACAGGCTATCCCCAGGTAAAAAAAGAACTCAAAGGACGTTATCCCAAACACTATTGGCCCGACAATCCGCTTCGAGCCCGAGCAACCGCGCGGGTTAAGCCGAAAAGTGGGAAGTAGCAGTATTATGGGGCGCGAAACATAACAAACGCCGAAGCACAATTAATAATTGCCATTGTCCCAACAATGTTTAGTATTGAAGTTAAATTTGATGCGCAAATCGAGGTAAAATCCATTGAGCTTTTCGATCTATGAAATCGGATTGATCGCACTTGCTTTGGGCTGCGATGCTTTTGCTGTGGGTCTGGGCGTTGGAACCCGCTGTAGTGAATCCCGGCAGGTGTTCCGCCTGTCGTTTCACTTTGGATTATTTCAGTTCATAATGCCGCTGATCGGGTGGTTGTTGGGGCGGCATATCCTGCAATGGGCCGACGCATGGGGGCCATGGATTGCTTTCGTGCTCTTGTTTATAATCGGAGCCAGGATGATTCGGGAAGGTGCTCAGCCCGATGAAGAAAAAAAAGAATGTCCGGATCCCACAAAAGGATTCAGCCTGGTGATGCTTTCGGTCGCCACAAGCCTGGATGCATTGGGCGTCGGTTTCAGTCTGGGCGTCGTTGCGCATAATCTTTTTGGTGCCGCTGTTTGGATCGGAATAACAGCCGGTGCGATGACACTGCTGGCTATGAAACTCGGCAACAAGCTTTCGGAATTTTATGCGCACCGCATGGAAATTATCGGCGGTCTGGTTCTGATTGTGATCGCCTTCAAGCTGCTGTTTATGTAATCGATATTGACACAAATGGTTAGGTTAAACCCGGATCGCCTGACATCGGAAAGGAGTAGCGATGGTCAAATCTGAAATAAATAAACGACAAGCGTGCATTGATGAATGTGAAGCCAAATATATCAAATGTGTCCGTCGCACTTACACCGGATGCGTTGAAGTTTTAAGAGCTTGTAGAGATAAATGTCCCGACAAGTAGCGACGTCGGGCGTGATAGGCGGTGTGAATTAAATTGAGTGGCAGCGTGCAAGCGAGATATTTCTACGGATACAATATCGTGGCGGCCGGTTTCGCCATCCAGGCAGTGTGCATTGGAGCAATGTTCACCTACGGCGTCTTTTTCAAGGAGTTTCAGACCGAGTTCGGCTGGTCGCGGGCGATAGTAGCGGGCGCGTCGTCACTGGCATTTTTGATCATGGGAGCAGTAGGGGTCCTGGCCGGTCGGCTGAATGATAGAATGGGTCCGAGGCTTCTCATCGTTGCGTCCGGGGGTATGCTAGGTCTTGGCTATTTACTCATGTCCCGCCTGCAGGCACCATGGCAGCTCTTTATTCTGTACGGGGTGCTGGTGGGTGCCGGCTTTAGCACCCATGACGTAATTACGCTGTCCACAGTGGCGCGCTGGTTTGTGAAACGCCGGGGCATGATGTCCGGCATCGTAAAAGTCGGCACGGGCGCCGGCCAACTCCTGGTACCGTTGATTGCCACGGCGCTCATTACGGTCTTCGGCTGGCGCAATGCTTATCTCATCATCGGCACGGTGACTCTGGTGGCTTTTGTAGCTTTGGCCCAGGTAATGCGTCGCGACCCGCAGGGAATCGGTCTGCTGCCCGACGGGTGCAGCGATCAGACCTGTGGTGCATCAATCGGATCCGGCCAACGGAGTATTGCGCTCAGGGAGGCCGCTCTTAGCGGTCGTTTCTGGACAATATGCATCGCCGAGTTCGTCATCTTCTTCTGCCTGGTGACAATCATCATACATATCGTGCCTTACGCCAGGGATCTGGGTCTGCCTCCGGTTTCTGCTGCGGGTGTTCTTTCGACCATCGGAGGCGTGAGCATGCTGGGCCGTTTTTCGATGGGTATGATGAACGACAGGATCGGCGGTAAACGCTCGTTGACGATCTGTTTCATCGTGCTGCTCTTCGGCCTGATTTGGCTGCAAGCGGCAACTGAAGCATGGATGCTGTTCCTTTTTGCAGCAATTTACGGCTTTGCCCATGGCGGCTTCTTCACCGTTATGTCTCTCACAGTGGCTGAGCTGTTCGGTATCGGCTCGCATGGACTGCTCTACGGCATCGTGCTGTTCAGCGGCACGATTGGAGGTGCGGTCGGCCCGCTGGTAGCTGGACGCACTTTCGACGTAACCGGGAGTTACCGAATGGTTTTCCTCGCACTTATCGCACTGGCCGTGATCGGCTTTGCACTGGTAACACTGCTAAGAACGTCACGCAATCCGGATATCGGAAGCTAAAGGTTCGCGAAATAATAACGCTACATTCAGGCACCGTCTTCTAAAGAGGTTAAGTTGTATATAATCCTTCAGCGACCTATTCGGCTTAGCCGCCGGGAACATGCCTCTCGCCAATTCTATAAAAGGATTCCACTTGTTCGCTTTCCCATTGCTTGCTTTTTTCAAGTTCCTTAGCCATTAGAGATGCGACTCCAGCAGCTGCCTCCATTGCCGCCTGCGCATTGATCAACAAAAAACGGCTTCGCCGGGCCAGGAAATCATCCACTGTTCGTGCTGCTTCGAATCTGGTCGCCCACACAACCTCACCGGCCAGTATTGGAAGATCAGGGTGGAGACGTACCTTGCGCGATGGATCAGCACGCAAAAGATCTTGAATGGCCGGTGCGTCGGAGCCATAGAGCGCCAGGGCGCCGAACTTCTGCGAACTCTTGTGATATCCATGGATATTGAGTCGCTTGGTAACACAGGGTTTGGATTCAAGACCGGCAAGTGTAGCAGCAGCATTGACGCAAGTTTCCGCCATCTTGCGATAAGTTGTCCACTTGCCGCCTGCAATCGTCAGCAGACCCGAGTTTGAAATGACAATGGTGTGATCCCGCGACAGTAAAGCGGTATTTTCATCGTCGCTTTGTTTGACCAGCGGACGGATGCCGGTAAATACGCTGAGAATATCGTCCCGTGAAGGGGGTTTTTTCAGATACTCGCCCGAAGTTTCTAAAATAAAGTCGATTTCTCCAGGAAGTGGGCGTGGTTCAAGAGATGATGTGGTAACCGGCGTATCTGTGGTACCTACAAGCGTGGTGCCAAGATACGGGATGGCAAACATGACCCGACCGTCTTTGGTGTGCGGAACCATAATTGCGGATTTTCTAGGCAGAAAAGACTTGTCAAAGACAAGATGAACGCCCTGGCTGGGCGAGATGATAGGTGGTGCATCGGGTTCATCCATTTGGCGGATGCTGTCTGAGAAAGGGCCGGTCGCGTTAATGACAACTTTGGCCTTGACCGTGTATTCCGTTCCGGTCTCATCATCCTCGAAGACTGCGCCATTTAAATACCCGTTGCTGTCTTTACTCAGTGCGATAACACGTGTGTAGTTTAGCAAAGTTGCGCCCTGATCAGCGGCTGTCCGAACGAGGTTGATGAGAAGTCGAGCGTCGTCAAACTGTCCGTCGTAGTAAATTACCCCGCCACGCAAACCGTCGGTTCTGAGAGTTGGGATTCGTTTGATCGTTTGCGCTGTTGAGAGAATTTTCGAAGGTCCGAAGCCGTATCTACCCGCCAGCATGTCGTAGACCTTGAGTCCGATACCGTAAAAGGGTGCTTCCCACCAATCGTAGTTGGGAACGATAAAAGCGAGATCATGAACCAGATGGGGTGCATTCTCCCGCAGGATGCCGCGCTCTTTCAAGGCCTCCATAACCAGAGTGATATTTCCCTGCTGCAGGTAACGAACACCGCCATGCACGAGCTTGGTGCTGCGAGAGGATGTTCCTTTACCAAAGTCGCTTTGCTCCACCAGCAGTAGATCGTAACCGCGTGAAGCAGCATCAACCGCGATACCGACACCGGTAGCCCCACCGCCGATAACCAGCATATCCCACGGTTCGGTTCGATCCAGAACTCTGCTCATCATTTCTTCGCGGTTCATATCTTATCCTTTTTTCGAGGCCATCAAATTTGAACTTAACCATCTTTACCCTTTGAGCAACCGGCTCCCTGCGGGTCGGTTCGAATCAATTCCCACAATTCTATCGGAAGAGATTTTTGAGGTGGGAGTATTCTTCATTCCCACTCGACACGCCGCACCACTTTTACACCGGCGGCTGTCATCTGGCGAATGGCTGATTCAACCGCCGATTGTCCATCAAAGGTAGGGGAAGGAATGAAATTGCGTGAGCGCGCACCGCACAAACTCAAATCGACTACGACTTGAAGCTTCCTGTCCTTAAATCGGATTTGAGTTTCAATGGTTGATACGCGAACACAGCTATTTAATGTGCATCCACCGATTACCAGCGTCCTGGCGCCATGCTCGATAAAGTGCACCACCCACTCTTTGAAGCCGTTAAAGGGCGGGTACAAAACGCTGTTTCCGGGCTTGATAAAGTAAAGCTGCCTGCTGTCGATGATTGCTGCCAGTTGATCGTCCCAATCGTAGCTCCCGGGCGGAAACGGACAGCGGGTGAACATAATCTCCATGCAACCATAGTTTTTTTTCAAGAGTTTAGCACAGTTTTTGAACGCCATGCGAATCGGTTCGACGTCGACTGCGGCCCCGGCACCGATTGATTGCATCCAGGCACCCTGGGTGAAGGACCGTTGGGGATCGATAATCAGTAGTATCGCGCCACCGGTTGAAATGCGAAGCGTATCAAGAGCTCCATGCAGCCTACGATAGATGTTTGCAATATCGGCACCCAAATTACGCTCCAGTATATTAACGAGATCCATGTCAAAATCTTCATCCCGTTTCTCTCCCTTAACTATTGGAGTCGAATCATTTTCCGAATGTCCGTTTGAAAAAAGCCGATTGGACTTTTCCATCACTGACGGAGAAAAATGCACCGAGTTCAGGAGCACCCTTCCGTAAGGTCCCCTGTGGTCTGATGCAATCTGTTGCATATAGGTATTGAATCGGCTTTGAGGAATAGATTCGTGAATGGTCAATAAATCGAGAAGTGCAAAAAAGGGTGCCTCGTACCAGTGCCAACCCAGGCGTTTTGCAGCTATGTGAAGCTCTGAACGCGTCAGTTCGCCGTCTTTATTTAAATCTAGTATTTCAAACAACGGATCTATCATTATGTCGACTCAAACCGGCTTAAAATTCCCGCTCTATCCCGTACCCCTGGTGCAATCTCCGTAAAGTGTTTGGTATGAAATTTCCACCATATCAACAATCCTTGGTCCCGTGCGGCAAGTTAAACCGCAGTCAAAAACGAACACCCTGCCCGACCGCACGGCATCCAGTGACTGCCATTCAGGTTTACTGGTGATGGTAGCAATTGAGTTGAGATCATATCCGCAACTAAAAAGCATTTGGGGATCCCATTCGCGCAGTTGGGTCAAGGTGATCTTGGGATAAGCCTCCTGAATCGAGCCGGTCACATTTTGCCCGCCGGCCCGAGAGATGATGTCGTACTGGAAGGACAGCGGTCCGGCAACATAGAACCGGTCATCTTCCATGTCCAGGATGCGGGAGGCAGTGATCCTACTTTTCTGGGGAATAGCACTGACCCTGGCATCCTGAGCCTTCAGGCGAGCACGCAGATTGGCCACCAGGATTTCGGAGTTTTCACGCGCACCCAGCAATTCTCCAAGCCGGACCATATCGCTTAGCGCATCATCAACAGTAATCGGATTGACAAGAACAACACGGATACCTTCCGATTCCAGTTTGGGCTTCAGCTCTTTATGGGCGGTTTGCAGTCCCAAGACCAAATCGGGTTTCAGGGCCATTAGTTTATCCAAGTCCGGATCGAACCAGCAGGCAACATGGGGCCAGTCTTTGACCTCCGCCGGATAATCGCAACTGTCAGTAACCCCGACCACGCAATGACTCAGTTCCAGGGCAAATAGAATTTCTGTCAAAGCAGGAGTAAGAGAGACGATTCTTTGGGCAAATATTCCTGTATCAGGCATGAAATTCCTTAAATACTAGCGTTTGACATCCCGGCGGTTAGGCCTGCAAGGTTACCATAGCTTCGCATCATTTTGAATAACAGAATTTGACATCGCAATTTTCGGTCAGATATATATACTACAGACATAGTCATTCAGCTGGGGAAAATGACTGTGATTCTTTAAATGTCGCACAATTGCATGAGAATTGGACATGGGTCTAATTAAGGGATTCAGGGACTTAAGAATTGAAGGAATTCTATTTATTTTAATTTATTGATTTTATCCTTTAATCCCTCAATCTCTAAATTCCTAAATCCCTGAATTTAGCTTAAATAGACTTAAATAGTGCCCAAAAAAGTTGACTAATTTTAAGCGTAAGTTACGGGATCTGTACTAAAGTATTTACTGTCTGTGAATGTCTGTGTGGTTATGCCTGCCCCGTAAGAAGGAACTATCGTACTGGAGTGGCAAACTTTTCTGTAGGATGAAATGGCCATGGTGCAAGCTTACTGGCATCGAAAAATAATTGAGCCAATCATCGCCTTGCTAAAACAGGGCGTGACTTACCAGAAGATCGCACTGAGTATTGCACTCGGAATCTCTCTGGGCATTTTCCCGATACTGGGGATATCCACTATCCTCTGTGTTCTGGCAGCAGTTGTTTTTAGATTGAACCTGCTCGCCATCCAACTGGTCAATTACCTCGTGTATCCATTACAACTGCTGTTGCTGATTCCTTTTCTGCGCGCCGGAGAACTGCTATTAAGTGATGCCCGTGTAACGGTAACGCTGAATACCATTGTCGAAAGATTCAATGCGGATTGGCTGGGGGCGCTGAATTTGCTGTGGGAAACCTTGCTGCACGCGGCAGTTGTCTGGCTTCTGATTAGCCCGATCATCACTTTGTTGATGTATCATCTGTTAAAACCGGCTTTGCGTAGACTATATATTCAATTCTCACCTGCAACTCGGGAATAATCGTGATGGGATTTTTAACCCACAGGCATTTAGTCTGTTTAGTCGGACAGGATAGAATCATATACGTTCTGTATAGAGGCAGTGTATCTGCAGAAGCAACAAGACCAGCTTGTTTGAAACCACACGATGATTAAATTAAAATTATGTCGACTAGAACGCCGTTAAAGGAAAAATTGATCATTGCAGCAGGCTTCTTGGGGGTAGGGGGATTTCTTTACCTTTACGCCGTGAAATTGATCGGTTTGCACGGAAAACCGCCCACCAGCGTCTTATTGGAAAATTATATTGGCCGCAATGGGCTGATTTTTTTCAATATTATAATCTTTGCCTGTTTTCTGGCGTTGCTGCCATATCGGGATTCTTCAATGGAAAGCCGATGGAAATCAAAGGGTGCATTCATCGGATTTCTAATCGCCTTGTTCACCGAGATGTTCGGCATGCCGTTAGTGATCTTCATTTTTTCCCCATTATTTGACTACCCCTTCCTGGTGCCTATTAGCCGCCAGTTGATTGGAAGATTTGGTATGATTACCGGCACCTGGATAACCCTTATGGGTATCGTACTCGTAATTATCGGTTGGCGAAAAATTCATGCATCGCAGGATTTGGTGACTGACGGCCTGTACCGTTATATCATGCATCCACAATATACAGGATTGTTTCTGATCATGGTCGGATGGCTGATACATTGGCCGACATTGCTGACGCTGGCGCTGTTTCCGATTCTGGTGTGGGTCTATGCCTGGCTTGCCCGTTCTGAAGAGAAATCACTTGAGCAAAGATATGGTGAAAAGTACCAATCCTATAAAGCTCGAACACCGCGATTTTTCCCCCGTTTAACAAGATCCGGAGCCTAAGCGTTTTTTAACATAACGTTTGAAAAAGGTGGCTCGGTCAGTGCAGTGAATAACATACTGAATTGTAACAGGACTTTTGCGTGTCCCGCGTTACGGGTTACGGGTCTTCAAAAGGATGCAATTGCCACCCGGTTCATGCGATTTTTGTCTTACTAATTCAATTTTATCATCAATGAAAACACGTCGAAAACAGGGAGCCGGTATTGGTTTGTGGTACTATATTCCGGTGTATATCGTCTTAATAATTTTAATCGTGCTATTCGGTATAAATGGATTCCAGAAAATCCGTACCCACAAGACAGGTTCAATCGCCGGGAATCAAAAAGAGACCGCACCATCAAAAAATCGAACGCGAGCAGCCGCAGTGGTTCGACCTATAGAATATTTTCGAAATATCTGGGAACGCGATTTATTCAGGACATCAAACAAGGAGATCACGGGAAATCAACCGGCGCAATTGCAGACGGCAAACCTGCCGGTCGCGAAGGATGTGAAAATAGATCTGGTGGGTACGGTGGTCTCAAGCGATCCCCGCATGAATTTTGCAATAATATATGATCAAAAATCGCGGAAACAGCAAATGTATCACGAAAGTGAGCGAGCAGGTGATGTGTTGATCAAAAAAATTCTGCGCAACGGTATGATCGTCGACGCCGGTCGGGGCGAAGAGATGCTCACCATGAAAGTTAGAAAATCCGGCAAAACCACCAGGAGGGTTGTCGCTTCACGTCCTCCGGCTGAAAGGCAGCTCGCACCCTATGCTCCCAAGTCCTATCAACTCAACCGCTCGGATGTTGAAGCCTACCTTCAGGATCCCGAGCAATCCATCGAAAAGGTGCGCTTTTATCCATACCGACGACGCGGCGAAACCGTCGGCATTCGAATTTCAGGCATCAAGTCCAAAAGCTACTTGCACAAGCTCGGGCTGCGAAACGGAGATGTGATCCAGGGCATTAACGATCAGCTCATCAACGATAAGAGCCAGGCGCTTGAAATGATTGCAGACCTGGCACGAGGCGGAGGTTTTACCATCCAAACCCTTCGTAGAGGACGTTCACAGGAAATTAATATCGATATCCAGTAAAATTATAGCGATTTCCAATATTTCTTTCTGTTTGAGGTAAACTAAAGATTCACAACCAGAGTTCCAAAAAAGAATTTTTCTCCCATATAAAAAGATAGAGCGGCACGCGGCGCAAGCGCCTGCGCTGCGCGAGCGATACCGTGATCCGGTATCTGGTATCCTGCATCTGGCATCAAGCATCTAATAAATTGATTTTTAGTTGATGGACCGACCCTAAATAACGGAGCATTATTTTTACAACCACTATCTGCCCCCCAATTTCAACTCCTTCTTAAAACCATCCCTCACGCTTTCATATACTCTAATATGTGGAATAAAATAGTCTGGAAGAATATCTATCCAGTTAACAGGGGAAAAAAAAGGAGAAGAAATATGAAAAGAGTATTTAAATCATTTCTGATTGTAATTGTATTGGCAAATTTTAGCCTGTCTGCCGTGTCCACGAATGCCTGGGCCGGTGATGATCCTTCTATCAAAGGTGGTCTGCGAAAAGAAATCAAGGCCGGCATGAAATCATTTATTGACCATAGAATGATAAACGGCACTTTCTATATTTACGATGCTGTCGAAGGAAATCTCATCCGGCTCAAATTTCTCAAGCTGCATGAGGGAATCGTGAAAAAGGGTAATTTTTACGTCAGTTGTGCGGATTTTCTCGATGAACGCGGCCAAAAAGTGGATTTGGATTTTTTGGTAATACCCGATGGAGACAGCTTGAAAACGATCCAGGCGGTAGTGCATTCCATCGATGGAAAGAAAAGAAAATATCACCTTGAATCTTAGGGTTCGCGAATAAATTCACATTTTAGGGGGTCGAGGCGCCCGCGTGGCAAGGCGTGAGGAGCAAGAGTAGCTAAGGCTAATTGACCGACAAATAACGCCGTCAGGCGGGATGGATACGCGTATAGAATGTCTTGAGGAGATGCATCGGCTCACTAAAATGTGAAGTTCTTTTAAAGCGAGTCCTTCGGATTTGCAAAAAACAATTTTACATATCCTGCGCACTATTGAATCATCAAAAACGCGTACCGATCCATTTATTTATGTGATCCGGTAAGTCATACCGTCGTTGTCAAGCTGATTTACTTGCAAAATCCAGTCAACAGCCCCTAATGAGTGTATAACATCGGTCAGTATATTTGTATTTCATCTTTAAGAATGTTCATACCGGCGAGAATTTCTTCTTCATTGATGTTGCCTTCTTTAGCAAAATAGATGGTGAAAATATACTGGTTATCATACAGTACATCACCATTATTCGAAATATGCTTAGGGTGAATAAAACTGATATTTGTTCTGCCATTTTTATTATAAGGGACCTCGTTATACGGATGCCCCTTTATTTTGACAGCTTCCCAGTTTTTTTTGAAACTATCCGGCAGATCTACGTGTGGTTCAACATGTCGGTATATGACGAAATAATCATCCTTGTTTTCTTCGGAATACTCTATTTTTCGTATTCCCCAAACAGTTTTATGGTTCTTTATATAAAAGTCGTGCAGCAGAGCTATTTCCGATTTGTCGGTAATGCCCAATAGTTTTGTATCAAATTCAATTTCAATATTGTCAATATTCAAAAATAGTTTTTCACTGTTTTTGTACTTTAAACTCGCTTTTAACAAGGAACCATATAGAAATTCTTTTTGTTTCAAAAATTCTACCCACCGCTCTATAGTGGCGTTATAGGGAATATATAGAGATATAGTCAATAGTTGTGTATGAAGAAATTAGGCGGCAATCCGTTTTTCTTCGACACCATTGACAAATTTAACTCCTCTAATTACTTCTGCCAGGCGTTGCGGATGGTGAAGTCG
>Ga0126326_1000031_pt1 | contig 90950 bp, 75 predicted proteins | sample InaspJWI67metaG_FD_94485 | JGI IMG/M metagenome (GOLD analysis project Ga0126326, IMG submission 94485) | Marine gutless worms symbiont microbial communities from Oahu, Hawaii - Inanidrilus sp. 1 OAHU.JWI-67 metaG | ecosystem: Host-associated > Annelida > Digestive system > Unclassified | place... | reverse complement strand
CAGGGCGGCCATGCGCAGGAACTTGCGCGGATCCATGCCCTCCAGCCCGGTGGCCGGGCAACCGGAAGAACACGCCCCACAGGTCAGGCAGAGATTCAAATTCCCACCGTCGGGCAGGATCTCCTTGACCTTGTCGATGAACAGACTCTTTTTTTCACCACCCAAAACAACCGCTTCTTCAGCCATGGTACCGATACCTCCATTTTCAAAACCTGCAATCCGGGCACATCGCCAGTCTCAGTGGCTCGCGATGAAGATCCGCCCCAAAGCGCGTATAAAATAGGATCTAAATAAAAATGAGATATATATCATAATTGAAATTAAAACTAAAGCCCCGGAATCGGGTCACTCCCCGATGATTTTTACCAGAACCCGTTTGCGGCGCCGCCCGTCGAATTCACCATAAAAGATCTGTTCCCAAGTGCCGAAATCCAGGCGCCCATCTGTAATAGCCACCATCGATTCGCGGCCCATGACCTGCCGCTTCATGTGCGCATCGGCGTTGTCTTCACCCACGTTGTGGCGATAGCCGGAAACCGGTTCGTGGGGTGCTAATTTCTCAAGCCAGATGTCATAGTCATGGTGCAGCCCCGATTCGTCATCGTTGATAAACACCGATGCGGTAATATGCATGGCGTTCACCAGGAGCAACCCTTCGCGGATGCCGCTTTCCGCCAGGCAGGCCTCCACATCCGGGGTGATATTGATAAATGCCCGGCGGGTGGGCACCTCGAAATACAGCTCTTTGCGATAGCTTTTCATAACCGTCCCCCTATTGTGTTTGATGGAAATGAACGAATTTTAAGCCAGATGCATACGGGTTGTCTACCTTGAAAATGCTGTCTTCAAAAGATGCGCGGACACACAGTTGCAAGAGAGGGTCGCGGCGGTTTGACGGCGCAACCAACCCAAGGATAGGTTAGCCCATTTAGCGACGGACGGAATTGAAATACCGGGAGTTGTGATCAGAGAGACTTCTGTATATACCGCCGGGCTACCTACTGATCCCGACCGCTTTTGCGTTGGCTGTCCACATAGGCGGCCAGAATCCGGGCCGTGGTCCTGGGGGGTGGAACTTCCATATACTGATAGATGACGGCCAGGGCCATTTCGTGAGCCAGGATATCTTCAGAGAGCTGATCCACGCTTACAAAGATTGTGTTTTGCTTGCGGCTGTACCAGGCCCGGCGCTGCCGGCCAGCGCCGACGGTTTGGGCGAGGGCATTTTCCATCTGTTGGCGATCGGTATAAACCGTAATCGTGACGCGATCGATCGCTTTGCGCATATCGAGGAGGGTCTGGACCTCGCGGAACAGGGCATCCACTCTGGATACCAACGTGGCTTCAGACTGCGGGCTCAAAGCCAGTGGGTACAACGCCCGACTGAAGGCAGACAACTCGGGCTGTTGCGGGTAGTGGATGACGGTATATTTGGTTTTCAGACTGGCCCAGGGGGAGCTGTCCGGGGTCGGCCATGTCGGTGTTTCGCTGTCACCGGCTGCCGCGGCCAGGCGGCGCACCGGCCAGGCAAAGGCATACTTTTTCTTATTCAGAAATTTTTTGTTGCCGTAATAGAGGTTGACTGCCCAGGCGTACCCCGGCCCATGGTTATGATCGGTTTGGGTCCAGTAGTCTAGAAAGGTCACCACATTTTCAAAGGGACTTTTCATGGGCAGCGCCGGACTCTGGTTAGCGGTGTCGACGATCGAAGCAAGTTCTTCTTTCGTAGGCAGCCGCCAGTCGGTAAAGCCGGCATACTGCAAACCACTGCAGAAGGCACCGGCTTCCTGCCAGGTAATGGCCCCCAGGGTGGATTTGCCGCTCTTGAGCCATAATAAACCCGTCTTCCGGTCCAAGATGGTGCCGTCGCCGCGGTCCTCAAAACGGCTGGCGGTCGCCGACTCTGACTGGCCGCTGGTGGCAGTTAGAATCACGGGCGTTACCAAAACCAGCACCGCAGCCAGAAAAAAGGTTCCCAAAACTGCACGCGGGATGCGTATACCGGTGGTTATCATTGTTGCCGCCCTTTTAACCGAGCCCCGTCACCCACCATCCGGCTGCTTGCCGGTAAGCCAAAAAGGGCAAGGGAGGGAATCAGGGAATATCGTATAATCGTTGCCATTTAGACCGTCTATTCGCGTTTCAATTTGAAGGTCGCGTCTATTTTCTGCTCGAGGCCGGTTAACTGCCGGGCCACGGTATTGGCGTCTTGCGAATCGGTCGCCGTCTGAGCCAACTCCGCCACCATCGTCCGAATTTCGCCGACTTTGCCGTTCAGGCTGCCGGTCATGCTGTTCAGGCTCTCGGCGATATCGGTAATCTGGTCATGTTCCCGCAAGTGGATATCCCGGGTAAGGTCGCCCTCCGCAATCCGTTTCAGTTCCAGTTCAAACCGATACAGGGGTCCGGCTATTTTATGCGAGACAAACAGGGTGACCATTATTGAAGCCAGGCATATCAAACCCAGGGTAATGAGGTTCGTGTAAATAACTGCGGGTAAGATCGCCATGGAGGTTTCACGGACCACCAATCTTGAATCCTGAAAGGATGAGGTCAGCGTTCCCTGGGAAAACGCGAGCAGCAGGGCGGTGGAAATACCGGCCCCTATCAGGATAACAAGGCAAAAACGCAGCATGAATTTGAATTGGAAACCCTTTTTTACGTATACCTGGCGTCTTTTATAGGTATGTTCTTTAGCGGCCATGCCGGACTCCTTCTCAGTCTTTGAACAACTTGTCTTCATCAATGGTAACGGTGGCATTCTGGCGCAATTGGGCCACCCACTGGTCCAGGGCCTGGGCCCGTTTCTTTTCCTTGAGCTCGACCATGATACCGTCGCGCACTTCGGTCAAGGGCGGCAGGTGCCCGCCCGCGCCCTTCAATTGTTCATAGTGTGCCCGGGCATCCGTCTGTGAAACGATTAGGGTTTGGTCAATCTGCTCACCTTTGAGCTCTAGAAGGTCCCGAATCAGGGTGGCTTCCCAGTACCGTTCAATGGCCCTGACAAACTTGGGCTGCCGGTCCAACCGCAGCCGTTGGGCTTCCTGGATGAGCAATTCTCGACGGATTATCTGCTCCAGGAACTCTTGCTTGGCCTGACGGGTCACTTTGAAGTCCCGGTCGAATTCTACCTCGGCCTTCAACTGGCCAAGAAAATCCGCCTGGGTCAACTTGTACCCATTTATGTCGGCAATGATCGGGGAATTGTCCGGGCGGCTTTGCGAACAGGCCGGTAATAATAGGACCGGGATCAGTATCGCCAGATAGATAAACCGTATTTTCATACCAGTTCCCTCCTTCGAGGAAGCGCAAATGATTGTCTGTCAGGATGTTGCAGGTCAATTTTTTTGGAGCTATCTGTGTCATCGGCAACCGTTTGGCAAACTTTAGACCAAAACTTGAAAAACAACAGAAAAGTTGCCTGATTGACGCAAATCCGCCGGTGAAGGTTTGACAAGCATCCGGCCAGCGCATACTATGCGCCTCCAGCGAGGCATGTGCATGCAGCAACCGGATATCAAAAAGATACGCAACCTTATTCCCCACGCGTGGCGCCCGGAAAGACGGGCCGCCCGCCGCAACCTGAACCGGCTGGTGGGCAACCAGGCGCAACCGGCGCTTTCACCAGACCAGATTCGCAAACTGACCGCACTTGAAACCCGCCTGCGCGCATCTGTCGCGGCCCGCCATGCCCGCATCAAATACCGTCCCGTCCCCGCGTTCCCGGCCGAACTTCCGATCACGGTCAAAAAAGATGACATCATCCGGGCCATCCGCCGCCACCCGGTCATCATCGTCGCGGGGGAGACCGGATCAGGTAAAACCACCCAGATACCCAAATTCTGCTTGGCTGCCGGACGGGGCATTGACGGATTAATCGGATGCACCCAACCGCGCCGAATCGCCGCTACTACCGTGGCCCGGCGGATTGCGGCCGAACTGGATGAGCCGCTGGGAATATCGGTGGGCTATAAAATTCGTTTTCAGGAAAAGACGGCCACCGATGGCTATATTAAGATCATGACCGACGGCGTATTGCTGGCCGAAGCCCAGGGCGACCCCTGGTTGAACAGCTACGACACCCTTATTGTGGACGAAGCCCACGAACGCAGCCTCAATATCGACTTTCTGCTGGGCATTCTCAAGAACCTGCGGCGCAAGCGTCAAGACCTCAAACTGATCATTACCTCGGCCACCATAGATACGGAGAAGTTTTCCAAGGCGTTTGACAACGCTCCGGTGATCGAAGTTTCCGGCCGCATGTATCCGGTAGACGTCCACTATCTGACGCCGGACGACACCCCCGACCCGGATGAGCAGAGCCATATCGAACTGGCCGCCCTGGCCGTGGACCGGATTGTGCGGGAAAACCCTTTTGGAGACATCCTGGTCTTCATGCCCACTGAACAGGGCATCCGTGAAACCGCCGAACTTATCGAAGGCCGCGGTTATAAGGGGGTTGTCAGCATGCCGCTGTTTGCAAGGTTGACGGCTGCCCAGCAGGCTCGGGTGTTCGCCCCGGCCCCGGGCCGCAAAATTATCATTGCCACCAATATCGCGGAAACATCGATAACCATCCCCGGCATCCGCTACGTGGTCGATACCGGCTTAGCCAGGATCAGCCGCTATATGCCGCGCTCACGCACCACCGCCCTGCCGGTCTCCCCAATTTCGAAAAGCAGCGCGGACCAGCGTATGGGGCGCTGCGGCCGGGTTGAAAACGGGATCTGCTTCCGGCTCTACACTGAAGCAGATTATGATTCCCGACCGCTTTACACCAGCCCCGAAATTTTACGCGCCAACCTGGCGGAAGTCATATTGCGGATGATTTCCCTGAAACTGGGCAACGTGGAGACCTTTCCTTTTATCGACCCGCCCGCGGAAAGAAATATTAAGGACGGGATCGACCTCCTGCTGGAATTGGGCGCCATCGTGCCGACCGGCAAATCCGACAAAGAGCGACATTCCAATCGCTTCCGGTTGACGAAAACCGGCCGGATGATGGCCCGCCTGCCCATCGATCCGCGGCTCTCCCGCATGTTGGTGGCCGCTCGGGAACACGGCTGCGTAACCGACATGACCATCCTCGCGGCCGCTTTGAGCATCCAGGACCCGCGTGAACGCCCGGCTGAAAACGCCCAGGCCGCCGATCAGGCCCAAAAAGTCTTCGTAGATCCGTTGTCGGATCTGGTCACCCTGCTCAATATCTGGCAGCAGTACCACGATACCTGGAAACAGAAAAAGACAACCGGCCAGATGAAAAAATGGTGCCGAACCCATTTTATCTCTTATCGCCGCATGCGCGAGTGGCGCGATGTGCACCGCCAAATTCAGGAAATCCTGCGCGAGAGCCGTTTTGACCGCAAGCGGTCCCGGGTCCCGAAATCAGGGCCGTCCAAGAAGCCCCGGCCGGACCGGAAGGTCCTTTTCGGGGACCGCTACGCGGCTATCCACAGATCCGCACTCTGCGGTTTTCTATCCAATATTGCCGTGCAAAAGGAGAAGAACATCTTCCAGGCCGCCAAGGGGCGCGAGGTCATGGTGTTTCCCGGATCAGGGCTGTTTGACCGCACCGGGCGCTGGATCATGGCCATCGAGATGGTCGAGACGTCACGGTTGTTCGCCCGCATCTGCGCTCGCATTGACAGTGATTGGCTTGAAAAAATCGGCGGTCACCAGTGCCGCTATACCCATCTCGATCCGCACTGGGAAAGAAAACGCGGGGAAGTGGTTGCTACTGAACAGGTCTCCCTCTTCGGACTGGTAATCGTCGCTGACCGGCGGGTGGGCTACGGCCGCATCAATCCTGCGCACGCTAACGAACTGTTTATCCGCCAGGCCCTGGTGACGGGTGATATTCACAGGCCGCCGTCCTTCGTCCAGCACAACCAGACCCTGGTGGCAGGTATCCGTAATATGGAAGATCGCATCCGCCGACGGGATATCCTGGTCCACCCCGACGAGATGGCTGCCTTTTACCAGGCGCGTCTGGATAACGTGTATGATATCCGAACCCTGCGTACGCTGCTGAAGAAAAAGGGCGGTGATAACTTTTTGAAATTGACCGAAACGCAATTGCTGAACTATAGACCGGAACACGGCGAATTGGACCTCTACCCGGACAGCATCAAACTAGGCCGCAATGAATTTGGCTGCACCTACCGATTCCGGCCGGACGGCGCGGACGACGGTGTTACGATCACCATTCCCGCTGCCCGGGCCGCGACCCTGCCGGCCGAGGAAATCGATTGGCTGGTACCGGGTCTTTTCCGTGAGAAAGTCGATGCCCTCGTCCGGGGACTGCCCAAAAAATTTAGAAAGCAACTGGTACCGGTTGCCCGCACAGTCACTATTGTCGCCCGTGAGATGAAACGGGAAAAGGGTAATCTTGCAACCTGCCTGAGCCAATTTCTGCATCGTCGCCTGGGGATTGATATTCCGGCGGCCGCCTGGCCGGTGACCGATCTGCCGCCGCATCTACAGGCCAGACTGGATATCACCGATTCCAGTGGTAAAAGCATCGTGACCAGTCGTGATCCGGCCATCTTGCAGCAGCAGAAAGCCGGCAGTGATCCGGGTGACCGACTGGCCGACCTGCGAACCGAATGGGAACAAGCAGAAATTACCCCCGCGACCTTCCCCGATCTTCCGGACACCCTGGAAGTCCCTATGCCGGGGGCCGATCCTTGGGTGGTATATCCAACCCTGGTCAAAGAAGAAAATCGCGTTGCCCTGCGCATAGTCTCCGACAGCCAGAAGGCACGGGCCGTTCATCGGGAAGCCGTTGGCCGACTGTACGCGGCCCATTTTGCCAAAGACCTGAAGTTCCTGCACCGGAAGTTACTGCTCCCGGAATATATGGCCCCAGCCACCCGCCATTTCGGCGGCAATCACGCGGTGGAAAAGCAGATCGAAGACACCCTCCTCAGGGGCCTTTTTGCAAAGGATATCCGCAGCCGCCGGGCATTTGAAACGCATGCCAACGCTCTGGCGCCCAGCCTGATGTCCACCGGAGACGACCTGCTCAGCAAGGTTCAAATGGTTATGGAACAGTACAGCGAAACCTTTGCGGCCCTGGACGCTTTGCGCCGGAAGTCATTCTCCAACGGCCCTGCGGCCGGGCTTTTGGAAACCCTTTTCGCCGAATTGCGCAAACTGGTCCCGGAAAACTTTGTGTCGCTATATGACGTCCAACGCATGCCCCATCTGGTGCGCTACATCAGAGCCATCGCGATCCGCGCACAGCGGGCCCTGGAGGCACTGGATAAAGATCGGCAGAAAGCGGATATGGTAGCCGTACATACCACCCGCTTGAATGAATTGCTGACAGCTTTCACGGATACCACTTCTGCGGAAAAAAGAAATGCTGTGGAGAAATATTTCTGGCTGATCGAGGAGTATAAAGTGTCCCAGTACGCCCAGGAGTTGAAAACCGGCGAGAAAGTCTCCCCCAAGCGCTTGGACAAGCTATACGCGGACATCTTACGGATCGCCTGACACCTGGCCGGCTATCACATCATGGCAATGCAATCTCCATGACCTTGCCTCCGTATTTGTGCACGGAATCATGGGCACGGACGATCACCTTATGGACACCGGCTGGAATGGCAACACCGGACAGGTCCCGCGTGAAGGGCTGTTCGTTGACATGGGGATGGTAAAGGGTTCTGGTTCCGAATATCGTACCATCCGCACCGACGATGTCCCACTTGTCGGCATAGTGGTCCCACCCGGTATCTTTGTGCTCGATGGTGACGCTGAATTGGTAGGTCTGCTTTCCGGTCTTGCGCACATCGACTTTCAGAACGTCCGCTTCACCGGCCGGCAATAAGGTTGGCAACCACAAGAAACCCATCGCCCATATACACAGATATCGTTTCATGGCAACTAGCGCCTCCAATGCAAAATTGAACGTGAATACACTCTAAGCGTAGATTGTGGATGGAAGTTCGGATTGTCAAGGCCATGACGGGCTTGACACGATGCAGCCATCATTGAGCACTCACATCGGATAATTCTTTTACCAGCAGGAGCATGGCCAGGGCCACTGGTGCTGACAGGGTATGCGTCTGTTCGGCACTAACGAGCCCTTGGTCTGATCCAGACAGAAACTTTTTCAGCTTGCCGAACAAACCTTTCGCCGGTTCTTCGTTGCGCGGCAAGCGAACCACCTTGGCCATGGGCCGTTTACCATGCAAGAGGGCCCATTCGCCCGGGGTGGCGATCATAATACGATCAGGGATACTTTTGCGTGGATCAACCAGGTGATACACTTCCCGCCCCTGGTCGTCCAGCAGGGCCAACATGGTCTTGTAAAGAGGATTCATCATCTTCCCCAGGATTTTCTGGTCGAACTGCATGGCAACCCGCTGGTGGGGGGCAGTGACAATCCAACGCGAGGGCATGATACGGCGGTTGGGTTTCATCTGCCAGGCCTTCTGCTCATGATCCAGGATGGCTTGGGTATTGAAAACCGCCTGCCCGATGAGGTCGCAGGTAGCCAAAGTCGTCTCGGTGCGGTCATTGGTCACGGTATAGGTATTTTTGTACTTTTTCGGCCGGTTCTCTTTGCGATAGGATTTACGAATACGGTAAACAGCCTGGTTGTCAGGTGTGCTCATAGTGGCCTCGATATTATCCCATAATTTATCCACACACCAGTAAAACCTGCTGTCGCAAAAGAAAAGGACCCGGCCATCGGCATCCGCCCTGACCGCTGCAGGTTTCTGGCATTCTATACTTGAGAGCCCCCCCCATCCGCGCGCCGCAAACGTTTCAACAGGCGGCCGTCTATTGCGATCAACCCACTGAAGATCAATCCCATTCCTGTGAAAGCATTCCAGCCGGGGCGTTCACCCAGAAACAGTACGCCCAGGATAATTGCGCTGACGGGTATCAGAAAGGTGACCAACAGCAGATTTGTGGCCCCGGAGGTTGCCAGAACCCGGAAGTAGATGATGTAGGCTAGGGACGTACTGATGGCCGCCAGCCCGAACAGAGCCGCGACGGAACCCATTCCGGGAGCCAACTGCCAGGGTTGCTCGATATACAGCGCCAAAGGCAGGATCATAACGGTCGAACCGCATAGCATGCCCGTAGCGACTACAGCCGGATCAACCCCTTTGAAACGCCGGCCGTAAATAGCGGCAAACGCATATGACAAGGCAGCGCCCAGGACGGCCAACTGACCTAGCACTTCACCCCCAAACCCTCTGAGGGCCTCGATACCGATCATTGCCGTCACCCCAAGCCACCCGATCAGGACACCGGCAAGACGGTTGATGGTCAGACGTTCCTCGCGGGTTAAATGGTGGGCCAGAATCACGCTGAAGATAGGGGTGGTCGCATTTAAAATGCTGGCCAGGCTGCTTTCGATGTGGGTCTGGCCCCAGACAATCAGGCTGAAGGGAATCAGGTTGTTCAAGGCCCCCATTATCAGAAACGCACCCCATACCCGCGGTGACGCAGGCATCTTTTGACCGCGCAACCGGACATACACCAATAGTAGAAACGCCGCGAAGCCTACCCGACCCGCAACAATGGTCAAGGGCGTCATTTCCTTTACAGCCACGCCCACGAAGAAGAAGGAACCTCCCCAGAGGATGGATAAAATGAGAATGAGTGCCCATTCTCGGAAATCCATTGCGCGATTAACAGCCGTGGATTGGCGACTATCCGATGTAGCTACTGTTAATTTCAGGGTCGTACTCATGGCCTTCATCCTTTTTCTCTCCTGTTTGCATAAATGTTGCCGTGCATCCATATCAGATGGTTTTACGTATTGATAATCCTTTTGCGGAAAAGCGGCCACCCGAATCTTGCTGATGTTTTCAGCAAGATTCGGGTGGCCTTATCCACGACGCTGGATTATGGTGACGGTAACAAACTTGAGAATAGAGGCTGCCATGGAGCTACATGATTTTTCGCAACAATCCGAAAATTACCGGCGTATCGAAAAGGCCATTCAATACATTGAGGAGAATTTCAAATCCCGACCGAATCTGGATCAAATCGCCGCCAGTGTGCATTTGAGCCGGTATCACTTTGACCGCTTGTTCAAACGGTGGGCCGGGGTCAGTCCTATCCAGTTTGTGCAATATCTGACCCTTGATTATACCAAGGACAAACTGGCCCAGTCGCAGAGTATTTTGGACGTGTCCCTGGACGCCGGACTTTCCGGTCCGGGGCGCCTGCATGACCTGTTTGTAACCTTCGAAGCCATGACGCCCGGGGAATTCAAATACCAGGGGGCCGGGTTGGAAATTGCGTATGGTATCAGTGCGACACCATTCGGAGAATGTCTTTTGGCGACTACGATACGCGGGATCTGCCACCTGGGATTTGTGGAAGGCAGTCAGCGCCCGGCTGCCCTGAATCAGCTTATCCAAAAATGGCCCCGGGCAACTCTCATCGAGAAAAACCGCCAGATCGGTCCCATCGTGAAAGATATCTTCAACCCCGACCATCCCCGCGACGCCACGCCTTTTAATCTACATCTTAAGGGTACCAATTTTCAGGTCAATGTCTGGAAGGCGCTACTGCAGATACCGGAAGGGTGGGTGGTGAGCTACCAGGATATTGCCTCGCTCCTGGGACGACCCAAGGCTTTTCGGGCTGTGGCCAACGCAATCGCGATCAATCCCGTCGGCTACCTTATTCCTTGCCACCGGGTGATTGCCAAATCAGGGGATATTCATCGTTATCGCTGGGGTTCCGCCCGTAAAAAAGCCCTGCTGGGATGGGAAGCGGCACACGCCCAGACAGCTTGAGAAACCAGACCAAAACAGCCCGCGTTCAATCCCTCTCAGTCCTTTGCGGACTGACATTGAACGTGGGCTGTTGAAAATTTACTTTGAATGCCTACATACCGCTATTACCGAATATTTTTCAACCGCAGCACTGAGCAATTGGCGTTTTCCATGACGCGATGAGAGCAGGAATTGGAAAACACCTCGTTCACTTCACGTTTGCGGTTGTGGTAGACGACAATCAGATCAGCACCCCACTTGTCCGCAGACTTGACGATCTCTTCCCAGTTTTTGCCCGTCTTGATGGTATACGTGATCGGTTCCTGGCAATTATCCTTTATAAAGGCCTCCAGGGTTGCCCTGACCTGATCTTTGGCTTTCTTGACCATCTCTTCCGATATAAACGATGCCACGATCGGCATGGTGTATCCGGGCATAACGCTTATCAGGCGGATTTCGGCACCAGTCAGTCCAGCAATTTTTAGGGCTTTTTGATATACGATCGCGGCGGTTTTCGGATAATCAATATCTACCGGTACCAGTATTTTGTTAAACATAGTTTACCCCCATAGTGAAGTAACCAAAACTTTTTACCCGTTTACCGCTCCAGCTAAAACGCTGCAGGTAGCATGGCATTAGGTGGCCGTAGCCGCTTCCAGCTTGCGGACACGACCGCGCTGGAGAAACCCGATCAGTCCCAGCAGCAGCATCGCCGGAATCACCATCAGCTGCTTGGGTGGTCGTTTCGTCGGTACCTGGACATTGAGGATTATTTGGTCAAAATCCAGGCCGGCCTTCTCGGCCGGGCTGGAAAAGACGATGTTGTCGATCACGGTCTTGCCGTCCTCCTCGCGGGTTTCGATGCCGACCCCGGCCAGTCTTTCGGCGGCGGTTTGCTCATCGCCCACCGGCAGCATGACTGTTTTAGTGAATTTTTCCTCGGTACGCATATTCTCGCCTTCGATCATGATACGAATCAGCGAACCGGGCTCCATGCTCCCTACAATCTGTTCGAGTTTGGCCGGCGGTTCTTCATGCAGGGGCGGAAAAATCCGATCCCACCAGAACCCTGGCCTGAACAGGGTAAAGGCGATCAGCAGCAAAGCAAGGGTCTCCCAGATCTTGCATTTCGTCAGCCAGAAACCCTGGGTGCCGGCAGCAAACACCAGCATACCGACAACAGCAATCACGATGACGGCCAGCAGGTGGACCCAGTTGGCCACACCGATAATCAATAGTTCCGTATTGAAAATAAACATGAATGGTAGAATCGCCGTACGGATATCGTAGGTAAAGCCCTGGATACCCGTGCGGATGGGATCCCCTCCGGAAATACCGGCGGCGGCAAATGCCGCCAGGCCTACCGGCGGTGTATCGTCCGCCAGGATGCCGAAGTAGAAGACAAACAGGTGCACGGCAATCAATGGCACGATCAGGCCGTTCTGGGCGCCCAGGTCCACGATAACCGGCGCCATCAGGGTCGAAACGACAATGTAGTTGGCCGTGGTGGGCAAACCCATCCCCAGGATCAGGCTGATCACCGCGGTAAACAGCAGAATCAGCATCAGGTTTCCACCGGAGATGAACTCGACGAACTCGGTCATCACCAGACCGATACCGGTCAGGGTAACCGTCCCTACGACGATGCCGGCTGCCGAGGTGGCCACACCGATACCGATCATATTGCGCGCCCCGTTGACAAAGCCTTCAATCATATCGGCAAAACCGGTTTTGAAGGCGAAGTCTTCCCCCTTGGCTTTCCGGAAAAACCCTTTCAGGGGTCGCTGGGTCAGCACGATGAATATCAGCAGGACCGTGGCCCAGTAAGCCGACAGGGATGGTGAAAACCGTTCCACCACCAGGCACCACATCAATACCACGATGGGCAGCAGAAAGTAGTACCCGGCCTGGGCCGTCGGCCCCAATTCGGGCAATTCGTTGATTTCCGTACTCTGGTCAAGTTCCGGGACCTTGCAGGCAAAGGCAATCAGGGCCACGTAAGCCGCAAAGATCAACACCGCGACTATATAGATGGCAGCCCCTCCGGCGACGGTTTTGATCCAGCCCAACCCGTAGTAGGTGACCTCGCCCAGGATGATGATGAACAATATGGTCATAACGAAGGATAGCACCTTCGAAGTAAATGGCCGCGCCGCGCCGGGTTTCTTCATGCCCTTGAGCCCCATCTTACACGCTTCCAGGTGCACGATGTACACCAGGGCGATATAGGAAATGATAGCCGGCAGAAAAGCATGCTTGATAACATCTACATAGGAGATACCCACGTATTCCACCATGAGAAATGCGGCCGCCCCCATGACCGGCGGCATCAACTGGCCATTGGTCGAACAGGCGACCTCCACCGCCCCGGCTTTCTCCGGCTTGAAGCCGACCTTTTTCATCAGCGGAATGGTAAAGGTTCCGGTGGTCACCACGTTGGCGATAGAGGATCCGGATACCAGGCCGGTCAGCCCGGAGGAAACGACCGCCGCTTTGGCCGGCCCCCCGCGCAGATGTCCGAGCCCGGCAAAAGCGGTCCGGATAAAATAGTTACCGGCCCCGGCGGACTCCAACAGGGCGCCAAACAGTACGAACATGAACACCATACTTGTAGATACGCCGAGAGCCACCCCGAAGACACCCTCCGTGGATAGCCAGTAATGGGACATGCCTTTGCTTAAACTGGCGCCTTTGTGAGCAATGACATCCGGCATGTGCATTCCACCGAACGTGTAGATGATAAAGACCGAGGCAACCACCATCAGCGGCGGTCCCAGGGCCCGGCGGGTTGCTTCCAGCAGGGTCACCAGGCCGACAATGGCCACAACCAGGTCCACCTGGGTCGGCGCCCCGGGACGATCGGACAATTCCACGTAGAAGATCCACAGATAAGCGGCACAGGCTGCTCCGACCAGGCCCACAATCCAATCCTGAATGGGGATGTAACTCCGGGGTGACGATTTGAAAGTAGGATAGGCCGTATAAGACAGAAAGACCGCAAATGCCAGGTGAATGGCCCGTGCCTCAGTATCATTCAAAACGAAGATATTAAAGATAAACGGCAGGGGCGATGCATACCAGAGCTGAAACAGCGTCCAGATCAGGGGCACATAAAAGAGAACTTGCTTGGGTATCGCCCCCGTGGGATTACGGGCGCCCGTCTCAGTTTCAGCGAGCATCTCATGCACAGCGTCTTCATTTACCTCGTGGGTTTTTTCCTCTTGTTCGCTCATCGAAGCTCTCCCTCCTGGAGGGTTTACAAATAGTAGCAGCCGAACCGGTTACAGCAGCCCCTTCTCTCGGTAGTATTTTTTGGCGCCTTCGTGCAGCTCGGCGGAGATTCCGTCACGCACCATTTTCTCGGGTTGCAGCACATTGAAGGCAGGGTGCAATTTGCGAAAATCATCCAGGTTCTCAAACAGGGCCTGTACAATCTGGTAGATCGTATCGGTGGACATATCGGAAGACGTGACGACCGTGGCAGTTACCCCGAATGTTCGCACCGGGTCCATTATGCCGGGATACATGTTCCCGGGAATGTCCGTATAGCTGTAATAGGGATTGGCCGTCACCAATTTATCAATTACCGGTCCATCAACCGTCGCGATGGTAGCATTGCACAATCTGGCTGCTTTGGAAACCGACGCATTGGGATGACCGACGGTATACACCATGGCCTGGACACGGTTGTTGCACAGGGCCAAAGATTGTTCGGAGGCATTGAGTTCCTCAACGTGCTGGAAATCTTTGTGGGACCAGTTCATGGCACCCATGACGACCTCCATGGTAGCCCGCTGCCCAGAACCAGGGTTCCCGATATTGACCTTGTGGCCCACAATTTCATCCAGCCGGGTAATGCCGGCATCCCGGCGCACCACCAGGGTGAACGGTTCGGCATGCAATGAAAACAGGGCCCGCAGGTTTGTAAAGGCGCCATCCATAAACTTTACAGGCCCAGTGCCCTTGACCGCGTGGTATTGCCAGTCGGACTGAGCCACGCCGATATCCAGACCGCCGTCCCGCACGTTGCTCAAATTATACAGCGACCCGGGGGTATCCACGACCTCACAGGCCACCCCCTTTACCTTTGTGTTGATGATGCGGCAAAGCGCTTTACCGGCGTAATAGTAGACGCCGTCCTTGCTGCCGGTGCCGATCATAATCTGTTCATCGGCAAACGATGCAGCCGGCATCACAAACGTCAGGCACAGCAGCCAGGCGCCCCAACATGTGACTAACTTTTTCATGGGTGTTCACCTCGAACCAGCGGGTATCCGGTCGGATTTTCAGTATGCGACCGGTTTGTTAAGAAGCTGTTTAAAAGCCCCCCCGGACATCCGAAAGAAATCCCGGGGATTCCGTTGCCGGTATAGAGAAGGTAGTGTTACCGTTTCAGCCATACTGATCGTGATAAGCTTTGAAGCAGCTTCTGAACAAAGAGAGGGGCAGCACGCCCCTCTCTTTTTAGTCAGCTTACATCCAGCCTCTCTCTTTGTAGTATTTCTTGGCACCGTTGTGCAGCGGCGCGGAGAGACCGTCTTTGATCATCTCGGTTTCTTTCAGGTTTTTGAAAGCCGGATGCAGTTTTTTGAACTGGTCGAAATTATCGAATACCGCTTTAACCACGTTGTAGATAACCTTGTCCGGTACTTTGGAAGAGGTTACGAACGTAGCGCCCACACCAAAGGTTTTGGTGTCGCCGGCGGTTCCGCGATACATGCCGCCGGGGATGGTGGCGGTCCGGTAGTAATCATTGTCCTTGACCAGCTTGTCGATTTTCATGCCGGCCACTTCCACCATCACCGAATCGCAGGAGGTGGTGGCTTCTTTGATGGATCCGCTGGGATGGCCAACGGTGAAAACCATGGCGTCGATCTTGTTGTCGCACAGGGCTTTGGACTGTTCGGCGGATTTCAGCTCGGAAGCCAGTTTGAAATCACCCTTGGACCAGCCGTAAGCGGACATAACCACTTCCATGGTGCCGCGCTGACCGGAACCGGGATTGCCGATGTTGACCCTTTTACCTTTCAGATCAGAGAATTTTTTAATTCCGGAATCCGCCCGGGCGACCACGGTAAATGGTTCGGGATGAACGGAAAAGACCGCCCGCAGGTTCTTGTTGGCGCCCTTGTCTTTAAACTTGCTGGTGCCATTGTAGGCATGGTACTGCCAGTCGGACTGAGCCACGCCCATGTCCAGCTCGCCAGCGGCTATGGTGTTGAGGTTGTAGACGGAACCGCCGGTACTTTCGACCGAGCAGCGAATCCCGTGGGTTTTGCGGGTTTTGTTAACCAGTCGGCAAATGGCACCGCCGGTGGGATAATAGACACCGGTCACGCCGCCGGTCCCGATGGTCACAAAGGTCTGCCCGGCTTGAACCGGTTCGGCCGAGGCACCCACCATGAGCGCAAAACCAAACAGCAGTGCAATTGTAAAAACGATTCCCTTTTTCATCTAATCCTCCTTATTTGTGGTTATTAAATGCCTGGACCCGGCACGGTTGCATGCGGGTTCTGGGATTTGAAACACAAGTGCTAGTTACGCGGTTTATCCCCCTCCTTTCAATAGAAAAAGATGGTCGTATAGTCCCTGATTCCAGAAACTTACTGTAATAATCCGATCTGCTTAGAAAAGATTGTCCCGGTGAGGCTGTCTATCGGGAACTCCGGTGGTATAGCGTGTTTTTGCGCACCTGATCGGCAACGCCTTTCCCGCTTGGGGATAAACAACCTCTTTCAATGGATGTTGGAAATCAACAAGAAAGCTGGATAATACCACAGTTATCTTGCGATTTCAAATAGATATTTTGTGTTCACCGGTATCTGGCGATGAGGTTCTCATAGGTTGTGGCTTCGTCTATCTTTCCCCGTTTGCGACAGCCGGAGGCATAGATAGTGGCCTTTTTCACAAGCATCTCTATGGCCGCCGCCCGACGCAGGCCCGTCAACTTCCCATCCGCTAACAGTTTTTCGATGGATCGAATGCGGTAGCGATCCAGGCCGACCATCCGGGAGAGTTGATCCGCGTGTCCGCCGGTCTTGAAGATCAGGGGAGTATCGACCAGGTATACCGGATAGTGGGCACTGATCCGGAGCCAGAGGTCATAATCCTCGCAGGCCGGCAGGGTTTCGTCAAATCCACCGATCTCATCGAGCAGCTCCCGGCGCAGCATCACGGCGGAGGGACTGACCAGGCACAGGGCCAGGGAAGCCCTGAAGATCCGGCCGGATGGTTTTTTATGCACCTTTTTAGGATTGACCCGCTTTCCATTGCGGATCCAATTCTCTTCAGTCTGGCAGATCACAGCCACGGGGTGGGTGTTAAAATAGGCTATCTGCACGTGCAACTTTTCCGGCAGCCAGTAATCATCCGAATCCAAAAAAGCTATGAATTCACCGCCGGCCGCGCGAATGCCGGTATTGCGGGCGGCACTCACCCCGGCGTTGGGCTGCCGGATAACCCGGATATCAGTTCCATACGCAGCCAGTATGTCTGCCGTGTCGTCTTGGGAACCGTCATCCACGACAATCAATTCAAAATCTCGAAACGTTTGGGTGAGTACGGAATCTACCGCACGTTGTAAAGTCCATCCGCGATTGTAGGTCGGAATGATGACACTGACGCGGGGGGCTGTATTTTCAGATGCCATGCTTGATCCCGATTTGTGGTTTACAACAGCCAGGTAACTGGACGGTTAAAAGGTGTCCCCTTTAAGGCGCTCACGCGGGGTATCACCTTTCCACCCTCGAAAACCCGCCGACGCACATCGTCTAAACGCCCTGCAGTGGCGTTATTCTTCTCATACACCAATTGGGCTGATTTTGCATCTGGATAAAAACTTCTAGCGCCCCGCGCTAATCGGCATTGGTACTTTAGCACTTAAATTTGTTGATTTTTCTCTACCCGCTTGTTATCAATCAGGGTGCTGTCGGCTGCAGTTCCACAAATACGTCGGACTCAATCTCAAGGAGTAATTCATGAAAAGAATATGTGTTCTGGGCGTGATGTGTATCTTCGGTATTTTGCTCGTCGCCGGTTGTGGGAAAGAGGAAGAAGCCAAGGCACCAGCATCGGAAAAACAGGCCGTACGCCAGCCTACCTTTATCTCCATCGGCACCGGCAGCAGTGCCGGCAACTACTATCTGGCCGGCAAAACCATTGCTGACTTGGTCAACCGAAAAATCGAGACTCACAATCTGCGCTGCAGCGTTGAAACCACGCAGGGGTCGGTTTTCAATGTCAATGCCGTCATGACCGGAGACCTGCAGTTCGGCATCGTCCAGTCCGATCGCCAGTGGCAAGCCGTCAAAGGAAAAAATGAATGGAAAGAAAAGGGCCCCCAGGCCGACCTGCGGGCCGTTTTCAGCATCTACCCGGAATCGGTCACGCTCGTGGCTGCCGTGGACGCCGGCATCAAGAGCATCATGGACCTGAAAGGTAAACGGGTCAACATAGGCAACCCCGGGTCGGGTCACCGACAGAACGCCATTGATGCCCTTGAGGCTGTCAACATCGACTATAAAACCGATATGAATGCTGAAAACGCCCAGGCCTCGGAATCAGCCAATCTGCTTCAAGACGGCCGTATTGATGCGTTTTTTTTCACGGTCGGCCACCCAAACCGTGCGATTCGTGATGCAACCACAGGCAAGCGGAAGGTTCGGTTTGCGGCGGTTGCCGGCATTGATAAACTGCTGGTTCAATATCCCTACTACACGAAGAGTATTGTCCGCTCCGGCCTTTACCCCGGGGCTGTGAATGAAGGCGAAATCGGCACGTTCGGTGTCAAAGCCACCCTGGTAACCTCATCCCAGGTATCGGATACGATTGTATATGCGGTGACGAAAGAAATCTTTGAAAACTTTGCGGACTTCAAAAGCATGAATCCGACGCATGCGCATCTGACCAAACCGGGCATGCTCAAAGGAATGAGCGCCACCTTACATCCCGGCGCCCTTAGATATTACAAAGAAGCTGGTTTAATGTAGAAGCTATCTCAAAAAAGTCTTTTGGCCCAATCTCGGCGTTGGGCTCTCATATCAAGTCCTCGAAATACTCAAGTATTCCTACGGGTTGATATTCGCGGCCGCCTTGATCTTGAACCAAAATCCTTTTTTTGAGATGGCTTCTAATAATATTTCTCAGGTTCCCGGTTCAACGTTCCCCGTTCTGGGTTGAAAGTCTTAAACCCATATCCCCCCTAAAAGGTTCTGACCTTAACCTCTGAACCCAGAACCTTTGAACCCGGAACCATTTGAACAGGCCCTACATACCGACACCATCGGCCGGCGTTCCACAGAACGTGCACCGACCATCTTCAAGATGGTACCCCCGAATCTGATAGCCTATCCGCTCAACGACCACTCGTTCGCACTCCGGGCAACTTGTGCTTTCACCATCCGATCCGGGTACATTGCCAATGTAAACATGGTGCAGTCCGGCCTCAAGCCCGATGCGGCGGGCTTCGATCAAGGTTTTCTCCGGGGTCACCCTCCGGTCGGTCAGCCGGTAGGTAGGATGAAAACGGCTGATGTGCCAGGGTGTATCATTCCCCAGTTCAGTTGCTAAAAATCCGGCCAGCTCTTCCAACAAGGCCCGATTGTCATTCAGGCCCGGGATAATCAGGGTCGTCACCTCCACCATCACACCGCCCTGCTTCATGCGGACAAGGGTCTCCTTGACAGGCTCTAACCGGGCGCCGCAATAGTGCTTGTAAAAATCATCCTCAAAGGACTTGAGGTCGACATTGGCCGCATCCAGATACGGGGCGATCAGGTCGAATGCCTCGGCTGTCATGTACCCGTTGGTCACAAAGACGTTGCTGATGCCGCTCTCCTTGGCCAGACGGGCGGTGTCATAGGCCAATTCAAAATAGACCGTCGGTTCGGTGTAGGTATAGGCAATGGTACGGCAGTCAGCGCTCCGCGCGGCGGCCACGATTTCGGCCGGGGTAACCGGCTTGCCCATGATCAAACCGGCCCGGTCCGAGGGCATTTGGGCGATATCCGCATTCTGGCAGAAGTCGCATTTGAAATTACAGCCGACCGTGGCGATCGAGTAGGATCGGCTACCTGGGTACAGGTGAAAGAGCGGTTTCTTTTCGATGGGATCGATATTTTGGGCGATGAGTTTCCCGTAGACCAAGGTGTACAACACGCCGCCCTGGTTTTCGCGCACCCCGCACAGGCCCCGCTTGCCCGGTTTGACGATGCAGCGGTGGCTGCACAGGTGGCATCTGATCTTGGATTCGTCGCGTGATTCCCATAAAAGCGCTTCCATGGCGGGGCTCCTCTCAATGAAGGTTCCCGGTTCAACGGTTCCCCGTTTAGGGTTAACGTCTTTAACCCTTGAACCCTGAACCTCTGAACCTTGTTTATCCCGGAACAATTTCCGTAGGACCCTTTGCATTGTAGCGCAACGCAAGCGGGCGCGTTTTGAAATGGGGTACCAGGGTCACGACCATCCCGGCAAAAGCTCCAAACGGAAATCTCTGGATAACCCGGGACTGCTCGATTTTGTCCTTGAAAAAACCACCGGCGTCCGGAAGCTGACCAATCGTCCGCCAGGCAACGGGTACATCTCCGACCACCGCTTTGACGTATTTCTTGAGTTCCCAGACGCTGAAGAACGTGGCCCGGTTGAAAAGGGTTTTCCGGAACATGCCGCTGACCCGGCGCTGAACGCCTTTTATGGCGTAGCGATTTAAAAATCCGATAAAGAGCCGGTCCTTGGCCACCCGGCACGCTTCGGCCAAGACTTTTTCAGGGTGGTCGACAAATTCCAGGGTTGTAATGAGACAGGCGTGGTTGAAGGAGTTGTCCTCAAACGGCAGGTCGTCCAGACTGCTCCGATAAAGCTCAATCCGATTGCCATAGGTTTCCCCCAAAAGGTCAAGCATGTAGGGCGAGGGGTCGATGGCCGTTAGGTTGATCCCCTGGTCGACGAGGGGCACCAGTCGGGAGCCGGCGCAGCCGCCTATACTCAACGCGGAATCTGTGCTCAAAGGCGCCAGCATTTCCATCATCAAGCGGCTCTCACCATTGAGAGCCGCTCTGTTCCGGGGCTCATCCATCCAACGGCGATATGCCTGGACATCTTTGAAATCGAAGAGAGTTCCCATAGCTGCATGTTTAGAAAAATATAGTGGTTAAGTCAACGTCCAGCCGCAAAGCGGGTGCCTTGGTTTCTGGGCGACACCCGGGCAGGCGCAAACACGTCGGGCCTTTTAATTTGCAGGTGCTGCCGGGTATCCGGCAACCGACTGGGAAAACCAGACAGCCCTTGCCCAGGGTGGGGTTGAAAAGGTCGCGAAACCTCTTTTTATTTGTAACCATTTATAATATATAAATTTTCAACACAAGTTGCTAACAAAAGACTAACACGGCACTAATATACCGGCAATATTGCGGCAATAGATCTCACCTCAATATAAACCCATTTTGCCAAAAGGGAAAAAATGAGCAGGGAAAATATATTGGCTGTCGATGATGAAGAGGACATCTTGGAGTTGCTCCGGTTCAACCTTAGCCGGGAAGGCTATCAGGTGAGTTGTGCCGAATCCGGGGAAGAAGCATTGCGGATTGCGCGGACCAAACCCATCGACCTCATGGTGCTCGATCTCATGCTTCCGGGTTTGGATGGACTCGACGTTACCCGGAAAATTAAAAATGATCCTAAAATCAAACATATTCCGATTATTATGCTCTCGGCCAAGGGAGAGGAGGCGGATGTCGTCAGCGGACTCGAACTGGGCGCCAGTGACTATGTGACCAAACCGTTCAGCCCTCGTATCCTCATCGCACGCATCAAAGCAGCCCTGCGCTCGGCGGCCACCACGACACAGGATGACCTGGAGGTGCTGCACATCCACGGTATTGAAATTCACCCTGGCCGCAGGCAGGTGACCGTAGGCGATCGGCAGATCGATCTTACCTATACCGAATTCCAGGTCCTGCATTACCTGGCAAAACGCCCGGGATGGGTCTTCACCCGGTCTCAAATCGTAGACGCCGTCCGGGGTGATGACTATCCGGTGACCGATCGGTCCGTTGATGTGCAAATCGTCGGCCTGCGCAAAAAGTTAAGGGAATACGGCACCTGCATCGAAACCGTGCGGGGTGTCGGCTATCGATTCAAGGAAGAGGCATGAAGAAAAAAAACTCATATGGCAGCTATTTCCAACCTACCTGCTGGTGACCTTGCTCGCCCTGGTCACAATTACAGTTTCTTACTCTAGAGAAATGAAAAAATTCTTCTTGGATCACACTGCCGCCGAACTGACTTCACGCGCCTATCTGATTTTGCCGCAATTGAAAAACCTGCTGGCAGCCCGAGATTACAGCGCCATCAACCAGACTGTCAATACCCAGGCAAAATACGCCGCCACCCGCATCACGGTCATCCTGCCTTCCGGAGTGGTTATCGGTGATTCGGATGAGAGCCCGGTGCAGATGGACAACCATGCCAACCGGCCGGAAATTGCAAGCGCGCTGAAAGGCGCTACCGGCACCTCCACCCGCTATAGTCGCACGCTGCAAAAAAATATGATGTACGTGGCGGTCCCGGTCACGCGTGACCAGCACGTTATGGGCGTCATCAGGACCTCCGTTCCCGTTTCCGGCATCGATCGTAAACTCGGCGAGATGCGCTTGCGCATCGTCTTGGCTGTTATTCTTGTCTCGGTTCTCATCGCCGGCATCAGCCTCTATATCTCCAGACGGATCAGTCGCCCCATCGAAGAGATGGAAAAAGGAGCCCAACAGTTCGCCCGGGGGAATTTGGACCATTCCCTGACCATACCAGATTCGGTTGAACTGGCTGGGCTGGCCAAGGCCATGAACGAAATGGCGGTCGAACTGGACTTGAGGGTAAAAACGGCTTTTGCTCAGCGCAATGAGATCCGGACGATCCTGGCCAGCATGGTCGAAGGGGTTATGGCCGTAAATCCCAATGACCGGATTCTCAACATGAACCAGGCCGCAGCCGAAATCCTGGAAATTCCTTTGCCAAAAGAAAAACGTCGCAGTCTGCACGAAATTATCAGAAACACGACCCTGGAAAAGTTGATCCGCGACTCCCGGGCCGACAATGTACCCACCGACGGCGATATCATCTATAATAAATCCAGTGAGAAAACCTTGCATGTCCGCTGCGCGCCTTTGAAAGACGCTGATGATACCCGTATAGGTACACTGCTGGTCATCGATGATGTCACCAAGCTGCGCCAGCTTGAAAACATCCGGCGGGATTTCGCAGCCAATGTCTCCCATGAAATCAAAACACCCCTGACGGCTATCAAGGGATTTGTGGAAACCCTGAAACACCACGATATAGAGGATACGGGTGAAAAGGACCGGTTTCTCGATATCATTGACCGTCATGTGATCCGGCTGACCAATATCATTGAAGACCTGATGAAGCTGTCTGTCATGGAGCAGGACGCCGTCCAGAGAGAAATCGCCTTCCGGGAGGTAAAACTCATCGGTGTGCTGCAAGCAGCGGTGGACACCTATAACAGCGCCGCCGCGGAGCGGGACATAACAATAGCGCTGGCCTGCGATCCAGAAATCACCATCGAGGCCGATCCATCCTTGCTGGAACGGGCCGCTGCCAATTTGCTGGACAATGCCATTAAATACAGTGAACCCGGCGGTGAAATCATCCTGATGGCGACGGTCGCCCACGGAGAAGTGGTTATCGACTTCCAGGATCACGGCGTTGGCATCATGAAGAAACACTTACCGCGGGTATTTGAACGGTTTTACCGTGCCGATAAAGCCCGCAGTCGCCAGTTGGGCGGCACCGGCCTTGGGTTGGCCATTGTCAAGCATATCGCCCAAACCCATGGCGGCCATGTTTCGGTAGACAGCGTAGTAAACAAAGGCACAACGTTCTCCATTCACCTTCCCTTGAAAGCGGCAAAAGAGGAAAAAAATGAACGCTAAAAAGAGAGTCGCCCTGGTGGCCCACGATGAACGGAAAGCCGACCTGCTGGATTGGATCAACCGCAACGTAGCCGTGCTGAGCGTACACGATCTGTATGCCACCGGCACGACCGGCGGTCTGGTGGCGGAAAAGTGTGGTCTGGATATCCACGGCCTTAAAAGCGGCCCTTTGGGCGGTGATCAACAGTTGGGGGCCATGATTGCCGATGGCAAGCTGGACCTGCTGATCTTTTTTTGGGACCCCATGGCGGCCCAGCCGCATGATGTGGATGTCAAAGCCCTGCTGCGTATGTCCGTACTTTATAATATCCCCTCCGCTTGCAACCGCTCCACGGCAGATTTCATGATCACCAGCCCGCTATTCAACACAGAATATACCCCCACTCTGAAAGATTATAGCCATTACATCGGACGTAAAAGTTAGAAGCATCTCAAAAAAGTCTTTGGGCCCAATCTCGGCCTTGGGCTCCAAACTCAAACCCTCGAAATACTCGAGTATTCACCACGATAGGCATTGGCTTCGCTGGCACCTCCGATTCGAATATAGCGCCCGCCTTGACATTGATCCAAAATCCGTTTTTTTGAGATAGCTTCTATAAAAAAATCGAATTTGATCTTTTAAAGTGTTATGTTTCCGTATGTTTAACTGCAATTAGGTGCCCCACCGGACAGGTGCTGCATTGACTGGCAGCTTGCGGCAGGTGCGCCCAAAATGTGATTGACGGAACCGGATGACATCCAACCTTGCAGACCATTTAAACCGTCCTCTAAAAATCGGCAACCGAACCATACCCGGACGCCTGGTTCTGGCACCGCTTTCAAAGCTGGGCAATGTGGCCTTTCGTGAACTGTTGGCCACGTACGGCGGATACGGCCTGATGTTTTCCGAAATGAGCAGTTCCCGGGCTGTACAGCAAGGCACCCCCAATACAATTGCGGGGTTCATGTGGCGACCCGAAGAGTTGGGGCACCTGGTGTGTCAACTTTTCGGTGACGATCCCGACACCATGGGCCGGGCTGCCCGGCAGGTGGAAAAAGCTGGTTTTTTCGGGGTGGATATCAATTTCGGCTGTTCGGTGGCCTCCATCTGCCGCCATGGTTGCGGGGCCGAACTGCTCAAGACACCAGAACTGGCCGTCAGGATCGTGGCCGCCATCCGCCGTCAGGTTTCCCTGCCGGTATTCGTCAAATTCAGAACCGGCTGGCAGGATGATCCGCAACCGGCCGTGGATTTGGCCCGCCGGTTTGAAGATGCCGGAGCCGATGCCCTGACGTTTCATCCGCGGGTGGCACCGGATCGGCGCACCCGCCCCCCCAAATGGGCCTATATCGCCAAGGTCAAGGAAGCTGTATCAATCCCCGTATTCGGCAACGGCAATGTTTTTTCAGAGCAGGATTGCCGCACCATGCTCAGCACGACCGGTTGTGATGGTGTCGCTCTGGGCCGGCTGGCCATTGCCCGGCCCTGGATTTTTGCCCAGTGGACCCAGGGCAACAAGCTGGACCAAACTATCTTTAAAACAAGCGCCCTGGCCATGATCGATCTTATAGATAAGCATTTTGAACCGAATGTAGCCATGCGGCGGTTGAACCGCTTCTTCGCCTACTATGCCGCCAATTTCAAGTTCGGACACACCCTCTATGCCCGGATATGTAAAGCGCAAACATCTGAAGATGTCCGTCAGATCATGATTGAGTTTTACCGGGAAGCGCCGGAAACCGTGGTCACACCTAAAATAACTTTATTAAGGTAGGAAATCAGATGGCCCCTTTTAGATAGGCTTGCCTTCTGGTGTGTGGGAATTTTTCAATAGCGTAACGCAACATGGTCCTGGGCATTGACTGATAATGTTTTTTCAGGAATGCTTCTTCGACGGCCAGGTCCCTTTTCCCGATCTCGCGCAGCATCCAACCGACGGCTTTATGAATCAGATCGTGTGGATCAGCCAGCAGTTTTTCGGCAAGGTGCAGCGCGTCGGTAAAATGCCCTTTTTTGATATAATGGAATGTTGCCAGGATGGCCACCCGACGATGCCACAGATCCGCCGAATGGGCCAGTTGGGACAGGCGATCCTTTGACCGCGCTTCCAGCCAGCCGCCAACGATATGCTCGGCCGAACAGTCTACCAGGTCCCAGTTATTGATAAAGCTCAGATTCCCAAGATAGAGATCATAAATACTGCGGCGCTGCCGGTCGTCACCCCTTTTAAACTGCAGGACCAGGATGAATAGTGCCAGGTGGCGTTCCTCATGAATTTCAGATTGTAGCAGTTTTAGGACGGATTGACGGTCGAGCGTGCGGTACTGCCGTGACAAGCGCCTGAGCTCCGGCACGCGTACCCCGATAAACCGGTCACCCTCACCATACTCCCCCGAACCCGTTTTGAAAAATCGCATTTGGATGCCGGCCCGTTGTATATCGGCCAGTGCGGCTAACTGAGATTGGATAGAGGCAAGTGTCATCGGGCGTCTTATAGTTTTGCGTGCCGGACAATCTGGCCTTCTATCATGTAGATGACCTCTTCGGCGATATTGGTAGCATGGTCGGCCATGCGTTCCAGGTGTCTTGATATTAAGAGCAGATTGATCAAATAACCGACATGATCCGGGTTTTCCTTCAAAGCCGATTTAATGAGTCGATACGCCTCGCTTTTGATTTCATCAACCTCGTCGTCGAGGATCACGACTTTAAAAGCGATATCAATGTCGAAGCTGACCAAAGCATCCAGGCTCATGTTCAGCATGGATTCAGTTTTGGCCGCCATATCGGCATAATCAAAGACGAAATCGATTCGTTCCTGCTTGTTGATGGTCTGGATTCGCTGGGCAATATTGACCGCCTGATCACCGATTCTTTCCAGATCGTTGTTTATCTTGATCACCGCCACGAGAAACCGCAGATCAACCGCCACCGGTTGGTGCAGCGCCATGATTTTGAGGCACTCCTCTTCAATCTCAACTTCCATTTCGTCGATTTCATAGTCATGCTTGATGATTTCTGCTGCGATATCGTAATTGTACGAATCAATGGCGTTTTTGGTTTCCCGGACACGGTTTTCAATCTTGGCACCAAGGGAAAGCAACATACGCTTTATTTTGTCCAACTCCCTTTGAAAATGTTTGCTCATGGTCTGTCCTCACGATTATAGCGCTTCCCGCCGGCGGGGTTTCAATCAGCCGCAGCCATACCACCCGCAGGCGTACCGGGCATGGGTCGTTTTAGCAATCACCCGGTATGTATCCAGCGCCAAATGGGCACTGCTTGAGCCACCCCCTGCACTTAGGCTCATATCACACTTTTAAGCACATAACAATTTGTAATCACAGCAATATCCTTACCAAATCAAATACTAATAAAGCGCTAACAGAAAGCTAACAATTTATTTTTAAGGTTCGCCAGCACTTTTGAAGGCCCTTTTGCCTACCGGGCTGCAAAAGGCGCCGCCGCGCCTTTAAAATTAAGGATTAAGCCGTTTATGTCACCCACCACCTTGATGTTCGTTCTTTTGGGACTATCTGTTGTTGGCTATTACATGGGCCGTCGCAAGGCCTTCGCAGTTGCCGGCTCTGCCCGCAGGGTGCAGGCGCTGCACTCGCGCCCAACCTACTATGGAGCGCTCACCGCGTTGTGGTGCGGCATCCCGGCGGTACTGCTCTATGGTTTCTGGCTGGCCGGGGAAGATACGGTAATCATTCAACTTCTGGTTGCACAATTACCGGAGAATATCCGTACCCTGCCGGACGTCGAATTGAAATTGCTTCTCAATAACGTACGCAATCTGGTCAGTGGAAATATCACCTCCGGCGAAATCGATGCCGTCCAGCAGGCTGCGGCGGATCACTACCGCAGCTTGAAGGCCACCAGCCAGGCCGCCCTGGCAGTCATTACGATCAGTCTTGCCATCTTGACCGCCCTGCTGGTCCGCAATCGCATCAAAGCCACGCTGCGCGCCCGCAACCATGTTGAAGAAATCATCAAGTACTTTCTCATTTCCTGTTCCACACTTGCTATTTTCACGACCATTGGTATCGTCCTTTCCGTGCTGTACGAAGCGATCCGCTTTTTCCAGATCATTCCGATAACGGAATTCCTGTTCGGCCTGGAGTGGAGTCCGCAAATGGCCATTCGATCTGACCAGGTCGGCTCTTCCGGAGCATTTGGCGCCATCCCCGTATTCTTGGGAACCTTGCTGATATCTGCTATTGCCATGGTGGTGGCGGTTCCTATCGGTTTGATGTCGGCAATCTACCTTTCCGAATATGCCAGCCTGAGAATGCGGGCCTGGGCCAAACCGTTGATCGAAATTCTAGCCGGGATACCCACGGTGGTCTACGGCTTTTTTGCAGCCCTCACGGTCGCACCTTTTATCCGTGATACCGGTACCGTCTTGGGACTGGATGTTTCTTCGGAAAGCGCGCTGGCCGCGGGCCTGGTCATGGGCATTATGATCATTCCGTTCGTGTCGTCACTCTCGGACGACTTTATCAACGCCGTGCCCCAGTCCCTGCGCGACGGGGCCTACAGTCTGGGGGCCACCCAGTCGGAAACCATCAAACAGGTCATTCTGCCGGCCGCTCTGCCGGGCATCATCGGTGGTGTGCTGCTGGCTGTCTCCCGGGCAATCGGTGAAACCATGATCGTGGTCATGGCCGCTGGCTTGTCGGCAAACCTGACTGTCAATCCCCTCAAGACCGTGACCACCGTTACGGTTCAGATTGTAACTCTGCTGGTCGGGGATCAGGAGTTCGACAGCCCCAAAACCCTGGCCGCTTTCGCGCTGGGCTTGCTGCTGTTTTTTGTCACCCTGATTCTAAACGTGATCGCGCTTTATGTCGTGCGCAAGTACAGGGAGCAGTATGAATAATACCCAAAAGAAAACCAAGCGGACCATTGACATCGTCAATCAAAGCCTTGCACGGCGCTATCGTGCCGAGCGCCGATTCCGCCTTTATGGCATTTCCGCTATTGTTGTCAGCCTGGCCTTTCTCGCCTTTTTGTTTATCGCTATTGCGGCCAACGGTGCCAGTGCGTTCTGGCAGACCTATGTTGAACTGGATATTTATTTTTCACCGGACACCCTACGGCAGGCCTCTTTGGCCACCGCTGATTATCAGGGACTGGTCAAACAATCACTGCGGGACTCTTTTCCTGAGGTGAAAAACAGGCGTGACAAGCGGATGCTCTACAAACTGGCCAGCACCGGAGCTTCTTTCCAACTGCGCAAGATCGTCCTGAATGATCCGCAAATCGTTGGCCAGAAACTCTCAATCTGGGTGCCGGCTGACGATGATGTGGATATGTTCATGAAAGGGCACATTAAACGGGAGGGACCGGAAGATTCGCGCCGGCTGAAAGATAAGCAGCTGGCCTGGATCGACAAGTTGATTGCGGAAGGTAAACTGGAAAAACGTTTCAATAAGACCTTCTTCACCGTGGGTGACTCCCGCGAGCCGGAGTTGGCCGGAATCTGGGGGGCCGTAATGGGCTCCTTTTTCACGCTCATCGTCACCCTGGCATTGTCGTTTCCCATCGGCGTAGCCGCCGCGGTTTACCTGGAGGAGTTCGCCCCTAAAAATCGCTGGACCGACCTGATTGAAATCAACATCAACAACCTGGCCGCCGTCCCGTCCATCGTTTTCGGCCTGTTGGGGTTGGCAGTGTTTCTCAACTTTTTCGGTTTGCCGCGCTCGGCCCCGATTGTCGGCGGCCTGGTGCTGTCCCTGATGACCCTGCCGACCATCATCATTGCCAGTCGTTCGGCGCTGAAGTCGGTTCCCCCCTCCATTCGTGAGGCGGCACTGGGCGTTGGCGCTTCCAAAATGCAGATGGTGGTTCACCATGTGCTCCCCCTGGCCCTGCCCGGTATGCTGACCGGGACGATTATCGGCATGGCCCGGGCCCTGGGTGAGACCGCCCCGCTCTTGATGATCGGTATGGTCGCCTTTATCGTCGATGTGCCGGCCGGCTTGACGGACCCCTCAACCGCCCTGCCGGTTCAGGTCTACCTGTGGGCCGACAGTCCCGAACGTGCGTTTTTGGAACGTACGTCGGCCGCAATTATCGTCCTGCTGGGCTTTCTAATAACCATGAATGCCACCGCTGTGTTTCTGCGCAAGCGGTTCGAACGCCGCTGGTAGGTCTCGTTTAATACAATCATTTTTAGATCAATTAAACAAAATAGTAACATCGGCCTAACATTGACTTAATACGCCCGGGGTAGACACAACTAACTTGGTTAACAGTGTGGCCTTTAAGCCATACCTGATTTTTTCAAATCATCCCCACACGAGGAGGAAACGTAGAATGAAAAAAGCGCTTATTGTTTTAATCGCGATTGCGATGATAGCAACCGTCTTTACGATGGCCCAGGCTGCGTCCGGCAGAAACTACATCAGCATTGTTGGATCTTCAACAGTCTATCCATTTGCCACCGTGGTCGCCGAGCAGTTCGGCAAGACCACCCCTTTTAAAACCCCTAAAATCGAGTCCACCGGTTCCGGCGGCGGCTTGAAACTCTTTTGTGCGGGCATCGGTGTTGAACACCCGGACATCACCAACGCCTCACGACGGATCAAGAAATCCGAATTCGCGAAATGCCAGAAAAACGGTGTGACCGGCATCATCGAAGTAAAAGTTGGTTATGACGGCATCGTTCTGGCCAACTCCAAGAAAACCGCTCCGCTGAAACTGTCCCGTAAGGACATTTTCATGGCCCTGGCCAAAGATGTACCGGATCCGAGCGGTGCTGAAAAACTGATCCCCAATCCTTACAAAACCTGGAAAGACGTAAATCCTTCTCTGCCGGCCACCAAGATCGAAGTGCTGGGCCCACCGCCCACCTCCGGCACCCGGGATGCGTTTGTGGAACTCGCCATGGAGGGGGGCGGGAAAAAATTCGGCTGGATCAAAGCCATGAAGAAAAAAGACAAAAAGAAATACAAAAGCATCTGCCACACGATCCGTGAAGACGGGGCTTACGTTGAAGCCGGCGAAAACGACAACCTGATCGTTCAAAAACTGGATGCGAATCCGAGTGCGGTCGGTATTTTCGGTTTTAGCTTTCTGGATCAAAACACGGATAAAATTCAGGGTTCTTTTATCGATGGCGTGCAGCCTAAGTTTGAGGCCATCGCCGATGGCCAGTACCCGGTTTCGCGTCCGCTCTTCTTCTACGCGAAGAAGGCCCATACCAAGGTGATTCCCGGGATGAAAGAATACCTGAAGGAGTTCACCAGCGAGAAAGCGTGGGGCGAAGAAGGCTACCTGAGTGAGAGAGGCCTGATCCCCATGCCGGATGCCGAACGTTCAAAGTTCAAAAACGACGCTATATCTTTGCAAACGCTTAAATCCGTCAAATAATACCTAAACCAGCAAGTAGACCGAACGCTTTCAGATGCCCGGTCTACTTCTTCTTGGCGGCCGTGTATCGACTGGAATCTGCTACGATTCGGTTTCCACCGATATACGGCCGCAAGTTTGACATTTTAACTGAAACCACTATATAAGTGATGCCCGGGATGATGAAATCCAACACGATAGGCTTAGTAACGACCATGCCGGAAGACAGGGTGATAGCACGAAGGGAAATCGAAGACGGGCGGATCCTGGTCAGCCGTGAAAACCGGAAAACCGTCGGCGATATCATTGTGGACAACCCGCGCATGACCTGTCGCAATGTAAATGTGTATTACGATGACAAGCATGCCATTAATGACGTATCCATTGATATCGGCAACAATGAGGTCCTGTCCATGATCGGCCCCTCCGGTTGTGGTAAGTCCACCTTCATCCGCTGTTTGAACCGTATGAATGACACCATCAACAACTGCCGGGTCACCGGCGACATTCTGATGGATAATGTCAACATTTACGATAAAAATATCGATGTGGTACCCCTGCGGGCCCAGGTCGGGATGGTATTTCAAAAACCCAATCCATTTCCCAAATCCATCTATGATAATATCGCTTATGGGCCCAAAATTCATGGTCTGGCGGCCAACAATGCCGAATTGGATGAGATTGTGGAAACGTCGCTGATCAAGGCCGGTCTGTGGGATGAAGTAAAGGATCGCCTGGATCAACCCGGTACCGGCTTGTCCGGCGGACAGCAGCAACGCTTGTGCATTGCCCGTACCATTGCCGTAAGCCCGGAAGTCATCCTGATGGATGAGCCTTGTTCTGCCCTGGACCCCATCGCCACCGCGGTCATTGAAGATTTGATCACGGAACTGAAAACCCAGTATTCTATTGTCATCGTCACGCATTCCATGCAGCAGGCCGCGCGGGTATCCCAACGCACGGCCTATTTTCACCTAGGTGACCTCATTGAAGTCGGGCCTACTGAGCGTATCTTCACCAAACCAAGGCACCAGTTGACCCAGGATTACATAACCGGTCGATTCGGATAAGCGAGAAAAAGATGACCTTATTCTTTGAAAAAGAACTAGCCAAAATGAAAAAGCACATTCTTTCACTGGGGGCCATGGTGGAAGAAAGATTACGGCTGGCCATTCAGGCCATTGCCGACGGGGATCTGCAAATTGCGGAGTCCGTCATCAAGTTAGATTACGAAATTGATGAAAAAGAGGTGGAAGTAGAAGAAGAGTGCCTGAAAATCCTGGCCCTCTACCAGCCGGTGGCGGTGGACCTGAGGTTTATCGTGGCTGTTATCAAGATCAACAACGACCTCGAACGAATCGCAGACGAGGCGGTGAATATCGCCGAGCGGGTAGCCAACATTACCGGCAAGCAGGATGATGTCTTTCGCTTTGATTATTCACACATGGCGGCCATCGTGGAAGACATGTTGAAAAAAAGCCTGGACGCACTGGTCAATCTGGATGTCGATGTTGCCTTCAAGGTTGTCACCCTGGATGATGAAGTCGACGACCTGCACGCATCGGCCTATGATCTCATTAAGAATGAAATGCTGAAAACACCGGAACAGGCCGGCTCCCTCATCAACCTGTATCTGATCTCCCGCCACCTGGAACGAATTGCCGATCATGCCACCAATATCGCCGAAGAAGTCATCTACCTAGTTGAAGGGGAGATCGTACGCCACGGCAACTATTAGAAGCTATCTCAAAACAGCCTTTTGCCCCAATCTCGGCGTTGGGCGCTCATATCAAAACCTCAAAATACCTGATGTATTCACCACGATGGGCATTGGCTTCGCTGGCACCTCCGGTTTGATATTCGCGGCCGCCTTGACCTTGAACCAAAATACTATTTTGAGACAGCTTCTTGAAGTGGTTTTAAAACCACTTCCATCCGTCAATCCACAAAACTACCAAATACATTAATAGCGGCTAGCCTGATGGAAGTCGAAAGCGGGTAAGCTGTCTAGACAAACTCAGTCCGCCTTTTCAGGTACTGCCTTGCGGGGGGCTCGTTTCCGAGAGCCTGTTTTTTTGGAAGCGGCCTTACGGGGTGCCGATTTGCCTGATGATGCCTTTTTAGCTGCAGCTTTCCCGGCAGCCGTCTTTTTGGGAGCCGTCTTGCCCGCTGCTGCTTTCTTGCGAGCCGCCGGTCGTCTGCCGCGGCGGTAATTGCGGCAGCGTTTGGATGTCGCGGTTTTGGTCTTTTCAGGCGTCTCCTGTCCGTTTTGTTCGGTCGGCATTTTTTTACCGGGTTTGTCTGACGGTGAATCTGTTTTGGCCTTGGCTTGCGGTTTGGGTTTGAAACCAAAAAAGGTCCCCGGGAAATAATCTTTGGGACGCGGCGGCAGCGCCGGCTCGTGTCGGCGCCGGGGTGCTGATTTGCGCGAGCGGCCGCGGGCTCGCTTGGCACCCGGAGAACGCGGGCTGCGTTTCGCCTTGCGCTCGGCCGGCACCGGTCCGGCCACGTCTTCTTCGAACCAGCTGTCCTCCGGCCAGACAACCGGGATCTGGTACTCAAGCAATTCTTCCAGGGGTTTTAAATGAAATACATAGCGTTCACAGGCCAGGGAGAGGGCCCGCCCGGATTTGCCGGCGCGGGCGGTACGCCCGATACGGTGGACATAGTTTTCCGGGTCCTGTGGCAAATCGTAGTTGATGACATGGCTGATGTCTTCGACATGAATACCCCGTGAGGCCACATCGGTGGCAATCAAGATCTTCAGCTGCCCGTTTTTGTATTGGTCCATCAACCGGAACCGCTTCTTTTGCGGCAAATCGCCGGTAATGCCCTCCGCCGGCCAGCCATTGCCTTTCAATTTCTGGGTCAACCACTCGACGCCCATCTTGGTATTCACAAAAATGAGCATCCGGTGCCACTCTTCACGCTTTAAAAGCCCCAGCAGGAGGGACAATTTTTCATCCTTGCCCACATGGTAAAGCTCCTGGGCGATGTTTTTAACGGCAATTTCTTCGGGCGTAACCGAAATGAATTCCGGCAGGTTCATGTATTCATAGGTGAGTTCCATCACCCGGTGAGAAAGGGTGGCCGAGAATAGCATCGACTGCCGCTGGTCGTACTTCGGCATGTTTCTCAGTAAAAACCGCATGTCTTTTTCGAATCCCAGGTCCAGCAGCCGGTCGGCTTCATCGATGACCACGATTTTGATCCCGGCGGTCTTGAATATCCCCTGCTTCATGTAGTCGATAATCCGGCCGGGGGTACAAATGACGATATCAACGCCTTTACGGAGTCGGTCGGCTTGCTTGACATAGTCGACACCCCCCACTACCTGAACCATCGTGAGGCCGGTTTTTTTACCTATCAAGCTGGCTTCGTCAAATATCTGGTGGGCCAGTTCCCGGGTGGGGGCCACAACGAGCGCAGCCGGTATACCGGGTTTGCGGTCCTGCATTTCCATGAGTCGTGAAAATACCGTGACGAGAAACACCGCGGTTTTACCCGTGCCCGTCTGAGCCTGGCCGGCCACATCCTGTCCGGCGAGGGATATGGGCAATGATTGGGCCTGGATGGGGCTGCAATTTACAAAGCCGGCGTCGTTAAGCCCTTCCAGCAGGACTTCCGGCAGGTTGAATGAGTCAAAACGGGTCTGGGTCAGGAATTTTGGTTTGTCCACCCCATCGGGAGGTGTCTGGGATTGGTTTTCGATTGTTTTACTACTCCTTTTAAAAAGTGTGAAGCCTTTGAATAATGCCATGTGTTTCCTGTTGTTGCAGGTGTTTCCCCGCGGTCCTACTGATGTCGCCCCTTTCGCCCTCACGGGCGCAATGGAATCTTTTCTATATATTCAGTATGTTATAATTACCGCCGGCCATGCCGGCACCGGTCGGTGCGCCCGGGTGTGTTACGCGAGGCTTTCGCAAACTGCCGCCGACCGGGCTTTATCCAGTTAACCTATCGATTATACATTATTTTCATTGTTTTGCAACCCCAGTTCTTGAAAGGTCTTTGCGAACCAATAGGGCGCCAGATTATGTTTAGGGCCCCCTCATGCTGTTTGCGGTTCATCCGCACCCCAGGTGTCCCCGCTTTTTTCCATGAACGCAATCGGGCAGGCCGTGCGGAATTTACAATACAAGTCCGGATCGCTGCAGCGGCTGCAAGCGGAGCACAGGTACATATCGTGCTTCATACACTTGAAGTCCGTCTCGACATCCGGATGGTTTATGCATTTTCCCATTGTTTTGCTTCCGGTTTTCGAACTAAGGTGTTGTAAGGCGGTTTTCATTCCCAGGCGATATGGTGCATGGCGACAAGGGCATGAAAACCGTTTGATTCTAAGGATTTCCAGCCAATTGTCAACCTCTTTCCAAGGAATGCCGACATGAACGTTCTCATAACCGGGCGCTTGCCTGACGCGGTCATGGCCGATATCGAAAGAACCTGTGAAGTGGTGCCCAACCAGGCTGACCGCCCTATGGCCAGGGAAACAATCCTGCAGCAGATAGAGGGCAAAGACGGTCTTTTGTGCATGATCACCGATACGGTTGACCCCGAATTGCTGGACCGGGCCCCCGGGTTGAAGATCATTGCGAACTATGGCGTCGGTTTCAATAACATCGATGTGGCGGCCGCCACTCGCCGCGGGATCCCGGTGACCAACACTCCCGGGGTTCTCACCGAGGCCACCGCCGATATCACCTTCGCACTGATTCTGGCGGCCGGCCGCCGGGTGGTGGCAGGCGACCGCTATACCCGGGAAGGCCGGTTTCAGTTTTGGGCGCCGCTTCACTTTCTGGGGTCTGAAATCAGCGGGAAAACCATCGGCATCATCGGCATGGGGCGCATCGGGCAGGCCGTGGCCAAACGGGCGGCGGGTTTCAACATGACCATCCTCTACAGCAGCCGCCGGCGCTTGACGGATGCAAGCGAACATGCTCTCCAGGCGACCTTCGCTGACATGGAAACCCTCCTGGCCCGTTCGGATTTTGTATCCCTACACGTACCGCTGAACGAGCAGACCCACCACCTTATTGATTCCGCCGCCTTGAACCGGATGCGGCCGGAGGCCTTTTTGATCAACACATCGCGTGGTCCGGTTGTCGATGAAGCCGCCCTGTGCACAGCTTTGCAGAACCGGACGATTGCAGGCGCCGGCCTGGATGTCTATGAACATGAACCGGCCGTCACCCCGGGGTTGCTGTCGTTGGACAACGTCGTTCTCCTACCGCATGTAGGCAGCGCCACCATTGAGACGCGGACCAAAATGGCCCGCCTGGCCGCGGATAATCTATTGGCCGGGTTGGCCGGTCAAAAGCCACCCAATTGTTTGAACTGGGATACCCTTTATGATAAGTAGGGCCCATCCATAAACGGTAGCTTCTTGCCCGGCATAGCCTTTAAGCGACGCCGGGTTGGCCCAGAGCGGCGCTTTCCAGTCTTCGCCATAGGCTACGCCCGGCAGAGGCTCTTTTGAACTCCTCGGAATAGCCCGCTATGCCTGCGGTTTCAAAATCACGCAAGCCTTCCGTCTACGCCTGCAGGCTACGCCGGATACGTGCTCTGAACCAAAACCTACCATTTCTGGAAGGGCCCTAAGTAGCCGCGAGAAGTGACGCCCTTTCTGCGAAAGGGTCGTTAAGACTTGGATCGGCAGGAAAAACAGATGCAAGATTTCTTCAACGTAGTAGATATCCGTACGGTATACGGGCACATTCAGTCCTTCGCACCGGTGGACACGGAAATGGCGGCCACGCACCAGGCGACCGGACGGGTGCTCGCCGAATCCGTACACGCCGCCGAAGACCTGCCGGGATTCTCCCGATCAACCATGGACGGCTATGCGGTCAGGGCCGCGTCTACGTTTGGAAGTTCCGAGGCCAACCCGGCTTATCTCATGGTAATGGGCTCGGTTTCCATGGGGACGGTCCCCGATATGACGGTGGGATCGGGTGAGGCGGTCAAGATTGCCACCGGTGGTATGCTGCCGGCCGGTGCCGATGCCGTTATCATGGTAGAACACACCGAAGAGGTCGATGCCGACACCATCGAAGCATATAAAAGTGTCGCTCCGGGCCAGCATGTCATCCTGGCCGGCGAAGATTATCCTGCAGGGGCTGCCGTCCTGCACGCCGGCCAGAAAATCCGGGCCCCGGAAACCGGACTCCTGGCGGCTGTCGGACGTGAATCCGCAACTGTTTACCGGCAGCCGGTGATCACCATTATTTCCACAGGGGATGAGGTAATTCCTACGGCCCAGGTGCCTGGCCCGGGTCAAATCCGCGATATCAACAGCTACTCGCTGGCCGGTATGGTGGCCGAAGCGGGTTGCCGCCCCCTATCGCTGGGTATCGTCCGGGACAATTTCGAAGATCTGCGGACGGCCTGCCGCGATGCCCTGGCGCAAAGTGACATGGTTATCCTTTCCGGGGGCAGTTCCGTGGGAACCCGTGATTTCACGATACAGGTCATCAATTCTCTGCCGCAAAATGAACTGCTGGTCCACGGCATTTCCATCAGTCCGGGAAAACCCACCATCCTGGCCAGCGTAGGCGGCAAGCCCGTCTGGGGGCTGCCGGGCCACGTTGTTTCGGCGATGGTTGTTTTTGAAAAAATCGTAAAACCGTTCATCAACCGAATCCATGGTCTGGCCGAGCCTTTTCCCCAGTACAGGGGTATCCCGGCCCGTCTGACACGCAATGTGCCCTCTGCGCAGGGTCGGGTTGACTTTATTCGGGTTCGGTTGCGCAAGGACAACGGCATGCTACGGGCGGAACCCCTGCTGGGCAAATCCGGCCTGATAAACACCATGGTCCAGGCGGATGGCTTGATCGAAATAGACAGTGATACGGAAGGCTTGGACAAAGATGCCCCCGTATCCGTAATCCCCATTTGAAAAACAGGCTTAACGAACCACAGCCCCACCCGCTGAAAAAGCGCAGGCTGCAAGGATAAAACCCATGGCCGTATCCCGACGAAACATTTATCTCCAAAAAAAATCACTTGCCGAAGCCCGCGAGATTGTTTCCCGGCAGTTTGCCGACCTGAGTATAACTACAACCGAGACGCTCCCCGTACCGGATGCCATTGGCCGCACGTTAGCCGCGCCGGTCTTCGCCCGGCTCTCTTCCCCCGGCTTCCATGCCGCTGCCATGGATGGGATTGCCGTGCAGGCCGCCAACACCTATGGGGCCTCCGAAACCCGGCCGATTTCCCTGACCGTCGGCAGCCAGGCCGTCTTCATTAATACCGGCAATATCCTTCCCGCAGGCTACGATGCGGTCATCATGATCGAACAGGTGCAGCAAACCGGTGAAAATGAAGTCACCATCGAAGCGCCCGCTTTTCCCTGGCAGTATATCCGTAAAATGGGCGAAGACATTGTCGCCACCGAACTTTTATTCGCCCAGAATCACACCATTACGCCTTATTGCGTGGGGGCGCTGCTGGCCGGCGGGATATTTTCCGTAGCCGTCCGCCTGCGGCCGCGGGTACTGATTGTTCCCACGGGACCGGAATTGGTCGACTGGCAGACGGCCGATACCGACAACCTCGCGCCGGGTCAGATCCTGGAAACAAACTCTTTTATCCTGGGAGGCCTGATCGAAGCCTGTGGCGGCACCTTCGAACGCCATGCCATCGTGTCGGACAAACACCATGAGATTCGGGATATCCTGCAAGCGGGCACGACCGGAGATTTTGATATGGTCCTGACCGTCGGCGGCTCATCGGCCGGATCCGAAGACCATGCCCGGGCGGTCATCGCCGACCTCGGCGAAATCCTGGTGCACGGTGTAACGATCATGCCGGGCAAGCCGGTTATCGCTGGAGTGATTGCGGGCAAGCCTGTTTTCGGCATGCCCGGGTACCCGGTTTCTACCATCATTGCCTTTGAACAGTTTGTCGGTCCGTTGTTATGCCGCATGCTGGGAACCCGGTTTCCGGACAAGCCGGTTGTCGAGGTGTTTCCCACCCGGAAACTGGCCTCCAAATTGGGTGTGGAAGAATTTCTCCGCGTGAAACTGGGCACTGTCGGCGACCGCATCGTGGCCACCTCCCTGCCCCGGGGCGCCGGCAGTATCTCTACCCTGACGGAAGCGGACGGCATCATCCGCATACCCAGCAATTCGGAAGGGGTTGCCGGCGACCAGCCTGTCCTGGCCGAACTGCTGCGGCCGCGGGCCATGATCCGGGATACGATTGTGGTGGTGGGCAGCCATGACAATACCCTGGACATTCTCGCTGACCATATTCGAATCAAACACCCGGGTTTGACCCTGTCTTCCAGCCATGTCGGCAGCCTGGGCGGTTTGATGGCAATCAAAAAGGGCGGCTGCCACCTGGCCGGTTCGCACCTACTGGATACCGAAGACGGCAGCTACAATGCCTCCTACATAAAAAAATACCTTCCCGGTCGGGGAGTCAGGCTGGTCAACCTGGTTATGCGCGACCAGGGCCTGATCGTACCCAAAGGTAACCCGAAAGCGATTCGTGACATAAGTGATCTGGCCCGGGATGACATCAGCATGATCAACCGGCAAGCGGGTTCCGGCACACGGATCCTGCTGGACTATCGCCTGGGGCAATTGGGGCTCGATCCGGCCGGCTTGAACGGTTATGGCACTGAAGAATTCACCCATATGTCCATAGCCGCCGCAGTGCTAAGCGGAACCGCGGATGTCGGTCTGGGCATTTTTGCCGCCGCCCGGGCACTCGATCTGGATTTCATCCCGGTTGTCACCGAGCAATATGATCTGGTGATACCGGATGAATTTTTTGAATCGAAACGTATTCAGATGCTACTGGAAACCATCGTGGCCCCCGCATTCAAAGACCGGGTTGCATCCCTGGGTGGGTACGACACCGCCAAAACCGGAACGGTCGTGAGGATTCGGGCTGAGGCATAACCCGCCCGAATGCCGTCTTGGCAAAATGTACCGCCTTCATTGAACCTGAGCGAGTGTCCATCCAGAAATGGTAGATTTTGGTTCAGAGTGACGCGAAGCTAATGCCTAACGTAGTGCAAGGCCTGAGCGATTTTAAAACCGCAGGCATAGTGGGTTGTTCCGAGGAATTCAAAAGAGAGAGAACGCCGCTCTGGGCCAAAAGATACCGTTTACGGATGGACACTATCGAGGCAGGCCATGCCCTACCAAACCTTTGACCATACCGCCGACCTCGGGATCCACGTCCAGGCGGAATCCAGCATCGCCCTTTTCGAAGAGGCCGCCCGGGCGCTTTCCGAACAGATCTGCGGCCCGCGGCCTTTCAAGGCCACCGGCGAGACCCGGGTAAAGGTAACCGGCCGGGACTGGTCGGACCTAATGATCAACTGGCTGCGTGAACTGCTGTACCTGGTGAATGGCAAACACCTGGTTTACGGACCGGTTGGCATTCATATGCTCAAAGAATTCTCTCTTGAGGCGGTCGTACCGGTTGACAACACCGGGTGTGCTCCGCATGATATGGTTAACGAGATCAAAGCCGTCACGTATCATCAACTTCAGGTGGAACCCCGGGCAGACGGCTGGCAGGCTCGCATCATTTTCGATATCTAATCCCGATACTTGAGATCCTTATCCATGGAAGTAAAACAGCTGGACCCATACCGTTGGGAAATTCCCCGCTCCGGACGCATGCGTGTTCCCGGAATCGTGTATTCATCGGCGGACCTGTTTAAGATTCCCGGTCAAGACCAACCGCTCAAACAGGTGGCCAATGTCGCATCCTTGCCGGGGATCCTGAAAGCCTCTATGGCCATGCCCGACATGCACTGGGGGTATGGGTTCCCTATCGGCGGTGTGGCCGCCTTTGACTGGGATACCGGCGTCGTCAGTCCCGGGGGCGTGGGCTATGACATCAACTGCGGGGTACGGCTGGCCAGTACCGGGCTGGTGGCGACCGAAGTGCGACCGCGGCTCACGGAGCTGGTCAATAGCCTGTATCAGGATATTCCCTGCGGGGTGGGGTCGACCGGCGATATCCGGCTTACGACCAAGGAAGAGAAAAAAGTCCTTACCCAGGGCAGTGCCTGGGCGGTTAGACAGGGGTTCGGCGATCAAGCCGATCTCAACCACACCGAAGACGGCGGCTGCCTACCGGGTGCCGATCCGGAAGTCGTCAGCAAGCGCGCCCTGGAGCGCGGCTTACGGCAGCTAGGCACCCTGGGCAGCGGCAATCACTTTTTAGAAGTGGGGGTGGTGGACCGGATCTATGATGACACCGTGGCCGCCGCCTTCGGGCTTTTCAAAGACCAGGTCACCGTCATGCTGCATTCCGGCTCGCGGGGCTTTGGTTACCAGGTCTGTGACGATTCTCTGGCCAGCATGTCGAAACATGCGCATAAAGCCGGTTTCGACCTGCCGGACCGGCAATTGGCCTGCGCCTCAATAAAGGGCTCCGTCGGACAACGCTACCTGGGTGCCATGGCCTGTGCGGCCAACTATGCCTGGGCCAATCGCCAAATCATGCTGCACCTGACCCGGGAGGTGTTTCAGAAGGTTTTTTCCATCGGCCCTCGCAATCTTGCCATGCATTTGATTTATGACGTATCTCATAACATCGCCAAAAAAGAACTGCACCGCTACCATGGAAAACAGCAATGGGTATGCGTCCATCGCAAAGGCGCCACCCGAGCTTTTCCGCCCGGCCATGACGCCCTACCGGAAGATTATCGCCCGACCGGACAGCCGGTCATCATTCCCGGGGATATGGGAACCGCTTCCTATGTCCTGGCCGGTACCCCCCAGGCAATGGAGGAAACCTTCGGTTCCACCTGCCACGGGGCGGGACGCGTCCTCAGTCGCAAGGCTGCCCGGAAAAAGAGCAAGGGTCGTTCAATTAACCGGGAGTTGGAGGACCGGGGCATCCTGGTCCGGTGGACGGGCCGGGCCACGCTGGCCGAGGAAATGCCGGAGGCCTATAAAGACATCGCGAGCGTGATCGCCGCCGTGCACGGGGCGGGCATATCAAAAAAAATAGCGCGGTTGCGGCCAATGGCCGTCGTAAAAGGGTAGCTTCCGATAGAAATCCGGACCACTTTGCGCTATACTGCCGGTCACGGGACTGCCGCGATTGAGCGCTCCCCGCAACAAACTGCGAGGAATCGTCCCCCGTGCTGCAGGGAATATGCTCGCTGATCGGGTCAAAGCAACGGCAGTTCTTACAAAATTCTCATCAAACTGGAATACGGATCGGTAAACTGGCATATGAATCTGACGGATGCGGTTCTGCTTGGCGTTGTACAGGGGTTAACGGAGTTTTTGCCCGTCAGTAGTTCGGGGCACCTGGTCCTTTTTCAAAATTTGATGGGGTTGACCCAGCCCCTGCTGGCCTTTGACATCGGTGTCCATGTGGGCACCCTGTTCGCCGTTGTCATCTATTTTTATAAAGACATTGCGGCCATATTGAAAGCATTGGTGAAATGGTTCCAGGTTCTGCCGGATACAAAGGCGGCATCTGAATTACTGGCCGAAGACCGGGAGATCAGGCTTGCCCTGCTCATCGTAGCCGGTTCCATCCCCACGGCTATCCTGGGGTTGGTTTTCAAGCAGATTGCCGAAACGCTGTTTTCATCCGTCACCATTGTCGGGGTCACCCTGATGATCACCGGGGTGGTCCTCTGGGGCACCCGGCGGTTCGGGACCGTTGGTCATGGTATCCGGCGCTTCACCATTCGGAACAGTATCATTGTAGGGGTTGTCCAGGGATTGGCGATCATCCCGGGGATATCACGCTCGGGTGCCACCATCGCAGCCGGCTTATATTTGGGGCTCGACCGCATGACCGCCGCCCGCTTCTCTTTCCTGCTCTCCATACCGGCAGTGGCGGGGGCGGGTTTGCTTGGCGTCGGGGACCTGGTCGACCACGCCGGTTTGCCGTTGACCATCATCGCCGCCGGTACACTGGTATCATGCCTGGTGGGATATGCCGCCTTGAGATTACTGGTCTGGATGGTCGGCCGCGGGCGCCTGCATTTATTTGCACCTTACTGTATCATATTGGGATTAATCGCCCTGGTTGTTAGTTTGTAACCGGTAAAACAATGGTGGGCTTAATCAGGGACAAAACCGGGGTCGTGGGCACCCTTCAAATCCGGTTTCGAACTTCATACCGATATGTTGAGTTCAACATACGGACATTCGACACGAAAAGGGGTTTACCATGAATCACGAAATGTTCAGAGAATACGATATCCGCGGAATTGCAGGCCAGGACATGACCGAGGAAGATGTGCTCCTCATTGGCAAAGGCATCGGCACGTTCCTCATTCGCAACGGGGCCCGGGCGATTACAGTGGGCCGCGATTGCCGCACCTCTTCCGACGCCTATGCCGGGCAGCTGATTGCGGGACTGCGTGCCACCGGGTGTGACGTGACCGACATCGGCGTCTGCCCGACACCGGTGCTCTATTTCTCCATCCAGCACCTGCAGATGGAGGGCGGCGTCATGGTCACCGCCAGTCACAACCCCGGCGAGTACAATGGCTTCAAAATGTGCCTCGGGCTGGCATCGATACACGGCCGGCAGATACAGGAAATCCTTGAAATGATAAAAGCTTCCGACTTTGCAGATGGGTCCGGGAGCCTTGCGAGCGCCGATGTCATCACCCCCTATACCGACTATGTAACCAGCAACATCCGGATCAGCCGGCCGTTGAAAATTGGCGTCGATGCGGGTAACGGTACCGCGGGCGTGGTGGCTGTGCCGATATTGAAAAAACTGGGATGTGACGTGCATGATCTGTATTGTGAAATGGACGGCACCTTTCCCAATCACGAGGCAGATCCAACGGTCCTGGAAAATATGTACGACCTGATCGAACTGGTCAGGACCGAAAAGCTTGATATCGGGATCGGTTATGACGGGGACGGCGACCGTATCGGGGTCGTGGATGAAAATGGCGATATCATCTATGGTGACAAACTGCTGATCCTGTTTGCCCGCGAAATTTTGACCCGCAAACCCGGGGCAACGTTTATCTCCGAAGTAAAATGCTCCCAGACCCTGTATGAAGACATCGAAAAACATGGCGGCCGCGCCATCATGTGGAAAACCGGGCACTCTCTGATTAAAAAGAAGATGAAAGAGGAACACGCTGAGCTGGCCGGTGAAATGAGCGGTCACATGTTCTTTGCCGATCGTTACTTTGGATTCGACGATGCCACCTACGCCTCCTGCCGCCTGCTCGAGATCCTGGCCGATTCCGGAAACAATCTGTCCGCCCTGCTGGCCGATGTACCCCGCACGGTGAACACCCCGGAAATAAGGGTTGAATGCCCGGATAACGTCAAATTCAAGGTTGTCACCGCCGTGACCGAGCACTTTCGCCAGGAGTACGACGTCATCGACATTGACGGCGTCCGGGTGCTCTTCGACGACGGCTGGGGCTTGGTACGGGCATCCAACACCCAGCCGGCCCTGGTGCTCCGCTTCGAGGCCCTGACAGAAACCCGGCTGAATGAGATCAGGACCCTGGTGGAGTCGGTACTCGAAGAGATAAAAAAGTCGGTCGCCTGACCATGGAATGTTGCACGTGAAAAAACGCTTAACCCTGATAACGCTTCTGCTGATCAGCGTCACACTTTGCCAACCGCCGGTGGGCGTGTCGGCCGGCGAACTGGTGGTTGGCACCAGTACCGGCTATCCGCCCTATTATTACTTGGAAAATGGTGTTTTACTCGGTGTTTGTGTTGAGATAATCAACCACACCGCGCACACCCTGGGCCGGACGGTTCTCTATAAACAATATCCCTGGAAAAGAATGCTGCACAGTGGGAAAACCGGTCGGGTGGATGCGGTCATGCCGCTTTTCAAAACCCCACAGCGGGATAAGTTCCTGATATTCCCGGAAGTCCCACTTGCCTTGGAAGAGAATCATTTTTTCACCCATCGGGCTGCGCCGGTTCGTTTTTCAGGCAAGCTTACGGATATCGCCCCCCACTCGGTGGGTGTTGTGACTGATTATAGCTACGGCGATGCCTTTGACAGCGCTACCTACCTGGACAAAATTATCACGAGAAACGACCTCAACCTCCTGCAAATGTTCAAATATCGAAGATTCGCGGTGGGTGTCGGCAACCGCCACGTGGTGCGTTATTTCGCCGACAAAGTCGGTGGAATTCACGATCTGGTGTTCCTGGAACCACCCCTCACCCGGTCCCCGCTCTACATTGCTTTTTCCCGGGAAAAAGGGCACACCCAACTTGCGGTTGCATTTTCACAAGCCCTGCATGATTTCAATAGAACCCAAACCTACCGTGACATACTGAAGCGCTACGGCATGGCTCCCTGAACCCCGAATCGAAGTGAGGCCCGATGATCTCCACCAGCCATAAGGCAATCCATCGCAAACTCGTATTCCGTATCTCCGTTGTTGGGCTTTTGATAGCCCTGACCGCCGGCTTTGCCATCTGGCAGATTGAAAAAGAAAAGATCGGCCAGTCGATCCTAATGAGAACCGAAAGTGGTTTCAAACGCCTGAACAATTCTGTCCGGCACCTGTTGAATGATCCCGGCAATTTGAACCGGCAGGAAATTGAAAAGCAGGTGGCGATCATTCTTGCGCAGAGCGATTTCCTGATAATTGGTCAATTTGTCTGGATCGGTATTTATGACCTTAAAGGCAACCCGGTGGCACGGGTACCGGACCTGACCTATGAACATATCGAGCAGGTGGAAACCATTACCGGCGCCATCCAACCGGACGCGGAACATTTGGGCAATATGGAAATCAGCGTCATCGAATTAAGCCAGATCCCGCATGTACAAATTGTGGCGCCCCTTTCCAATGACAGCGGTGAGCTGGCCGCTTACGGTGAGACTGTCTTTGCTATTGCACCGGAAACCATTGGCATCGCCGAAACCCGGGCTCTGCGATTGGCGACCGCCGTCATCGTTATCGTCCTTTTGACCACCGCCCTGCTCTACCCGGTGATTAACGCTTTGCTCAGGCAGGTGTCCAAACTGTCAGCCAAACTCTTCGATGCCAACCTTGAAATCCTCACAGTTTTAGGCAGCGCCATCGCCAAACGCGACAGCGATACCGATGCCCACAATTACCGGGTTACCATCATCGCGGTGAAACTGGCCGAAGAGCTGGGCTTGCCCACGGATACCATCCAACGCCTGATCAAGGGTGCCTTTCTCCACGATGTGGGTAAAATCGGCATCGAGGACGGCATCCTGCACAAACCCGGGCGCCTGACCGATGATGAATTTTCAGTCATGCAAAACCATGTACCGCTGGGGTTGGACATTGTCAATAAAGCCGAATGGATCAAGGAAGGCATGGATATCGTCGCCTACCACCACGAAAAATACGATGGCGGCGGCTACAACCAGGGATTGGCCGGCAAAGAGATCCCTGATACGGCCCGCATCTTTGCCATTGCAGACGTATTCGATGCGCTCACCTCCAAGCGCCCCTATAAAGATCCGTTTTCATTTGAAAAAACAATGGAAACCCTGCAGGATGGCCGCGGCGGCCACTTCGACCCGGATTATATTGATGTATTCGCGTCCATTTCCCGCGCGCTTTACGATACCTATGCCGGCCGGGAGGATGACAATTTGAAATCGGAACTGGATGCCATCATAAAAAAATACTTCTACGCCTGATGGAATCGTGTTAACATTTGGGAAAATCTGACGCTGCCCTTCACATACCGACCGCGCGCCTGCGCGCCTGCGTAACAACAGTTTACCCGCACCACACACCTGCTGTATTGCTGGAGGACAAATGCCTGTAGAGAAGACATCGCTGGGGGTCTGCCTGGGAGCATCTACCGTATCCATCGTACAAGTAGGTCTGTCCGGCTCCGGTCCGAACGCAGCCCCTTACATTATTGACCATGCGCTCTACCCCCATGACGGCAATCCCAGCCGGACGCTTATCCGCGCGCTTGAACCACTTGACCTGTCCCGGTTCAACGGAATCGCCGCCACGGGTCGCAAGTTCTGCCGGTTTCTAAATCTCACGACCATTTCCGAACCGGAAGCGGTGGAAACCGCCTACCCTCATGTCAAACCCGCGGGCGTCCAATGCCCGGCGATTGTTTCCGCCGGTGGAGAGACCTTCATGGTCTACGTCCTCAATCGCCACGGCCGTATCATTAATGTGTTGACCGGAAACAAGTGCGCCTCCGGAACCGGTGAGTTCTTTCTCCAGCAACTGCGCCGAATGGATGTCACCCTGGAGGAAGCCGCCCGGTGGGCCAGTGTGGAAACGCCTTACGAAGTCTCGGGCCGATGCTCGGTTTTCTGCAAATCGGACTGCACCCATGCCACCAATAAGGGGATCCCCAAATCCCGCGTAGCCGCCGGCCTTTGCCGCATGATGGCCAGCAAAATCGTGGAACTGCTTAAAAAGGTGGAGCGCCGCGATATCATGATTACCGGCGGTACTGCCCGGAACCAGATGATGATTGAGTATCTTCGCCGGGAAATACAGGGGCTGATCGTTCCCGAGCAGGCCGCGTACATGGAGGCGTTGGGCGCGGCGCTATGGGCCCTGCACCATGAAACGGTCCCGTTTCCGGGCCTTGCAGCCATGTTTACCTCCCGCACCGCGGCCTTTGACCGGCTGCCGCCCCTGGACCAAGCCGCCGCGCAGGTAGAATTCAAAACCATGGCAACCGGTCAACTTCAGCCCGGTGACGACTGTATATTGGGACTGGATGTCGGCTCGACCACCACCAAGGCGATCCTGATGCGCACGGCGCACAACACCATCCTGGCATCGATCTACCTGCGCACGGATGGGGATCCGGTGGGAGCCTCCCGCCGCTGCTATAAAGCTATCATGCAGCAGGCGCGCAGCCAGATCGGGGCGGCCCACTTTTCGGTGCACGGCATTGGGGTTTGCGGCTCCGGCCGCCAAATTGCCGGATTGCACGCGAGCACCGACGGGGTCATCAACGAAATCATCGCCCACGCCGCTGCCGCCGTCTATTTCGATCCGGAAGTCGACACCCTGTTTGAGATCGGCGGTCAAGACGCAAAATATACTTACATTACCAATGCCGTTCCCTCTGATTACGCCATGAATGAGGCCTGCAGCGCCGGGACCGGTTCCTTTCTGGAAGAATCGGCCCTGGAATCCCTGGGCTTGCCCATGGAAGATATCGCCGAGGTTGCCCTGCAGGCCCACAGCCCGCCGAATTTCAACGACCAGTGCGCCGCCTTTATCTCCTCAGATATCAAGAATGCCATCCACGAAAGGGTTTCCCATGCCGACATCGTGGCCGGCCTGGTTTATTCGATCTGTATGAACTACACCAACCGCGTAAAAGGCAACCGCCCGGTGGGTCAAAAGGTGTTTATGCAGGGCGGGGTCTGTTACAACCGCGCCATTCCACTGGCCATGGCGACCCTGGTGGGCAAGCCAATTGTCGTGCCCCCGGAGCCGGGTCTCATGGGGGCCTTTGGCGCCGCCCTGGAGATAAAAGCCCGCATTGCCAAAGGCCAGCTGGCAACCGGCGACTTCGACCTTGCCACCCTGGCCGAGCGCGAGATAACCTACGGACGCAGGTTCACCTGCAAAGGCGGACCTGAAAAATGCGACCGTCGCTGCAAGATTGCCCGCCTGGGCATCGACGGCAAACAGTTCGCCTTTGGCGGGGCCTGTAACCGCTACGACAACCTGCGCCGGAATATTCGTATAGACATCGGCAAACTGGACCTGGTTGGATTGCGGCACCAACTCCTCTTTGAGGATTTTGCCCCGCGGCCCGGAGCGATTCCTGCTGAAAAATGGCGGGGCCGCATCGGGTTCAACCGCAGTTTTCTAGTGAACGCCTATTACCCCCTCTATGCCAATTTCTTTAGCGATCTCGGCTTCGAGCCGGTCTTGCCCGGGCGCCTGTCGCAAGCGGGGGTCGACCAGAAAAATGCCCCCTTCTGCTACCCGGCCGAACTGGCCCACGGCTTTTTTCACACCCTGCTGGAATCCGACCAACCCCCGGAGTTTATTTTTCTACCGCATTTCAAATCAATCCCCAAACAGAACGGCAGTCTGGGCTCTCTGGTCTGCCCGTTTGTCCAGGGGGAAACCTTCTACCTGCGCGCCGCTTTTCGAGATCAAATCACAAAGCTTGCCAGCCGCGGCACCCGCTTGTTGACGCCCTTGATCGACCTGGAACGCGGTTTACAGGATGCCGGGCCCCCGTTGGTTGCCTCCGCCATGCTCATGGGTGTCACCCGGCCGGCCGCAGAAAAGGCCTTTGCCCATGCGCTGGAAAAACAACGGGCGTGTCTGCGCGCCATGAAGCGCATCGGACAGGAAGCTATAGCGCACCTTGAAACCGATCCGGAAAAGATGGCTGTGGTACTCTGCGGCCGGCCCTACAATGCATTTGTCGGCGAAGCCAATATGAGTATCCCCCATAAAATTGCGACACGCGACGTCATGGTCATCCCCCTGGATTTTCTCCCCATCGGAGACCAGCGGGCCAAACGGCATATGTACTGGGGTATGGGCCAGATGATGCTCAAGGTGGGCCGCCTGGTAGCGAGTCATCCCCAGCTTTTCAGCATCTTCATTACCAATTTTTCCTGTGGTCCGGACTCTTTTATCATCGGCTACTATAGAGATATCATGGGTAAAAAGCCGTCGCTGACGCTCGAACTCGACAATCACACCGCGGATGCCGGTCTCGAAACCCGGATCGAAGCCTTCTTCGATGTGGTGGCCTCCTACCGACAGCTCGCCAGCCGCGGCCGGATCGCTCCATCCGGAAACGGGTTCGTCCCCGCCCGCATCCTAAACGATGGACGTGTCCCCAAAGTCACGACTTCCTCCGGGGAGCAATTGCCCATGAGCCACCCACGGGTAACGCTGCTGGTGCCATCCATGGGCGGTATTTCATCGGAAGCCCTGGCCGCTGTTTTCCGAAGCGGCGGCTACAATGCCAAGGCCCATGAACCGGCCGATGAAAACGTGCTTAAGCTGGGCCGGGGCAACACCTCCTGCAAGGAATGCCTGCCGCTGATTCTGACAACCGGCACCTTGCTGAACTATGTCCACAACGGCCAGCGCGATGATGAAGTGGTGGTCTTCTTCATGCCATCGGGAACCGGACCGTGCCGGTTCGGCCAGTACTTTATCTTCATGGAAGACCTTGTCAGAAGACTTGAGCTGACGGATGTGGCTCTGTTTTCGCTGAATGAAGACAGCGCCTACACCGACCTGGGCAATGATTTCCACAAAAAGGGCTGGTGGGCAGTGATCGTATCCGACGTGCTGGAAGATATTCGTTCCATGCTTCTGACCAATGCAAGCGACCTGGATGGGGCGTTGGATATTTTCAATACCGAGGTAACGAGAACTCTGAAAGCCCTTGAGAAAGGATCATTCCCCCAAATCGAAAGTCAATTGCGCAGCACGGCAGACCGGCTCAGCCGCATTCGTTTGAAACGACCGGTGGCTGAGGTCCCGACCATCCTGCTCACCGGTGAGATATTTGTGCGCCGGGATGCTCTCTCGCGCCAAAATATTACCGAAAAGCTGGCCGCCAAAGGTTTTGCGACCATTTGTTCACCCATTGCGGAATGGCTGCACTATGTCGACTACCTGGACGATCATATCAACAACCCGTCCGGGATATCACTGATGGCACGCATCGGGCAGAAATTGCGCCGCAAAGCCATGCATAAATATGAAACCCGGATCAAATCGGTTCTGGCCTCTTCGGGATTGGTACACTCGACACCCGTCCAGGTGGAGAGAGTTATTTCCAAGGCCGCCTCGTTTATTTCTCCCCAGCTAACCGGCGAAGCTATCCTGACAGTCGGCAGTTCACTATCCGAAGTGGTCAACGATGTCTGCGGTGTGATTGCCATCGGCCCCTTCGGCTGTATGCCCAACCGTCTCTCGGAAGCCATCCTGAGTGATGTGATGACCCCTGCGTGTAAATTGGCTTCGGAGCCGAACAATCAAAAACTGAGTACCACGCTGGCAGCCATAGAAGACCTGCCGTTTTTATCCATAGAAAGTGACGGCTCCCCGTTTCCCCAGCTGGTCACTGCCAAGTTGGAGGCTTTTTGTCTGCGGGCCCAGAGACTTCACGATCGCATCATAGATGTTGCCTGAATAGCGTTTACCCCTATCACCCGTCCCCCAGGCTGCAGGAACCGAGGATCGTCGCATAGATGAGTTGGGATGATCATGTCGGTTCGCAAAACAATAAACGTCTTTATCATTTCTGACGCTACCGGAGTGACGGCCGAAAGGGTGATCAAGGCGGCCCTGCTGCAATTCAAGGATATCAAGCCGCATTACCAGCGCCACCCGTATATCATGGAGACGGAACAAATTGATGACATTCTGCAACGGGCGGAACAGACCGAGGGCGTGATCATCTACTCTCTCGTCTCCCGAAGATTGCGCGATTATTTTTTACAACGTCGCAAGCGAAAGAGAATCTACGCGATTGACCTGCTGGGTCCTTTGCTCAAGCGTATTGAGCGTCAGTGGAACGTCATGCCGTCCCTGGAGCCTGGCCTTCTGGACCCGGCCAGTGAGGCGTCTTTGCGGTTAGCCGAGTCGATAGAATTTACACTCCAGCACGATGACGGCCAGGGGATCGATACGCTGCATCAGGCCGATTTGATTATTCTGGGCGTGTCACGTACTTCAAAAACGCCCACCAGCCTCTATCTGTCCTGTAATAGCGGTCTGAAGGTCGCAAATCTTCCGATCCTGCTGAACACGGAACCGCCGGAAGAAGTTTTTAAAGTCAATGTGCGCAAAGTGGGATTTACCATCACACCGGAAAAAGTGGCCCGTATCCGGATTCAGCGCCGTATTATGCCGGGCCCATCGGACTACACCGATCTGGAAACTATCCGTAAAGAACTTCTGTTCTGCCAGAAAATCTATCGCCGCATACCCAAACTGAAAGTTTTCGATGTGACCAACCGCTCCATTGAAGAAATTGCCGATAAAATTGCCGCTGGTTAATCTGCACGGTCGTTTCTTGGATCTAGATTTAATATGATAGCGGTTATTATACCACTTGATTGACAATTAGGCCTGTAGCCGCTAATATTATTAACTTAATGGCGTTCTGCCGAATATTCAAAAACAATACAATGAGAGCTCTGCTTTTAGAGTTTGTTCCGGATAGCACCATCCATAAACAAGTGGGCCTCATTTGTCGTATTATACGTGTCTTCGTAGCCGCTGTGTTCCCATGCAGGTTAAACCAGGCCTCACCGACGGAGATTATAAAATGAGCGTAGACGATCCGCAAAATCCTGATAAAAGCAACGCGAAAAAAAAGAAAGGTGGACTGATACGGGCCGACGGGGTCGGTGGCCTCGATCGTGATGAAGAGTCTGTCGTCGACTGGGTAGAGGATGACCCCGAGCCCACCGAGACCGTGTCGGCAGAAACCGCGGAGACCGGGCCTGATGAAACCATAGAACCGCCTGCTGATCTGGTAACTGAATCACCGCCACCGGAACCTGAACCGGAGACACCGCCTCCTCGTCCCCCGGAAGAGCCGGAGGAGACCGTTGCGGTTGAGGCCGACGCCCGCCCGCCAGAGAAACAAGAACCGCTTGAAGCCGTTGAAGCACCCCGAAAGAAAAAAGATACTCCCACCCCGGCAGATCCAACGGAATCGACCCCCAAAACAGAGCTGCCGCCAGCGGACCCGACCAAACCCGCTCAAGTTAAGCGCCCGGACCCGCCCCCCACAGATAGACCTTCCGCCCGGGATGAAGCGCCTGATGAAGGACTCCAAAAGCACATGCGACCGGTGACACCTCCGGTAGCGCCTAAAAAGAGAAAACCACTCACTTCTCGGATCATGCTCTGGGGCTTCGTGCTGATTATCATTACCGTCACGGTAGGATATTTTGTGACCTACGAAGCAGAAACACCGACGCCGCTGACGGCCGAAACCGGTCAGCTTTTCCATAAAATTCCCCCCGTACCATCCTCAGTGGCGCGCGGGTCAGTTCCCAAACAACCAGTTTCGGCAACGCCACCAAAAGTACCTGACCAAGCAGCTGCGGCGCCCGCTGTTGCTAAGCCCCAACCCGTGCCTGCGCCAGCTAAAAAACCCATGGCCCAGAAAGCACCCGCGGCGCCAAAACCCCCTGCGCCGGAGAAGGTTAAGGCGCCCAAGGCTAAATTAACTGTACAGTTGAAACCCTATGTCCCCCGAAGGTATCCGTATGCCATTCATATAGCCTCGTTTCAGTCCCTCGACACGGCCTATGAAAAGCTCGCCGACTATCGCCGCGGATTCCAGGCATATCTGGTCCGTACGAATTTGGGCGAGAAGGGGATTTGGTACCGCCTCTTTTTAGGCCATTTTCCCAGTGCCACGGCCGCCCTGGATGCCATCAAAAAGTATCGGCTCAAAGGCGCCTTGGTCGCCCGTAACCGGTTTGCCTGCCTGGCTGGCGCTTATACCTCTACCGCTAAGGCTGACCAGATCGCCCGACAACTTAGCGACAAAGACTTTCTGCCTTACACCGTCACTATCGACAAGGTGTATTATCTTTTCGTGGGCGCTCATCCCACCGTAGAAGCCGCCCGGTCACTGTTGAAGGATCTGGTGGCCAGCGGATTTTCAAGCGAACTAATGGAACGGTAACGTAAGTGGGCAAGTAGGAAACTGCAGGACTTCTAGCGGAAAGCGGATGTCGGGAGACTCTTTTCCAGGGGCTAGCTTAACAATAGGATTATGGTTTAAAGCGCGGCGGCCGTAGGGTTCTACCGGAGGCGCCAGCGAAGCCAGTGCCTCGCTTGGTAAACACTCAAGTATTGCGAGGATTAGCACCGCGCGCCCAATGCAGAGATTTATCTGCCTCTGGTGGATTGGGCCAAAAGGCATTTTTGAGATGATCTCTAAAAAGCCAATTCCCCCTGCGCAAACAACACTGCCCGACCCGCCATGGAAACCCTGTCACCCCTGTCTTCGCAAAACAATTCTCCCCCCCGGGCAGACACCTGGAGGGCATGCAGTTTCTTTTTTCCAAGCCGGGCTGACCAATAAGGGACCAGGGTGCAGTGGGCACTACCGGTCACCGGGTCTTCGGGGATGCCGGCCCTGGGCGCAAAGAACCGGGAGACAAAATCCACCGTGTCACCCGGGGCTGTCACGATGACGGCAAATGCATCTTTGATCTTTTCCAGGGCGGCAAAGTTCGGCGCCATGGCCCGGACTTGCGCTTCGGTTGCAAACACGGCCAGAATATCCCGGGCGCCGTAGAGTTCTTCGGGCTCAGCGCCCAGTGCATCTGCAAGCCCGGCCATAGCTCCGGCTTGTTCCGCCTTACGGCTGGGGAAATCCATGACGAGCAGGTCTCCCTTGCGGCCCACCCGCAGTTCACCACTGGCGGTCTGGAAACGTACGGCTGCGAGGTTTGGCTCCAGGAAATTGAAAATCACATAGGCACTGGCCAACGTCGCGTGCCCGCAAAGATCGATCTCCAGGGCGGGCGTAAACCAGCGCTGATCATAGTCCGCCCCGCTACCCACCAGAAAGGCGGTTTCCGACAGGTTGTTCTCCGCAGCGATGTCCTGCATCACGTTGTCTTCCGGCCACTGGTCGAGCAGGCAGACCGCCGCCGGATTGCCCCCGAACACGCTGTCGGTGAACGCATCTACTTGATAGAAAGGAATTTTCATACCGCTATCCTTTTGTAAGGGTTCGAGGATCCGAGGGGTCAAGGGTTGCGACTCAATACCTCGATCTATATTTAGTTTTTCACTTGAACCCTCGGCCCCTTTAGCTATCCGGCAAGTAATCTTCGCGCACCGGTGAAAAGACCTCCACCACAACCGAGTCTTCCAATACGTCCACACCATGTTCCACATCCCCGTGAATGCACCAGTTGTCACCGGGGTCGCATTCAAACTGCTCAGAACCGATGGTAAAACGCATTTTACCGCTGACCATATAGCCGGTCTGTTCGTAAATGTGGGCGTGTACGGGTATTGCCGCGCCTTTTTGCAAGTGAAATTCGGCCAGCAGGGTTTTATCCCCGTGGGCCAGGGTTTTCATTTGCACACCATCGAGAAGTTCCCGGTAGCCGGTATCCGTCCTTTTCGTAAACATTGACTATACCCCCAGATAATCCATTAACTGTTCCTGAGCACCTTGCACGCAGCGGCATCCGGCCGCAATCGATTCCGCGCTCTTATCGAACTCCAGCAACCCCACGTCGCCCAGCCTGGGCACCAGCATGACATCCGGCGGGTCCCCGGCCATACGGCTGCGGGTGATGCGGTCTTGCATAATATCAATAAAGCTGGCCAGCACGTCGAACATACCCGGGCGCTCGGGTGTCTCCCTAGAGAAGGCCGCCAGCACAGAATTGTCCTCGAATCGCGCGGCCAGCTTTTCAAGCAGGGAGGTCTCGGTATTGACCGCGGGAGGATCTTCCAGCTGCGCGGCGGTAAAATGTTTTTTGACCAGATCCCCGTTTAGATTGACCGCTATCACCACATGGGCCCCCAGCGCCCGGCAGACCGACACAGGCACAGGGTTCACCAGTCCGCCGTCCAGAAGCCACTGGTCATCATACTGCACCGGTGTCAATAATACGGGCAGGGTAATGGAAGCCCGAACCGCCTTGATCACCGGGCCGCTTTTAAACCAGATCTCCTGGCCGGTCTCCATATCGGTCGCCACCGTGGCAAAAGGCAGGGGCAGCTCTTCGATCAAAGGATCCCCCAGATGCGTTGCGAGAAAACTGGTCAGGTTTTTGCCTTCGATGAAACCGCCGCCGGCAATGAAACTGATGTCCATCATTTTGGCAATGCTCCATTTATCCAGCTGCCCAACCCATTCTTCGAGTTCAGCCAGTTTGCCGCACACGTAAAAAGCACCGACAATGGCCCCGATGGAGGTCCCGCAGACGATGTCGGGCTTGATGCCCAGCTGCTCCAGTTCGCGGATCACCCCGATGTGCGACATGCCCCGGGCCGAACCGCTACCCAGGGCCAGGCCAATTTTTCGTTTTGATGTTTTTGCCATCTTACCTTTTTCCTATTCCAGGCATGGTTTTATGCTTTAGGTTTAATTAACTCCTTTAGACTGCGAATTTCCCCAGCGCCTTTCAGCTTGCCCTCCCGGCCGTCCGGGTTGAACCAGATGCCGTGCAGGCCGGCATCCAGGGCACCGGCAATATCCGTATCGAGGCTGTCGCCCACCATTACGATTTCCCCGGGATCGGCCCCGAGCTTTCTGACAATCGCTGTAAAAAATTCTGCACTCGGTTTGCGGCAGCCCAAATTGTCGAAACAGAAGACGTTGTCAAGATGCTCAGCCAGCCCCACTCGCGCCAACGCTTTGACGATGTCCTGTTCTTGCGAGTCCTTAGCATTAGTGGCCAGATGGCAACCGGCGACACTGTGCAGGGCAGCCAGCGTTTCGCAGGCACCCGGTATGGCAACCACTTTTTCCCAGAGGTACATGGGACCTTTGGCATCCGGAAAATCAATCATCAGGGTATCGCCCCAATCGAAGATGTAGTGTTTAAATCTCATTCGAACCGTCCCGTCAAACATGAAATGAATTCTGCCGGCGCAAGCCGCAATCTATTCGATCCAAAACAACAACGTCAAGCAGTTTACGCCATAACCGTCTAACGCCTGGCCGGCTTTAAGCCCCACCGGATAGGGGCCGCCCATACGAGACATTCAAATTCAATAGCCGCGAACGCCGGCGGTCTCTGGCCGGATCGTAACTATTTCCGGGCAGCAAGTATGAGCCCGGGCACAATGAGCCCAATACCTGCGAGGTGATACCAGTGGAGCGTTTCACCGAGAAAGATGATCGCCAGGATACTGCCGAAAACCGGCATCAAGTACAGAAACATCCCTCCCCGGTTGGCACCCAGTTGCGCGATACCGCGATTGAAGCAAAAATAAGATACGATGGAAGGGAACAGGGCCACATACCCGACAAAGAGGATCGTGGTGCGATTGAATTCGATCGGGCGCCCGGAAACAGTTTCCCAAAGATAGAGGGGCAGTGATAAAAGGGCCCCAAGGGTAAAAGTGACCGCCATGAAGCTCAAATCATGGACCGGTGGCCGCAGACGCAGGAGTGCTGAATAACCGGCGTATAGAACAACCGCCACGAAGATATAGATATCTCCGTAGTTGAAAGACAGCTGCAGCAACACGCCCGGGTCGCCCTTGGTAATGATGGCGACGGCCCCCGCCAGACAGATCAGTAATCCAGCGACTTGACCTCTCGTAACTTTCTCTTTGAAGATCAAAAAGGATAGCCACACGATAAACACCGGCATCATGGCCTGCAGCAGGAAGGAATTGATAGCGGTGGTCCATTGCAACCCGGAGTATAAAAGAGCGTTGAAAGCCGCAATCCCGATCGCGGATAGCAGCAGGAGGATCGGGCCGCTGCGCCGGATGAGAGCCCAATCCTGCTTCAGATGACGCCGGGACATGGCCAGAATAATGACCGTGGCAAGCAGCCAGCGCCAGAAAGCGAACGCCAGGGGGGGAATATCCGTCCTTACAGCCCGCCCCACCACGGTATTGCTGGCCCAGAACAAAATGGCCAGGGTGAGCAACAGGTAAGGCCCCCCCGGACTATTGAAAAACCGCCCCATTAAGGTCGCCTTCCTCGGTTGCAGAGTGTTGGAAAAGCCCTTACGCCTAGAACTGGTAAGCCGAATGTCTGCCTGCTGCCGATCAAAAAACCTCCCCTATCGTGTGAATAAACGTTTCAAGATGGGTCGGCGCACATCTCATATTAATGGATCCTGGGACGAGTTTTTGGCCCTGAACCGGGCCGGAGGCGGTTTAGGCCGGTCCATCGGGATCGGGGCCCGACTTGCGCCTGGGGATGCTGCAGCGTCTATCCGGGTTGACCCTTCTGTCCGGGGCCAGAACGGTAGCCTGCTTGACTCTACGCTCTCTTCCGGTGCGCCGATCGCGCCCACTTCTTCTTTCGATTCGCATCAGTACCTCGCTGTCGGAAAGGTATGCCAATCGCTTGTTACGTTGCCAATCGAGCCTGATGATAGTATTTGAAGTTTTACTAAATATACCATAAGTTGGTTCATCAGCAAATCCCGAAATGGAAAAATCACACACAACGATTTAAAATAATTAATCTTTTGGTGAATAGCGCGCTAAGCGCAAGGAGCCCACATGTATGATTTTATGCTGACCCCCGCCGAGCAGGCCGTAAAACAGGAGGCCCGCGACTTTGTCAACACCCGCATAAGCAGCGAATTTTTAAGAAAAATGGACCGGGACGAGATCGTATATCCCCGCGAGTTCGTTGAATCGATAGCCCATCACAACTTGCGGGCCATCCGTTTCCCTGAAAAATGGGGTGGCCGTAACTTGAGCTGGGTGGCCGAAGTGGCCGCCACAGAGGAGATCGGCTGCCTCGGCATGGCCCTGGGCTGCGCCTACGTAATGCCGTCTATTGTCGGCGAAGCCCTTAATATGTTCGGCAGCGATTTTCTGAAAAAAAAATACCTCAAGCCTTACCTTGAAGGAAAATTGGTCGCGGCTGAGGCCCTGACCGAACCACGGGGCGGCTCCGACTTTTTCGGGGCCACCACCCGGGCCGACCTGCAGGGCGATCATTTTATCGTCAATGGCCAGAAACGCTTTGTGGTCGGTGCCGAAGGTGCCGACTTTTTCGTTGTGTATTGCCGAACCAATTTTGAACCCAGTGCCCATAAATACGGCAAGTTGAGTCTGCTGGTCATTGAAAAAGGCCCTGGTGTGGAGACCGAGTACCTCTATGGACTCATGGGTTGCCGGGGTGGCGGCACCGGGCGCCTGGTGTTCCGGGATGTAAAGGTCCCCAGGGAAAATCTGATTGGTGAATTGCACGGCGGCGCCCTGTGTTTCAACCAGATGATGATCCCCGAGCGGTTGACCTCTGCGGCCGGTTGCCTCGGCGTCTGGGGCGCTTTGGACCTGGCGGTCCGCTATTCCGACAAACGCCGAGCCTTCGGCCGGGAGATCCGCAAATTCCAGGCCGTCAACACCCTGGTGGCCGATTCAATTACGGAACTGGATGCAGCGCGGGCCCTCACCTATATGGCGGCCCGGGCCGTGGATGAAGACTATTCCCATGCCCGGCGATTGGTCAGCGAGGCCAAGCGTTTCACGACGGAAACCGCCTGGAAAGTGGTCAACAATGCCATGCAGATCATGGGCGGCATCGGCTACACGGATGTGTACCCCATTGAACGCGCCTTGCGTGACATTCGCCTGTCGATGATTTGGACGGGCACCAGCCAAATCATGAACCTGTTGATCCAACACGAATACTATGACCAGGTGCTGAGCCCCGCCTACAGCCGTCGCAGGATGGAAAAAGATGCCATGCACCCGGATGAAAGTGAGCGCTGTTTCACGGATGAAGATATGTGGGCGGTACACAACGCGCCCAAGAAGGCTTAGAACTGCTGGTTTCCGGGCCGGCTTTGGGTACAGCAGGGGACGCTTTGGAACAGCACCAGGCATAACCAGGTCCGCGCAATCCGCAACCTGAAAGCAGTAAGTCCACACCCATTAGACTCAATGCAGCCGCAGCACCTTGTTTCTGGTCCTTGTATTTGAAGACCCCTGTTTGTAGTTGCATTATGCGCCTTTTTATGCTGATTTACGCCCAGTTCGACGCACATCAGCACAGGAAAGCACACATAATGGAAGATACAGCAACCAGTCATGGACTTTGGGCGGTCACCGCAGGGTCGCAACCGGATTTAAACCCTCTGGAAGGGGATCGCACCGCTGATGTCGCCGTCATCGGTGGCGGATATACCGGGTTGTCAGCAGCCCTGCACCTTGCCGAAGCCGGCCGGCAGGTCATCCTGCTGGAGGCCAGGGATATTGGATATGGCGGGGCAGGTCGCAATGTAGGTCTGGTCAATGCCGGCCTGTGGCTTATGCCGGAAGACCTGCTGAAATTGGCCGGGGCGGAATACGGCGAAAAACTGCTTAACGTGCTGGGCAACTCCCCCGACCTGGTGTACAGCCTGATCGAGGCGTATCAGATTGAGTGCGAAGCCCTGCGCAACGCAACCTTGCACTGCGCGGACTCTAAAAGTGGCCTGAAAGCGCTGCAAAAGCGGGAAACCCAGTGGCAACAACGGGGGGCCCCGGTAAAACTGCTGGACCCGGGAGAAACCGCCGCCCGAACCGGCAGCCAGTGCTTTTACGGCGCCCTGATGGATGAGCGGGCCGGTACGATTCAACCGCTGTCTTATGCCTACGGACTGGCGAACGCCGCCATCGGAAAAGGCGCGCGATTGTACAAAAACTCGCCCGTAATCAGACATGCAAAAGACGGTAAGAACTATCGTCTGGCCACACCACAGGGCACCCTGACAGCCAAAGCGGTCATCGTAGCCGTGCACGCCTACCCCGGGTTTGCCTTCCAGTCCATCAAGAAGTCCATGTTCTGGATGAACTTCTTCCAGTTCGCCACGCCACCCCTGACCGGTGAAGCCGACAAGACCGTATTGCCGGAACACCAAGGAGCCTGGGATACGAACCTGATTCTCTCCTCCTACCGCCGCGATGCGGCCGGGCGACTGATCGTGGGGAGCCTCGGTACGGTCAACGACTTTGCCTTCGGCCTGCACAAAGCCTGGGTTAAACGAACCATTAGGAAGACCTTTCCGCAAGTGGGTGATGTGCCCCTGGAATACGGCTGGCACGGCACATTTGCCATGAACAGCAACCATCTTCCCCGGTTCCACATCCTGGACGACAACATGGTCATGATTACGAGTTTCAACGGGAGGGGGATCGGTCCGGGTACTGTCTTTGGAAAATTGCTGGCCGGCTATGTCATGGATGGTGATGTAGAGAAGATCCCGCTGCCGGTTCTGAAACCCCAGACGATCTACACGCGGCTTTTCTGGGAGCTCTTCTACGAAACCGGCGCTCGACTGTATCATTTCATTCAGCGCAGGCTCTAGAGTCATCTTTGTCTAGCGCAAAGATGTTTGCCGCAGAGAAAACCTATTGCATCGCGCGGAGCCGCAGAGGCGCAGAGTAGAACAAAACCAAGTTTTCGTCGCGCTTTTGCGCGAAAGACCATTTAGCTGCATCAGGTTTTAAGGTCTTGAAGTCATCCGGCGGAGCCGGAACAAATTCGTGGTTTTCCCTGCGGCCTGCGTCTCTGCGCGAGCAATAAAGTTTTTAAAGGTGGAAAACGCATGCAAACACCCATCGATCCGGACATCGTTAAAAAATTCATTGCTGCCTCCGGTCTGAAGTCCGTGGGTCTGGCCTCCATCCGGGAGCTTAATCGGCTGGTAACCAATATCGAAATCGCCAGCGGCATTTCATTCATTCGCATGGAAATGGGCATCCCGGGTTTCAATCCGCCGGAAATTGCCGTGGAAGGCGAAATCGAAGCGTTGAAAAGGGGGGTCGGATCCAAATACCCGCCCTTTGACGGCATCCCGGAACTCAAAACCGGCATTGTCGCTTTTGTGAAGAATTTTCTGAATGTCGACGTCGCTCCGGAAGGCTGCCTGCCCACGGTAGGCGCCATGCAGGGTTGTTATCTGGCCATGATGGTGGCCGGGCGGCGCTTTAAAGGCCGTAATAAGATCCTGTTTATCGATCCCGGCTTTCCGGTCAATAAAATTCAGGCCCGGGTCCTCGGCCTGCCCTACGCAAGTTTTGACGTGTATGACTTCAGGGGTCACCGCCTCGAAGACAAGCTACAGTCCTACCTAGAGCAAGGCGACATCGGGGCCATCCTCTACTCCAACCCCAACAACCCGTCCTGGATCTGCTTCACGGACAAGGAACTGGAAATCATCGGGCGGCTGTGTACGCAATATGATGCTATCGCCCTGGAAGACCTGGCCTATTTCGGCATGGATTTTCGGAAAGACTATTCCCAACCCGGCCGGCCGCCCTATATCCCCTCGGTGGCCAATTTCACTGCAAACTATATTTTATTGATCTCCAGTTCAAAATCGTTCAGCCTGGCCGGTCAGCGCATCGGGCTAACCGCCATATCACCGGTGCTGTTCAATTCCAAGGGCGACAACCTGGAAGCCTGGTTCGGCAGCAACCGTTTCGGCTACGCCTATATCTTCGGCGGCATGTACGCCCTGAGCGCCGGGGTATGCCACAGCGCCCAACACGGCCTGACCCGCCTGCTCGCGGCGGTGAACAGCGGAGAGTATAACTTTGTGGAAGCCGTAAAAGAATACGGTGCGCGGGCCCGGGAGATGAAAAAACTGTTTACTGACAACGGGTTCAAGCTTGTCTACGATATGGATGAAGACGAACCCCTCGCCGATGGGTTTTACTTCACCGTGGCCTACCCCGGCTTCACCGGCGAAGCCCTCGTGGAAGAACTGCTCTATTACGGCATCAGTGCCATATCCCTGGCTACCACCGGCAGCAAGCGACTGGAAGGCATTCGGGCCTGCGTTTCACTTACCGGTAAAGCGCGTTTCCCGGAATTGGAATCCCGGCTGCAGTCCTTCAGCCGGAATCACAGCATTTAAGGGCTTTGCTGGGCAGGGGGACTATAGATCTCGGGGCGTTAGATTCTGTGCCGGCCCGTGACGGATGGTTACAGGCTTATCCGTCAAGTGCCTCCCGCACGGCCAGGGCAATCTTTTCGAGTGTATAGGGTTTTTTGATGTAGGCGCCCGCACCAATCCGCTGGGCTTCGCGTACACGCTTGGATTCTGAGTAGCCGCTGGCAATAACCGCCTTTTGTTGAGGGCGATGTTCCAGAATACGGCGATATGTTTCGCAGCCATCTATCCCTGGATCCATGATCATGTCCAAGACGACGATGTCCGCCTCATTTTCCTTCAAGTAGTCAAGCGCTGCTTCACCCGATGGCACGGCCGTTACGGAATATCCCAACTTGCCGAGCATCGCGTTGGCAATCTCACGTTGCTCAGCCAAATCGTCAACCACTAAAACCCTTTCGGTACCATGCATACTTTCAAAAAGGACCGGACTTTCAGTTAACATGGCAGGTTGCCGGTTGGCCGGCAGATAAAGCGTAAAAGTTGTTCCGTAGCCCTCTTTGCTTTCAACATCGATATAGCCGTCTGCATCCTTTATCGTGGACCAGACGACTGTCATACCCAGACCGGTCCCGCTGCGCCCCAATTGTTTTTTTGTGTAGAACGGCTCGAAAATACTTTCCAGGTCTTGCTCTGCTATGCCAACGCCACTGTCATACACCTGGATGGTGATATAATCCCCGGCGGCAATCGGTTCATGCCGGTTTATCGGCTGGTCCAGTGATCGATTCCTGGTCTTGATAACCACCTCCCCATTCACCAGCAGGGCCTCGGCAGCATTGGAGGTCAGGTTCATAACCGCTTTTAATAAGTGAACCGGCGATACAAGTACATTCAGGAGATCGGCCGTCAAATCAACAGTGAAACGCACGTGTGGATGTTGCTGCTCAAGGTTTGTAAATTCAGGGGAGTCGAGGTATTCGGATAGTACATCATTGGGGTTGACAACTTCCTTGTGGGTCACCCCCCTTCTGGCCAGGGTTAGGAGATCCTGAACCATGGCGGCCGCTTTTTCTCCGGATTTTTTCATGGTCAGAATCGGTTGCCGCAGGGGGCTCTCACCGGGCAGGTCCAGAAGCAGCAGATCCGGATAGCTGACCAGACCGCTGAGAATATTGTTGAGATCGTGGGCCACGCCCGCAGCCATGCTGCCGACGGCTTCCATCTTTTCGGCCTGTTTCAATTGATCCGCCAACCGGGTCCGATCTTCCTCTGCGTGCCTGCGTTCTTTGATTTCAAGGGCCAATTCCTGGTTGGTAGCTTCAAGTTCAATGGTGCGCGCCCGGACCCGCTGCTCCAGATCCAGATTAGCGGCCTGCACTTTCTCACGTTCATCCGCAAGCAGATGAACCAGATAGAAATCCCGGCGCGCGTAAAGTTCAATAAAATAGCAGGCCAGCATCCCGATCAGGTTGGCGCTGATAAAGAAAAAGTTGTTGTTGATGAGCACAGGCACGGGGGTCTTGGCGATACCAATGGCAGCAATCTCATAGAGAAAGACCAGGCACCATGCACCCAGCGAGGCCCAAATGAATTGGGCCCGCACAAACGTATAGCCGAACATAAATATCAGAATCAATCCGGCATAATAGGAATAGTTGATCGGCGGGGGGGCTAAGAGTATCATTACGATAATGCCGCTTCCACCGATCACAATCAGCCCACTGAGAATCGGTTGGATCAATTTTTGAACTGACTGAAATCGCAAAACAATTGCAGTCAAGATCAATACCGGACAGATAAGGGCGTATCGAATTGTCCAAAACAAATACTTTTGACCGGGGACCAGGAGATAATCTAGTATACCGAAAATGGCATAAAGAATCGCGGCCAGAATGATAACCAACCGAATTTGGGGGATGGACTGATCCAGGTAGTCCTTTTGAAACAGATTCTCGAGGTGAGCGAGAGGCCCAGAAAAACGCAGAGTGACCGGATTGAGATGCATGGTCTTGATTCGCGGCCGTAAATTTGATCTTTTTTCGGCGGACTGTGAGTGCGGTGTCATTGGGAATAGTTCAGTATTTCGGGCAACACGGGCTATCTGTTTAGAAGCGGTTTCAAAACCTCCTATTGGGTTCAAGATCAAGGCGGCCGCGAGGTTCAAACCGGAGGAATACTCATAGTATTTCGAGGATTTGAACCGAGTGTCCAACACAGAGATTGAGACCGAGAGAAGGTTTTGAAACCGCTTCTAGGCTGTTTTCCTGGTCCGGACATATAGCGGCAGGCCGCCTTATACCTTCGCTCTTCGCAAATATGGTGATCAAGCCGGCTTCTAAGGCCATATACTTCTTTTCGGCATATTTATTAGCAACTTTAGATTTTTATCTCACAAAAACCAGGGGCTGTTCAATCGGCATCGGTAGGGTGGGATCCAGAACGGTAAAGACTAAGGCCCATTTAACCCGCAAGGCTTAGAAAGCATGTAACAATCATCCGCTTGTCGTCTCATTTACCGGGTTTTCATCCTCGAGCCAGGCTGTAAACAGCGTGTACATGATAGCCAGCACCACCGCTCCGACAAAGAGCCCGAGAATCCCGGACAGGATCATCCCGCCCAGAGAGCCGATCAATATGACCAGCATGGGCACATCAACACCGCGACCCATGAGCAAAGGCTTCAAGATACCGTCGCTGGCACTGACGACCAAGGCCCAGATTAGAAAAAGAACAGCGGTGGTAGTGCTGGCCGCCGTGAACATATAGGCCGCTACCGGCCCCAGGATAAGTATCGGCGGCAGTTGGCTGACGGCAAAGATGAGTACCAGGATGGTCCAGAGACCGGTCGCCGGCACTGCGGCCACAAGCATACCCAAGGCTGCCAGAATGGCCTGGATAACCGCCACGCCCACCCCCTGCATAACACCGCGGATGGTGCCAACAGTCAGCTCAGCTATTTTAGGTCCTTTGTCGCCGGTGAGCCGTGTGAAAATCTTCCTGGCAAGATGCGAGCTCGGCTTTGCTTTCGCCAGGAACACGCCGGCGATGCAAGTGGATATGATGGCCATGAAGATCCCGGACAATCCGCCGCCAACAGAGCTCAACACCGCCTCGACACCAGATTTGATCTGGGGGGCGAATTGTCTCACGGCCGCCGCAAGATTGGTTGGTGCCAGGAGCCAGGCCTTGTGCAGTGACTCGCCAATCAAGGGCCAGCCAATGACAGACTCAGGCGGGGGAGGGATAGTCAGGGTCTTAGCCTGCATTTGGGCGGTCACAACCTGTATCTTCTCGACCGACGATAAAACCAGCATGACCGTGGGTATGATAAGCACGGCAATGATGATGAGCACAAAGAGTATGGCTGCCAGCGAACGGCGCCCACCCATCTTTTTTGCAACCCAGACGATAAGGGGTTCTGCAGCAACCGCAAGAATGATGCCCCAGATAACAGGGATCAGAAATGGCTTTACCAACTGGAAAGTCCAAACAGCCAGGATTCCCAGGGCTGCGGCTTTAATGAATACTTCTAATAAGTTCTTTCGTAAGAATTCATGGCTTTCCGGGAAGTCCATGCGATCAAATCCCCTGTTTGGATAAAGGCTGACAAGAACCCTCTCAAAAAAGTCTTTTGGCCCAAACTCAGCGTTGGGCGCTCATATCAAATCCTCGCAATACTACCAGTATTCCCCCGGTCTGATATTCGCAGCCACCTTGATTTTGGGCCAAAATCCGTTTTTTGAGATAGGTTCTACTTACTCATGACATATTTTTCACCATCGCCTGTGCAAATTCCGAGCACTTCACTTCCGTGGCCCCTTCCATCTGGCGCGCCAGATCGTAGGTAACCGTCTTCTGGCTGATGGTGGCCACCAGGCTGTCGCGCAGAATGTCCGCCGCTTCGATCCAGCCCATGTAATCGAGCATCATCGCCCCGGACAGTATCAGGGAGCCCGGGTTGACCTTGTCAAGATCGGCATACTTGGGGGCGGTGCCGTGAGTGGCTTCGAATAGGGCATAGCCGGCACCGATGTTCGCGCCGGGCGCCATGCCCAGGCCGCCGACCATGGCCGCAAGGGCATCGGACATATAATCTCCGTTCAGGTTGGGCATGGCCAGCACCTCGTATTCAGCCGGGCGCAGCAATATCTGCTGGAACATGGCGTCTGCTATCCGGTCCTTGACCACCACCTTGCCCTCTGGGGCCTGGCCGTCGAATTCTTCCCAGAGCCGGTCTTCGGTAATCAACTTGTCCCCGTATTCCGCGGCCAATTCATAACCCCATTTTCTAAAGGCGCCCTCGGTGAACTTCATGATATTGCCTTTGTGCACCAGGGTGACGCTAGATTTGCCGTGTTCCAAGGCGTAGTCGATGGCCATTTTGACCAGGCGCCGGGTTCCCGTACGGCTTATCGGTTTGATCCCGATCCCGGAATCGGGCCTGATCTCGCGTCCCTCTTCGGCTGCTACCAGCGCGATGAATTTTTTGGCCGTATCGGATTCAGCTTCCCATTCCAGGCCGGCGTAGACATCTTCGGTGTTCTCCCGAAACACGATCATATCCACATCCATCGGGCGCACGACCGGACTCGGGATGCCGCTGATATACTTCACCGGGCGCACGCAGGCGTACAGATCCAACTCCTGCCGCAGGCCCACATTGATGCTGCGAATGCCTTTGCCGACTGGCGTTGTCAAAGGGCCCTTAATGGCCACCTTGTACGTCTTGATCTTCTCTAGGGTTTCGTCCGGAAGCCACTGGCCGTCCATGTTGAAGGACTTTTCCCCTGCGAAAATCTCCACCCATTCTATCCGGCGCTCGTCGCCATAGGCGGCAGACACGGCCGCATCGATGGCAATCCGGGTGGCCCGCCAGATGTCGGGACCGGTGCCGTCGCCTTCGATAAAAGGTATCAAGGGATTGGCCGGTACGACCGGTTTGCCCTGATCGTCAATCGTAATTTTCTCGCCATTGGTTGCCATAGGGACCTCAAAAAAACGTGTTAAGTGTTAAGTTTTAGGTGTTAAGTAAAATGAAAACCGGAATCATTAAGTTTGGTGCCAACGGGGTGTTCTTCAGAACAACGATTTTAATCTTAACACTTAACACCTAAAACATAAAACGGATAAATCTGCGTCGGCAGATTTATCTAAATACAAATCCCTCCTTGAGTGGGTCATCCGGGTCGATCCAAAATTCATTTTTGCCGGTCAGCCAGGCCCGGCCCTCTACTTCGGGGATGATTGCTGCGTGCGATCCGAAGGTGGTGGTCTTGACAACCCGGCCTCTAAAGCGGGTGCCGAGGATGCTTTCAATCTCTATGACCTGGTTGACAGCGATTTCTCCCCGGGCATGGTGCAGCGCCAAACGCCCGCTGACGCCGGTTCCTGTGGGGCAACGGTCGACCTCGCCCTCGGCGAAAATACAGACGTTGCTGCTGTGGGCATCCGGCGTATGCGGCTGACCGATGAAGATCGTCCCGTAGAGAAAACTCAGATCTTCCTCGAAAGGGTGCGGGATCGGACGGCTGGCCATGACCGCGTTTTTGATAGCCATGCCTTTTTCGATGAGGGCGCCATAGTCCTCCGCTCGCGTCCCCAGGCCTACCTGGGCCACATCCACATAGGCATAAAATGCGCCGCCGAAGGCAATATCGTATCGGATCGTACCCAGTCCCGGCACATCCACTGCCTCGTTCAGCGCCAGTACGAAAGAAGGGACATTGTGAAAATAGACACTCGCCACTCTCCGGTCAACTATTTTAGCGTGGGCAGTCACCAGCCCGGCCGGCGAATCGATTCGGACTGTGGTCGCCGGCGTGTCCAGCGGTACCATGCCGGTTTCGACGGCCATGGTGGTCATGGCGATAATCCCATGTCCGCACATGCTGCTATAGCCTTCATTGTGCAGGAAGAGAACCCCGAAATCAGCCTCTGGTGATACGGGCGGGGTCACGATGCAGCCATACATATCCGCATGGCCGCGGGGCTCCCACATGAGGGCTGTGCGCAGGTGATCGAAATGGTCCCGCATGTAGCGGCGTCGGGCCAGGATGGTGTCGCCTTCCAGTTCGGGCAGACCGCCGGTGATGACCCGGAAAGGTTCACCCTCGGTATGGGCGTCGATGGTGGTGATCTTTTGCCAGCTTACCGGAGGTTGAAACTTTTTCAACTTGTTTAACACGATGGGAATTCTCCTTATTCAGGCTATTAGACTGCTGGTTGTAGGCATTTAGGAAAACTATCAAAGCCGGAAAGTTGGATAGCCGGCTGCGTGGTTTTCTAATAGTCTAAACACCTACAGCCTAATCGCCTACTTATAAGTCAACAATCTGTCCCAGACTTTCAGCCTCCGCACCAGCCAGCACGGCAGCGGCCGCAGCCGCGTCCTGGCAGGCTACCCCGACGGATTTAAAAAAAGTGATCTCGGTATCGTTTTCCCGGCCGGGATGCGTACCGTTCACGATTTCACCGATTTCGGCATCTATGGTTGCCTTGGCCTTGATGATGTCCCCGGCTTCCGCCTGGCAGGCCTCGCGGGAATCAACTACGACCCGGGCGCGCTTTAGCGTAATAGCATCGATTTCCTGCATGTCGGGGGTAAAGGATCCAACCCCGGTGACATGGGTTCCGGATTTAAGCAGATTCCCGTCAAACAGGGGGGTCGTCGTCGTCGTGGCCGCCATGATGATATCGGCCTTAGCCACCGCTTCGGCCGGAGCGGCACCCAGGTTTATCTTCGGCGCACCATCCCAGGTAGAGACCTCCGCCGCCAGGTTCTCGGCAGCAACCGGGACGGGGTCTATGATGGCTACTTCCGTCAGGGGTCGCACGGTCAAGGCTGCCATCAATTGCGTCCGGGCCTGGACACCGGCACCGAAAAGGACCGCCCGGCGGGCATCTTTGCGGGCCAGCAGCTCGGCGGCTAGGCCGCCCCCTGCACCGGTCCGCAATGCGGTAAGGCTGTCGCCGTCCATGAAGGCCAGGGGCATACCGGATTCAGGGTCCAGAACCAGGACAGTGGCCGCCACCGTGGGAAGCCCTATATCTTGATTCCCGCCATACACCGAAACGACTTTCAGGGCGAAATTCCCGGTTTGCTTCAGGTGGGCGGGCATGATCAGCGTGACGCCCTTATCCGTGTGAAACCGACTGCGGAGCGGTACGTTGGCCTGCCCGGCTGAGAACTGACCGAATGCCGACCGGACCGCCTCGATGGCCCGATCCATCGGCAGGGCCGCGTTGACATCATCTGCGGTGAGAATTCTGATTTTCATTGCGATTTTCCCTTTTTCCGGGCAGGTCACCCTCCCCCAACCCCTCCCGTCAAGGGAGGGGAGCTCTCTTCCGGCGCACACTAAACAGTGCTAACAGGCTCTAGTTCTGTTGATGGAATGGCTGAAAATGGTTTTTGGTTTGTCTTAACACTTAACACATAAAACGTAACATATGGGATTCTATTCCAAAATATCCTTTAGTTCGGTCTTGATCGCATTGAGATGCCGCCCGGTCCATTGGGCCGCCGCCTCGCCGTCACCAACTTTGATGGCGGCCACTATGCTTTCAGCAGTTTCAATCGAAATTTCCCGGTACCCTGGCGAAAGTCGGGTGGTACGCAAACGCAGGTGGTGGGCCACGACCTTGTCGAGAATCAGGCGGGTCAGTTCGCACAGGATCTGGTTTTCGGAAGCCTCGGCCAAAGCGTGGTGAAATTGAATGTCTGCCTCAAGAAAGCTTTCGTAGGCCTCCCCGCACTGCCGCATTTTTAGGATGGCCTTTTCGAGGCGGTGTATGTTTTTGCCGGCCGCCCTTTCAGCGGCAAGCCCGGCGGAACGGCCCTCTAGCAGTTCGCGCACATCCATGAGGTCCAGGATGCTGCCGGCTTTCAGCGCAGCGCCGAACTGAGCCAGGGGAGCGGTCGCCTCCGGCTGATCCGCCGCTACATAGGTACCGCGACCCTGGGCCACATCGAGATACCCCATGACGGCCAGCGCATTAATCGCTTCGCGTACCGAGGAGCGTCCTACGCCTAATAGCGTGGACAATTCGCGCTGCGGCGGCAACCGGTCCCCGGGCGATAGATCGCCGGACTTGATCTGGCTGAGAATTTGCTCCGCCACCATTTCCGGTGCACTGCTTTTCTGGATGGTCTTGAAATTCACACGCTCCCCCGGGTTAATATCAGCGGCGCACCCCTAGACCTCATTGTTCCTGATTCACGTAAATCAGCTGTTCGGTGTCAAAGCCCTTTTGCCTGGCTGTCTCCACGAACCGGGCCAGCAAGGCTGCATCGACCGCAGGTGTCCGTGCTAAAAGCCAAAGATAGGAACGATCCGGCCCGGATACAAAGGCATAGCGGTAATCCTTTTGATCCAGCTCGAAAACAACATAGCTACCGTAAAAAGGCCCGAAAAAGGAAACCTTCAGGTAGCCTTTGTCGGGCGACTCGACGAATAAGGCCTTTCCCTCGGCGGTTTTCCAACGGTCTTGCCGGATGTCATACCCCCGATTGATCACGCGTATGCCACCATCTTCACGCAGAGCGTATTCAGCTGTGACGCGTTCCAGGCCCTGTTCGAACGAATGGTCCAGGCGGGCAATCTCATACCAGGTTCCCAAATAGCGTGAAAGATCGAATCCCGTGACCGGCGTGACTGTATCCGGGTACCCCAGGCAGCCGGCTAAAAATACAAGGAAAATCGTAAGCAACAGTTTGCGCACAGTGTCTCCTTACAATTCGGCCGCCCTGGGCTGTCTCTTTGGCATGCAACGGAACGCGCCGCTTACGCTTGAAATGCCGCCGCACGGTGCGATGCTTTTTATGCATATGGAGTGTTCGTGCTCAAGTGGTAGATTTTGGTTCAGAGCAAGGCATGAGCATTTTTAAAACCGGAGGCATAGATGACGCTATGCCGAGGATTTTAAATTGCGAAAACGCCGCTCTGGGCCAAAAGATGCCGCTTGAGAACAAACACTAGAACCCGGCATGTTCGGTTCTGTGGATAATTTCGTTCTGCAACTCAACCGTCAAGTCCACGAAGTAGTCGCTGTACCCCGCCACCCGGACTATCAGATCCCGGTAGTCGTCCGGGGCCTGCTGAGCTTTTTTCAGAATATCCGCGTTCACGACATTGAACTGGATGTGGTGGCCGTCCAGCTTGAAATAGGCTCGCACCAGGTGCATCAGTTTGGTGATTCCGGTGTCATCCGCCAATACCTGCGGAATGAATTTCTGATTGAGTAGGGTGCCGCCGGTGCGGACATGATCCATCTTTGCGGCTGATTTAAGCACGGCGGTCGGACCGTTGCGGTCGGCGCCCTGAACCGGGGAGATGCCCTCGGAGACAGGGACGCCCGCCGGCCGCCCATCGGGCAAGGCCCCTATGACGCTTCCGAAGTAGACGTGGCTGGTCGTCGGCAGCATAAGGATGCGGTGCAAGCCGCCCTTGGTGTTGGGCCGGCCGTTGACGGCCCGGTAGTAAACCTCGAAGATCGACCGCATGATGTCGTCGGCATAGTCGTTGTCATTGCCGTATTTGGGGGTTTCGTCCAGCAAGGTTTGCCGCAGTTGCGCGTGTCCATTGAAATCATCCTGCAACGCCGCCAATAATCCTTCCATGGAAACGGTCCGTTTATCAAACACATGGTATTTGATGGCCGCCAGGGAATCGGTAAGGCTGCCCAGCCCGACCCCCTGGATATAGGACGTATTGTAACGCGCCCCGCCGTCGTTGTAGTCCCGTCCGTTGGCAATGCAGTCATCGATGAGCAGGGACAAGAAGGGGACCGGCATATATTTGGCATTGATGCGCTCGATCACATTGTTGCCCCGGATTTTGATATCTGCAAAATACCGCAGCTGGACCTTATAAGCCTCGAAAAAGGCCTGGTAATCAGCGAAATCAGCGGCCAAGCCGGTTTTAAGACCAATCTGCTCGCCGGTGCGTGGATCCATTCCGTTGTGAAGGGTAATTTCCAGGATCTTGGGCAGGTTGAAATAGCCGGTGAGGATATAACATTCCCGTCCGAAGGCCCCGGCTTCCACGCAGCCGGAGGCTCCCCCCTCGCGGGCATCTTCTACGGATTTGCCCTGTTGCACCAATTCCTGGACGATTGCATCCGTATTGAAAATAGAGGGCTGTCCGAAACCGGTTTTGACAATGTTGAGGGCCCGCTTGATGAACCGGTCCGGGTTCTTCTTGCTCAGCTGAACCATTGAACTGGGCTGCAGCAGGCGCATCTCCTCGATCACGTCCAGGATCAAATAGCTGAGTTCGTTGACCGCGTCCCGGCCGTCCCGGGTGACCCCGCCCAGGTTGATCAGGGCGAAATCCACATAGGTATTGCTTTCCTTGGAAGTGATGCCGGTCTTGGGTGGTGCCGGATGGTTGTTGAATTTGATCCAGAATGCGCTCAGCAGTTCCCGAGCGCGTTCCACCGACAGGGTTCCCGCTGCGATTTCTTTTTTATAGAAAGGGTACAAATGCTGATCCAGGCGCCCGGGATTAAACGCATCCCAAGGGTTCAATTCGGTAATCACGCCGACATGCACAAACCAATAATACTGCAAGGCCTCCCAAAACGTCTCCGGTGCCTGGGCCGGCACCCGGCTGCAGATGTCTGCCATCTGCGCAAGTTCCTGCTTCCGCCCGGGGTCTGTCGCAACGCCGGCCAGTTCACTGCACCGCAAAGCGTGCCGGCCGGCAAAGGCGATCAGGGCATCCGCGGCGATGGACATGGCCTGCAGTTGCTCAAGGCGATCCAACGCCCGGGCATCGGCTTCATAATCCAAGTCCTCAATGGCGGCCGCGATCTGCACCTTGAAATCCAAAAAACCTTGTTTGTAAATCTTGTCGCCCAACACGGTGTGTCCCGGCGAGCGCTGCTCCTGGAACTCAGTAAACACCCCGGCCCGGTAGGCCGCCAGCCACTGGTCACTCATGTGGGCAAAGATTTTTTCACGGATGGTTTTCCCCTGCCAGAAAGGGATAATGTGCTGTGTGTAGGTCTCATGGGTTTGCGGTTCAGCTTTAAACGGGACTTTCTCGCGGGAGTCAAACACGGCAAGGTCTTCGGTGGAATGCAGGCAGACTTCCGGATACGTAGGCGTGGCCTTCGGGGCCGGGCCCCTTTCGCCCACGATCAATTCCCCGTCTCCAATATGGATGTGTTTGTTTTCGAGAATGTACTTGAAGGCCAGGGCTCTTTGCACCGGGATCGACGCCTTCTGGGCCGCGCCCGTGGAATAGAAGTCCGTTAGCAGCTCAGCCCTTTCACTGGAAATGGTCGGGGTGGCCTGCAGGCTTTCTTCACGCAGTTTTGCAATTCTGGCGTTCATCTCTATCCTCCCACGCGCACCTTAAAACCATAACGCGCTATCCTTTCCTTTAGCATGTCCATTTGTTCTTCAGTCGGTGCGGCCGTACCATTCATCCGATCGACAAGGCCGAGCCGCTGGTATTTGGCTGCGGCGGTCCGGTGGTACGGCAGCAAATCGAAACGCTTAATCTTCCCGGATGTGGCCGCCATTTGGGCCAGGCGGTCGATGTTCTCCGGGTTGTCGGTAATACCGGGAATGACGGGAAAACGGACCTGTACCTTGTGGCTTGCCTGGGCCGCCCGGAAATTAGCTAGGATCAGGTCATTGGAAACCCCGGTAAATTTTTTATGGGTCGCGTCATCCACGAGTTTGAGGTCGAAGAGTACGCGGTCCGCCTTGGCAAGGGCCCTTTTAAAGACATTCGCCGGCGCGTACCCGCTGGTATCCACGGTCGTGTGGATGTCCTGCTGCCGACATGCATCCAGCAGGGCAAACAGAAATTCCGCCTGCATCAGGGGCTCGCCGCCGGAAAAGGTGACGCCGCCGCCGGACTCGTCATAGAAGATGACATCCTTTGCCACCGCCGCCAGCACCTCTGCCACGGTCATGCGGGTACCGAGTGTTTCCGGGTTGCGTCTTGAATCGGCAACCGGCTGGCAGGTTTCCGGCCTCATGCGGATGCCTTCGGGGTTATGGCACCACCAGCAGTCCAGCGGACACCCTTTGAAGAAAACAGTGGTCCGGATGCCCGGACCGTCATGGATGGCATATTGCTTAATTCTGAATATTATCCCTGTGTTGGCGTTCAATCCGGTTATCCCTTATCTTGTCCTGGATGCGTATGGCCACAACACGTTAGACCCTAACACAGTTCCATCAAAATGCAACCAATTTATCAGGTGTTCAGACCATTAATACAATTTTCAAACCCCGCCTTTCTCGACACATCGCCATCCTGCATTATGTTCACCTATTGCCGGCAGGTTACATCGCCAAAAGCGCTGATTGTACGAGCCTCTCTCGCCGGCGGAAACCCCAATAGATCTTTAAGGAAGTCATCATGAAAACAATCATATACCTACTGTTAATCCTGGCAATCCCCGCCACGGCACTGGGGGCCTCCGGGAAGGCGGTCACCTACCGGGTCAACGGCGAAGCCTATGAAGGCTATTTCATCAGCCCTGCCCCGCGCGCACCCCTCGTGGTGCTGATCCATGACTGGGACGGCCTGACGGACTATGAAGTCAAACGGGCCCATATGCTGGCCGATCTGGGTTATGCCGTATTTGCCGCCGATCTTTTCGGTGCCGGCGTGCGCCCCACGGAAGTCAAAGACAAGCGCCAGCATACCGGTGAGCTCTACAAGGACCGCGCTAAAATGCGTGCCCTTTTGAACGGCGCCTTATCAACCGCCCAGGCAGAGGGCGCAAATATTGCCAATGCGGTGACGGCCGGCTATTGTTTCGGCGGTGCGGCCGTGCTCGAATGGGCCCGCGCCGGGGCCAATTTAAAGGGATTTGTAACCTTTCACGGCGGTCTGAAGACACCCGGGGGGCAAGACTATAGCAAAGCCCGTGGCAAGGTGCTTATCCTGCACGGAACGGCTGACAAAGCCATTACCATGGATCAGTTTGCTGCTCTGGCGAACGAACTGGAATCGGCCGGTGTGGAACACGAAATGATCACTTACGGCGGAGCACCCCATGCGTTCACCGTTTTTGAGAGTTCGCGCTACCGTCAAGCGGCCGATAAAAAATCGTGGTTGCGGTTTCAGGCGTTTCTGAAAGAGGTTCTTTAGAGATTTGCAGCTTTTTCCTTATCACGCGGCAGGCTCAACCATATCTTGGCACGGTCCGGATCCATGAAAGCCCGGGCCCTCAAGGGGGTCACCTTGGCGATCAGGGAAAACATTGTGGCCAGTCCGTAATCCTTGAGATTGGACACCAGAATGGCCACTTTCGAATCTCCATATTGCTCTCGGTAGATCCCTAAAATATCAAGAGATTTCATCATAATATCGGTTGACAGCAGGTGATCGGCCTCGGTGAAATCCGAAACGATGTGGGCCCCGGGCCGATAGCCGGGATATTCAGCAGCCTGTTTGATCGCCAGTAAAAAGTCCTCGCCGGTCACCCTGCCCTTCCATTGCCGGTAGAGGGTTATTTCGTCGGCGCTGAAATGGGCTTCAAAGGGCGCTAGCAGTCCTTGGTTTGATGGGCGATTTAGGATTTGCGGAGCGACAGCTTGGCATCGGCCGATACAATCTGTTCGGGTAAGTTGCGTACCAAATGGATAGATAACGTGGATGTCAATCCGGTATTGGAATGTTCAAGCAGTTGCAAGCCTATTGGGCAACGGCAGCATGGCCTAAGACTCTACATGACCGGCGCAGGGGATAGACGCTTCCCCTGCGCGCTATACTCAAGTTCAGGCAATCATGTTAACCACTGCCCGGCCCTTGTGCTGGCCCTTCAGCATCCGGTCGATACAGCGATCTAGATCGGCCAGGCCGATTTCCTCCACAACCGCCTCCATGCTGGGAATCTTCCACTCGTCGGCGAGTTTTTCCCAGGTTTTCATCCGTTCGGGCATGGGGCAGTTCTGGGAATCGATCCCCACCAGCGTGATTCCCCGCAGGATGAATGGATAGACGTTCAGGGGCAGCTCGGGTGAAGCCACATTGCCGCAGGAGGTCACCACCCCATGGGGACTGACCGACTTGATGGAAGTGGCCAGAATATCACCGCCCACGGTATCGATACTACCGGACCAGAGGTTCTTAAGCAGGGGCCGTCCGCTTGTATCCGTAGCCTCTTCGATACTGATCACGCGCTGCGCCCCGATTTCTTGCAGGTAGTCGGCCTCGTCCACCAACCCGTTGACCGCCACGACGGCATAGCCCAGTTTGGCGAGAATCGCTACGGCAATACCACCGACACCGCCGGTGGCCCCGGATACCAGCACCTCTCCTTGCTCAGGCTGCACCTGTTCGGTCAACTTGAAAACCGACAGGCCGGCTGTAAATCCGGCCGTGCCGTAGCACATGGCTTCTCTAAGCGCCATTCCGGCCGGCAGGGGAACCACCCAGCCGGCCGGCACCCGGATGTACTGCCCAAATCCACCGGCAGTGTTCATTCCCAGATCATAGCTGGTGACAATGACCTCGTCGCCGGTCTGAAACGCACTGTCCGTGCTTTCCGCCACCACGCCGGCCGCGTCGATCCCGGGTGTGTGCGGATAGCTGCGGGTCACGCCCTTGTTGCCGCTGGCTGAAAGCGCGTCCTTGTAATTCAGGGAAGAATAGTGAACCTGCACGACCACCTCGCCCGAAGGCAGGTCATTCAGGGTTTTTTCCTGGATCTGCCGGGTATACTGCTTGTCCTCGGTTTCCGTTATGACCAGGGCTGTGAATTTTTGGTCTGACATGACAACCTCCCGTCCGTTTAGCGGCTCTTAGAATGTTAATGTCGGCTTGCAACACAACTGCACCCTTTGTAGAGAATAAGCCAGCTTATTTCAATAAAAAAGGCCGATGCGTATTCAAGCACCGGCCTTTCCATAATCGTAAGTATGGGTTGTCCCCAGGTAGAAGCTATCTGGCAAGTAGGTTATTCACCTAAATAGGCCTTGCGTATCTCTGGGTTGTGCAGCAGCGCCCCGGCTTCGTCTTCCATCTTGATGGTACCCGTTTCCAAGACGTAGCCACGTTGGGCAGCCTGCAGGGCCATGTTGGCGTTCTGTTCGACCAGCAGGATGGTGGTCCCCTCCTCCTTGTTGACCGTGGCGATGATATCGAAAATTTTCTGGACGATCAGAGGGGCAAGGCCCAGGGAGGGCTCATCGAGGAGCAGCACTTTGGGCCGGGTCATCAGGGCCCGGGCCACGGCCAGCATCTGCTGTTCGCCGCCGGACAAGGTGCCCCCCTGCTGCCGGCGCCGCTCCTTCAAAATCGGGAACAGGTCAAAGACATGGGCCAGGTCCGCATCGATTTCAGATCTTTCCTTGCGGTAAAAAGCACCCAGTTCCAGGTTTTCTTCAACCGTCAGCCGCGGGAAGATGCGGCGACCTTCGGGCACCTGGCAAAGCCCCATGGGCGGAAGTTTTTCGGCGGTCATGCCCTGGATGGGTTTGCCGTTATAGATGATTTCCCCCCCTTCAATGGGAACCACCCCGCAGATGGCCATCAGGGTAGTGGATTTACCGGCGCCGTTGGCACCGATCATGGCCACGATTTCACCAGGTAATACCTTGACGGATATCCCTTTCAACGCCTTGATGCGCCCATAGCTGGAATAGACGTTCTTCAATTCTAGAATCGGCTCAGCGGACATCTATCCCTCCTTCTCTTCGGATCTGGTTCCGACGCGCTGGGCCGGAATCAGGCTGGCCGGCCTAAAGAGCATCATGACCACCATGGCCAGACCAAACACCAGCATACGGTAAAGTTCAAACTCCCGGAATGCCTCCGGCAAAACAATCAGGGCGGCCACGCCCAGGATAATGCCGGGGATCGAGGCCATACCGCCCAGCACGACCATGCAGAGCACCATGGCCGATTCGAGAAAGGTAAAACTCTCCGGGCTGACAAAGCGCATCCGGGAGGCAAAGAAAGCGCCGGCCAGACCGGCAAAGATAGCACCCATGGCATAGGCCAGCATTTTCAGTAAAAAGGTATTGACCCCCATCAGCTCCGCCGCCGTTTCATCTTCGCGGATAGACTCCCAGGCCCGTCCAATACGCGAGTAGTTCAGCCGGTAGACGGAGATAATCGTAATGACGGCCAGGAGCAGGGCGATATAGTATAGGTAGTAGAGTTTTTTCAGGTAAAACAGTTCAAAGTGAAATCCGTTTTCGAAACTCGGAATGTAGATACTCGGCACCTTGATACCCAAGATACCATTGGGGCCGTTGGTCAGTTCCATCCAGTTATTGAGGATGAGGCGCACGATCTCACCAAAGCCCAGGGTCACGATGGCCAGGTAGTCCCCCCGCATCCGCAGGGTGGGATATCCGATGATGCAGCCGGCAATTCCTGCAAACAGGGCCGCGAACGGTAGGCTCACCCAAAAGGACATCCCGTAGGTTGTATTCAACAGAGCATAGGAATACGCACCCACACCGTAAAAAGCAATGTAACCCAGGTCCAGCATGCCGGCCAGCCCGATGACGATATTCAGACCCAGTCCCAGACAGACGTAGATCAACACATTGATGGCCACATCCTGGGCATAGCGCGACGTGAAGAGTGGAAAGATACAGGCCAGCACAAGGGCCACGCCCAACCAGACCCAGACCGGGACGGTGCCGTAGAACGTACCCGCTTTATCCCGGGCAGTCGCCAGGGGTGTGGTCACCACTCTCAAGCTGCCGCTCTTGTTCATTAGATAGAGCAGCAGGCATACAAAAGATCCGCATGCTATGTAAAGCCAGACGGTAAAGGTCTTGCCGAAGGAAAGCGTGCCGTCCGGGTGAATCCCCAACAGCGGCCACAACAGCCCCAACAGCCACACCAGCCCGATGGCATATTTTTTCCAGATTTTTTTAAACTCTTGTATCATCGATATTCTCGCCCATAATGCCAGTCGGTTTGAAGTATAAAACCGAGATCAAAATGATAAAGGCCGCCACGTCCTTGTACTGTCCGGAAATATAGCCGGCCATGAACACCTCCACCATGCCGATGATCAGGCCGCCGAGCATGGCGCCGGTGATGTTGCCGATACCCCCCAGCACTGCCGCGGCAAACGCCTTGATGCCGGGCACGAACCCCATATCGTAGCGCACCGAGCCGTAGTAAAGACCCACCATGATGCCGGCCGCCGCCGCCAGTCCGGCGCCGATGGCAAAGGTCAAGGCAATGATCCGGTTGGCGCTGATGGAAACCAGGGCCGACATGATCTTGTCCTGGGCCGTGGCCCGCATGGCCATCCCGATCCTGGTTTTGAATACCAGGATATTCAGCACAACGAGCAAGACTGCGGTCAGGGCCACGATCATGATTTGCAGGTAACTGACACTGATCATGCCGAATTCAAAGCCACCTTCAAAAAGTTCTCCGGGATAGGGAGCATCGAAGACCCCCTGGGTGAGCATCAGACCATTGGACAGAAAAATCGACATGCCCAGGGCGGACAGCAGGGCTGCCAGCCGGGATTCCCGGCGCAGCGGTTTGTAGGCAACCTGCTCGACGGCCATGGCCAAAAACGAACAATAGATCATGGTAAGAATAAAGGAACCGGTCAGGCAAAGCACGGGATGGGTGTGCATGAACCCGAGCCCGGCGAAATAGTTCAGCAGGATAACCCCCACGTAACCACCGGCGGCAAAAAATTCCCCATGGGCAAAATTGATAAGCTGAATGACACCGTAGACCATGGTGTACCCCAGGGCAATCAGGGCGTAAAGCCCTCCCAGAGTCAATCCGTTTATCAGCTGTTGTATGAAGTATTCCATTATAATCCAGTTGTGTAAGTCTGTTCCGCAAACATAGTAAAAAGATTACCCGGCCGATACGACCGGGTAATCTTTGTTTCCGTATTTATTTCACGAAGCCTTCTTCCGGAGTCCAGTACAGGTTGTACTCGCCACCGGAAATTTTGAACGCGACATATGAAGAACCGGAGTCGCCGCTCGGTTTGAATTTCACGCGTTTGGAGGCACCCTGGTAGTCCAACTTGAGCAGGGCGGCTTTCACTTTGGCAGGATCGGTGCTCTTGGCCATTTTGACCGCCTTGAAATAGGCGATGGCCGCATCGTAGGCATAGGTACCGTAAGCGCCGATTTCACCATACTTTGCGGTAAATCTCTTCTCATAGGCTTTGAAAGCCGGGGTGCTCTTGTCGGTGTAGCCGTAAGTCACGAAGACACCTTCGGCCGCGGCTTTGGCAACCTTGATGAAGTTGGGATGGTACATGGCGTCCTGGGACAGGACTTTGGCCTTCAGGCCCATACGTTTGGCCTGGATGGCCATGAGGCTACCGGAGGCATGGTTCTGCAAAGACATGTAGAACACATCCGGATTGGCCCGTTTGATCTTGGTCAGGACAGCGGAAAAGTCCTTGTCACCCTGATTGACATGATCGTGGCCCAGAACGTTCATCCCCATCTTCTTGGCATTCATGCGCACGCCGTCGGCCAGCCCCTGAGAATAGGTGGTCTTGTCGTCAACGATGAAGATGCTTTTGGCCTTCATGCCTTCCATCATAAACTTGACGGCGGCCGGGGCCTGGTCGTCATCTCGTCCACACATGCGGAACATATAGGGCAGACCGCGGTCGGTCACGTCCTGGTGGGTGGAGGCCGGGGTGATCATGAGAATGTCTTCCTCGGCCAGCGTGGCCGAGGCCGGGATGGTGGAAGATGAGCAGTACGCGCCGATGACACCGGAGACTTCAAGGTTTATCAGCTTGTTGGCCGCTGCCACGGCCTGTTTGGGGTCACAAGCTGTATCCTGGGGAAAGAGCTCGATCTTATCAAATCCCGGGATCCCGCCTTCGTCATTTATCACTTCGATAGCGGTCAGCACACCATTCTTGATATCATTGCCGTCAGCCGCGTAGGGACCCGTCAGGGGACCCATAGAGCCAATCTTCAGCGTCTTTGCAGATGCGGTGGACATTAAAAACGGCACCAGCATCAGCCCCATCACCAACATGATAAGCTGCTTTTTCCTCATCTTTTCCTCCTTGTTAATTGAAAGCAGTACGACCCCAGTTTCCTTTATGGGGAGGTACCAGTTGAATCGCTGGCCGGTTGGCCCAGATACGCTTCGATCACCTTTTCGTTGTTCTGGATCTCGTCCGGCCCGCCCTCTGCTATCTTTACACCGTGATCAACACACACGATACGGTGACATACGCCCATAACGACCTTCATGTCGTGTTCCACCAGGAGAACATCCACCCCCAATTCGGAAATCCGGCTGATATCCTTCATCAACGCCGCGCTTTCCGCCGGGTTCATCCCGGCGGCCGGCTCGTCCAGCAGAAGTACTTGCGGTTTCGACGAAAGAGCGCGCGCGATTTCCAGGCGGCGCTGGTGACCGTAAGGCAAATTACTGGCCACCGTGTCGGCAAATTCCTCCACGCCCATAAGCGCCAGCGCTTCGCGGGCGTCCTGACGAATCTGGCGCTCTTCTTCCTTCTGGGAACGTGTGCGGAAAATGGCCCCGACCACGCCCTTTTTGGAGCGGCAATGCCGGGCCACCATGGCGTTTTCAATGGCGGTCATGTTGGCGAACAGCCGGATATTCTGGAAAGTACGCGCAATGCCGCGTTTGAAAATCTCATGGGGCCGTTTACCCAGAAGGGATTTGCCGTTGAACTGGACATCCCCGCTGGAAGCCTGGTAAACCCCGGTCAAAACATTGAATACGGTGGTTTTCCCGGCGCCGTTGGGCCCGATAAGGCCCAGGATCTCGCCGGAGTTGATGGAAAAGCTGATGTCGGAAAGGGCCAGCAGCCCCCCGAAGCGCACACTGATGCCGTTGAGTTCTAAGGTCGCCATAATTCCAGTCGTAAATATGTTTCCGGGTTATACATGCTTGTGATGCATCATATGTTCATTGAAGCGGCGCACATGTTTTTGAGCCAGCATCCGGACATCGGCTGCCTGTCCCTTTTTGACCAGTTCGATGATGCTACAAAGATCCTTGAAATTTTCATTGAGCCGGGCTTCATCCGGAGGCAGAAAATCATCGTAGTAACGCTGAATATTGTCATGCACAATCTTGTTTACAAAAATATAAATGGGATTGCCCGTAATGCGTGCCAACTCCTGGTGAAACTGCTGATCTACAATTAGAAAATCATTCCACCCGTCCGCCCCGCGCTCCACATGAACGCGAGCCTTCTCCAGCAAAGCCTCCAGATTAACGATGTCATCTGGGGACGCCCGCTCCGCCGCCACAGCGGCCACGGTTCCCTCGACGCCCTCGCGAAATTCAGCCAGGTGGGTCAGGGATATTTTCTGGAAACGAATGAGCAGCTCCAGGCTGTCACTAAACTGGCTGGCCGTGTCTTCGGCCTTGACTACGGCCCCGCCATTCACGCCGAGCCTGATCTCGATCAGGCCCTTTTGTTCCAGCACCCGCAGGGCTTCGCGCAGGGTTCCGCGACTGATAGCAAAGGTCTCCTTGAGCTCTCTTTCCGGCGGAAGCATATCCCCCGGCTTCAGAGAACCACCCAGGATGGCCTCCTGAATCTGGTCGACCACATCCTGAAAAATCCTGTTTTGCCTGGCAGCCCGAAACATACGCCCGTGTCCAAAATGTTTTACGGTTGGCTTTCATGCGGCCACTCCACCGTTTTCAACGGGGGCGGACGTTCTCTCATGGAAAACCAACTGAGTTGTAATGGTTCGACCTTTCTATGTTTCTTTTAGCATAATGTCAAGGCAAAACCCGATTCCACTCCAGATATTAAATATCATTCAGTAAAAACCGCCTGGGTGTTATTTGTCCGTATAGACGTTGGCAATACAGCACAGAAACGAGGCTGGCTCATCACCGACATTTTTCATGCCGTGCGGCTCCAGGCTGGGAACGTAAACGAAATCCCCGGCCCCGGTGACGACAGTTTTGACCGCCGCTTCTGTCTCCATATCATACTGATAACATTCAAACTTACCATTGAGGATGTACATGGTCTGGTGATAAAAATGGTTGTGGATGGGGATCTCCCCGCCGGGCTGGATGGTAAAATAACGCAGACCATACTCCGGATAACCGGTACCGTCGTCGCCGAACTTGGACAGCCAGCGAATGCTGGTGCCGATCACGTCGCGCTGGGTGCCTTTAAAGGGGAATTTATCAATGGGTACGTCTTCACAATCATTGAAACTCGCAATATCCATGATCGCCTCCTTGGATAGAAATTTTAACATATATGTGTTAGTTAGGGTGCCGCATCATTTAACTTGACCAGCCTTTCGGGGGATGTCCGTGCAGAATCTTTTGACCATGCTCGCTCGCCATGGCATTGCTTACCAGCGCTGTGACCACCCGCCGGTTTACACTATTGAGGAAGCCGACCGACTGGTCCCGTCTCTACCGGCCGCCAAGACCAAGAACCTGTTCCTGAGGGACCAGAAAGGCCGCCGGCATTTTTTGGTATGCGTGGCAGCCGACCGACAAATAGATTTGAAAGCCCTGGCCAATGTGTTGAAGGTCAAACGCCTTAGTTTCGGTTCGGCGCGCTGGCTGGAAACCTATCTGGGGGTTATACCTGGTGCCGTTTCGGTTTTCGGTATTATCAACGATCCGGAACACCATGTCGAAATCGTGTTCGACCGTTCGTTCTGGCAGCAGACCGCCTTTCAGTTTCATCCCCTGGTCAACACCAGCACCCTCTGCATAAGCCGGGAGGAACTTACCCGCTTCGTGGCCCTCACCGGCCACAAAATCAAAGTGGTAGACCTGCCCTGAAGCTGACGTCTATAACCTACCTCAAAAAATGGATTTTGGTTCAAAATGACGCGGAGCTAATGCCTAACGTGGTGCAAGGCGGCCGCGAATATCAACCCGGAGGAATACTATAGTATTTCGAGGACTTGATATGAGCGCCCAACGCCGAATTTGGGTCAAAAGCCTTTTTTAAGATGGGGTCTACATCACGGTTGCACCCGTGTAACCCTCACCCTGGGCGCCAACGCGGACGGCAACGCACTTGATTTCAACACAGGCCGCCTTGGGCAGGGCTTTCACCGCCACAACCGCCCGTGCCGGTTTGTGGTCGGAGAAAAAACCCTCGTAGATGCCGTTGAAGGTCAAAAAATCGTCCATGTCGGTCAAAAACACATCCACAGCAGCGACCTGGCTGAGCTCAACCCCGGCTGCAGCGAGCACCTGGCTCAGGTTGTCGAGGGCCTGTTTAGCCTGGGACTCAACCGTGTCGCCGACCAGTTCACCCGTCTGCGGATCCAGGCCCAACTGACCGCTCACAAAAACCAGGGGCCCGGCCGTAATACCCTGGGAATAGGGGCCGATGGCGGCCGGAGCCTTATCGGTCTGTATGACTTCCGGTTGCATGCTAACCTCTCCTTTCCTGTTTCATCACAATATTTTTATGTAACTCGGAGATGGTCTGAAAGGCTTTCATCGGGCCCAAGGTCAAGGCGGATGGAAAATTCTAACCGGAGGAATACTCCAGTATTTCGAGGATTGGAATTTTCCACCCAACGCAGAGATTGGGCCCGAGGGAAGTCTTTCAGACCATTTCTATATATTTGAGCGGTAAAAATGCACCTGCGCCTTCTCCAATGTTGCCAGGCCGCCTTTGATCAAGCTGTCGATTTCTTCAAGAAATGCCTCGAGCTTTTCACGGGCATCCACGATCTCCACAATGACCGGCAAATCCTGAGACAACCTCAGGATCTTGCTGGTGTGAATGCGACTGTTGGCCCCGTAGCCCATCATGCCCCGCCACACGGTTGCCCCGGCGAGTCCTCTGGTGCGAGCTTTTTCGACCAAACGCTGGTAAAGTGGTTTCCCGTCCACCTTTTCACTTTCCCCGATAAAAATCCGCAGCAAGCAACCATCTTCGGGCAACACCATAAGGTTACCTCCAAAATTGCCAAGCGAGCACGTGACCCAGCCATACCGCTCCCAGGCCGAGAAAGAGATGCGCCCCGATATAGGTCAGGGCCGCCAGTTGCTTCCCGTCACTTAACAGGGTCAGGGCCTCATTGGAAAATGTTGAGTAGGTTGTAAAGGATCCCAGGATGCCGATAAACACGCACAGCCGGACTTCGGCCGAAAACATGCCGCGCGTTTCGGAGAGGTAGGAAAGCAGTCCGATGATCAGGCATCCCAGAACATTGACCACCAGGGTACCATAGGGAAAATCGATGCTTTTAGACCAACTTTGCACCTGACCACTGATGGCATATCTCAAGATAGCGCCTAGAAAACCACCCATACCCACACAAAGAATCCGAATCACCATTTTATGTGCCTCGTATCAGCGATGGTCAGCCCGCCCTGAAGAAGGTCCCTGGGGCGGTGACTATGATTATCGGTGCAGTTCAATCCCAACGGGTAAGTGTCTATGAAATACACGGTTGGCTAAGTTCTGTCCAATTGTTTGTGGACTGGAGCGGGACGGGCATGATTTTTGACATTCACCCTGCTTGGGTGTATAGAAGGGCTGGCGACCAACCGCCTATCACGTATCCGCCAACCCTGTGAAAGACAGTTGCCCTATGAACAGCTCACGACTGCGCTATCTTCCCGTACTGGTTCTCTTGAGCCTGGTCTGGGCCTGCGGGGGCTCACCCCGCCAGGCGCCCCAACCCCCGGTCATGGCGCGGGATGGCGCCAAACAGATCCAGAAGGGAAACCGGCAATATGCTAAAGGCTGTTATCAACGGGCGGCTGCTCATTTTTCCCGAGCTCATGCTGGATTCACCGCTGCGGATGACCAGCCGGGCATCGCCGTCAGTTTGAACAGCCTGGGCAATGTCTACCAGGCCACCGGGGATGTGGAAAATGCCGTGGCCTTTTTTGACGAGGCCCTGACCATCAGTTCGGCCCGCGGTGATCAACAGGCCATGTTGCAGGCCCTGGCCAACAAAGCGGCCGCACTCATTGGGGCCGATCGTTTCGATGATGCAGATGAGGCGCTGGCGGCAGCCGCAGCGCTCGCGCCCGGGCCGTTCTTACCCCTGCAAATCAACAGGGGCATCCTGTTTTTAAAAAGAGCAGCCTATCCCCAGGCGGAGGCAACTTTGGAAGCGGCGCTGGGCAGGGTTTCCAAGGAGGATCATGCCTCACGGGCTAAAATACAATTCGCACTCGGCCGCCTGAAGCAGGCCCAAGGTGATTCAGCCGGCGCCGGTGATCATTTTCAGCAGGCCCTGGCAGCTGATCGGACCGTTGGTTTTTATGCCGGTATGGCCCAGGACCACACCGAATTGGGGAATATCTACCGGGAGCAGGGTTCATTGGAAAAAGCCCTGGCCCACTATAAGCAGGCCGTCAAGATATACGCCCTGCTGGGCGACGCGCCCAGAGTCAACGCCAGTCTGACCGAACTCGAGAAAGCTGCCGATGCAGCCGGGGCGGATATTCGACTCACGGTTCATTTCGCCAAATCATGGCTGGATGACAAGGGGTTGAAACGGCCGTGCCGGTAGGGTTCGTGGCAGGTTAAAGTGCGCTTGTCGTTCGTAGGGATTTCAAAATTCCAACATTGAACATCGAACGTCCATCTTCGAAGAGTGGGTTCAGTTGGGCTGCCCTTTTGTTATTCCGGCACGACCATTCACGGCCTAAGGAAACCCCCTAAATAGATCGCCGCAGGCGTACCTTAGTTCAAATTTCAATGCTGAGTGTTCGATGTTGGATGTTGATGTGTGGGTCAGACCTTCACCTGCTCCATCCCTCGAGCCAGGGGTTTAACCTGTGCTATCATGTTCTCCGGCAGTGCCCGCCATTTGGGATGCAGCGCTTTGCCCTCACACCACACAAACTCAAGAGATTCAAACCGTTCAGCTACGCAGTGCTGGTCATGTTCTCCGTAAATGACCGCCGGGTAGTATTCGATGTACGTCATCCGGGCCGGATCGACACTGAAATCCTTGACCAGGCACGTGGCAATGTGCCCGGCGCAGCTCTTGATGGACATTCCGCTGTCCGGATGATCGGTGGCCAGGGCGATGAAGGGTTTCATTAGGGCCAGATTGTGATCTTTGCCCCGGGTCAGATCGTACAGGCGCAGGAGGCATTTACCACTGGCCAGTTTCAGGCGCCCGCCGAATCCATCCCAATTGTAAATACTGTCGTAGAGTAACATCTCCCCGGTCCCGCTAATCATCTTTTATAATTTGAATATAAACATCTTTTGATTGAATACAATCCGTTTTACCTTAACCGGCGCCGGCCATCAATGGGTAAGGGCACTGTAGATCCGCCACAATTTATCCGGCAACTCACGCACATCTGAAATTGCAGTGCGATGCACCGGCCCGAAAAGATCATCCATTGCGTTTGTGGTCTGGATATTCACGGTAATCCCATGGGTGAATATATTCTGGGACCGCGCTTCGAAGATTGCCTTGCGGGTGTCTTCGATGGCATACCTTTTTTTATACCCTGCATCATTGGGAAACCCATCGCCCAGAACGATCAGCAATTTGATCGCAGCATCGATCCGGCGAAAATGTCGAACCGCATGGCGGATGGCCGCCCCCATACGGGTGTTGCGCTGGGGGGCCATGGCGTTTATACGAGCCCTGACCGCGGGCCCCATGCGTTCCGGAAAACCCTTTAGCGTGTAAAAGTCGACCCCCAGCCGACCGGTCCCGGAAAACCCGGATAGGGCATAGGCATCTCCCACGACCTCCAGGGCTTCACAAAAAAGGACAATGGCTTCCTTTTCGACATCCAGAACCGTGTCGTTTGATCCCAGCACCGGATTGGCGGTGGATTTAGAAAGATCCACGAGCAGCATCACCGCTACATCCCGCGCTGATTTCATTCTTTTTATATACAACCGGTCGGATGGCATGACGCCCGCCTTCCTGTCCAGCGCAAAGTCGAGCATGGCACGATAGTCAAAGTCGTCGCCTTCGATCCATTGGCACAGGATCTGAATGCCCTCGGGCTTGAGCAGCTCGAAGGCTGCTCTTATATTTTTAACCAGGCCTTGATGCCGCAGCAGGGTCCGTGGATAGAATCCGTTTTCATGGCCGGACAACTCTTTTTCCGTTAAGCGGGTATGGTCCACCAGATAGTCGTTCTGGGTGCGGTCCCATTCGGGGTAGCGAAAAACACCGGCACCCCCGTCGTCCGAATTGTCACCCTCCGGCCCGAAGACCGGCAATATCTCCGTTAGCCCAAGCGCCTCCGGGTCCAGGTTGTCCATATCCAAAGGCGCCTTACCACCGGCAGCAGCCACCAGTCGCTGAAGATCATCTACGCTCAGACGGCCATTGTTCGCTCTGAGCTTTGCGGCCAGATTCGAGCGGTAAACCTTGTGTCCGGCTTGCTTCAGCTGAGATTGAATCCGACGGATAAGGGTCTGCTCCTGGCTGAAGCGCAAGTGGTGCAAGGCCGGCCGCACACGTCGACCGTAGGGAAACGCCACGGGACGATATCCAGCCCGGGTCGTCAAATCCGGGGCAATCGTTCGCAAAGCCTCCATCACCAGGGGGTAGATGGCCTGGACGGCGCCGGCCGTGTTCGCAACGGTTGCCTTGCCTGTTATCAGGCTCTCAAAAACAGCCACCACCCGGTCAGTGATCTGCGATTCTCCAACCTGGTTCAACAGCACCAAGCCGGGAATACCCAGGGCGATACGGGCGTAGAGTTCATAGATGAAAGCCGGTGCGCCCACCCGTTTGGCCAGATGCGCCGTTTCCCGGCCGATGATATCACGGGCGGCCCGGTTGAGACCGGCATACCTTGCGGCCAGCCGCCGGATCCGGCCGTGTTCTACCAGGGTAAACAGGTCCGCTGCCAGCGTCGGGACGGCAAACGTGTCGAAAAAATGCTCCAGGTCCGCCTGTTCGGCGGAAACGACTGTGGCGTTCAACGCTATATCCCCGTGGTCGGCCGCTTTCTCCAGATCGAAATCAAACGTGCCGAACTCGGCACAACCTGCCTCCAGCCGAATGAGGCACAGGCCCAATTCCGTGTTCCTCCGCACGGTGGCCAACCGGTTGATCACCGGCTCGATATAGAACGTGGCCCCATCGAAATAAATACCGGCCTCGTCCAGTGACCCCGAGCAGGCCGCAGGCAACGCTTCAATCGATTTCACGGTGAGCCCGCGTCCGACCCGGGCCTGCAGGTAACGATCGAGACGTCCGCGGATGGTACTGAGCGGCACCGCAACCTGGAGTTCCCGGCAAGCCTCCACACCCGGCAGGGAGGACAACTCCAGAAAACGGATGCCGTGATCCCGGTCACGTCGAAAAACGTTCAGCCCCCGCCGGACAAACGCGTTCAGCGCCTTTTCATTCAGCAGCCCGGCGCCTTTTTCAAGACCGTCAAAAAACGGTTCCAACAGGGTATCATCAACGGACATCACTTCATGCAGCCGAGCCAACTGCCACGCTCGGCAAGCCACATCCAGGGTGGCCGCCAGGCGCGGCAGCCGTTTGGAGATAATCAGACAGCGGTTATAGGTCAGGGGGTGGTCAAACACCGTGGCCAGTAGTTCCAAGTAAGCACGGGCACCGGCCGTATCATTTTGGGCCAGAAATGTGGAAAGGGTCGCCAGGGGATCTTTGAGGGTGTAGGCCCCTTTTGCCAGCATGATGTCCGTAACCGCCAAAAATCGTGCGGTAAAGGTCGCCTCATCATGGGCAATCACCTGGACCAGGGCCTCGGCGAACAGCTTGCCCAGCGTGGGTCCGTGCTTCCCGGCGGTCCCTACCAACCGGCTGTAATGCCGCACCTGTTCCGGTCCGGTCAGGCCGGCAAGGGCGGTCAGACCCTGGGCGTACGTATGCCCGAATGAGACCTCCGTCACGAACCCCTGTAAAATTTCAGCCACCAGGAAACGGATGTCCTCGTCCGCAAAATGGTGCCGGCCGGCTTCGAGTGCCGAGCGCAATTGGTCGGCCAGCTCCGGATCGGCGCCGGCCAGATATTCCAGAGGCTCCCGGTCAGCAGGTATCATAACCGATCTTCCCATCTGAATAACGCGCAGAATCTGTCTCAGGAATGCATTTTGGTTCAAGATCAAGGCGGCCAATCAGATCCAACCGGAGGAATACTGATAGTATTTCGAGGACAGGGGCCAAGCGCCCAACGTCGAGATTGGTGCAAAAGGCGTTTTTAAAGGGGTTTCTAAAAGATGTCATCGATGATATCCGCCAACGTCTGCTGTAAGCGCGCGTCATCCGTGAGCGGCTGACAGATGGCTGTTCGGCAGGCATTTTTCAGTTCGATCCCGCGGCTGATCAATTGCGCAGCATAAATCAACAGGCGGGTACTGGCACCCTCGGTAAGACCGTGCTCACGCATGTTTCTGATTTTCTGCCCCAGAAAGACCAACTGGCCGGCCAGTTCTGTCGGCACAGCACCCTCGTGAGCCACGATTTCGGCTTCCTTTTCAGGCGCTGGATAACTGAAGTCAAAGGCCACAAAACGCTGCCGGGTGCTCTGTTTCATGTCT